>OGLX01001853.1_pt1 | contig 9697 bp, 7 predicted proteins | sample 1572821 | NCBI WGS metagenome assembly OGLX01 (sample SAMEA2581908, study PRJEB24529) | metagenome | biome: Human gut stool | place: China | collected 2011 | reverse complement strand
GGTAGGGTGAGGGGTGTGTATGGTGACAAAAAGTTGCCTGCCGTTTCACTCAAGATCGGTATCAAAGAGGCTTCGGCACAATATAAGGGTTTACCATACGGTATTGATGAGGTAACGGCAGATTTTGATGCGTATGTCGACTTGATGCGTCATCAGCCTTCGTATCTAAACCTGAAAATATTCCATTTTAAAGGGGCGCATACTGAAGTTTTGGCCGATGCGAAGGTAGACGATTTGCTGGATGATCCGTTGATTACTTTCCATACCAAGTCGACTGTCGACCTGGATGCACTGGCTAAAACCTTTCCATTGCAGGAAAGCGTGACAATCACGGGAAAACTGGATGCGGATATGGGAATGAAGTGCCGCCTTTCTACTTTGAAGAAGCAGGATATCGGGCGCATGAAGTTGGGAGGCAAACTTGAATTGAAAGATTTTGAATTGAAGGATACTGCTAAGGATTTCGATTTTCTAGGTAATGCTACTTTCCGTTTCCGTGATAATGAAACCTTGCAGGCGCAGATGGATGTCCGTAAACTGGTGTTGAGAAGCCGTTTTCTCTCTTCTGACATCGAACGGTTGGTTGCCAATGTTTCTTCGACTAATCCGCAGGATACCAACCGCATTGTCTCTTTGCAGTGCGATATGGAGGTCAGTAAGCTCCGTGCTTCGATGGGCGATTCTATAAAGTTATACAGTGCCCGTGCAAAAGCACAAGCTGCACTGGGGCCTCAGGAGGTGGATGTAACGAAGCCGGCGATTGATTTTTCACTTCGTGCCGATTCGCTTTTCTTCAGTGCGGCAGGAACTCGCATGGCTATGAATGTGGCGGGCATCAAGATGAAGGCTGATAAGCTGAATGACTCCCTGTGGATGCCTAAAGGGATTGTTGGGTTCAATCGCTTACGCTTCCGTACGCCGGAATTCGGCTTGCCTATTCGCATGTCAAAAACAGCGGTGACGGTGGATGGCCCGAAGATTACTTTAAAGAATGCTTCTGTCCGTATCGGACGCTCCAATATGACGGCTACAGGCGATATGATGGGTGTTTACAGGGCAATGACGAAAGGAGAGAAGTTGACGGCACATTTGTCTCTTACGTCTGATCTGATCGATTGTAATCAGTTGATTAATTCTCTTTCTTTCCCCGAGGATACTACGGAAGTGCTTACCGACAGCGTACCTTCGGAGATGAAATTGTTTGTGATTCCCCGAAATATAGATTTTGAATTACAAACAGATCTGAAGAAGGTCATTTTTGAGAAAATGCTGTTTGAGAATGTACATGGAGCGGTAGATATTAAGAATCAGGCCATACATCTGGAAGATCTTTCAATGCGTGCCCTCGATGCCGATATGAAGGCTGTGATGGTCTATAAGGCCGGTAGTCCCCGCGGCGGATATGCCGGTTTTGATTTTAAGATCCGAAACATCAATATTGCGAAGCTGGTCGACTTTGTTCCTGCACTCGATACGATAGTGCCTATGCTTCGTTCTTTCAAGGGACGGGTTATGTTTGATGTTGCTGCCGATGCCCGTTTGGATTCGGCAATGAATATCCGTATCCCCACTTTGCGTTCGGCCATTCACATCAAAGGAGACAGTCTGGTTCTGATGGATGGTGAAACCTTTGCTGAGATCTCAAAGATGTTGATGTTTAAGAATAAAAAAGAGAATGTATTCGATAGTATCTCTGTCAATGTGACGGTACACGACGGTAATGTGACCGTCTATCCTTTCCTGGTAGAGATAGACCGTTATAAAGCTGCTGTTGGAGGTGAGCAAGGATTAGATATGAACTTTAACTATCACATCTCCATCTTGAAGTCTCCGTTGCCGTTTAAAGCGGGAGTGAATATTTCGGGCAATCTGGATAAAATGAAGTTCCGTATAGGTAAGGCCAAATATAAGGATGCGGTTACCCCTGCTGCGGTACATCGGGTGGATAGTACCCGCATGAATATGGGCAATGAGATTGTTAATCGTTTCCGACGAGTAGTATTGGGACGACAACCTCGATAAGCCCGGGAGGAATGCAAAGAAAAGCGCCGGTCCGAAGAATTTTCCTTCAGCGCCGGCGCTTCTTCGTTGTAAGATGTGAGGTTGGTGTTTATATTACGAATTATGCATCGATATTTGCATACGTTGCATTCTCTTCAATAAACTCGCGGCGTGGCCCTACATCTTCACCCATCAACATAGAGAAGATATAATCAGCTTCTGCGGCGTTGTCAATATTTACTTGTTTCAGCATACGGTTTTCAGGGTCCATAGTTGTTTCCCACAACTGTTGGGCATTCATTTCACCCAAACCTTTGTAACGTTGTGTATGGATTGCATTTTCCGAACCGCCACCATAAGTGTCGATAAACTTCTGGCGTTGCGCGTCTGTCCAGCAATACTCTTCTACTTTACCCTTTTTGCAGAGGTAGAGCGGGGGAGTAGCGATGTACAGATAACCGTTCTGGATAACCTGCGGCATATAACGGAAGAAGAACGTCATGATCAGTGTGTCGATGTGTGATCCATCGACGTCGGCATCGGTCATGATAATGATTTTATGATAGCGCAGCTTATCGATATTGGCAGCTTTGCTGTCTTCTTCCGTTCCGATAGTGACACCCAGTGCCGTGTATATATTGCGTATTTCTTCGCTTTCAAGCGCTTTGTGATACATGGCTTTCTCTACGTTCAGAATCTTACCGCGTAGTGGAAGAATAGCCTGAAATGCACGGTTACGGCCTTGCTTAGCTGTACCGCCGGCAGAGTCTCCCTCGACGAGGAACAACTCACACTTCTGTGGATCTTTGTCCGAGCAGTCAGCCAGTTTACCCGGAAGACCGCCACCTGACATAGGAGATTTACGCTGTACCATCTCACGCGCTTTGCGGGCGGCGTGGCGTGCAGTAGCAGCCAAAATCACTTTGTCTACAATTGCTTTAGCCTCTTTCGGGTGTTCTTCCAGATAATAGTTTAGTACTTCGCCTACCGCCTGATCGACAGCACCCATTACTTCGTTGTTTCCCAACTTAGTTTTAGTCTGTCCTTCAAATTGGGGTTCAGCTACTTTTACAGAGATCACAGCTGTCAGACCTTCACGGAAGTCATCGCCGGAGATTTCTACTTTAACTTTCTCCAGCATTTTGCTGTCTTCTGCATATTTCTTCAGTGTGCGGGTCAGGGCGCGGCGGAAACCTGCCAGATGCGTACCACCTTCTATAGTATTAATGTTATTGACGTACGAATGGATATTTTCTGAAAATCCGGTATTGTACATGATAGCCACCTCGATGGGGATGTTTTGTTTCTCTGTGTTTAGATAAATCACATCGTTAATCAAGTGTTCGCGTGACGATTCGATGAAGCGTACAAATTCTCTTAAACCCTCTTCCGAATAGAAAGTTTCGTGTTTGAAACTGCCGTCCTCATTCACTACGCGACGATTTGTCAGCGAGATGCGCAGGCCGGCATTCAGATAAGCCAATTCGCGTAAACGTGAAGCCAGAATCTTATAATCATAAATGGTTTCGGTAAAGATACTGTCATCGGGCCAGAATTGCTGTTTGGTTCCTGTGTGGTCCGCTATTCCTACTTCTTTAACGGGATAAAGCGGTTTACCGATTTCATATTCCTGCTGATAGATTTTACCGTTGCGGAATACCTGGGTAGTCATGTGTGTAGACAATGCATTCACACAGGACATACCTACACCGTGAAGACCTCCGGATACTTTAGATCGCGAAGAACTCAGTGTCAATTATAAGAATCTTTATCGAACTTACCTCCGGCATGCAGTACGGTCATGGCAACTTCGAGGGCAGATTTCTGCTCTTTTTCGTGGAAATCTACCGGAATACCACGTCCATTATCCTGTACGGTGATAGAGTTGTCTTCGTTGATAGTTACTTCGATATGGTCGCAATAACCGGCCAATGCTTCGTCGATAGAGTTGTCGACAATTTCATATACCAAGTGATGAAGTCCCTTTACGCTGATGTCACCAATGTACATCGCAGGGCGTTTTCTAACTGCTTCAAGTCCTTCCAATACTTGGATATTATCTGCTGAATAAGACCCGTTATTGGTGGGATTCTGTTCTTCGCTCATAATTTGATTCCTAATTATAATAACAGAGCAAATATAGTGAAAATATCTGAGTTAGAGAAGAATGAAGAGTGAAAAAAGAAGAATTAAAAATAAACCCGACCGGGTAATTGAAAGCATAAAAAGCCGAACTGAAAAGTCCGGCTTCTAATATTATATAGAGTCTGTTATATATCTTATTTCTTAAGCAAGCTTGTTGATGTAAATGGCCAACTTAGATTTCAGATTGTTAGCTTTATTCTTATGAATAACGTTTGTCTTAGCTAATTTGTCTACCATCTTAACGATGCCCGGATACATAGCAGTTGCTTCTGCTTTGTCAGTAGTTGAACGAAGTTTTCTAACAGCATTTCTCATGGTTTTACCATAATATCTGTTACGAAGTCTTCTAGTTTCTTCTTGTCTGATTCTCTTGATTGATGATTTATGATTTGCCATCTCGACTAATCTGTTTTAATTCGTTTATTTTTTTAATTGTAGCCCGTGGGGGAATCGAACCCCCCTTTCAAGAATGAAAATCTTGCGTCCTAACCGATAGACGAACGGGCCATCCTGTTTTGAGCATTTCTGCTCTTTTTGTTTCACTTTGCTTTCGTTCTGTATCGTTGTTTCCCGATTGCGAGTGCAAAGGTAGGGCTTTTTTTGAAACTACCAAACTATTCGCGGAAAAATTTTCTGATTATTTTTGATGGTTTTTCGTTTTTATTTAGGTTATGTATTGATAATCAATTTCTTATTTGCTATTTTATTTTCTGGCGAAAGAATGATTTTTTTTTGAGATAGTAGTATTCGATTGTCTATTTCCTCTTTTTTTGTAGCTTTGTTACCGGAAAGAAAAGTTAGAGCTATGTTGCAAAAAACGGTTGGAATCGTTCTTCATGTATTAAAGTATAACGATACATCGAATATCGTAGAGATGTATACTGAGTTGTCAGGGCGTGCGTCCTTTTTGGTCACCGTGCCTCGTTCTAAGAAGGCTACTGTCAAATCGGTGTTGTTTCAACCATTGGCTTTAATCGAATTTGAGGCGGATTACAGACCGAATACTTCACTTTTTAGAATTAAGGAGGCCAAATCTTTCAGTCCCTTTACTTCTATTCCCTATGATCCTTTTAAATCGGCTATCGCTCTTTTTCTCGCTGAATTTCTTTATCGTGCCATTCGTGAGGAGGCTGAGAACCGTCCGTTGTTTGCCTATTTACAACATTCTATATTATGGTTGGATACCTGTAAGATTAGTTTTGCTAATTTCCATCTGGTATTTCTGATGCGTCTTTCACGCTTTTTGGGGCTGTACCCCAACCTGGACGATTATCATGCGGGTGACTCTTTTGATATGTTGAATGCCACTTTTACGTCCGTTCGTCCTCAACTGCATTCTTCTTATATACAGCCCGATGAAGCCGGACGGTTGTTGCAGTTGATGCGTATGAATTATGAAACCATGCATCTTTTTGGAATGAACCGCACAGAAAGAGCCCGTTGTCTGGCTATTATTAATGAATATTACCGGTTGCATCTTCCCGATTTTCCTATACTGAAGTCACTGGATGTATTGAAGGAGCTGTTTGATTAGTGCTTCATGCATATTGGAGGGATATATATTATAAACAAGCCATAAACAAAATACCCCGGATGCAAGTCTGACTTGCATCCGGGGTGGAAAGTATTTCTGTTTTGAGACTTATCCCAATAACTCTTTTACTTTAGCTGAGATCGCGCGTCCTTCGGCCAATCCTGCCAGTTTTTTAGAAGCGACTCCCATTACTTTTCCCATGTTTTTGCCGCTGGTAGCACCTACTTCAGCAATAATTTCTTTCAGTGCGGCTTCCAATTCTTCGGCACTCATCTGCTTAGGCAGATAAGTTTCCATAACTTGCACCTGAGCCAATTCTGCATCAGCTAAGTCCTGACGATCTTGTCCTATATATATTTCTGCGGCATCCTTACCTTGTTTTACCAGTTTTTGCACGATTTTCAGTGCATCTGCATCTGTAAGGGTGTCATTAGCTCCCGGAGCTGTTTTAGCTTCCAAAAAGAACTTTTTTACATTTCTGAGAGTTTCGAGAGCTACTTTATCTTTCGCTTTCATTGCGTTTTTAATGTCTTCGCTGACTCTTTCGAATAAATCCATGATGTTATTATGATTTAACGATTTACGGTTTACAATTGGTAAATCCGGGTTAATGATTCGATATTTTACTTTAATTAAAATGTGATAACTCCACTGTCATCTATAGCCTCTTCTGTTGCTATCTCTTCTTCCAGTGCGGCTTTTGCTTTGATTTTATCCAAAGTTGTTTTGTCGCGTAAGTAAGTAGGAGAGTCCTCTACCATGGCGATGATGTCATCGTTATCCAGGTCTTCTGCATTGAAGAGATAGATATGCCGGCGTTTACGCAGATTGCGTGTTCCGATTCCACTGGCACTTTCACCGTATGCTTTGCGGATGCGCTCTTTGTTCTTCTCCTTCTCTTCTTCCAGTTGCAACTGTCGCTCTTCTTCTTCTTGAATGCGTTGTCGCTCTCTTTCTTCTCTGAAAACGACAGCCTCAACCACTTCATCAATCCTTGCCTTGTCATAAATACCCTGCGAAATGAGATTGTCTATTGCCGAAGAAATCGAATCCAGTGTTTCTTTGACTTTTCTTCCGTCTTGTGTTTTGCAGTAATCATTCCATTTGGCAACGTCTTGCGTTACCTTGTCCCATTGTTGGATATCTACGGAAACCTTGCTACAAACTAAGATATTCAGCTTAGGATTCCTTTTTTGTACCCGAAGATAGACGCTTGCCGTCCCTTTTTCTTTTTTTGTCCGTAAAAAATAGTTGCCCATGATGTTTGTACGTTTATCAATTACATGACAAATGTAACAAACTTTCAGTTGATGCTACATTGATACTGCATATTTTAATTTTATTTTATCTTGCTTGGCTGTGCAAATTGGATATATGATTGAATATTAGATATATGAGTAAAATATGATAAAGTAAAAGAAGATAAGATTAATTAAAAGGTGGTTTTGGTGGCACCACTGAAAATCAAGCAGTTACAATTATTTGTGACTGCTTTTTTGTTTTTATGGCAAATGAGTTTGTTTGTGTTACATACGAAAATGCAAAACAGGATTAAATTTGATTATAGGGAAAGGAGAAGAAGCGGTTTAATTGTGTCATACTGCTAAAGAATGACATACTAAAACTATTTTATCTCCCGTTAATTCTTTACATTTGCCACAAAATTATAGCGATTATGACAGAATGCAAGGATGAACACATATTAAATTCCATTGATTACCCGGAGGATTTGCGCAAGTTGTCCCCCGATAAATTGGGAGAGGTATGTGCAGAGTTGCGTCAATATATAATAGATGTACTATCGGAGAATCCGGGACATCTTGGGGCAAGTCTCGGTACGGTAGAGCTGACGGTTGCACTACACTATGTTTTTAATACTCCCTATGATCGTATTGTATGGGATGTGGGGCATCAGGCGTATGGTCATAAAATACTGACTGGACGTCGAGAGGCTTTTCATACGCTCCGAAAATTTAAAGGAATCAGTGGATTTCCTAATCCTCTGGAAAGCCCTTATGACGCATTTGTTGCCGGACATGCTTCAAATTCCATTTCGGCGGCTATGGGTATGTCGGTCGCTTCTGCTCTAAAAGGAGAAAAAGACAGACACGTGATAGCCGTGATCGGCGATGGAGCCATGACGGGTGGGTTGGCGTTCGAAGGTCTGAATAATGCGTCGGCTAATCCAAACAACCTACTTATCATTCTCAATGATAATGATATGGCAATAGATCATGCGGTCGGTGGGTTGAGTCAGTATTTGGTGGATATCACAACCAGTCAGGCATATAATAAAATGCGTTATGATGTGTACCGCGGATTGCGGAAGATGAAACTGATCAATAATGACCGTCGGGGAAATATCCTTCGTTTTAACAATAGTCTGAAAGCATTGCTTACTCAACAACATAATCTGTTTGAGGGATTCAGCATCCGTTACTTTGGTCCGATCGACGGGCATGATGTCGGTTATATGATCAAGGTTCTGAATGATATAAAGGATATGGAAGGTCCGAAACTATTACATATCAAAACTAAAAAAGGCAAAGGATTCAAGCCTGCTGAAAAGTCGGCAACGGAATGGCATGCACCAGGGCTGTTCAATAAAGAAACAGGAGAACGGATCATTGTCCATAAGTTGAACGAACCCCAACTTTATCAGGATGTTTTCGGACATACCCTTGTCGAGCTGGCCGAACAGGACGAACGGATCGTGGGGGTCACTCCTGCTATGCCGACAGGTTGTTCTATGACTTATATGATGAAAGCGTTTCCGAAACGGGCGTTTGATGTCGGGATTGCCGAAGGGCATTCGGTAACTTTCTCTGCCGGACTTGCCAAAGAGGGAATGATCCCATTCTGCAATGTCTACTCTTCTTTCATGCAGCGGGCATACGACAATGTGATACACGACATTGCCCTCCTGAGGCTGCCCGTTGTCCTTTGTCTGGACCGCGCCGGACTGGTGGGAGAGGATGGCCCGACGCATCATGGCGTATACGACCTTGCCTACTTCCGCCCTATCCCGAACCTGACCATATCCTCGCCCATGGACGAACATGAATTACGTCGCCTGATGTATACGGCACAATTGCCGGACAAAGGACCGTTCGTGATCCGCTACCCCCGTGGACGCGGCGTACTGGTGGACTGGAAGTGTCCGCTGGAAGAGATCCCGGTAGGAAAAGGACGGAAACTGAAAGAGGGTAGCGACCTTGCAGTGATTACTATCGGACCGATAGGAAACGTAGCCGCCCGTGCCATCACCCGGGCAGAAGCAGATTTAGGTCTGTCCATCGCCCATTACGATTTACGATTCCTGAAACCGCTGGATGAAGAGCTGTTGCATGAGGCAGGACGCAAATTCCAACGTATCCTGACCATCGAAGACGGAATTATCAAAGGCGGTATGGGTAGCGCTGTCCTCGAATTTATGGCAGACAACGAATACAAACCGACCGTGAAGCGTATCGGTATCCCTAATATATTTGTAGAACATGGGGCAGTTGCCGAACTGTACCAACTGTGCGGCATGGATGAAGAAGGAATTCTGACTAAAATAAAAGAATTTATCAATTGACATGAAGATTATTATTGCCGGTGCCGGCAACGTAGGCACCCATTTGGCCAAGCTGTTATCGCGCGAGAAGCAAGATATCATCTTGATGGATGATAACGAAGAGAAACTAAGTGCTCTTAGCGCCAATTTTGACTTGCTGACTGTTGCCGCTTCTCCTTCTTCCATCTCCGGATTGAAAGAAGTAGGCGTCAAAGAAGCCGACCTTTTTATCGCAGTCACACCGGACGAAAGTCGCAACATGACTGCCTGTATGCTGGCCACCAACCTGGGAGCCAAAAAGACAGTGGCGCGTATCGACAACTATGAATATCTTCTGCCTAAAAATAAAGAGTTTTTCCAGAAACTGGGAGTAGATTCTCTGATTTACCCGGAAATGCTGGCTGCTAAAGAAATCGTATCTTCCATGCGCATGAGCTGGGTACGCCAATGGTGGGAGT
>OGLX01001845.1_pt1 | contig 9738 bp, 9 predicted proteins | sample 1572821 | NCBI WGS metagenome assembly OGLX01 (sample SAMEA2581908, study PRJEB24529) | metagenome | biome: Human gut stool | place: China | collected 2011 | reverse complement strand
TATTGATGCCTAATGCGTAAGCTTTAAATAGCAACTCTTTCATGATATTCCCTGAATCTTTTTCCTGGCTTTTGAATAAAATGCCTAATGACAGGGTGCTATGAATATCGGCCTGGCCAATATCCAAAATGGTAACATCATATTTTGACAAAATTTCCGTAATGGAAGCGGTTAATCCCGGCCGGTCAAGACCGGTAATTCTGATTAAAATAAGTTCAGTATTATTATTCATACTTTGTGGTTGCTATTTACAGATTGCAAAAGTACGTAAATAAATCCTTATCAGCTATATTTTCTGCATTCTTTTTTCTCGATGAAAAGGACGATTTTATGCTATATAACATATTTTTTGAGAAAAAATCTTGGAGTTAATTTCAAAACTCCTTACCTTTGCCGCAGATTTCCAATTTAAATGGTATTGATTATCAGTACTAAAGATAATGTTCCGGGTGGAAATCACTGTTTAAGGGCAGTCTCGGATAGTATTAACTAAGATCGAATTACATGATTAAAAATGTAAAGTGGATTTTTGTTGTATTAATTATTAGTTCCTTGATTTCATTCTCTTTTGTAGGGAAAAACACGCCGACAGAAGGCTTGACCATAGGAGACAAGGCTCCTACATTTACTATCTGTGGCGAAAAGCAGTTGATTGACTTGAAGGATTTAAGAGGTAAATATGTACTGCTAAGTTTTTGGGCCAGCTATGATGCTCTGTCAAGGATGCAGAATGCTACTTTGAATCATGCCATCGCGCAGGCCGACAATGTAGAAATGGTTTCCGTTTCATTTGATGAATACAAGTCGATATTTAACGAAACCATTAAAAAAGACCAGATTTCAACTTCTAATTGTTTTGTGGAATTGGCTGGTGTTTCATCGGATCTATATCAGACTTATCGCTTGAAAAGAGGCTTTAAGAACTTTTTGTTAGATGAAAATGGCGTTATTGTTGCCAAGGATATCACCGTATCCGAACTCTCTTCTTATTTGAATTGAGAGAACATTTCCGAAAGGAAGAAAAATACAACAAAAATAATTACCGTGGATTCTCAATGGAATCTGCGGTTTTTTTTGCTATATGGTATTTTATTGACTTACATCATTTATCATTCACAATCAAATGCTTACCTTTACGGCGGATAAATAAAAAGGTTATGAAACAGATTAAGAATATTGTGTTTGATTTCGGCGGGGTTATCATTAGCTTTGACCGTGAACAGGCTGTAAAGGCGTTTGAGCGGATAGGAGTGAGGGAAGCGGACAGTTTATTAGGGAAATACCATCAGCAGGGGATTTTTCAGGAAGTAGAAAATGGGAACATGGACGCTGAAACTTTCCGCTGTGAATTGAGTAAAATTTGTGGGAAAGAATTGACTTATCAAGATGTGGAAAATGGGTGGAAAGGATTTGTTACGGACGTGCCGCAATATAAATTGGATTACCTGAATGAACTTCGTAAGAAGTACAAGGTATATATATTGAGCAACACCAATCCTTATGTGATGGGATGGGCGAGGAGCAATGCATTTACTTCTGCGGGAAAGCCATTGGACGCTTATGTTGATAAGATTTACACTTCCTACGAAGCCGGTTCCACCAAGCCGGATCCTGGCATCTTTAACTATATGATCAAAGATAGTAAACTGAATCCGGCTGAAACAATATTTGTAGATGACGGTGCGGCCAATATTGTTATTGGTAAAGAACTGGGCTTTATTACGATGCAACCGGAGAACGGCGAGGATTGGCGTCAAAAACTAGAAAAGCTCCTATAATTATTTAGGAGCTTTTCTGTATAAATAGATAGCAATAAATGTGTAAAGTATATTAGGAATCCATACCGCTATAATAGGAGGGGTGTTTCCGTTGACAGCAAAGGTTGCTGACACTGTTTGGAACAAAATGTATGAAAAACTAAGTGCTAACCCTACTCCTAAATGCAGTCCCATTCCTCCTTTCATTTTTCTGGATGATAAGGAAACACCAATGGTTGTCAAGATAAAAGCGGCAAAGGACATGGCTATACGTTGGTAATATTCAATTTCAAATTCCTTTATGTTGGCGAACCCACGTCTTTTCTGCTTGTCTATATATTCTTTCAGTTCAGGGCTTGTCATGGTTTGTTGCTGCCCTTTCATAATCAGAAAATCTTGAGGCTCCATTTTAATGATCGTATCCAAACGGTCACCACGAGTGATTTTTTCACGCATACCTTCCATCTCACGTATCATATAGTTCTTGATTGTCCATTTGTGTACAGATGCTGTATCATAAGTGACACTTCGGGCAGTAAGGTGGGCAACCAGTTTCTTGTCATCAAACTTGTCTAAAGAGAAACGGTATCCCGTTTTATTATAATTTTCATAACGTTCTATGTAGGCAATGACCCCGCTGTCTACTTCCAGTTGCACATTCCGCACATATTCCTGTTTCTTTTTTTTCTTATAACGGTCCTCAAAATCCAAACGGGTTACATTTCCCTTAGGTATGACGTATGCTCCCAGTCCGAAAGTAACAACGGAAATGATTGCGGCCGAAATCATATAGGGCCGCATCATTCGTTTAAAACTCATTCCGGTGGAGAACATGGCAATGATTTCCGAGTTTTCTGCCAGCTTGGAAGTAAAGAAGATAACAGCGATAAAGACAAACAAGGGGCTGAACAGATTGGAGAAGTAGGGGATGAAGTTCATGTAATAATCAAATACAATCGCTTTCAGCGGGGCTTTATTATTGATGAACCTGTCTATATTTTCGTTCACGTCAAACACTACTGCAATGGAGATAATCAATGCAATAGCGAAAAAGTAGGTTCCCAGAAACTTCTTAATGATATATATGTCCAGTCTTTTCACCCATTTATCCAGTTTCAGCCAACTGATATTCGGCTTCCACCATTTTTTATCCTTTGGGGATGAATCTGTGTTTGTCTTGAACCAATTCTTCATTTCTAGTAATTTATAATCTTGTAGATAAGCGTTTTACCATCATTGGTTTCCACGTAGAGAAATCTCCTGCAATGATGTGTTTACGGGCCTCGCCTGCTAGCCACAGATAGAATGCCAGGTTGTGTATCGAGGCAATTTGCATGGCCAGTAGCTCTTGCGCATGGAAAAGATGGCGCAAATAAGCCTTGCTGTACAACGTATCTACGCTGGAAGCCCCGTCGGCTTCGATGGGAGAGAAGTCCGTTTCCCATTTCTTGTTTCGCATATTGATGATGCCATCCTTGGTGAACAACATGCCATTTCGTCCGTTTCTTGTAGGCATCACGCAGTCGAACATATCGACTCCCCGCTCTATGCCTTCAAGAATATTGACAGGAGTGCCGACTCCCATTAAATAACGCGGTTTGTCTTTGGGAAGAATTTCATTGACGATCTCAATCATTTCATACATCTTGTCTACCGGTTCGCCTACCGCAAGACCACCGATAGCATTCCCGTCGGCACCTTTAGAAGCTACAAACTCTGCAGACTGCTTACGCAAGTCGGGATAAACACATCCTTGCACGATAGGAAAAAGAGATTGATTATAACCGTATTTAGGTTCGGTTTCATTAAAACGTTGTATACATCGGTCGAGCCACCTATGTGTCAACCCTAGTGACTTTTTGGCATACGCATAGTCCGAGTCTCCCGGAGGACATTCGTCAAAAGCCATCATGATATCGGCTCCGAGCGTGCGTTCTATATCCATGACTTTTTCCGGCGTGAAAATATGCTTGCTGCCATCGATATGAGAACGGAATTCAGCACCTTCTTCCCGTAATTTCCGGATTCCGGCGAGGGAAAATACCTGAAAACCACCGCTATCAGTAAGCATAGGACGGTCGAATCCGTTAAAACGATGCAGGCCACCTGCCTTTTCAATCACCTCTAGTCCCGGACGAAGATATAAATGGTAGGTGTTCCCCAGAATAATCTGCGCTCGAATATCCTCTTTCAGTTCTGTCAGGTGTACTCCTTTAACTGTGCCCAGTGTACCCACAGGCATAAAGATAGGGGTTTGTATTTGCCCGTGGTCTGTTGTAATCAAACCTGCACGGGCATTACTTTTAGTGTCTGTATATTGTAACTCAAATGTCATTCCTGGCTGGGTTTCTTAACAGATAAATCAATGGCGTCCGCCACTTTTTCGTTTGTCAGAGCTATTGCAAATACCTCCTTTATGTCATTTACATAGTGGAAAGTCAATCCTTTCAGATAGATATCCTGAATTTCATCAATATTTTTCTTATTCTCTATACTCATGATGATCTCCTTGATGCCGGCACGTTTGGCGGCTAGAATCTTTTCCTTGATACCACCTACGGGAAGCACTTTACCACGGAGAGTTATTTCTCCTGTCATGGCAATATTAGCTTTCACTTTTCTTTGTGTCAATGCGGAAGCCAAAGAAGTAGCCATAGTGATACCTGCTGACGGTCCATCCTTAGGAATTGCGCCTTCAGGAACGTGGATATGAATATTCCAGTTATCAAAAATATCTTCGTTAAGCTGCAAAAGTGAAGCGTGCGACTTGATATATTCAAGTGCAAGCATAGCAGATTCCTTCATTACATCTCCCAGATTACCGGTTAATGTGAGACGTCCGCCCTTGCCTCTGCTCAAACTGGTTTCAACAAAGAGTATTTCACCTCCTACAGCTGTCCATGCCAATCCGGTCACTACACCTGCGTAATCATTTCCCTGATATTTGTCACGTGTATATTCCGGTGCACCTAAAAAGTCATACAAGTCTGTCGGCTTAATTTCCGTTTTAGCAAAATATCCGTCCGTTGCATACTGACGTGCAGACTTACGAAGAATCTTGCCAATCTTCTTTTCCAGTTCACGGACACCACTTTCGCGGGTATATGACTCTATGATAGCTTCCAATGTTTCTTTCGGAAGTTTAATATCACTCTTCTTTAATCCGTTAGCTTCCAGTTCCTTGGGGAGTAAGTGTTTACGGGCAATCTCAATCTTTTCTTCCGTGATATAGCCGCTGACTTCAATTAGTTCCATACGGTCGAGCAATGGACCGGGGATTGTATTCAAGTTATTGGCAGTTGCAATAAACAAGACTTTTGACAGGTCATAATCTACATCCAGAAAGTTGTCGTGGAAAGAAGTATTCTGTTCCGGGTCGAGCACTTCCAACAAAGCAGACGACGGGTCGCCCTGGCGGTCGGCACTCACCTTGTCTATTTCATCCAGAATAAATACCGGATTGGAGGAGCCTGCCTTTATCAGATTCTTGATAATCCGTCCCGGCATGGCACCGATATAGGTTTTACGATGACCGCGAATCTCAGCTTCATCATGCACGCCTCCCAGCGACATACGGATATACTTACGCTTCAAGGCGGCAGCAATGGAACGCCCCAAAGAGGTTTTTCCCACACCCGGAGGGCCATACAGGCAGATGATGGGTGATTTCATATCACCTTTCAGCTTTAATACAGCAAGATGTTCCAGAATGCGTTCCTTCACCTTCTCCAAACCATAATGGTCTTTGTTCAGTGTCTTTTCTGCATTGACAAGGCTCAGATTATCCGTCGTATAAATGCCCCACGGTAAACTAAGCATCGTCTGCAGATAGTTCAGCTGCACGCTATAGTCGGGAGACTGAGGATGGGTACGTTCCAACTTATCCACCTCTTTCAGGAACGTAGCCTTCACCTCATCATTCCATTTGATGGTCTCCGCCTTCTTACGCATCTCCTCTATTTCCTGCTCTTGACCGCCGCCACCCAGCTCATCCTGAATGGTTTTAATCTGCTGCTGCAGGAAATACTCACGTTGCTGTTGGTCAATATCCTCACGGGCACGCATCTGGATAGATGCCTTTATTTCGGCCAACTGCACTTCACGATTCAGGATTTCAAGCAACCGATAGGTACGTTCACGCAACGAATCAATGCGCAACAGTTCGATTTTCTCGTCCTTCTTCAACGGAAGGTTCGTACAGATAAAGTCCACCAAGAACATGTGGTTCGTCAGGTTTTTGATGGCAAACGCTGATTCCTGATGTAAAGTGTCCGATGATTTAATATATCGTATTGTCAAATCCTTGCAGGTTTCCACCAATGCCTGAAACTCCTTATCATCTTTTGAAGGGATTTCTTCTTCAACAATGTTCACTTCACCCTTCAGGTACGGATGTGTCTCCGTGATATTCTTCAGCTCCAGGCGTTTCATTCCCTGGATAATGACTGTTGTTGTCTGGTCGGGCATTTCGAGTACACGCACAATCTTACCTATGGTTCCGATCGGGTGCAAGTCCTCAAATTCCGGTTCGTCCGTTTCCGCCATTTTCTGGCAAACTACTGCAATATAGGATTTTTTCTTATCGGCTTCCCTCACCAATCTCAAAGATGATTTTCTGCCAACAGAAACAGGCATAAATACTCCGGGGAACAATACCATATTACGGAGGGGGAGTACCGGAAGAGTTTCACCAACCTTTATGTCAAACACTTGATCTTCGTTTCCGTCAAAATCGGCAATTAATGAAAATGCGTTATCATTCTGGTCATCCATCTCTCTTAAATATCTTTCTTTCTTCATTTCGTATAAATTAGTTTATGTCATATCAGCGAACATAAAACGTTCGCAAAGTTAATCGATTCTTCATTAAGAATAAAACATCTATTCGATAAAAACACAAAAACAATGCCAAATAATAATGTGGACGGAATGTCATATCACAATATTTACCTATTTTTGGCGAACTTAATTATTTCTTAGCTAAATGAGCCAACCTTTTTTTCAGTTTAAACAGTTTACTGTCTGGCACGATAAATGTGCCATGAAAGTAGGCACAGACGGTGTCCTGCTCGGAGCTTGGACCCCGGTAGAGTCCTCGGCACGTATTCTTGATATTGGTACCGGTACCGGATTGGTGGCACTTATGCTGGCCCAACGCTGTTCCGCTTCCGTTATTGCTCTTGAAATAGACGGAAAAGCCGCACAACAGGCTGCAGAGAATATCACCCGTTCACCTTGGGGAAGCAGGATAGAAGTCGTTTGCCAGGATTTCAGGTTATACAGCAATAAGAACAATAGCCTGAAATATGATACAATCGTATCAAATCCTCCATATTTCACAGACTCCCTGAAGTGTCCGGACAGCCAGCGCAACACAGCCCGACATAACGATAACCTGTCTTATGAAGAATTGCTGAAGGGAGTATCGAATTTACTTTCGCCAAATGGTACTTTTACAGTAGTCATACCGATGGATGCAAGTGATTCTTTTAAAGACATCGCATCTTCACAAGGCCTGTATCCATCCCGCCAGCTCTTGGTCATCACTAAACCGGGAGCACCCCCAAAACGTACCTTGATCTCATTTACATTTATAAAACAAGACTGCAAAGAAGAGAAATTATTAACAGAAGTTTCTCGCCACCGCTACAGTGATGAATACATTAAATTAACCCGGGAGTTTTATTTGAAAATGTAAAAGGCGTCGCTCTGTTCCAGTTGCATTATTCCGTATTATCGGAATTCCACCATAGCACAAAATGAAATAAGAGTAACCACATTGACATGTGTGATTACTCTTATTTCCTGTCGGGGTAGCGGGATTCGAACCCACGACCCCCTGCTCCCAAAGCAAAATAAAACGCTGATAATATATTATATATCAATTATATAGAAATAAGAGATCATTCTTTTGCATGAAATTTGCACGCAAAAGGACTTATTTCTAAATTTTAATGTCAGACTTAAAGCCTAATGAAGATTTCCATTCTTCTTTTATGTAAGCTGCTCCATAGATTTCTCCTTGGTGTATCCATATTCGAAATTTAGCTTTAGCTATACAATTATTATTTAACATAAATTCATAAAGCTCTCTATTTTGTTCTCTTCGAACGTATCCCATTAATTTGTGATCTCCTTCTCTGTAGACTCCAACCGCATATTTATCATACCGATTATTAAGCTCTGCTTTTGCATATCCTTCGTGTACGCCAATGTCAAATCCTGTTAGCGCTTGATATCTCATTCCTCCTAATTCGTAATAACAATATCCAGGTCCTGGGTGAGGCAACTGTCCTATTCTTACCAAATGCATGGATGCACTCTCCTGAATAGAGTGCATATTGGGAGGAGGGAGTATCTGATCTGAGTTTTGGTTGTAACGAGTACATATTATCTTTATTAAATAAATTGATATAGCGATTATAACCATGATATAAGCTAATACCAATACCATAATAATAAATTTAGCCGTCATATTTAGGTTTATTATCTATCCTTTAACATAAACTTAGTCAATAAATTATCTTTTAATCCATTTGCGACAACTCGCAAGCGATCATTTAAACTCATAATAGTTTAGTACTTAGATTTAATTTGACTGTAGCACAACTAAACAATTAAGCACATTTTTTAGATCATTTTTTTATGTTACCATTCTCAGCTCTGATTTTTTCCATCTTAAACTCCAACAATTCTTGAAGAACTTGAATTTTTCGTTTTAATAGGTTATTTTCCATTTTAAGTTCTTCTACTAAGACATCGGAACTAATGCTCGAAGAAGAATTACACACCCTACCTTTGCCTCTAAGAAGCCACTCGGAAGAAACATCTGGCAAGCATGCTACTATAGATATTAATGTATGCAAATCAAGACTCCTTGAACCAGTCAACTTTCTACAAAGTGACGTTTCCGACATAAGAATCATACCAGATAATTCTTTATAAGTAATATTCTTTTCAACTAAAAATTGATTAAGCCTTTGCGTTACAATATCATGCATCTTTTATATTCTATTAGATTTGTTTCAAAGTTAAGGATTATACACTCTTATTATTCATTATTTAGATTTAATAAAACCCTATTGGATTACAAGGTTTTTCTTCCGCCTTCTTTTCGCTTGCAATTCTGCCAAAGTTTGATTAATTAATTCCAATTGCATGCGCGTATCATCATTTATATCGTTGTAGTCAGTAAATGCTTCTTCGATGTAATCTTTTAATGCTTTGATTTCTTCTTTCAGTTTATCGACTCTATCAACCGGAGGATTGGAGATTAACTGACGAACTGCTATAAATGCCCTTATGATTTGAATATTAATCTCAATTGCCAAATCGCTGTTAAGAACTGAAGAAAGTTGAGCAACTCCATGTTCAGTGAAAGCATAAGGCATATATCGGGTCCCGCCTCTTTTTGAGGTGCTAAAACTGCACCTCAAACTGTCGAATTCTTCCTTCGTTAGCTCAAACATAAAATCTGATGGAAAACGTTTAATATTATTTTTTACTGAACGTTTTAAATATTTAGTTTCAGTACCGTACATTTCCGCCAAATCAAAATCCAGCATAACCTTCTGTCCACGTATCTCATATATTTTGCTTTGTATTAATTGCAATTGGTCCATATTTCATTTAATAACTTAATCGTTTCCTTTGCTTAACCTCTCAATAATCACCCAAAGAAATGTCACGCTTTTCCTGCTAACGGATGTTTGGAACTTGAAGGACGTTCTACGGGCGGATAATCTTCTTCGTAGTCTACTAATGGTAGATCGGAAAAAGTATCGGTTATCCTATCAGCTCCTGACTGACTTCTTAATGATTCATTGTCAGCTTCGAGTTGGCGGATGCGTTCCTCTAAAACGGCATTCTGCTTGATTAGGGTTTTATTTTCATCGTCTTTCTCTTTATACATCTTATAGATTAAAGAGTTTTCATCTGTAGATGCTGACTCAGCCCGATGAAGGCCAAGGTCTTCTCTTTT
>OGLX01001839.1_pt1 | contig 9771 bp, 6 predicted proteins | sample 1572821 | NCBI WGS metagenome assembly OGLX01 (sample SAMEA2581908, study PRJEB24529) | metagenome | biome: Human gut stool | place: China | collected 2011 | reverse complement strand
TATTTATCAATATGTTATACAATTTTGAGTTGTATATAATGATATCCTTGGTTGTAATATGTGTCGGAATGGGGTGTAATCACGAATTGTTAAATGAATAAACAATGAATGATATGAAGAAAAAGCTTAACTTTGGAATTTTGGCTATTATGGGCGTAGTGGTATTTTCCGCTTGCGGTTCTGATAGCGATTTGTTCGACCCGGAAAAGGCGGCGGCTAAGAAAGAGGCACAGTATGCATCGGCTTTCGTGCAGAAGTATGGAGAAATTGCAGTTGATCAGGATTGGGGATTTGGGGCAGCACCGACAACGCGTGTTGCTAACACTAATAGCAATCAATGGAAAGATTTTACAGAAGTACCCGAGGGTATTACGGCTACAGAAAAAGAAGTGGTTACGGAATGGTTTAAAACACATCAGAATCCACAATCCATTGGTGTGGATTGGACCGACTTTTTTGTTCAACATGTAAGTGGCTCACACTCTAATATGGATTTTTTGGTTGCAGCATCAGATGACCATATCAATAATTTTAATGCTACTGAGGGGGCTATAATGCTAATGCAGAATAGTGGAACGTCTTCTTTTGGCTATAGGGCTTCTTTGGATAGTAAAATGCACTATAATTATACTATACAATATATTGGGGGTGCTTATTATGTGGGATTTGACTTTGAAGCTACCGGACAGAACCCAAATCAACAAGTGGCTGCAGATGGGTATTATAGTGATTGGATTGTGAAGATCTCTCCGGCCGTAGATACGAATGCGTACAGAATCATAGCAGAAGACCTTGGAGACAGTGATGATTTTGACTTCAACGATGTCGTGTTTGATGTAGCGACCAATGGGGGAGCAACTATCATTACCCTGCAGGCTGCGGGTGGTACTTTGCCTTTGTATATTGAGGTAGGCGGTGATAGCCGTGAAGTTCATGAACTCTTTGGTGTTTCTAATACTACAATGGTAAATACGGATGCTGGGGCAACTAAGGCTCCGGTGATGTACAGAGTTAACGGTACCGGTACCGTAAATATCAAAGTGGAAGGTCAAAATGCTGAAGTATATACACTGAAAGCGGAGATAGGCAAAGCTCCGCAGAAAATACGTGTAGAGACAAGATATGAATGGACTACTGAGCGTCAGGATATTAATGATAAATATCCGGGTTTTGCAAATTGGGTGGCTAATCCTACGGCTAATTGGTATTAATAGAATATATAGTATTTTTATTTAAGGCAGGTGATATAATGAAAGATTATATCCCCTGCCTTTTTTATGTTTCGACCTTTATATATTGAAATTTACTATCTTTGTGGCGTAGCAAGCAGTTGGTACATCATTTTTTCTGAGAAAGTGAATGGTTTATTTATTTCGAGCTTATGAATCTTTATACGCCTGTAGAAGTAGTTTCCAGTATGCCCCTTCTTTCGCAAGAGAATAATCTGTTGCTGATGGGTTCTTGTTTTGCGTCCGAGATGGGGCAAAGGCTGGTGGATGCCAAGTTCCGTTGTGACGTCAATCCTTATGGTGTGCTTTATAATCCGTTTTCCATTTCTGCGGCATTGCGTGAAATCATTGCGGGCAGATGCTACAATGAAAACGATATTTTCCTCTTTCATGAACTTTGGCACAGTGCCATGCATCATGGTAGTTTTTCCTCAGCCTCTGCAGAGGAAACATTGGCAGGCATTAACGGACGTTTGAAAAGTGCCCATGAAAGACTGGACCGGTTGGATTGTCTGCTGCTGACTTTCGGCTCTGCCTGGGTTTATGAAAATAAAAAGACGGGAACTGTAGTTGCCAATTGTCATAAGCAACCTGAGTCCTGCTTTACCCGCCGTATGCTTTCTGTCTGTGAAATAGTATCTGACTACACCTCTTTGCTTTCCGGCTTGCTGGCGCGGATTCCCCGGCTGAAAGTATTGTTCACCGTCAGCCCCATCCGCCACGTGCGTGACGGAATGCATGCCAACCAGCTCAGTAAAGCTACCCTGCTACTTGCCGTGAACCAGTTGCAAGCCACTTTCCCGGAACATGTTTTCTATTTTCCGGCTTATGAGCTGCTGCTCGACGAGCTTCGTGACTATCGCTTCTATGCAGAAGACATGGTGCATCCTTCCGAAACAGCCATTCGCTATGTCTGGGAACGGTTTACCCGGTCGTGCATCTCTGCCGATGCGTTACGGATTATGGAAGAAAGTGAAAATATCCGTAAGATGTTGTCACATAAGCCATTTTACCCCGCTTCAGAAGAGTATAAGCGTTTTTTAGGACAAATTGTGTTAAAAATAGACCAACTTAACGGAAAATACCCGTACTTAGATTTCCAAAAAGAGAGAGAAATATGTCGTATTCGATTGAAAGCATAACCGAAAGTATTGGCGCACGGCGTATGGGAAACGCGCCGGCTACCATAGACTGGCTGCTCACTGACAGCCGTTCCCTGAATTTTCCTGAGGAAACATTATTCTTTGCCTTGACCACCAAGAGGAATGACGGTGCGCGCTATATTGCAGATTTATATGCCCGTGGAGTACGTAATTTTGTGCTTAGCGAAGAAAGCTTTAGATTAATGGACAATGGACAATGGACAATGGACAATGCTATGCAGCGTGATGATGCGCAGTCAATTGTCAATTATCTCATTGTTCCCAACCCGCTGAAAGCCTTGCAAAAACTGGCGGAACAGCATCGGAACCGGTTCCAGATACCGGTCATCGGTATTACGGGAAGCAACGGTAAGACTGTTGTGAAGGAATGGCTGCACCAGTTGCTCAGTCCGGAACGTGCCATTATCCGTTCTCCCCGCAGTTATAACTCCCAGATTGGAGTGCCTTTGTCTGTGTGGCAGATGAACGAACAGTCCGAACTTGCTATTTTTGAAGCCGGTATTTCCGAGCCGGGGGAAATGCGCGCTTTGCAGAACATTATCAAGCCTACCATAGGTATCCTGACCAATATAGGAGGGGCTCACCAGGAAAATTTCTTCTCGTTGCAGGAGAAATGCATGGAGAAGCTGACGCTTTTCAAGAATTGTGATGTAGTGATTTATAATGGTGACGATGAGTTCGTCAGCAACTGTGTGGCGAAGTCCATGCTGTCTGCACGTGAGATTGCGTGGAGCCGGAAAGATATGGAACGTCCTCTATATATAAGTAAGGTGGAGAAACGGGATGACTGTACTGTCATTTCCTATCGCTATCTGGATATGGATAATACGTTTACTCTACCGTTCATAGATGATGCTTCCATCGAGAATTCGCTGAACTGCCTGGCCGCATGCCTCTATCTGATGCTTCCTGCCGAACAGATTACAGAACGTATGGCAAGGCTGGAACCCATCGCCATGCGGCTGGAAGTCAAGGAGGGAAAAAACAACTGTCTGTTGATTAACGACAGTTATAATTCTGACCTTGGCTCATTGGATATTGCACTCGATTTTCTTTACCGCCGTTCGCAAAGTAAGGGATTGAGGCGGACTTTGGTTCTTTCGGATATATTGGAGACCGGTCAGAACACGCCGACACTTTACCGACAAGTGGCACAGCTGGTAAACAGCCGTGGCATTGAACGCATCATAGGTGTAGGAAATGAAATATCTTCCTGCGCTGCACGCTTTAATATAGAGAAGACCTTTTATCCGGATACAGCGGCCTTGATACGTGCCATTCAGCGTGGGGAACTTCGCCTTGAAAACGAAATAATTCTGATTAAGGGTGCACGTAAGTTCGGTTTTGACTCCTTGACGGAAGTATTGGAGAAGAAGGTGCACGAAACCATCCTGGAGGTTAATCTTGGAGCTATGATTGCCAATCTGAACTATTATCGTGGCAGGCTGAAGCCAGAAACAAAGATGGTCTGCATGGTGAAAGCCTCCGCTTACGGTGCAGGTTCTTATGAGATAGCCAAGACTTTGCAGGAACATCATGTCGATTATCTTGCCGTGGCGGTTGCCGACGAAGGCTCCGAACTCCGCAAAGCGGGCATCACTGCGAATATCATTATCATGAATCCTGAGATGACTGCTTTCAAGACCATGTTCGATTACAAGCTGGAGCCCGAAGTATATAGCTTCCATCTGCTGGACGCTTTGATTAAAGAAGCGGAAAAGGAAGGTATCACAAACTTCCCCATCCACATAAAGCTGGATACCGGTATGCACCGCCTGGGGTTTGCTCCGGAGGATATGCCCCGGCTGATAGAACGGCTGAAGGGACAGAATGCCGTGATTGCCCGTTCCGTCTTCTCGCATTTGGTAGGGAGCGATTCGCAACAATTCGACAGTTTTACACGCCGGCAGATAGAAATGTTCGAGAAAGCGTCCATGGAATTGCAGGAGGCTTTTCCGCATAAGATACTTCGCCATATCTGCAATTCCGCAGGTATCGAGCGTTTCCCCGGGGCGCAATTCGATATGGTGCGCCTGGGTATCGGCCTCTATGGTGTCAATCCCATAGACAATTCCATTATGAATAATGTGAGCACGTTGAAGACTACCATCCTCCAGATACGTGATGTTCCCGAAGAGGATACGGTGGGGTATAGCCGGAAAGGGCATCTCACCCGTCCGTCGCGTATAGCGGCTCTTCCCATCGGTTACGCCGACGGCCTGAACCGCCATCTTGGAAATGGACATGCCTATTGTCTTGTAAACGGCCAACGGGCAGCCTATGTAGGGAATATCTGCATGGATGTCTGTATGATTGACGTGACGGACATTGATTGCAAGGAGGGTGACAGTGTGGAAATTTTTGGTGACCATCTGCCTATAACCGTTCTTTCCGATGTACTCGAAACTATTCCTTATGAGGTGTTGACAAGCGTTTCTACGCGGGTAAAACGTATTTATTATCAAGACTGAAGATAGGGGGCAGGGATTAGGGATTAGGGATTGCGATAAAATTAATCCTTAATCCTTAATCCCTAATCCTTAATTTTCCTATCTTTGCACTATAATTAATCAGATATAACTATGACAAACTTACTTTTATTAGGCTTTCTGCCCAGCGGTTCCGAATGGGTAATTATTGCATTGGTCATCTTACTGTTGTTTGGTGGTAAGAAAATTCCCGAATTGATGCGTGGTTTGGGCAAAGGAGTGAAGAGCTTCAAGGATGGCGTGAATGAAGCCAAAGAAGAGATAAACAAGGCTCAGGAAGATTTGGATAAACCGGCTGAAAAGAAATAAAGGAACAAGGGTATTTACTATTTGACAATTTACTATTTACTATTTGATACTCTGAGAAGTTCAGGAGTATGGGTAGGCTTGTTGCCTTTTCCACAGCGCAGCCCAAATAGTAAATTGTCAAATAGTAAATCCCCACAGCGCAGCCCAAATAGTAAATAGTAAATTGTCAAATAGTAAATCCCTTTATGTCAGAAAAAGAACTAACCTTTTGGGACCACTTGGACGAGTTGCGCCGGGTGTTGTTTCGTGTACTCGGTGTGTGGTTTGTATTGGCTATCGGTTATTTTATTGCCATGCCTTATCTGTTTGACAATGTGATATTGGCTCCTTGCCATAACGACTTCATTTTCTATGACTTGCTGCGCTGGATAGGGCAGAGACTGGACTTGCAGGATGAATTCTTTACCCAGGAGTTTCATGTGAAGCTCGTCAATATCAATCTTGCCGCACCGTTCTTTGTCCACATGTCTACCGCTTTCTGGATGTCGGTGGTAACGGCTGCTCCTTATATTTTCTATGAAATCTGGCGCTTTGTAAGCCCTGCACTCTATCCAAACGAGCGTAAAGGGGTGAGGAAAGCGCTGGGTATAGGTACGGTGATGTTCTTCATCGGTGTATTGCTGGGGTATTTTATGGTCTATCCGCTGACATTGCGTTTCCTTTCCACTTATCAATTGAGCGCAGCCATCGAGAATCAAATTTCCCTGAACTCGTACATCGACAATTTCATGATGTTGGTGCTTTGCATGGGACTGGCATTCGAACTGCCGCTGGTGACATGGCTGCTTTCCCTGCTGGGACTGGTGCACAAGACCTTTTTGCGGAAATACCGCCGTCATGCTGTTGTCATCATTGTTATTGCCTCGGCCATCATTACTCCGACCGGTGACCCGTTTACCTTGACAGTAGTGGCGGTGCCGCTTTATCTGCTCTATGAGTTGAGTATCCTGATGATAAAGGATAAAAAGACTGATGATGAAGCGGAAGAAGTGGAGACAGAGGAATGATGGATTGTGAAGTAAAGGAATATTTTAGTATATTGCTGGAAGCCTGCTACGTTGAGGAAATCTCCTTGGACGTGGCCTATCGGCAATTGCGCGAGTTGCTGGAGCGTTTGTGCCGTACACAGATGTCCGACGGCAGCTTGCAGATGACGGACCTTTCTGCACGTATCAGTTTCGTGGCTTCGAAGGCCGGACTTTCCACCGTGGAACAGAACCGTCTGCATACCTTCCGGCTGACCTCCAATGCTATTCTGAACCGCCAGGCGGAACCGCAACGTGAACAGTTGTTGCGTGATGCCAAGACACTGGCATTCTTTGTCAAGCGCTTGACAGGGGAGGAGATACCTGCCGGGCTTTATCGCCTGCTGCCCCGTGCGGAGGCCACCTATATAGTGGCGCCGCCCGCCAAAGAGCAGATAAAGCGCATGCGCGTCTGTTTTCAGTATGCCGATGATACTTATTTATATGTACTGCCCGTAGACACTGTGGCCGATGAGCCGTTACGTGTCCGTTACAATGTACCTCAGATTAATGAAGAGTTTGCAGAAACCTGCCGGATTCTGTGGCGGCATGCCCAGGTCAATCTGCTGGATGTTACGGTGGACGAAGTCGGCATACTCACCCCTTCCTTTATTATACTTGAGCCCGATTACTTGATAGACATCAGTTCGCTTGCCGAATGCTTCAAGGATTACGGGCATCATCCTGCCAACTATATCCTGGCACGGCTCCAGTCGCCGGACAATACCCGTCCGTTACTGTTGGGTAATATTGCCAACCTCTTTCTGGACGAGTGGATTCATGCCAAGGAGGCACCCGATTATTTGGCATGCATGAAGAAGGCCTTCCGTTCTTATCCCATCGAGCTGGCAGCATGTGCCGACCTGCGCGACCGGGAGAAGGAAGCCGAATTCTTTTCCGATTGCAAGCGCCATTTCGACAATATCCGCCGGACGGTGACAGAAACATTCCGTGCATCCGGCTATGAGCTCGATAGGACTGATGCCGTGCTGGAACCCTCTTACATCTGTGAAGCATTGGGTTTGCAAGGGCGTTTGGACTACATGCAGCGGGATATGACCTCGTTCATTGAAATGAAGTCCGGTAAGGCGGACGAGTATTCCATCCGTGGTAAGGTGGAGCCTAAAGAAAACAATAAGGTGCAGATGTTGCTCTATCAGGCTGTGCTGGAGTATTCTATGGGAATGGACCATCGACGTGTAAAGGCTTATCTGCTCTATACCCGTTATCCGTTGCTTTATCCGGCGCGTCCTTCGTGGGCAATGGTGCGCCGTGTGATTGATTTGCGCAACCGGATCGTAGCCGATGAAAATGGTATCCAGTTGCATAACAATCCGGAATATACTGCACAGCGCCTGAAAGACATGCATCCGGGCACCGTGAACGAGCGCGGGTTGGACAATACCTTGTGGAAACGTTTCCTTTACCCTTCCATCGATGCCGTAGCACAACGCATCCGTTCGCTTTCGTCGTTGGAACAAAGCTATTTTTATACGCTCTATAACTTTATAACCAAGGAACTCTATACCTCCAAATCTGGAGATGTGGATTATGAAGGACGTACCGGTGCTGCCGCCCTCTGGCTTTCCACACTGGCTGAGAAATGTGAGGCAGGTGAAATTCTGTACGATTTGGCTATTTGCGAGAATCATGCGGCAGATGCGCATAAACCGTATTTGTCACTCAGAACGAAGCAAATGGTTGCTTCCCGGCAGGAGCGGGTTCTGCCCAATTTCCGCCAGGGTGATGCGGTGGTTCTTTACGAACGGAATACGGATACCGACAACGTTACCAACAAGATGGTGTTTAAAGGTAATATAGAGTGCATATCCGATGACGAGGTTTGTATCCGTCTTCGTGCCACCCAGCAGAATGCGGGTGTATTGCCTGTTGCTAGCCTCTATGCCATAGAGCACGACTATATGGACACCTCCTTTCGTAGCATGTATCTGGGACTTTCCGCTTTCCTTTCTGCCACCCAAAGACGGCGTGACTTGTTGTTGGGGCAGCGCTCTCCCGAATTCGATACTTCTTTGGATGCCGCTATTGCGACCGCTCCGGATGATTTTTCGCGGATTATTCTGAAAGCGCAGGCTGCTCGCGACTATTTCCTTTTAATCGGTCCGCCGGGTACTGGCAAGACCTCTCGCGCGCTGCGGGGCATGGTAGAAGCCTTTTACCGGGAGGGGAAACAGATTCTACTGCTTTCGTATACCAATCGTGCTGTAGATGAAATCAGTAAGGCGCTGGCTTCCATTGAGCCTGAAATAGACTTTATCCGTTTAGGCAGTGAGTTGTCTTGCGATGACTCATTCCGCCCGTATCTGATTGAGAATGTGTTGGAACCTTGTGCCACTCGGCGGCAGGTGCAGGAGCGCATTGCCCGTTGCCGTGTTTTTGTCGGTACGGTTGCCACGCTTTCTTCCAAGACCGAACTTTTCCGGTTGAAGACTTTTGATGTAGCGATTGTGGATGAGGCTACCCAAATTTTGGAACCACAACTGCTGGGGTTACTCTGTACCCGCAATCCCGCAGGCGCGGATGCCATCGGTAAATTTATTTTGATAGGTGACCATAAGCAGCTACCCGCAGTGGTCTTGCAGTCGTCCGAGCAGTCGGAAGTGTGTGACGAAGCTTTGCAGGCCATCGGATTGTATAATTTGAAAGATTCCCTTTTCGAACGCCTTTATAGGAATCTCTCCAAGGAAAGTGCCAATCGCCAGGCATCAACCTCTCATTCTTCATCTTTTATCCCTCATCCCTCCTACGACATGCTCTGCCGTCAGGGTCGTATGAATATCGAGGTAGCTTTGTTTCCTAACCGGGCTTTTTACGGTGGTCTGTTGGAACCGGTTGGTCTGCCGCACCAGCAGGGAGAGCTGACTCTTGCTCCTGAGCTGTGTGATTGTGAGTTTGCCGGCTTGCTGACTCGTCGTGGCGCTTTTTTGCCTGCCGCAGTCGAACCGCCGGCACAGTCGGCCAAGATGAACCATTCGGAGGCGCGGATTGTGGCACGGTTGGCAGCGGCTATCTATCGGCAGTATGCAGCTGTTTCCGGTTTCAACCCGGCTGTCACTTTAGGTGTCATCACTCCTTATCGCAGTCAGATAGCCTTGATTAAGAAAGAGATTGCCGCTTTGGGTATTGCTCCTTTGGAGGATATATTGGTAGACACCGTGGAACGCTTCCAAGGTAGCGAACGGGATGTCATTATCTACTCTTTCTGTGTGAACCGGGCTTATCAGTTGAAGTTTCTGGCAAATATGACGGAGGAAAACGGTACTCGGATTGACCGGAAATTGAATGTTGCCCTTACTCGTGCCCGCAGGCAGATGTTTATGACAGGAGTGCCGCAACTATTGAAACTTAATCCTATTTATGCCGAGCTCTTGTCTGTAGTTTGCCATTCGTAACCGTCTTATTTAGTAAATCTTAAATATTTTCTGCTTCTTTATAGAGTTTATTAATAACGCTGTGTGAGATAAACCATTATCTTTGCATCACGTTTTTTTCATAGAGATTTAGATTTAAGGTTAGAAGAATTGTGGAAGTCGTG
>OGLX01001837.1_pt1 | contig 9775 bp, 7 predicted proteins | sample 1572821 | NCBI WGS metagenome assembly OGLX01 (sample SAMEA2581908, study PRJEB24529) | metagenome | biome: Human gut stool | place: China | collected 2011 | reverse complement strand
AGCAGCACTTGCGTGCTGGTTTCCCGCTCCATGGCCGACAAACTTTCATTGAAGGTAGGTGATAAGCTTTATACTTATTATATAGAAGGCAATGTGCGTGCCCGTCGGTTGACGGTGAGTGGGATATTCCAAACCAATTTCTCTGCATTCGATGATTATTTCCTGATAACTGACAGGTACATGGTTCGTCGTCTGAACGGTTGGGAACCGGATCAGGTGGGAGGCGTGGAAGTGGCCGTGTCGGATTATCGTTTCTTGGACTCGGTGAATGACGATATTCGTGGTCATATTCAGGAACAGACAGACCGTTATGGGGCAATCTATTGTTCCCGTACTTCAGAGGAACTTTATCCTCAGATTTTTGCGTGGCTCGACTTGCTGGATACTAATGTATGGGTCATTCTGATTCTGATGACCGGAGTGGCGGGCTTTACCATGATTTCCGGATTACTGATTATTATTCTCGAACGTACGCAGATGATTGGGGTGTTGAAAGCGTTGGGGGCCAACAACGCTTCCATTCGTCAGATATTCCTGTCATTTTCTGTTTTCCTTATCGGAAGGGGCATGTGTTGGGGAAATGTCACCGGACTGTCGTGTTGTCTTCTTCAGTATTTTTTCGAACCGATTAAGTTAGATCCGGCTACGTACTATGTCAATGCAGTGCCCGTAGAGCTTCATTTGGGCTGGATTGTATTGTTGAACGTGTGTACCTTGCTGGTATCGGTAGGGATGCTGGTCGGTCCTTCTTATTTGATAAGCCATATTCATCCTGCAAAATCCATCCGTTTTGAATAAATCCTGCTTTAAAATCAACTCCTTTTCACGTAGGTTAGAAAAGGAGTTTTTATATATGTCAGAAATTTTTCGAGATAAAACAAAAAACGGGAAAGTAAGACCTTGGCGTGAACGTAAAATTGAAAATGTCCGTTATGCAGAATATTTGTCGATTTTAGAATTTAAACGTGCACATGACATTAGGGGTTGTGGGGAAACTTTGCGTTTTCGTAAGATCAATAATCAGTTAAAACTCTACCAGACTTGGTTTTGTCAGAAACGCTTATGTCCGTTGTGTAATTGGAGAAAGAGTATGAAAAATTCAAGTCAATTAAAACAAATTATTGCGGAAGCTGTTAGCAGACAGCCTAAGGGCCGTTTTTTATTTTTAACACTGACAGTTAAGAATGCTTATGGTGCAGAAGAGTTAAGAAGTTCATTACGAGTTTTAACCAAGGCGTTTAATAAGCTTACCCGTTATAAGAAAGTTACCAAAAATTTACTTGGTTATCTGCGTTCAACTGAAATCACGGTCAATGATGAAGATAGGTCATATAATCAACATTTGCATGTTTTATTGTTTGTAAAATCGAGCTATTTTACTGGTAATAATACTAACTATATCAAACAAGCAGAGTGGACTAAATTGTGGCAGAGAGCCTTAAAAGTTGATTATGAGCCAGTTGTGCATGTTGAAATAGTTAAGGCTAATAAACGCAAAGGTACTGGTTCTCTGCAAGCTAGTGCGGAAGAAACTGCTAAGTATGAAGTTAAGTCGTCTGACTATATGACTGCCGATGATGACCGTAACTTAGAAGTGATTAATGATCTAGAGTATGCTTTGGCTGGTACACGGCAAATTAGTTATGGCGGTCTTTTTAAGCAGATCAAGCAAGATTTAAAACTTGAGGACGTTGATAAGGGTGACTTAGTTCATGTTGGTAATGAAGAATATAGCAAAGAGCAAATGGAAGCTGCGGAAGAAGTCGTTGCAAAGTGGGACTTTAAAAAGCAAAATTATTTTATGTGGTAGGGGGGTATTTTTTATGATGATGAGATTGGATAAATTTTTTGTTGAAGAAATGCAAAAAAATGGTTTTGATGTTGATTTTAAGCGATTAAAACAGATTTATCTTGATTCTAGAAATAGACATTCTGATGATATTGAAAAGGGAAAAGTACGTGCTTTAAATGAGCGCTTGAAGTATGAAGATTAGGAGATAAATGAGTATGGGATTATTTGAAGATTATTACGATGAGCATGACTTAGATAAAAATAGTGAATACAGCCATATGAGTAAAAAAGAGTTAGTGATTGAAGCTGAATATTTACATAATTCTTTGTGGAATATTTTGAAATATGTTGATAACGGCGGTACAGATATGGATGTTGTTAAAGCGGAAGTCTATGACGGCATATACGAAAGTCGGATATAAACATTGCATGTTTAGTGATTTTTGAAATTTTGTTCCATGGTTTTTGTGGATCAAAAATTTCGGTTTTGCGAATTAAAGGAATCTCGGCGGAAAAGATAGCCGAGATTTTTTTTAATTCGGGCGTCAATTTTTCTTAGAAAAATTAAGCTAGTGAGTGGCGATTATTTTGGCGGAAGAGAACAGCTAAAATTAACTGCCACGAGAGCAAGATTTTTCGCTAGAAAAATGAGCGGTGGGGTCTGTCCCGCTGGCAAGGCGACCCTCGGTAGAGCCCAAACTTTACAAGGTAAAGTATATTGGGCTATACCTTGCATGGAGGTTTGCCGAATTATGTGTTATGCTCTAACCAAATTTAACTGTTTGGAATGGGGCGGTGAGATGAGTTATTTAGTCGCTAATATGCAGAAATTAAAAGCTGATAATTTAGTTGGTTTGGGTAATCATGATCAACGACGGACTCAACACCATAAAAATCCGGATATTGATGTTGACCGCTCGGCTTTAAATTATGATTTGGTCGCTGGTCGGACTAATCATTTTAAAACGGATATTGAGGCTTACATTAACGAGCGAAAAACCAGCCAGCGGGCGGTTAGAAAAGATGCCGTCTTGGTCAATGAATGGATTATTTCAAGTGATAGTCAGTTCTTTGCTGATTTAACGGCAGCTGATACGCGTAAATATTTTGAAACAGCGAAGGACTATTTTGCTGAAAAATTTGGTGAAGAAAATATTCGTTATGCAATTGTTCATCTTGATGAGAGTACTCCCCATATGCATATGGGGATTGTCCCGTTTGATGATGAACATAAATTGTCTGCTAAACGAGTTTTTAATCGCACAGCTTTGCGAGATATTCAAGATCAATTACCGACTTATTTACAACAGCATGGTTTCAATATTCAGCGTGAGCTCAAACCGCCACAATTTCATCACGCGCTTATATAACGATTCGCTCCGTAACATTCTATGGATCTCTACCGATCAGGGCATCTGCAGCTATAACTACGAGACAGAAGATTTCAGTCGTTACCAGATTAAAGGGAACACTAAGGATGATGTTTGTTTCCTGAATACCAGCGATGGTGTGCTTCTGGCCGCTTGTAGCAACGGACTCTATCGCTAGAATGAACAAGACAGTCTGTTCATTCCTTTTCTTCTCGATGAAGAAAAACCTCATGTGAGATACTTTGCGGAGGACGGAGACAAAACCTTATGGATAGACACCAACAAAGGACTGATGCGATACAGTCTGGAGAAGAAACAGTTCGTTTCCCTCCCGACTCTCATCCAGCCTTTTACACAGCAATGCAACAATGCCGTCCTGATCTCGTCCAACCAGCTTTTATTTAATACTAACAACGATTTTTTCGTCTATCATATACAAAGCAATACCCTGTGTAATCTCTCGAAAGACCTTGAAGTGAAAGACTTCCGGTGTGCGGCAACCGACCATACGGGGAATATATGGGTAGGCACGGAGTATGGCATCTTTGTCTTCAACAAACTCTATCAACTGATTGCACATTACGAACAATCGGAACGGGATTTAAGTGCGCTGAACGATTCTCCCATTTACAGCCTTTATCAGGACAAGGCTCATAATATGTGGGTGGGAACCTATTTCGGAGGAGTCAATTATTATATATTCGGTTCCGACCAGTTTCAGATATATCCATACGGAGCCAGTTTCAATCATTTGAGCGGAAAGGCTGTCCGCCAGATTATCAATGCTCCGGACAACGGTCTGTACATCGCCACCGAAGATGGCGGATTGAACTACCTGGACAATAAGAAGGAAATCACCCGTGCCGAACGGCTGCACAAGCAAATGCAAATCTACGCCAAGAACATACATTCTTTATGGCTCGACAAAGATAACAGCTTGTGGCTCGGACTGTTCCTGAAAGGAGCTCTTCACTATATACCGCATCTAAACCGCACGGTGGACTATAATCTACTGTCGGAAGAGGTTTCGTCCGGCTTCTGCATCATCGAAGACAAGAACGATCATATCTGGTACGGAGGCCCTTCCGGCTTATTCCTGATCGACAGGAAGAAAGCAAACTCCCGCCCGGAAAAGATTTCATCTCTCCGTGTCTTTAACCTGGTACAGTTTAATGACAGTATACTTTGGGCAGGAACCCGAAAAGGCAGTATATTTCAGATCAATACCCATACACTGAAAGTAACCTCGCTCCCTATCCTGCCGCACACCAATCTCTATATCACCTATATCTACCCCGATTCACATCAACGGATATGGATAGGTACAGACAACAACGGGCTTTATGTATCAGACCGCAACGGTAGCATTATCGCCTTTTACAGTAAAGAACAGTTGGGATCCAACGCCATCAAAGGTATCATTGAAGATGAGATGAGTAATGTTTGGGTAGGTACCGGAAACGGACTTTGTTGTATCAATTCCCAAACAGGAAGCATTGACCGATATACCACGGCCGACGGATTGCCCATCAACCAGTTCAACTACTCCTCCGCCTGCAAGAAGCCTGACGGAGAATTGTATTTCGGAACTATCAACGGTATGATTTCTTTCTACCCGGAACAGGTACGCTCCGTCAATCCCCGTTTCAACATTGCACTGACTGCCATTTGGAGCAACAGCGAATATATGTCGCCCAACAATGAGAAAGCATTCATCCCTTCCTCTATCTCCGAACTGACAGAAATCACCCTGACCCACGAACAAGCCCAATCCCTGCGTCTCGAATACTCCGGACTGAATTATCAATATACCGACAACACTCAATATGCGATGAAAATGGAAGGTATCGACAAGGACTGGCAGTTTGTAGGCAACCAGCATCAGGTACGCTTCTCCAATCTGCCTTCAGGAAGATATATCTTAAAGATCAAAGCCAGCAAAGATGGTATCCACTGGGACGAAACGGGCCAAAAGGACCTTGTCATCAGAATCCTCCCCCCCTGGGGGCTATCACCGGGAGCGTATTTTGTATATGCATTGCTCTTCTTACTAATCATCTACGTCGCCTACCGATATACCAAAACGCGTATCATCCTGCTCATGCGACTGAAAACGGAGCATGAACAGCGCGTCAACATAGAGAATATGAATCAACAGAAGATCAATTTCTTCACTTACATCTCCCATGACCTGAAAACACCGCTGACCCTGATTCTATCGCCTCTGCAACGATTGATCCAGCAGCCACAAATCAGCAACAACGATAAAGAGAAACTGGAAGTCATCTACCGAAACGCCAACCGGATGAATTATCTGATTAATGAACTATTGACATTCAGTAAAATCGAGATGAAACAGATGCGTATCAGCGTCCGGAAGGGAGACATCATGCACTTTCTGGAAGAACTGTCGCACATCTTCGACATTGTAGCCGGGGAACGGGAAATTGACTTCATCGTCAATCTGGAAGACACCGAAGAGGAAGTCTGGTTCTCGCCTTCCAAACTGGAACGGATTCTTTATAACTTGCTCTCAAACGCATTTAAATATACCCAGCCTGGTGGATACGTCAAGTTGAGTGCCAAACTAATAAAAGAAGAGAAGGGGACATTTGTGCAAATCTCCGTCAAAGACAATGGCAGGGGGATTCCTAAAGAAGCTCAAGAACAAATATTTGAAAGTTATTACCAGGTTGAGAAGCGCGACCATCGTGAGGGATTCGGACTGGGATTATCGCTTACGCGTTCGCTCATACACATGCACAAAGGTGAAATCCGGGTAGAAAGCGAAATCAACAAAGGTTCGGACTTTATCGTTACCCTGAATGTATCGGAGGATGCTTATGGTCCCGATGAACGCTCGTCCGAGAACATCACGACCGAAGAAATACAGAAATATAACCAGCGAATCAAGGAAACCATCGAACTCATTCCTGAAAAGCTGACCAACAAAGAAAAAGATCCTGCCCGGGAATCTATTATGATTGTGGAGGACAACAAAGAAATGAATGATTATCTTGCCAGCATATTCAGCGAGAAATATGACATTATACGGGCGTATAACGGTGCAGAAGCCTGCAAGAAGATAGCCAAACAGTTGCCTAACCTCATTATATCGGATTTAATGATGCCGGTGATGGACGGACTGGAATTTACGGAACGTGTCAAACAGGACGTAACGACCAGCCATATCCCCGTTATCCTCCTGACTGCAAAGACCGATGAGAACGACCATACGGAAGGTTATCTGCGGGGAGCCGATGCGTATATCACTAAACCTTTCAACGCCAAGAATCTGGAACTGCTGGTACAGAATATCCAAAAGAGCCGGAAACAGAGTATTGAACACTTCAAACAGGCAGAAGAACTGAACATCAAGCAAATAACCAACAACCCGCGGGATGAAATATTCATGAAAGAACTGATGGAACTGATTATGGCGAACCTCACCAAGGAAGACTTCGGAGTAACGGAAATCACAGCCCATCTCCGCATCAGCCGCAGCCTGTTGCACATGAAGCTGAAATCACTCACCGGATGCTCCATCACTCAATTCATACGGACGATCAAAATGAAAGAGGCTAAAACTCATTTACTGAATGGTATGAATGTCTCCGAAGCATCATTTGCCGTCGGTATATCAGATCCGAACTACTTTACAAAGTGTTTCAAGAAAGAATTTAATATCACTCCAACAGAGTTTCTCAAACAGTTGAAATAGAAAGCAAAAGTAACTGCTTCAGAAATTCAACCTACCCTTAGACAACGTGTCAACTATTAATAGAAAAGTTCTTTTGCTCCCTTTGCAAAGATCTCTTCCCTTCATAGTAAAGTTGTCTTTGCCCTATTTCAAACTATAAACGCAAGTTCCGTTTATATAATTGCAAGCTTTGTTTTTATAAACGGAACTTGCATTTATAAAAACAAAGCTTGCAATTATAGTTTGGAATGAAGAAAAAGGAAGTTATCCAACCGGCAAAAGGAAGTTTGGTCTATATCAAAAGGAAGTTAGCTATTAATAGCCAACAGGGCAAGTAGGTATATATTGTAAATCAACTACGCCCAACAGAAAAAGATATCGCCGGTAATTAATCTGCAACATTCACTGATGCAGCTAATTACCGGCGAGCAATAGAAATCTATAATCAACTCATACCTATTCTACCATTCCTGGAAGCGTAAATCAGCTTCCGGATTCTGACGACGAATCAGTTCCTCGTCAACCTGATAAGTGACGCCACCTTTCGTGTACTTATAAGAAAGGGTAAACTTAGGCTGTTTCCCTACAAATTCCAATGATTCGGCTGCAGGATCTAATGTGGCGGATGCATCTGTGATTGCGACGCTTCCTCCGGCTTCAATATTGACGCTTCCATCCGGATTGACTGTCAGATTCACCGACTCATTGTTTTCCAATGTGTTTCCGAAACCCGGTCTGCGTACTTTGTTTCTACCTAACGAAACAAAGTCGCGGGTCATATTCTGACTCAAATCCTTGTTACTGTATTCAGTAACCTGCTGGGTAGACAAATTGGTAACTTTTCCTTTCACAAAGTAGGTACCATGATACTGGCTGACAAATTTGACAACTACAATACTGTAATCCTTCAAATTACCATTCACATCAGTACTTATTTCATCCTGATTATGATCGACCAACCGGAAAGGGATTGCATAGTGCTTGTTCAAAGCAGCATTGTCTTCATAGAAAGCATCGGAGAAAGTCACTTTCACATCTGCTATTGCCAGATTCGGATTGCTAATTGTCATCTTATTCGGATTAGCCAACTGATAATAGTTTTCCGGCATCAGTGTCAAGCCCGTACCCTCCAGTAAAGACGGATCGATCTCGAATGTAGCCCAATCATCGGTATGCACCTCTCTTTTACCGCCAATAGCCAGTCCTACCTTTATCGACATATCTGTATCGGCTACCAGTGTCCGCAGAGGTTTTTGCGAAGCAAAGTACACAGAACTCTTATCGTAGTCCTTTTCATAATCGTCATAACAAGCAGTCATCAGAACGCTTATCAGCCCTATCCATAATATATTTAGTCTTTTCATTGTAAATAAGTATTTATATCAACAGCACGTTATTCCCAACCCTGATTATTCATTAGATTCTTATTCTTTTCCAGCTCTGCATACGGTAGCGGCATGAAATAGTTTTTCACTTCATATTTCCGTTGTTCCACTTTCTGTACTTTGAAGCTGAATGTACCATCTTCCTTGCGGGTAACGGCAACACCCTCCACCTCTTCGTTCAACGGCAATACCCAACGACGCATATCAAAATAACGATGATTCTCGAAAGTAAATTCCAAGCGACGTTCGTTCTGAATCAGCTTTCTGAACGAGTCTTTACTTTGAGCCATTTCATCCAGATAAAGATCAAAGTTGATACCCCCGGCTTGCGAACGGATTGTTTTCAATATTTCGTATGCAGAATACAGGCATCCTTCGACTTTCACCGTCGGGTTGCCCCAAGCCTCATTGGCAGCTTCGGCAAAGTTAAGAAGAACTTCCGATTTTCGTAACAAAGGATTGTAATGAACCGAGTTTAAGGTCTGAATCGGATTCAGCATAGCCGATTTCTTGGAAACGAATTTAGCCAAATAATAACCCGTACGTGTAGCATTCTCACTAAACGAAGGAGAATCTTTTCCACCCTCGGACATATCCAACGGCTGGCCGGAATCGCCAAATGTAGCACTATGATAGTAGACATTCAGCGCAAAGCGATTATCAAGTACGGCATAAAGCTGCGTCAGATCGAAATCAGGATCAGACAGATCGACACCGGAACGGACATCGGTTGCCGGATAACCATTCTTCGCATAAAAAGCCTTTACCAGATTATGAGAAGGAGTGGCACGGGCACTTCCATAATAAACAAACTGATTTTTGAATCTTATACGCATGGTGCCACTGTGATATCCATATGTTTTATTTCTGAAAACAATATCATCTATTTCTGAATGATATTTGTCTTTTTGTTCGTCTAAATATTTTTTCCAAAGTTTCGGCGACGGTGTACCATGGCAAACCAAATCTACGGTTACCAGATTATCGTATTCTTTTCTCAGATATGATTTTAATCCATACACCTGACACGGCGTTCCAATAAAGCACACTTTCGTTTCTTGCATCAAGTGTTTTTTTATTTCAGAAAAGCAATCGCCTAAATCGCTCTGCACATATTTTGAACCTCGAAACTCTTCTGCCCCCGGAAATTTTATGAATTACCTTATATTCTTCATTATAAGTTGCGCCACAAATAACACCTCCCTGATTTAGGATCCATTCGCCTAACGGTGTTACAAATCCTCCAGAGGTACTTGTAGAAACAATTTCTACGTCCTTTGCTCTGAGTACGTATGCTTTTCTATCAAACATTTTAGACTCGATTTTATTTTCAATAGGACAAGCAGAATCGCACAATTTGCAATCTATACACTTTGAAATTTCCACGAATGGATATAAAAAGCCCTCTTGATCCTGCTGCATACTTATAGCTTTTTTCGGGCATACACTATAGCATGCCGTACATCCACAGCAATCTGCTTTATTCTTCACTACAATCATTAAGCACTTTCTCCTTCCATACTTTATA
>OGLX01001826.1_pt1 | contig 9833 bp, 6 predicted proteins | sample 1572821 | NCBI WGS metagenome assembly OGLX01 (sample SAMEA2581908, study PRJEB24529) | metagenome | biome: Human gut stool | place: China | collected 2011 | reverse complement strand
TTTGTATGATTGCGCTTTCAATACTTTCGCGTTAGGACCCGGGATTGCCGGAAAGCCGTCAGTTTATCTGCCGGGTAGTGCGTGATATCGTCGGCCGTTACGACGTGGACGCTATCCATATGGACGATTATTTCTATCCCTATCCCGCAGCGGGTATGCCTTTCCCGGATGATAACAGCTTCCGGAAATACGGCTTGCGAAAAGGATACAGCGAGGCGCAAAGGAACGATTGGCGCCGGGAGAACGTGAATACCCTGATCCGGGAATTGAAACGTACCATCCTGCTCACAAAGCCTTGGGTACGCTTCGGTATCAGTCCCTTCGGCATCTACCGCAACAAGAAAAGCACCGCAGACGGATCGGGTAGCAATACCAACGGTCTGCAAAACTACGACGACCTCTACGCCGATATCACCTATTGGGTACAGCAAGGTTGGATCGATTATAACATCCCCCAGATCTATTGGGAGATCGGACACCCGGCTGCCGATTACATCACGCTGATCCAATGGTGGAACAAAAACGCGACGCGGGAAGGCACGCATCTGTATATCGGCCAAAACGTAGCACGTACCATGAAAGCAGACCAGCTCACCCGCAAAATGCTTTACGAACGTTCACTCTCGAAAGTAAAAGGCAATTGCTTTTGGCCTGCAAACGAAATACTCTGGAATAACAAAGGGGTGGCCGACAGCCTGAAACAGAACTACCACCGTTATCCGGCATTGATCCCGGCCTACACCCATCTGCACAACCGGGCTCCGCAAGAGGTCAAGAAACTGAAAGCCGAATGGACTGCCCAGGGCTATATGTTGCACTGGCAGGCGGAACAGAGCAAGACCAATCCCGAATTGGCAAGCTATTTCGTCATTTACCGCTTCGAAAACAAGGAATCGGTCAATCTGGACGATCCTTCTAAGATCGTAGCGGTCACACGCGAGACGAACTATCTGCTACCCTACGACGACGGAAAGCGCAAATACCGTTATGTAGTCACAGCCGTAGATCGTTTCCATAATGAAAATCAAGGTAAAAGCAAAAAGGTAAAACTTTAAATTCAGCCACGGATGTCAGATTTTATCTGTCAGAAATATACAGACTGTTCTTCTTGCTCCCACTATCAGAAACAGATATTCAAATACCGTTCTTTCCCGAAAGGAATGATGATCCCGAAAGAACGGTGTTCACAAAATACGATCTATTTTCTGATATCCGGCTCCGTTCGGGTAACCAGCGACGAGCATCCGGATACGGTATTTCACGACGGGCAGTTCATCATGCAGCCGATCGGTTCACGTGTAGAGTTCCACATCCTGGAATCCACGGAATGCATCCTTTACCTGTTCGAGACTCCGCAAAACATTTGTACCGACCGTTTCAACAAAGGACTGGAACTGGCGAAAGAGTCTCCCATGCTCCCTGTCGTCATGGATATGTGTTTCCCTTTGCGCCTTTTTATCAACGGGCTCAAAATGTACCTCAACAACGAACTCCTGTGTGTGGAATTCCTGAAAGCCAAGCAGACGGAGTTGTATTTCCTGCTCAACTGCTATTATACATTGAAAGAGATCGCCAATTTTTATGCACCCATATATAGGTATAGCCAAACATTCCGCTACTTTGTCATGCAAAATTACCTGAAAGCGAAAGATGTCGAGTCTTTTGCTCAATTAGGAGGATACAGCACTATCACCTTCCGGCGTTTATTCAAAGATACGTTCGGAGAGCCAGCTTACCAATGGATGACCAAAAAGAAATGCCTGGATATACAAAACGACCTGATAACCACGAATGCAAGCATATCCGAGATCTGCTATAAGTACGGTTTCGAATCCTTGTCTAACTTTTCCCATTTCTGCCGGGCCAACTTCGGCAAATCTCCACGCGCCATCCGCAACGAAAGAGACGAAAACGTGTAGAAATCAATCTATTTCATACATTCCAACCTTTTGATTAAAAAAGCAATTCATCCGGAATCTCCCACCCTCGCGGAACAACTAATCCGAAACATACCCTAAACTAACTCGGAAGTCATAGTAAACTAAATCAAGACATACAGTATATTATTTATATGTAGTACTACTTATCGCAAATTGGTAGCACTACATATCGTCTATAGGTAGTACTACATATAGGCAATAGATAGTGACTACCAACAGATACTTTACTATATGTTATGAATTAGTTCTTGGGGTGTTTTGATTTAGTTGATGGTATGAAACGGATTAATTTACCGGTCATCCCAGGCCGATCTCTCAGAGTGCAGCCTATCGGAACCGACACCTATTTAAATATGTAAAATCTATATATTTATAAACAGAATCGATACTGAATACACATTCGGACAGATTTATTGCATATCTTTGTAGAATAAACTATTTAGTATTGGGGGTATATGAAATTTAAACTTATCACTCTGTCTATCATTCTTTGCCTAGGATTCACAAGCTGCTCCGAGAACGAGACTCCGGAACCCCGGACAACCCGCACCATATTAGTCTATATGATGGCCAATAACAGCCTCAACAGCTTCGCCTCGAAAAACATAGAAAGCATGATAGAAGGGGCGACCAGCAAAAATCTCAACGGAGGAAACCTGATCGTTTATTATGCTCCCGCCGGTTCGCCCCCGGAACTTCTCCGGATAAAAGAAGAAAACGGTGTTGTCAAGAAAATCCATCTGAAGGACTATGAAAAGCAGAATTCGGCTGATCCGGACGTGATGCGGAGCGTGATCGGCGAAGTGGTTTCACAATATCCGGCAGACAGTTACGGGTTGGTGTTATGGAGCCATGGGACAGCCTGGCTTCCTTCCGACTACCAGAATAAGCTGAAAGCGTTCGGACAGGACGGCAACAACTGGATGGAGATCGACGATCTGGCAAAGGGACTGCCAGATGATCTATTTGATTTTATCCTGTTCGATGCCTGCTACATGGCAAGCGTCGAATGCACTTATGAGCTTAGAAACAAAGCTGAATATATCTTAGCTTCTCCCACCGAAACAATGGCGGACGGATGGCCTTATGAAGAGATGATGCCGCAACTGTTCGCTACTGATCTGCAACTGGAAAAGGTTGGTGAAACATTCTACAACCATTACTTGAACAATACCTATCCGTATGCGACCGTATCGCTCACGAAAACAAGCGAACTGGATAATCTGAAAAGCGTAACACATGATATCTTGGCAGATAAGACCGAAAGCGATATTTACAGTCTCGATCCAAAGAAAATGCAAAGACTGGAATATTTATACCGTAGCCCAGGAATGCTTTATGACTTCAATGATTATATCAAGCAGTTGGCGACAGCCGAACAATACGATCGTTTCATCAGTTGCCTGGATAAAGCAGTCGTCTACAAGGCCCATACGCCCAAATCCTACTACGCCGCCATAGGAAATGCGTTGCCGATCAAAAGCTATTGCGGCCTGACCATTTTCGTTCCGCAAGAATCTCTACCCAAAATGCTCGAATGGTATAAACAAAGAGTCGGCTGGTATAAGGCAGTTTATGAATAAATCCTCTATCACCGGATCAAGAAAGCCTTTTTAAAGCGTTTCACCGTACCTTCGGGGTGGTATATTTCAGCATAAAAGATATAGACACCTGTTTGTAGCGGACTTCCGTTGTTGGCTACGCCACTCCATGTGATCTTACCGGAAATGCCTAACAACTCATGATTGGATATATCAGCTACACGCAGGCCGGAGGTATTGAAAACGAAAGCGCGACAGCTATATCCCGGACGGTCGAGCAGGTAGGACACCGTGTAACTACCGGACTCTTCTATCCACACAGGAGGTTCTATACCCGTGGCACCGCCCGATGAAGCGTCTTTGTATTGGGAGTTCTGATAGCCAGGTGTGCCATAGCCAACTGTTTCGGAAGCGGAGGTCCAGTTTGCCGCGTCTTGTGTAGCGGCATCCGGATCGATACGCTCAAGGGCAACTCCTTTTTTATTTTTGACTGAATGAGCATGCCATTTAGACGAATAGGCGACTTCATCTATTATTATTTCATCCGCTGTACGAAACAATACCAAGGTAGAAGATGTATTGGCAAGAATAGGAAGCTTGGCCAATCCGCAAAGAGCAGACGGATCGGCTATATCATAAAAAGAAGTCACACCTTCCAAGTTCTTGGTCAAGAGGAGGTAACTCTTTGCCTTCAGATTATGCAGGACAGAAGTCAAAGGATAGCGAGTGCTAAGTGTTCCGTCCGATTTACGGATGGCGACAGAAAGGGCGGACAAAGACAAGGAATGCTCCGAACGATTATACAATTCGATATATTCGCTGCCTCCGACATATGGGTCGGGGAGCAACTCGTTAATGATGATTTCTCCGGGTTGGATCGGTTCTGTGACTCCCGGAATGTCGGGATCATCCGGATTATCCGGGACATCGGGTCGGTCTGGATCTACCGGCGGATCTTCCTCCTTATCGGGAGAAGAATTAACGGCACCGGGAGTTCCACCACGTGGATCAGTAGAAAGATGCCAGCCTGAAGTGCCTCGTTCCCACGACACTCCGGAGGTAGCCGCTTCATACGCCACTTCTTCTATCTTGCCCCCGGCAGCATCCCACAATTGCAATACAGCTCCTTTGTCATTCAAAGCCGGAAACTTCTCGATAGGAATCAGCAACGTTTGGACAGGGAAGGACAACGCATCCTCCTGGTCCAGTAAAACTGCATATCCGCCAGCAGGCAAATCCATCTCTGGCAGGGCTTTTGTCTTCTTCCCCGTCACATTCTTGTACACCCATCCGTCCAACGAGACGGTAGCAGCAGTCGTATTATGTAATTCGATATATTCCACCATTCTTCCATCTCCCGGCTTTGCCATGACTTCATTGATAACGACCGAACCTGCTGGATAGCTCTCCGGTTCATCCGGATCAGGCTTCGGTTCCGGCTTATCCGTCCCAGGTTCTTCTTCCCCTCTCAACACGACTTCGACAGCTTCATCCGGCATCGCCTTTCCCGACAAAGAGCGAAGACCGGCATAAGAGATTGTATATGAACGGTCCAACTGCATCTCTTGATCGAAAAAAGTGCTTACGAATTGCTTCGTCCCTGCATCTACATACTTTTTGAGGTAAGCGTCTCCAATATCCGAAATACTGAAGACAGCCTTATCAATATCAACCGGCTTATCAAAAGCGAACAGCAAGTTGGAGGCCGATAGCGGCTCGGTCTCAAGCAACTTTGGCGGACTTTCTGATTCTCCCGGTTCTTCTTCAGGCTTGTCCGGCTCGATCGGTGTCTCCGTCACCCGATTAAGCACACACACATTATCTATGCTGAAAAGAGAACTTCGTGTCTTCGTGTAATAAAACGTAAATACCAAGTTGCCTCTCTCAACCGGCTCTTCGATCGTGTACATGGCTGAACCTTCAAGGCGGTATCCCTCCATATCGTCTGTCTTGTAATACAAACTCCACCGGAGATTATCTTCAAGCGTCACTTTCACATGTAACAACAATGGCGACTCTTCAAAATCGGTCTGTGGCAGAATCAAATTCCCGTTTCCGTTACGCTTCAGTCCTAATTCCTTGTTGCCGGTATTCCCGAGACGTACATAATAATAACGTTCTTGATTTTCCTGATACAAATAGATGCATAATTTGTTCTCGTCGCTCGGTTGGTTTTGCATATAAACATCGAACTCCCATTGCATATCGGGCGAATAGGCGATTTCTTTGCCTATGGAAGCAGTACCTGACTCTGTCGGTTCGATATTCAACTGAAGCCTGCCATCGGCATTGACTACAAACTGCCCTCTGTCTTTACCGATCCAGTCGGCCCCCAACATCGGGCCGTCAAACGTCTCATTCACCTGTGAATTCACACAAAAAGGAAGTAATATGAAGAGATAAAGAATAAATTGTTTCATAGCATTCTAGTTTTGTTTATAATTTGCATATCTTTGCACCCCAAAACGTTGTAATGAAGGAAATGCAAAGCTTTCCGTAAACGTTGTAAAGTTATACTATTTTTTTTATAAACAAATTAATTAGTGCTCAAAATGAAAGTAGCAATTGTTGGAGTGAGTGGAGCGGTAGGACAGGAATTCCTGCGCGTACTCGACGAGAGAAACTTCCCAATGGATGAGCTTGTGCTTTTTGGCTCATCTCGCAGTGCCGGACGTGTTTATACTTTCCGTGGTAAACAAATTACCGTCAAGGAGCTTAAGCATAACGACGACTTCAAGGGAATCGATGTTGCTTTTGTTTCGGCCGGTGGCGGTACTTCTATCGAATTCGCAGAAACCATTACGAAATATGGTACTGTGATGATCGACAATTCCAGCGCATTCCGCATGGACAACGATGTACCTTTGGTAGTTCCCGAAGTGAACCCGGAAGATGCACTGAATCGTCCGCGCGGTATCATTGCCAATCCGAACTGTACTACCATCCAGATGGTCGTTGCATTGAAGGCAATCGAAGGCCTGTCGCACATCAAGCGTGTACACGTATCGACCTACCAGGCTGCCAGTGGTGCAGGCGCAACAGCAATGGCCGAACTGGTAAAACAATATGAACAACTGCTGAAAGGCGAAGAACCGACTGTGGAAAAGTTCGCTTATCAACTGGCTTACAATGTCATCCCTCACGTAGACGTATTTACGGATAACGGCTACACGAAGGAAGAGATGAAGATGTATAACGAAACACGCAAGATTATGCACTCTGACGTGAAAGTCAGTGCAACCTGCGTACGTGTTCCCGCACTTCGTGCTCACTCTGAAAGCATCTGGGTGGAAACAGAACGTCCGATCTCGGTAGAAGAAGCCCGTGAAGCATTCGCCAAAGGCGAGGGTCTCGTTCTTCAGGACAATCCTGCTGAAAAGGAATACCCGATGCCGTTGTTCCTTGCAGGCAAAGACCCTGTGTACGTTGGACGTATCCGCAAAGACCTTACAAATGAAAACGGTCTGACATTCTGGATCGTTGGCGATCAGATCAAAAAAGGTGCTGCACTGAATGCTGTACAGATCGCTGAGTATCTGATCAAGGTAAAGAACGTATAAGATACATAGATAAAATGAAATAAAGGTCGGCTTGCTACACGACAATCGTCGCAGTGCAAGCCGATCTTCTTTATTTGCCTCGAAGTCACCAAGGCTTTCCTTTTCCCATCTCTCCTACAAGATTATTCTCCAAGAAGTAGTTCCAAATTCGGTTTCATGCCTTGAAACAAAAGGTTTCATGCCTTGGAACTAATAGTTTCAACCTTTGAAACCATTGGTTTCAAGCAATGAAACTAAAAGTTTCAAGCGCCTGAAACTATCTGAAACAACTGTCGATTGAAATGACTTGACCGTAACAACTGACTCATTTAACCTGTCCTTTCAAGCCATTTCAAACCATTTATCAGTCTATAATGAAGGAGTTGTCAGCTATTAACAACTGATTTCTCAGTTATTAATAGCTGGGATGCCAATTGTTAACAGTTGACACATCAGACATTAACATCCTGCAAATCAAAGCATAAAGCTAAACAAACGAGATTAAGTCCATGATGCAAGTGAGAGCAACCGTTTGCCCTCATACCTGCCGCCACAGTTGCTACCACACTGGAAACCACGATGAATAAAGGGATACAGACCGTTTGTTAGAGCATGAGAGCAAAACTGCTATCAAATCACTATGGAGAGAAATACCTATTTATGGGTACTCGCATACTCCCAAAATAGTCATTATTTGCGATTGTAGTATTAACGATATAGAACGAAATTTGCACAAAATTTGTTCTATGAGGTTTCTTACACTTAAAATAATGCTCTGCTTGCTTCTTTCTTTGATCATTTCCAGAATTGAAGCCAATACTAACAATTATTCTATTTCCGGTCGTATATCCGACGAAAGGACGGGTTCGCCGTTGCCCGGCGCATCCATTTTAATCAAAGGCACCTATTTGTGGGCTGTATCCGACCAGAAGGGGGAATTTACGATACAAGGAATACAGGAAGGCAAGTATCAATTGGAAGTTTCCTTCCTCGGTTATGTTCCGGCAACGGTTCCGGTGAATGTGAACAACAGCATCAAAGGATTAAAGATACAACTGAAGGAAAATACACTTGCCCTGAACGACGTAATCGTTACCGCACAAGCTCCGAAGACTGAACTGAACACCACGCTCAACATCGGGAGTAACGCACTGGAACATCTGCAGATATCGAATGTAAGCGATATTTCCGCCCTTCTTCCGGGAGGAAAGACGAAAGTCCCGGACTTGACCAGCAACAATATTTTCTCTCTGCGCGACGGAGGTTCATCCGCAGGCAACGCGGCTTTCGGAACGGCGATAGAAGTAGACGGAGTACGCATCGGCAACAACTCTTCTTTCGGCAATATGACCGGAATAGATACCCGCAGCATCTCTGTGGCCGATATCGAATCGGTAGAAGTCATCACCGGAGTACCTTCGGCAGAGTACGGAGACTTGAACAGCGGTATGGTCAAAATCCATACGAAGAAAGGGAAGACTCCGTGGAATGTACTGCTATCCATCAATCCCCGCACAGAACAGGTGTCCTTTTCCAAAGGGCTGGACCTCGGCAACGATAAAGGAATCGTCAACATAAGCGGTGAATGGATCAAGGCTACTCAAAAGCTTAATTCACCCTATACTTCTTATACCCGCAGAGGATTCTCCGCAGGTTACAGCAATACGTTCCGGAAAGTGCTCCGATTCGACATCGGGCTGACCGGTAACATCGGAGGAATGAATACGAAGGATGATCCCGACGCATATACGGGAGAATATACCAAAGTCAGAGACAACGTTTTCCGTGCAAACACGTCATTGGCATGGCTGCTCAACAAGTCATGGATTACCAACCTCAAACTGGATGCATCGGTGTATTACAATGATAACAAGTCGCATGCACATACACCTTATTCTTATGCGTCCGAACAGCCGGCAGTCCACGCTGAACAGGAAGGTTATTTCATTGCAGGCAAACTGCCTTACCATTTCTTTGCCGATCAGATTGTCGATTCCAAAGAACTGGATTATGCCGCTTCGTTGAAGTACGAATGGAACCGTCGTTTCAAGAACGTTACCAGCAATCTGAAAGCAGGCGTGCAATGGAAAGGAACAGGCAATGTGGGCGACGGAGAGTATTATCAGAATCCTTCGCTGGCTCCCAACGGATATCGCCCCCGTTCTTACTCGGCTTATCCGTATATGCACAATGTTTCGTTGTATGCGGAAGAAAGCCTGTCGGTAGCTGTCGGCAGCACCATGCTGAGGCTGATGATTGCGTTGGGAGAATCTGTTCATCAGCGGAACGCAATACGACAAGCTGAACACACTGTCGCCACGTTTCAACGCCAGATGGCAGCTGAACGAAAACATAGCGATTCGGGGCGGATGGGGAGTGACCGAGAAGCTGCCTTCGTACTATGTACTCTATCCCCGACAGGAGTATCGGGATATTCAGACTTTCGGAGTCTCATACAATAACAATGAGTCGGCTTACGTCTATTACAGTCAGCCATATACTTTATTACACAACGAGAAACTCCGCTGGCAGAAGAATCAGAATGCCGAAATAGGAGTTGACATCAATGTAGCCCGCACCCGTATTTCGCTGGTAGGCTACTTTAACCGTACGAAGATGCCTTATAAATATACAAGTTCCTATACTCCGTTCGCATACAATGTTCTACAGTTGCCGGAAGGATTCGAGCTGTCCGCCAATCCGCAGATTACCGTAGACAATCAGACGGGCATGGGATATATACGGGACGATGAGGACAGTTACTGGACACCGCTGGACGTAAAGGTGAAAGACCAGACTTTCGTCAGGTCAAC
>OGLX01001825.1_pt1 | contig 9833 bp, 8 predicted proteins | sample 1572821 | NCBI WGS metagenome assembly OGLX01 (sample SAMEA2581908, study PRJEB24529) | metagenome | biome: Human gut stool | place: China | collected 2011 | reverse complement strand
TCATCAAGGCGCTGAAAATGACCCACCGCGAAGACCTCATCCCCCTGCTGGTTCCCGCCGAGGGCCGCATTGCGGTCCAGCGTTCGGCCCGCAGAGCCGAGGCCGCCGATGTGACCATCCACGGCGACGGCACCTACACCGTCCGGCCCAGAGGCAAGGGCGGCGAGCCCCAGAGCCGCTCCGCCGCCCCGGCAGGCCGTCAGCCCAGCCCCGGCGCACGTTTTGCGCCCCATTCGGCTCCTGCGCATAAACCGAAAAACAATCAACAGAAAGAGAATACATCGTGGAAAACTTCAAAAAAGAAAAAGTGACCGCTCAAACGCTCATGAGCCGCCTCGCTGCGCTGGCGCTGGCCGCAGCCCTTGCGCTGGGCCTCGTGGGCTGTGACACCTCTTCCATCGTCCCGGGAGGCAGCGGTGACGTCATGCCGGACCCGGCAGCTTCTCAGACCGGAACGACGCCTTCCGACGGGCAGGACGCCGCCTTCCAGATGCACTTCATCGACGTGGGGCAGGCGCTGAGCGTGCTGGTGGAGTGCGACGGACAGTTCATGCTCTACGACGGCGGCAATGTGGACGACGGCAGTCTGGTAGTCTCCTACTTGCAGAGTCAGGGTGTCGAGCAGCTGGAGTATGTCTTCTGCTCCCATGCTCACGAAGACCATGTGGGCGGTCTGGCCGCTGCGCTGGCCTATTTCCCGGCCTACCACGTTTACAGCCCCGTAACGGAAGCCTCCACCAAGTGCTTCAAGGATTTCGTCAAGTACACCCAGCAGCAGAACTTACAGGTCGAAGTACCTGCCGTAGGCACCCAGTGGGCGCTGGGCAGCGCCACTGTGACCATGCTTGGCCCTGTGGCGCAGTACGATGACACCAACGATACCTCCATCGTCCTGCGCATCGACTACGGTGCTACGAGCTTCCTGCTCACCGGTGATATGGAGGCCGACGCCGAGCGCGACCTCGTGAACAGCGGCGCGAACCTCAAGGTGGATGTCTTACAGGTGGGCCACCACGGCTCCAGCACCTCGACGAGCTACGTCTTCCTGAACGCTGTCCTGCCCGAGATGGGCATCATCTCCTGCGGCGTCAACAATAAGTACGGCCACCCCCACGAGGAGACCCTGAGCATCCTGCGGGACGCCGGTGTGGACGTCTACCGCACCGACCTGCTGGGGACGATCACCGTTTCCAGTGACGGCCAGAACTACACGGTGGCAACGGAACACTTCGCCACCGACGCTGAGCTGAACCCCACCGACCCGGCGGCGTCCAGCACGGCCCAGCAGGCGTACATCGGCAACGTGAACAGCAAAAAGTTCCATCTGCCCAGCTGCGCCAACCTCCCGGCAGAGAAGAACCAGATTTTGTTCTCGAGTTATGATGAAGCTGTGGCCGCTGGCTACAGCCCCTGCTCGAGCTGCATCAAATAAAATGACCGCTCAGCCTCACCGTCGCCTGACAAGGCCAGACGGAGAGGTCAAAGCAAAAAGCACCATGTTTCGAATCGAAGCATGGTGCTTTTTGTGCGTCGTTTCAGCAGTGATACAAAACTCCCCGCCGGGAGCATGCAGAATGCTTCCGGCGGGGAGGAGTTAGGAGGAGGCTGAAAAAATTATTTGTTGGAGAAGTCGGAGATGCGCTCCACGATGCGGATCAGATCTTCCAGAGTGGTCTTTTCCTTGGGCAGGTAGCTGTTGCCGGTCTTGGCGGTGATAAAGCCGAAGTAGGCGCTGGCACCCACGTTGGACTTGTACACGGACTCGATCTGGCTGGCGTCGTCGAACTTCGGCTGAGTGCCCAGCGTCTCGTTGTAAGGCACGCCGCAGGACAGCAGAGCGATATGGCCCATCTCGTCGCGGTCGATGGTGGCATCGGGCAGGAAAGCGGTGCGCTTGGCACTTTCAGAGCTGGTGACACCGGCGTTGTACAGAGTGCCCTGTGCGATGGCGCTGGTGGGGTCTTTCAGCTCGATCATGCCGGCTTCGACCACAGCAGCGATGACGCCGTAATCCGGGTCACTTGCGGGGATGTCGGAGATCGTGACCGGTGCAGACGGGGCGGTCAGGTTCCACAGCTTGCCCAGCATCTTGGCGCACTCGCGCTTGGTGATGGGACGGTTCAGGTCGAGTGCGTCGTTCTCGTCAATGTAACCCTTGGAGGCGGCACGCAGCAGCTCGGCATCATTGGTGGTACCGGCGATCTCGGCGCTCCGCAGCACCTTGTAGGGGATGCTGGTGTCCTGATTGCCGCTCCGGTCGGTGGAGACGAACTTGAGGTACTTTCCGGCCAGATAAGAGGGAACAGCATAGCTGCGGCGGATGCGGAAGAAATGGTAATCGCCGTCGGCGCTGTCCGAGATCAGCCACTTGCTGCTCAGGTCGGTATCTTCGCCACCCAGCAGGGTGGAGCTGCCCTCAATGCGCTCGCCCGGGACAGGAACGCCGAGGATCTTGGTCTCCACGGGGCGGGGGTAGGTCTTGCCGTTGATGGTCACGTTCTCCATGACGGGGTCTTCCCAGTTTAGAGCGCGGATGTCGGTGCCGACGTTGGAGATGTTCACATTGCGGAACACCAGACCGGTGATGGGGACTTCCTCGAAGGCCTCCATGAAGATGCCGTACTCGCCGCCGCTACTGGTCAGGTTCTCGATGGTGATGTTCTTGAACTGAGGCAGATAATTACCATCACGGCCCACATCGTACAGCATGGTGGCGTGGACGACAGCGTTTCCGACGGATTTGACCTTGGAGTTGCGCAGATAGATGTTCTCCACAGCGCCGCCGCGTTCTGCGTTGGTCTTGAAGCGCAGGGCGTAGTTCAGAGTGGGGCTGTCGAAGGTGTTGTTGTCTGCGAACAGGTTCTTGATGCCGCCGCTCATCTCGCTGCCGCAGGCGATGCCGCCGTGGCCGTCTGCGAAAGTGTTGTTGCGGATGATGAGGTTCTGGGTCGGATGACCGGCTTCGCCCAGCTCACGGCCATCGCGGTTGCGGCCGGCTTTGACGGCGATGCAGTCGTCGCCGGTGTTGAAGAAGCAGTTCTCGATCAGGACGTAGTTGCAGTTTTCGGGGTCACAGCCATCGTTGTTGTAGCCGTGGGTGTCGATGGTGACGCCGCGGGCGGTGAAGTTGGTGCAGAGGACGGGGTTCAGCTCCCACATGGGAGAGTTGGCGATGGTGACGCCCTCGATCAGAACGTTGGTGCACTCGATGGGCTGGTAGAAGTTGGGGCGCAGATAGTGGCCTTCGCCGAAGATGCGCTCCTCTGCGGGGGTGCCGTTGTCGGTCATCTTGCGCAGCAGCTTGACGTCGTTGTTACCGGGCTTGGTGATGGTGCCGTCCGGGTTGACGGTGCGGGACCAGTTCCACCAGTTGTTCTTATCGGCCTGACCATCGAGGGTGCCCTTGCCGGTCAGAGCGATGTTCTCCTGCTGATAAGCGTAGATCAGCGGGCTCCAGTTATACAGCTTGGAGCCTTCGTAGTGGGCGAACACCAGCGGGTAGTTGGCCGGGGTGATGTCCCGGGTGAAGCGCAGGATGGTGTCCTTGCTTTCCAGATGCAGGTTGACGTTGCTCTTGAGGGTGATGGCACCGACGTCATACACACCGGAAGGGATGACGACCGTGCCGCCGCCGTGGGCGCTGGTCTCGTCGATGGCGCGCTGGATGGCTGCGGTGTCCAGTTTACCGTCGTTGGGGACGGCGCCGTAGTCCAGAACATTGACCGTGTAGGCAGGGAATACGGGGTCAGAAATGTGGGTCAGGATCTCTTCGGCCATGTCCCAAGACAGGTCGTTGGAGTTGGTAGCAGCAGGAGTGACCTTGCGCAGGCAATTCTCGTCTGCGGCTGCTGCATGAGGCAGGCTGGAAAGGAGCAGTGCGGCAGAGGTCGCACCGGCAGAGGTGAGAAACTGACGGCGAGTGATTTTTTTCATGATACAATACTCCTTACACTTCGTGCGGGTTGAAGGACGCATCTCTTCGCAGGTGGTGCGCTCCGTAAGATGGCTAAAGTATAGTAAAGATTTCACAAAATTTCAACGGCAAATGAAAAATGTCCTAGTTTTTTTAAGAATGTATTGAAATATATCAGTTATCTTGCATAAGTTTCCGAAAGGCATGATTTTGAGAGGATGGAAAGGCGGAGAAGGAAGAGGCAAAAAATAACACCAGCGCGGCAGATGTGATACGAAATCGCATCTGCCGCGCTGGTGGCCCGATTCAAAATCAAAAAATGTTCAGCGTCCGCGTCCGGCTCCGCCGCCGTGGCTGCTGCCGCCGCCCATGCCGCCGAAGCTGCCGCCACCGCGCCCGGCTCCGCCAAAACCGGAGCCGCCGCCCATGCCGCCAAAGCCGCTTCCACCGAATCCGCCGCCGCGGGGAGGACGAGGCCCCCGTGGGCCTCTTGGGCCGCGAGGGCCGCCATAGAAACCACCGCCGGGGCCGAAGTCATCGTAAGGGCCGCGGGGAGGGCGCGGGCCTCTGTGCCAACGCCGTGCGCCGAACCAGCCAAACGGCCCCCAGTACCAGCCGAAGGAGTGGCCGAGAGGTGTGATAAAGATAAAGAAAACTGCGATAAACAGGATGATATAAGCAAGCATGGAGAAAATGCCGCCGATAAAGTTTTCCCAGATGGAGTAGTGCTTCTGGGGCGGGACAGGCTCGACAGAGGGCCGGGTGGTCTGGGTGTCAGAGCCGTCGGAATAGATGGTCCCGCCGCTCAGAGTGACCCCATACACCTCTGCGATGGTATTGGCCACATTGGTGGCGCAGGTGAGGACGGCGGCGTCGTACTTCTTGGCGGCGAAATCGTCCTCCATGGTCTGCACGAGGGAGCTTGCCTGGTCGGCCAGCATGGTGCTGCGGAAGCCGTCACCGTAGGTCAGATAGTAGTCGCCGTCGGCGTACTGGTCCGACTGCATCACCAGCAGGATGAGTACGCCGTTGTTCTTGCTGGAACTGCCGATGCCCCAGGTGTTGAAGGCTTCAGTGGCGTAGTCCTCGGTGGTGGCGCTGCCGGTGTAGTCCACGGTCAGCACGCCGATCTGTGCGCCATCGCAGCTGGAAGAGAGCTGTGCGTTGATGGTCTCGAGCTCCGAGGTGGTGCTGTCGCTCAGCACACCGGCGTCGTCCACCACGCATTGATCTTTCGGCAGGCTGGGCAGCTGGATGCTGGAGGCCGAAGCCGCCGGTGCCAGCGCCGTGATGCCGACAGTCACGACAAGAAGCAGTGCCGCAATGCGGCGGGAGAATGTTTTCATCGTCTTCATGCGAAAAGTTCCACCTCCTGTATGCCGAACAGCTTACCCAGCACGCTGGCCGGGAAGCCGCCGACGTCTTTCTGGTAGCTCTGGACTGCATCGTTATAATGCAGGTTGCTGATGATGGTCTGCGCACTGTTGAACTGGCTGTACTGCCCCTGCACTGCGCCCATCTTCATGGGGTCTGCGGCCTGCTCCTGCAATTTTGCGTAGAGCTGGCCGATGGCTGCGCCAAGCGTCTCGTTCGACTGGTAGAGCATATGCATCCTGCCGCCGGTGTAAACACTCAGAGAGTCCGGTGCGTGAATCTTGCCATCGGACTGCACCGCCCCGAGGCAGGCGGAAAAAGAGTCCAGCGCAGCCTGTGCCGTCTGCACTTCGGCGCTGTCGGCACCCAGTGTGTTGGACGCGGTGGTGATGATGTTGGCGGCCGTGTTGAGCCGTGTGGTCAACTCCTCATTCAGGGTATAGCCGCTGTCTGCGGCCACGCCAGTGGTGAACCCGTTCTTCACCGTGTCGTACTTTGCCCGGAGCTTCGCCCCGCCAAAGCCGACAAAGCACCCCAGCATCACCACGATGCAAAGCGCCACGGCCACGGCCTGCTTGCCCAGCGCGGCAGGCAGGGCCTTTTCGAGGCCTGCCAGCTTCTGCTGGAAGGGCGTCAGCCGCACTTCCTCCTCGGCGGGCGCTGCGGCGCGATAGCTGGAAGCGTCAAAGCCGCCGGTGGGTTGATTCTGTTGTCTGGAAAAATCTGCGTTTGCCATTTCAGCTCCGGATCTCCATCATCTTCTGTTTCAGCTCGTCTTCGATGCGGGTGAGCTCCTGCTCGGCAGCGGCACGCTTTGCGCGGCCCTCGCTCTGGATCTTGTTCAGCTCGTCCAGCGTCTCGATAAGGCTCTTGTTGGTCTGCTGCAGGGTCTCGATGTCCACGACACCGCGCTGGGACTCCCTGGCCGTCTCGATGGTACCCATCTTGAGGGCGTCGGCGTTCTTTTTCAGCAGCTCGTTGGTCATGTCGGTGACGGCACGTTCGGCCTGCATGGCCTGCTGGCTGTGGGCCAGACCCAGTGCCAGCACCATCTGGTTCTTCCACAGGGGGATGGTGTTGACGATGGTGGACTGTATCTTCTCGGCCATCATGGAGTTATTGTTCTGCAAAAGCCGGATCTGGGGGCCCATCTGCAGGCTGATGGTGCGGGTCAGCTCGAGGTCGTAGAGCTTTTTCTCAAAGCGCTCGCACTGGTCGGCCAGATCGCGTGCGGCCTGTGCGTCCTCAGGCAGGCCGGAAACCTTTGCCTTGTCCATCGCCTGCTGCAGCTCGTGGGCGCGGAAGTCGGCCAGCTTCTTCTTGCCCGCGAGGATATACATGCTCAGCTCTTTGAAATAGGCCATGTTCAGCTCGTACATCTTGTCCAGCATCGCAATATCCTTGAGCAGCTGCACCTGATGCTTTTCGAGGGCGGACTGGATGGTCTCGACGTTCGTTTCCGCTTTGCTGTACTTGGTCTTCATGTTGTCGAGCTGGTTGCCCTTTTTCTTGAAGAAGCCGAGGATGCCCTTTTCCTCTTCGGCGGCGTCAAAGTTCTTCAGCTCCCCGATAAGGTCGGTGATCATGCCGCCCACCTCGCCAAGGTCTTTGGTGGACACTTTGGAAAGTGCCGCCTCGGAGAAGTCACCGATCTTCTTCTGGCAGGCGGAGCCGTACTGCAGCACCTGCTGGCTGTTGGTGATGTCGATCTTTTCTGCGAAGGAATCCACCATCGCCTGCTCCTCCGGGGTCAGCCGGACTTCCGGTGCGGCGGGGGCGGGGACTTCCTTCTTCTCCTCCACCGGCGCAGCAGCGGGAGCGGGGTCCAGCGTCAGAGTGGGTACTGCGGGGGCATCGAGGTCAAAATTCAGGGTATTGTTGTCAGCCATTGTTGATTCCGTCCTTTCCAGTTCCAACAGCGCCTGCCGCACGGCGGCCTGCGCCGGTCTTTCGTTATAAGCCCTGGCCCTTGAGCATGTTCTGCAGCACGGTCAGGTCTGCCGAGAGGTCCATGCTCTCTGCCGCATAGAGGGCATCGAGCTGGTTTTCAAATGCCGTGGCAATGGACGCCGCATTGTGCTCCACTTCCGCGCGGATGGAAGCGGCGTTCTCGCCCTTGACGCCCTGTCGGGCCAGCCTGGCGTACTGCTGCAGCACGTTCACGGCATCGGGCAGGTAGGAGTTGGCGAAGCGACGCACCTGTTTGGCTTTGGCAGGGCTGGCCTCCACCGTCTCCACGATGGAGCGGCCCGCTTTTTCCATCCGGGTCATCGCCGCCGAGAGGTTCGGGTCCGGCAGGGCCTCGTTCAGGGCGTGGAGAGTATCCAGCTGCTTCTGCATCCCGGTGAGCATGGCGTCCACATCGTCCACGCCGGTGTGGAAGGGCACTTCGTGTTCCACCACGCGGGGCGGGCAGATTTTTTTTGCCGCGCCGAACGCCACGCAAGCGGCTGCCAGCGCCGCTGCAAGGGCCCACAGCCGGTACACCGGCAGCACCGCGCACAGCACCACGAACACCAGCGCCGCCGCATACCACGGCAGAACGCTGGGCTTTGAAGTGCGAATGATCTTGCTCATGTTTCGAACTCCTTGTCCGGGAGCCTGCGGCTCCCTGTATGGTTCCATAATAAAGCCTTTTGGGAAAAACGCAAGCGTTTCACGAATAATTTACAGCTTTGAAATCAAGATTTATTATTTAGCCACGGTCCCAGCGCTTCGCCCCAGATCTCTTTCAGCTGGTCGGGGCGGCAGGCGGCGTTGGCGGGGCTGGTGCTGGGCAGCTTGACCGCCGGGATGCCGCTGATGGGTTCCAGATAGTTGGTATAAATTTTATAGGCCGTCGCCCCGTTGCAGAACACCGCCTCGATGGGCGCTTTTTTCAGCAGCCCTGCGATGTCGTTGGGGACCACATCCCGGATGGACGCATCCGACGCCCCGGTGATGGTGCAGCGCTCCAGCGTGTCCCACAACGCCAGCCCATGGCGGAGGATGATCTGCTTTTTGGCCTCGATGTCCTCCCACGCGGGCACGGCTTCCCCGGTCAGCGCGGCCAGCATGGGCCAGAAGCGGTTCTGCGGGTGGCCGTAATAGAACGCCATCTCGCGGCTTTTCGGGCTGGGCCAGGTGCCGAGGATGAGGGCGCGGCTGTGCTCGTTGTAGACCGGCGCAAAGCTCATTCCGCCACGCCTGCCTTTTCCATCGCGTCCCAGGCCGAGCCAAGGTCGCGGCCGGAGGGCACAGCCTGCGGGCCGTCGAACCAGAGTTCCTCGATGAGAGCGGCCAGGCCGTCCTCCCGCACATCGCCGATGACGCGGTCGGCCGCAGCCTTTGCGTCAGCGGTGCCGTTGGCCATGCAGCAGCCGAGGCCCGCTGCCTTCAGCATCCCCACATCGTTGGCGGAATCGCCCGCCGCCACGGCGTCGGCCAGGGTCAGGCCCATCTTCTCGCACAGGTCCGAAAGCCCCACGCCTTTATCCATGCCGCCGCGCACGACGTCGTAGCAGCACCAGCCGTCTCGGCCGACGCCGCCCGTCTGCATGAAGTGCAGGCCCAGGTGGCCGAACTTTTCGTGGAAGCGGGACAGCTCCTGCGGCGGCATGACCACGAAGGCCGCGTGGGGCATGTCGATGAGGTGGCGGTCCTGGTCCTCACCATCCAGGCAGGTCAGGCCGCTTTTCGGCATGGAATCGTAGAAGCTCTTCAGCGCATCGTACTCGCAGTAGGCGTAATAGGCATCCCGGTAGTTGAACTGCAATGGGTAGTTGTAATCCTCGCAGAAATCCACGAGGGCGTACATTTCCTCGTTGGTCAGCGGATGTTCGGCCACGACAGTGCCGTTTTTGTCCACGACACAGGCCCCGTTGCAGGTGATGGCGTAATCGAAGCGGATGCCGCCCAGCTGCTCTTTGCTGACGACACAGTACCCGCGCCCGGTGCTGAGCACGAACCTGCCGCCCGCCGCCTGCATCTTTTTCACAGCCCGGACCACCGCCGGGTGAGGCTTCGGCTCCCCGAAGGGGACCAGCGTGTTGTCGAAATCACTTGCCAGAAGTTGATATTGCATGGTGTTCTCCCTTGCTTTTATGATATGTTCCAGTATACCACAAAAAGCCGCCCTGAGCAATTTCAGGACGGCAGATCAAATAAGAAATCCGGCTCAGCCCGCCAGCGCGACCACGAGCTGGATGCCCACACCCACGGCAGCGCCGGAGGCCCAGGTCAGGCCGGTGATGAAGAGGTTCTGCTTCCAGGAGGGGTTCGCCCGCCAGAGCACCGCCAGGCCCACGCCTGCGCCGGTGCACAGGCCCGCCACCAGGCTGGAAAAGCGGAGGGCACCTTCAACATAGAGCTGGGTCAGCAGAACGCTGGCCGCACAGTTGGGGATGAGGCCCACCAGCGCCGAGAACACCGGCTGGAAGAAGCCCATCTGGCCCAGAACGTCCGCAAACACATCCTCGCCCACGCCCTCGACGATGAGGCCGAAGAGCAGGCTGAACCCGAAGATGAAGACAAAGATCTCCAGCGTATGGCGGAGCGCGGCCTGCCA
>OGLX01001814.1_pt1 | contig 9877 bp, 7 predicted proteins | sample 1572821 | NCBI WGS metagenome assembly OGLX01 (sample SAMEA2581908, study PRJEB24529) | metagenome | biome: Human gut stool | place: China | collected 2011 | reverse complement strand
TATCCGGATAACAGAATATAGAAACGAACGAAACAAAACTCCGTGCATCGTCTCCGGTGCGCGGAGTAAATTATATCAGGAGACGCGCGGATGCGTGTGTGAATTATCGCGCGGATGCAGGGAAATATAGGAGGTGGCATATGTATTTAGTATTTGATGTGGGTGGTACATTTATCAAGTATGCGCTCATGGATCAGAAGGGCAAGATTTATGAGAAGTATAAAGTCCCGACGCCGTTCCAGGATGGAAAAGTGGACGATAATGGCGATGAGATTACACCGTATACGGTGAAAACAGAAGATGGTATTGCCGCATTTCTCGAGCAGATTGATATTATATACGGAAAGTATAGCAAGGAATATCAGATTACGGGAATTGCGATGAGCCTTCCCGGGCAGGTGAATGTGAATCAGGGTATTGTTTATGGTGGTGGCAGTCTGCCTTACCTTGACCGGGTGCCACTTGGCAATCTGATCAGCAGACGATGCGGAAATGTTCCGGTTGCACTTGAAAATGATGCAAAGTGCGCCGCACTTGCAGAGGTCTGGATTGGAAACGCCAAGGATTGCAAAGATGCCTGCGTGCTTGTGTTTGGTACCGGAATTGGTGGCGGTATTATTATTGACCGGAAGGTGCGCCATGGTGTCGGCATGATTGCAGGAGAGATGTCCTTTTTGTATGACGGACTTCCGATTGAGGATGTGGACAAGATCCGTCCGCTCGAAGAAATCAATTCAAAGCAAGGGGGAGAACTACCGGATCCTTGTATATGGACGCAGCAGGCATCTGTGCAGGCGCTTCGCCGGAAGGTTGCTAAGGCAAAAGGTCTCAAGTGGCAGGAAGTAACCGGTGAGGATATCTATGAGATGGCAGAGACCGATCCGGAGATTCAGGATATTCTGGAACGGATGTATTACAACATTGCATGGCATTGCTGCAATCTCTATATCACACTGGCACCGGAGATTATCCTGATTGGTGGTGGCATCAGTGCACAGCCGAAGTTTATGGAGGGAATCATCAAATACACATCGAAGCTGCGGCGTCTGTCTTATATTTATGAGCGGATGAAGATTGACTTATGCAAATTCGGTAATGATTCGAACCTGATCGGTGCATTGTTTAATTTCTTGCAGAAATATGACCTTGCCAAGTAAAGAAAATGATGAATGAAAATGTGGGCGTTCCCCGCGGTAGATGCAGTCGGGAGCCCGCAAGGAGGACATACATGGAATTATGGGATATCTACGACCGGGACAAACAGCGTACCGGACGAACAATGAAACGAAATGACTGATTGATATGGATACGACCGGACTTTTAGTTGCCTGCAAGAGCGATCAGGCGCATCGTGTATTGTCCGATAAGTTCAAGGTACATGATATTCACCGTGTCTACACAGCGATCGTCTACAATCAGTTTGCCACAGATGAGGGAACGATTAACAAACCGATTACCAGACACAAAACCGACCGCAAGAAAATGGCAATCGATCCAAACGGCAGACATGCCGTCACACATTACCGTGTGATTGAACGGCTAAAGCAGAACTTCTCCCTCGTGGAATGCGAGCTTGAAACCGGACGGACACACCAGATCCGTGTCCATATGGCAAGCATCAATCATCCATTGCTTGGGGATGAGGTGTATGGGCCGAAGCAGAAGCCTTTTGCCACACAGGGACAGGTATTACACGCAGGGGTACTCGGGTTCGACCACCCAATCACCGGAGAATATATGGAATGGCATGCAGACCTTCCGGATTATTTTCAGGAGATTTTGAAGCGGCTTCGATAAACGGACTTTTTTGATGCTTATAGGATCGTATTCGTCCTTTTTTGCGAGATAAATAATAAGAACTTTTAGGAGGAACAAACGTTATGTACATTGAGAAAATCAACGGTCCTGAGGATGTGAAGAAGCTTTCAAATGACGAACTTACAAGCTTAGCGGCGGAGATGCGTCAGGTGCTCTTGAAGCGTGCGAGCATCCACGGCGGACATTTCGGTCCAAACTTCGGTATGGTAGAAGCAACGATTGCTTTGCACTATGTATTTGAATCTCCGAAGGATAAATTTGTGTTTGATGTATCTCATCAGACCTACCCACACAAGATGCTTACTGGCAGAAAGGACGCGTATCTCTACAAGGAGCATTACGATGACGTATCCGGCTACAGCAACCCGGAGGAAAGCGACCATGACCATTTCGTGATTGGGCATACATCTACCTCTATCAGCTTAGCATGTGGTCTTGCAAAGGGACGTGATGTGAGAGGCGAGAGCGGAAATGTGATCGCGATAATCGGCGATGGTTCCTTGAGTGGTGGCGAAGCATTAGAGGGACTTGATTTTGCATCTGAGCTGCAGAGCAACCTGATCATTGTTGTGAACGATAACGATATGTCGATCGCAGAAAATCACGGTGGTCTCTACCAGAACTTAAAGCTCCTGCGTGAGACAAACGGACAGGCAGAATGTAACCTTTTTAAGGCGATGGGACTTGACTATGTGTATGTTCATGAGGGGAATGATATTCCGGCGTTAATCAAGGCGTTTGAGAGCGTCAAGGACAGCGTAAAACCAGTTGTGGTACACATTCGTACCTTGAAAGGAAAAGGCTACAAGCTCGCCGAAACACACAAGGAAGAGTGGCACTGGCATCTGCCGTTCGATATCGAGGCCGGCGAGGTAATCGCAGATTTTGGTGGTGAGGATTATTCCAGCGTTACCTGTGACTACTTGATGAAGAAAATGAAAGAAGATCCAAGTGTTGTGACCATCACATCTGCCACACCGACGGTAATGGGCTTCACGGAAGATAAGCGAAAGGAAGCGGGCAGACAATTCGTGGATGTCGGAATCGCCGAGGAAACAGCTGTGGCACTCGCCTCCGGTATTGCGAAAAGCGGTGGCAAACCGGTCTACGGCGTATACAGCACATTTATCCAGAGAACCTATGACCAGCTGGCGCAGGATCTGTGTGTAAACGGCAATCCGGCAACGCTCCTGACATTTTCAGCATCCATTTATGGTATGAACGACGTCACACACCTTGGCATCTATGATATCCCTATGATGGCAAATATCCCAGAACTTGTCTACCTCGCACCAACGACAAAGGAAGAGTACCTTGCCATGTTAGACTGGAGTATCGCCCAGACAGAGCATCCGGTTGCCATCCGCGTACCAGGTGGCGCATTTGTCTCAGACGGTAAGGCTGTCACAAAGGACTTCTCGAAGCTGAATAAGTACGAGATCACGAAGCAGGGCAGCAAGGTTGCAATCATCGGGCTTGGTTCGTTCTACGGACTCGGTGTAGACGCAGCCAAAGCATTGAAAGAAGCAACCGGCATCGAAGCAACCATCATCAATCCATATTATATTACCGGTCTTGATGAGGCTATGCTCGAAGACCTGAAGGCAAACCACGATGTGGTTATCACACTCGAAGATGGCATCTTGGACGGTGGTTTCGGCGAGAAGATTGCCCGGTTCTACGGAGCTTCTGATATGAAGGTATTGAACTTCGGTATCAAGAAGGAATTCCTCGACCGTTACGATGTAAATGACGTATTAAAGGACAATCATCTGACTGTGGAACAGATCGTGGATGATGTGAAGAAGTGTCTGTAATGTAAATAACGATACACACGGAAAGAGATAATTATTTCTATTGGAATGATTATCTCTTTTTTATTTCATTGCACCAGCAAGAAAAATGGCTTATAATTAAATTATTATTGATTCTGAAGCAGAAAAGCAAGCAAGAAAAACACATATAAATGGAGAACAACATGACAGATATCGTCAGAAAACATATCATATTTCATGGAAGCGTACAGGGTGTTGGCTTCCGGTATTATTCCGAACACAAGGCAAACCAGCTCCGACTTACCGGCTGGGTGAAGAACCTCTATAACGGAGATGTCGAGATGGAAGTACAGGGATCGGAAGCAGCCATTGATGAGCTGGTGGCATTCCTCGCCGGACGTCGATTTGTCCAGATCACAGGGATGGATGTCAGGAAGCTGGATGTGGTGGAAGATGAACGGAGTTTTGGGATTGACTAATCCGCATTCAAAGATAATTTCAACCACACGCAAGCAGCCGCGTATCTGTTATGGATATGCGGCTTTATTATATTTATGAACTTATTGTGTTCCATGGATATTTTTATTGTTTCTTGTAAATGTTTGTAGTAAAATTAATTTATATTGGTGGGGATTATTATTGGGGAGATTTTATAATAATCTGAATTTTCTTAAATAAAATCCAAAAAAATGATTATAAGTCCGTTTTTATGTACAGTTGATAGTGTATTATACTTACAAATGGTTCTAAGAGTTTTAAACACAAAGGAGCAATCATGATAGATAAGCTTTTAATAGGAAAAGTAGATAACAATCTTAACTGGCTCCCCCTCTACGTTCATCTAAATGATACCTCTGGTATCATGCGGTGCTTATTAGAGGACTGGATTTCCGACGCAACAATTGAAAGCTGTGACATGCGTTATGAAGATTTTTATGCTGTCGCACTATTTGTAGCATATATCCATGACATCGGAAAAGCCACATCACATTTTCAAGGTATTATAAGTAATAAAGTTGCTCTGTTATATGATAATCTTTCAGAAACCGGATTAAGCATACACGAAAATATTATTCATCGAGGTAAAACACCTCACGCCTATGCCGGACAATGGATACTTCAGAGCGACACCATAGGACTATGCCTGCCTCAGGATATAGCAAACGTAATAGGTGCACACCATGGGATTCCCTATCCAAATCAATCATTAAATCGAATTGATGATTTAGTTAAATTGTATCCTGGTAATTTTTATGGTGAAGAGAATAATGAGACACAGTATTCTATGTGGCAATCCATTTGGCACACTATTGTTGACGAAGCACTTAACGTGTCAGAATTAGAGTCTATTACCACTATACCAACATTAACTACAAATGCCCAGATACTTCTATCTGGTCTGTTAATTATTGCAGATTGGATTGCTAGTAATACAAGTTTGTTTCCTTTGATTGGTATCATGGATAATCCTTATGATATAGATTGCAACGCGAGAATTGTTACTGCATGGAACAAACTTCATTTTCCTGAATCCTGGCACTCAGAAATATATAGTATGAATGAGCAAATATTTCAGGAACGTTTTAACTTTGAACCTAATGAAGTGCAGAAAGCAGTCATTCGTGCAGTCAATTCCACAACTGCGCCCGGCATATTCATTTTGGAAGCGCAAATGGGAATTGGTAAGACAGAAGCTGCTTTGAGTATGGCAGAAGTTATTGCATCAAAATGCAATAGTACTGGTATATTCATGGGGTTGCCAACACAGGCAACCTGTAACGGTTTATACGATCGACTATACCAATGGGCTTCCTCTGTATCAGAAGATACGCTTAGTGCGATTAAATTAGCCCACAGTGGTGCTAATTATAATAAAGATTATCAACAACAGGTAATACAGGGAAAATCTGTTATTGACTCTGATGATAACAGTAGTGGAATATATGTCCATCCTTGGTTTCAGGGTAATAAAAAATCTCTATTAGCTGATTTTGTTATTGGAACGGTTGATCAATTTTTGATGTCTTCCCTTCGCCGCAGACATTTTATGCTCAGGCACTTAGGATTATCTGGAAAAGTAGTAATTATCGACGAATGTCACGCATATGACGCATACATGAATCAATACTTAGATCAATCTGTTGAATGGATGGCAAGCTATGGTGTACCTGTAATACTTTTATCTGCAACATTGCCTTTAAATCGTAGAAATGATTTAATAAATCGTTATCTAAAAGGGCTTAAAAAACGAGAAAAAGGACTTAATAAGATATGTGATAATGGTATTGATTGGAAAACGAATATATCCTATCCCTTACTTACCTGGACTGACGGAATGAGTATTCATCAAACTAATATTGATCAACCAATAAAAAATCGGAAAGTAAAACTACATCCATTACATAATTCCGATCAAGTAATTGATATACTAGATGACAAATTATCCGAAGGTGGATGTGCCTGTGTTATATTAAACACAATAAAGAGTGCTCAAATGTATTATCAATTGATAAAAGAAGCATTTCCAGATGCCCAAGTACTTTTGTATCACTCTCAATTCACAATGGAACATCGATTGGAAAAAGAAAAGATTCTACTAGAAAGAATGGGAAAAAAATCAAACGACACTGACCGAAATCGTTTTATACTCATCGGAACTCAGGTGCTTGAACAATCCTTAGATTATGATGCTGATATTTTAATCACGCAGTTATGTCCTATGGATTTATTATTACAGCGAATTGGACGATTGCATCGACACAATAGGGATGATATAAAACATCTTTATTCCCGACCAAAAAAACTACAAAAAGCTCATTGCTATGTCCTATTAGATTCTACGGATGAAACATCTGATATACCATATGATAGTGGAAGCAAAAGAGTGTATGGAGATTATCTATTGATGCGCACATTTAATATATTGCCAGACGAAATCTCTATACCACAAGATATACCTCAGTTAGTACAAAGAGTATATAATACCGATGATGATTGCGGACTTACAAATAATTCACATTATTCTGATGCAATCACTGAATTTAATACGAAAATAAGTAAGAAACAATCTAACGCAAAATGTTTTCTCCTGAAATATCCAAGAAAGGAAAACATCCGTGGTATGTTAGAAAATGAGAATCCAGATTCTAATCAAAATGGGGATATGTCAGTTAGAGATATAGAATCATCGATTGAAATTATTATTATGAAACAATATAACGAGAATGAATTTGGCTTTGTTTACTCTAACAACCGTTCAAATGATAAAAGATTTCATCGTCACAATTTATCAGATGAAGACGGTATTGAAATTGCCAGACAAAGGCTATATTTACCTCAATTATTTTCAAGTCCATGGATGTTACACCAAACCATTAAGGAATTAGAAGATTTGCAAAACCAGTTACCCGATTGGCAACATAATCCATGGTTGCAGGGAGAATTAATCGTTTTGCTTGACAACAATAATACAACTAATTTGTGCGGCCATCGTTTATATTATGATTTTGAATTAGGGCTCACTGTCGAAAAGGAGGAAACACATGGATAAAGAATTTTGTTTATTAGACGAATCTTGGATTAAGATTCTAAATGATGAGAATGAGATTATAGAAGTCTCTTTGATTGACGTTTTTACAAACGCTCATAAATACAAACGTTTAGCCGGCGAGACAGCTACACAGGATGTAGCGATCTTACGGTTGTTACTTGCAATCACAATAACTGTTTTTTACAGATACGATGCTGATGGCATAGAAGATAATGTGTTAAATTATAGCAATCCAGAAGACGAAATATTAAACCGTTGGTCTGATTACTTAGAAAAAGGATCGTTTGAATCCGATGCATTTTGTAATTACTTAGAGAAATATCGGGAACGGTTTTATCTTTTTCATCCTGTAACACCTTTCTGGCAAGTTGCTGATTTAAAAATGGGAACCGATTATAGCATTATTAATTTATTCGGAAACATAAAAGAGAGTAATAATAAAGCTTCTAAGCATCACTTTCATATGATTGATGGGAAATATATAGAAAATATATCTTATTCTGAAGCAACCAGATGGCTCATTTATACAAATGCATACTCTGTAAACGTAAAAACAAAGATTGAAAACGAGAGTATACCCGCTGGAGTTGGGCGTCTTGGACAATTAGGATTTATTTCTGTTGATGACATTTCTCTGTTTAGCACTATTTTATTAAATTTATGCGCATTAAATAATCAAGGAGATGCCTGGTCAAGACCATTACCAATATGGGAACAAGATGTTCGGAAAATAGCTGGTATAGAAATCAGCCCTCCAGATAACTTGGCACAACTATATACGCTCCAATCACGAAGATTATTATTAAAACACAATAAAAACCAGATTACAGGTTTTAAATCAATTGGCGGTGATTATTATAGCACAACCAATGACTATATAGAACCAATGACATTGTTAAAGTGGGATAATCAGGAAAATAATAATTTTAAGCCGAAAAAACACAAAAAGGAAATTGCTGCCTGGAGAGAATTTCCTAGTCTGTTTGTTGATAATGATTTAAAACCCGGATTAATTTGCTGGTTAGAATGTTTGGTAAATAACTCTCTGTTAGATAACGAAACTCTTATAACCTTTCAAATGACCGGATTGGAATATGGTGATGGCATGAGTTATACAAATGGTGAAGTAATTAATGAATCAGTGTCGCTATCAAAAAATCTTTTAAATGAAATAGGGAAACTATGGATATCTTTAATAACAGATCAGATTAACAAATGTGAAAACGTAGATAAAATTTGTTTTTATAAATTTGCCCAAACATTGGCATCTGATATATATAAAGGTGACAAAGCTGGAGTAATTCAAATAAAAAACGAATTATCAGAATCATATTATTATAAAATTGATTCCGCCTTCCGTGAATGGCTAATCAGTATTGATCCAAATAGCAGTAACCGAGACAACAAACTATATGAATGGCAGACAACATCAGCTAAAATTGCAGACAACATTGTTAAGAAATACATATCCGGACTCAGTCCACAATACACACTCTTATCTACCCAGGCATATAAATCATTCAAACTAGCATTAAATAAATTATATCCTAAAAAACAGGAAAAAGGAGGTGAATAAAAATGAGTAAACGAAAAGAGATAGGCGAATACATGGTCAAAAAAATCAATTATTGGAAGGAAAATGTAGAACCATCTACTGTAAATGCAGAACTAGCCAGATTGCGCAAAGGAGTTGGACATATGCCTGGAGATTTACCCGAATTATATGGTATTTTGTTAAAAACTATGCCTCACAGTTTTTGGTCTTCAAACGGTTATATAACAGAAGCCGAATGGAGCTGTTATATCGGACTTACTATGTTTGCATGGCACCAACAAGGAAATGACATTAAAACACATTGTGTACACACACCTAGTCATATAAGTTTGGGACATGCGTTACGCCAACTGGTTCATGATTCCAGCGCCGAGGAAAGGATGAGGAACAAACTTCAAATGTTGATTACATCCAATGATATGAACGAATTTTCATATCACCTAAAAAATATCATTACTTTTATACGTAACGAAGGTATTCGGATCAATTATGCTGACTTAGCTGAAGATATTTATGCCTTTCAGTTTGATGAATCAAGAAACCGTGTATGCCTGAAATTAGGACAGGATTTTTATAGCGAAAATAAGGAGGATAAAAACAATGAATAAAAATTTATATTTAGATGTACATGTTTTACAGACCGTACCACCAAGTTGTGTAAACAGAGATGATACCGGCAGTCCCAAAACTGCTGTATATGGCGGCGTAAATCGTGCGAGAGTTTCTTCCCAATCATGGAAGAGAGCGATGCGATTAGAGTTCAATCATTTATTTGAATCAGAACAAATTGGCTTTCGCACTAAAAATATTAAAATGCTGTTAGTAGATCGATTGAAAGAACTTGATACAACCAAAGATTTATCTACTTTGGAAAAAATTGCAGAAGTTGCATTGACAGAGGCTAAAATTAAAAGCACCGGCGGGAAAAAAGATGTATTATTTTTCATTAGTTCCACGCAAATTGATGCATTAGCTAAACTTGCTTTAGAATATTCATCTGATGATTCATCCAAAAAAGAGAAAGATAAAAAGTACAAAGACAAATGGAGAGACGCACTAACCAATAATCCAAGTGTAGATATTTTATTATTTGGACGAATGGCAGCCAGTGATCCTGAATTAAATTTTGATGCCGCTGCACAAGTAGCACATTGTATCTCCACCCATGCAGTAAGTAAC
>OGLX01001813.1_pt1 | contig 9880 bp, 5 predicted proteins | sample 1572821 | NCBI WGS metagenome assembly OGLX01 (sample SAMEA2581908, study PRJEB24529) | metagenome | biome: Human gut stool | place: China | collected 2011 | reverse complement strand
AGCACCTTGTACATAGTTTAAACTACGTTTGAAATTGCCAAACAAATCGTAAACAAGTATCTTTTTTGAAGGAGTACTGTTGACATACAACTCATTCTTACCTTCATCTAATACTATGCCATTAATAAAAGTATACTCCTCAGCGCCCTGCCCCCGACGATTCCACTTCCTCACTCCCTTACCAGTTTTTCTGTCAAAAAGGAAGATGTCACCATCATTATTCCAGTTTTTCACTACAATATATTTATTGTCAATAGCCATCACATCACCCTGCGTAATGAATTCATCATTCGTTTCCAACGGAATGTATTCCACATCCATAAAATCCTGAAGCACCAGTTCCTTTTTCGGATAATTTTGGGAAATATCTACTGTTACTATATCTACAGTCCCGCTATTTTCTCTACATCCTCTCCATCCCAGCATTAAGAACAATACTACAACTACATTTATTCTTTTCATAACTTACGCATTTTTAATTACATTATTTACTAAAATTCAACTCCATCACAAGGCGGAAGCCTCCATACTCGTCACTATAATTCTCAATGTCGTAATCAATATACGACACCCGACACCCCTCTGCCGTTCCTCCCCAACTTCCACCTCGCAATATCCGGCGAAAGAAAAGATAGGTGCCCTCCAAGAATATTCTTCTCCAAAGTTTCTTGTAAATGTTTAAGCCGATTCATACAAGTGATGCAAAATGAGATTTGTTTCATAGTGCTATATAGCCATTATTAATGAATAGTAAATCTACCGAATGCATAAGCTCCATCCAAACCTTTTATCTCAAGTAAAAAATCACCAACTAAGCCTTTCTGTAATTGTACTTTTCTCAATATTGGAGAGTCAATATTCTCAGTAGAAGAGTAAACAACATCCCCATTCTGAGAAATTACAATTTCAATCTCACCTATAGATTGATAGAACTCCAAGTCAATGGAATAGTCATCATTTAAGAATGCAGAGAAAGGAACATCCATTGGTATAGAACGAGGTTCTTGACCTGCTCCTTGAGGCTTTATAAAAGGCCTATCATTAACAGACAACACTATTTCTGTATTAACAACTAGAATATTAAAAACGGCAGCTATGGTATTCATCGACAAGAAGCCATATAGGCTTAAAAGACAAAAAAAAATTTTCATTTTCATAGTACCCATGTTTGATTTTACGGCATAAAAATAGCGCAAAATACAGTGTATTACACAAAACACTCATGGACAAAATCTAATTCAATTAATCATATAATAATCAACTAAATAAATACTATAGTTTGTTTTTCTGGATGGACAAATACAACGGATTTGTTTTAAAGAACGCATTCAAATCATCTTGTTTTCCTAAATGGAGCTTTTCCTTCAAACGTTGTTTCTTTTTAAAAATAGAATTTTCCTCACAAACAAAAGCTGCGACCAACTCTGCTGTAGAAAATCCCAACTTTATCAACACAGCCAACATAAGGTTATGCTCGTTCAATTTATACTTCTGTCGCAAGTTAGTCACAAAATTGCCAGACAATAAATCTATATAGCCAAAGATGTTCAGCCATTCCTCTTCACTCAATTTTTTCACATTCAAATTTCCTTCTTTCAGCTGTCCTAAAAGAAACAAAGCACCTTGCTGAGAATGTTCACGTATTTCTTTATTCTCATTTTTCAAAACCTGTATCTTCTGGGCCAGGATTCCTATTTGTTCCTTAACAAGTACCTCAGACAACATTCCCTTTTGTGCTTGCTGATTACATTTCTTCAATTCCTCTATTTGACAAATATACCGTTCTATTATCTTTTCATTCTCTTGATAAGTTTTGAGCTCCTTCTCCATAAACCTTTTAAGGCGTTTTCTATAACTCTTTCTATATTGTTTTTTTATTTCCTGATATGCTACAAATCCCACAACTATAAAGGATAAAGACAGTAGCAGCCAAAAATATAGCTGAATCTGCTTTTCTTGCATAAGCAATTTATTCTCCACCACCAATTTATCTGCCTCATTTTTTTGCTGTATTTTAAAGATTTTGTGCTGCAAATTCATCTCCTGTGCTATTTTTTGCAACGAATCAGACTTTTCTTTATAAAGCAGAGCCTTAGCATACTCAGCACGTTTCTTTTCCAACAAATAAAGATAATGATAAGCACCGGATTGTGTATAGCAATCTTCCGAAGACAAAGCATTCCTCACATACATTTCTGCCCTTTCCAATTGCCCTAACTGCAAATAGGCATCTCCCAATGACAAATTATAATAAGGAATAAGAGTAGAAACTTGCTCATTCTTTAAGGCTGAATGAAAAAATTCAACTGCTTTCACATAATTTCCTTGTCGTTTTTCTTGTTCGCCCAAAAAGTGCGCCAAAGAAGAATATACCGGAGACAAACTATCCTGCTTTAACAAAGACATTCCCATCTTCGCATATCGTGCAGCATTAACATACTCTTTCCGAACCTCATAAATCCAGGCGATATTACGATAGCTATACACCATTTTCAAGGTATCACCGACTTTTTTATTATAAAAAATAGATTTTCGATAGTTGTCAAGTGCCATATCATACATTTCCGAGTCATCATTCAGCCTACCTACATATTGGTGCACCAAAGCCATCATCTTATACTCTTCTGTTTTCTCCAATTTAGCCAAAGCGCTCAAATAAGCTTGTATAGCCAATGTATCATTATCTTGCAAAGCTGCCACTTTACCATAATAAAACAATGCCTTTCCTGCTTTTACACCATCATCCTTATAATAATCTACCGCAATTTTTATCAACGAATCCGACTGCAAACTATCCAGATAGTTTTTATCACGTGCTTGTGTCAGCAGCAATGCATAGTCTGCCCGCTGCTTTCCACGAAGCTTCTCCGGATGAGGAATTTGCTCCAACAGCAGCAATGCACTGTCAGAATATACATCCATATACCTCTCTACCTTATCAAAAACATTGGATACGTTCTTCTCTACGCAAGAACCTAACAGTACGCAAACGGACAAAAGCCCAAGATATAGCAGTTTTTTCATATGAACATGTTCTTTACCAGATTATCATTACGTATAACTCCTATGCCCACAGAATCCTTTTGGAGATAAATATTCACACCAGCCAACGGCAATCCTTTTTCCCCATCAGTCACAATGCCATTTGTCTACGCATTAGAAACAACTGCACAGCAGAATGTTATGAACAGTACTATACATCGCTTCATAATCCATGTATATATAATTAAACTTTGGATGAGAATAAGCTTTTTTACGGCCTCTCCCTTCAAAGATACAAAAAACCGCTTCAACAATGTACAAAAACAAGATAAATGTGGCAAACAAAACAAATAGCTCAGAGCTTGTTTCCCCTTACATAGGCTTCCTTTCCATTTTCTGTACGGAGTTATCAGCGCCTATCGGCCGTGATGCGCTCTGCCAACGGCCGTCAACCACTCGACTAACGACCGTCAACAAGGTGCTTCATAACCGTTGAACACCTATTATACTCATAGTTTCCCCATACTGTGCACCTATCTTATTCCTATTATGAGCCCAGCTGCAGTCTATCGGTAAACGGTCTTTTACGAAGTTAATACCGTGTTTACACGAAACGCATATCGTGTAAACAAGATATTTGCAAAATGCTATACATTCTATTAATACACTAACAAACAAGATATTAACTTACTTTTCGGCGTATTTCCGCTGTGGAAGCAAAAGTTGCTTCCACCTTTTTGAGTTGCTTCCACAGCACTTGTAATGCCGATGAATAAAGGGATGCAGGAAGTAGGTGGAAGTGTGGAAGCAGAAATGATAAAACTAAGCAGAGATAATTTTCCCTTAAAAGCAATAAAACTCCAGAATCTGCTGGAGCAAAGCATCCTGCTTTCCCGGACCTTTTTCCAACTCCACACTTTTCAGGTTATAGAGTTGTGCCAGCAAAGCTGACGACTGCTTCTCGCAAAGACGGGAATCATGTACCTGCTCCATCCAGCAGACGGTCTCTCCCCAAACATCTACCGAAAGATGTGACAAGACTTCTGTCGGGGCTCCCCCCTTCTCCACCTTACGGAAGATTTCGACCAAAGCACACAACAAGCTGGACATTATCTGTTTACAACGGGAATGGGAACGGGATTCCCGGTTTCTGAAACGTAGCAGGAAATAGTACCCCAGCCATAAATAAACGGTGGTGACTTCTGCATGGATTTTCTCTATCCTCTTCCAATGCGCAACCAAGGCAGCATCAATTTCTTCCAGAATCGCATCCGTATCATCTTCTATGTAGTATTTCTGCGCAAGACACTCTATCACGCACCCCCATTTCGCCATATCCACACACTCTTGCGTACGCCCCATCCATACATGGGCTTCCTCCAATATCCGGAATGCCTTTTCTCCACATTCCGGAGCATCATAAAACCGATACTGACGAAACAACAGAAGAGACTGACATAATAACTCATCCAAAGAGTACTCCGCACTTTCCATATTTAAAATTCAAGTATCCATTCAGGTAACAAAATCGAGCAAAAGTAATCATTTCCTAAGAAAATCACGCTGTTTCAGCACAAAAACCGGCAGGAAAAAGAAGATACCGATGACAGACATCACCAGTCCGCCAATGGTACCCGCCGCCAATGGAAACCAGAAAGCCTCCTTGTCCTCACCTATCATGAAAGGGATAAATCCCAGAATGGTAGAAACTACCGTGAGGAAAATAGGAACGACCTTCGCATTCCACGCCTTGACGTAGGCACGAAGAGCGGAAAGACGGGGGAAACGACGTCGGATGCTGTTGTACTCGTTCAGGATATAGATGCTGGCATTCACCGTGATGCCGCACAGCAGGACGAACGAGGCAAAACCGCCCTGGTCGAAGTTCAGCCGGAACCAATAGAAAGTAAGAAATACCCCGATATAAGAAACCGGAATCACAAAGATGATAGCAAGCGGCTGCTTCAGGGAGTTGAACAGAACGCTGGTCGTAAAGAAGATGATGGCTATCACCACCAGCAGAAGCAGGTATTGGCGGTTGTCCTTCTCGCCCCATGACCAACTGTTGCTGTCCGACTCGGCTGTATAACCCATCGGCAACAGTTTGTTGAACTCCTCCAGGTCACGTTTCTGTATCTTGTTGCCCATCTCATTGGAGCCGATATATTCGTATTGCAGGCAGAGGCGGTACTGCTGGTTTTCTTTGGCAATCTCCTGCGGCATCTGTCCCTTTTCCACAGTAGTCAGTTCGGAAAGCTTGTAATGCTTGCTGTTTCCTACTCCATAGGGAAAGAACTGCATCGCCCAGATGTCATATTCGGCAGACTGGCGGGAAGAAAGCTTGATTTTCTCCATCCCCTGCTCTGTCGCTACCGAGCCAATCTCCAGATTCTTGCCGAAGATGGGGCGCACCGCAGAGAAAAGCACTTGCGCGTCGATGCCCTCTTGCGCCATGCGCTCCTTGTTCAGGTTGAAGTAGAATTCCCGATAGTCATCCTTCCACCAGGAGAACTCCGAATTGATGAGCACTTCCTTGATACGCCGGTGCGTCAGCAGCTTGGCCTTCAGCTTCTCCGCCCACTCATAGAGTTCGTCGTAGTTGTAGCCGTACATCCTGATGCGGTAGGAGCCGGCACTCTCGCGGACGTCATTACTGAACCCCTGGTCCTGCAATCCGTAGATGCCCCAGCTGCCGCCTCCCAGTTCCAGTGCCTTGCTTATCATATTGGCTTTCAGTGTATAGGGAAAACCGCTGTTCCGGGCTTCCTTCTTGAAATAAATCTGCATACTGGCACGCCGGGGGCTGTAGATGGAAGTATGAAACTGCCTGATTTCCTTGAACCGGCTGAGGTAGGTCTCCATACGTTTCATCAAAGTGTTCATCTGCTCGAGGGTGCTGCCATTGGGAAGGTTGGCGTTGGCATAGAGCACCACCTCCTCATTACGGGTGAAGTAACTGCCTTCGTACACCTTCTGTATGAAAAGCCGCAAGCTGCCGCCCAGCGCCTTGTCCACAACGGGTTTCACCGACTCCTTATAGGTATCCGAACCGAATACCTTATTGTAAGCAGCTTCCCATTTTCCCCCTCCTTCCAGTTTGTCGGGCAACAGAAAAACAGGCAGACCGAAACCCAACAGCAACAGCAGGCATACAGCCCAGCGCCAACGGCACAGAAAACGGATGAGAGCAGAGTAGCAGCAGGAGAAATAAACGGGGAAACGTCTGAAAATCCGTCCCAACCTTGTTTTGAATGTTTGCGTCAGCCCCGGCAAGACAAGACGCCTCTTCTTCCCCGTAATCCGCCTCAGTCCTATCTTCTCAATCATCGACGGAACAAAGAACAACGCCACCATCAAGGAAACAGCCAGATTGATGATCACTACCGCTGCAAAGTCCTGCAGGTTGAGCCGTATCTTCTCGTCAAGGAAGAAAATGATAACAAGCGCACCCATCGTAGTGAGGGTTGCCGCCAACACCGACAGGAAGGCCTTGAGATTACGCCGGTGCAGAATGTGGTCGGTCATGACAATGGTGCTGTCTATCACCAGATTCAGCGAGACAGTGATACCCGCCAGCGAATAAAGCTGCATCTCAAGTCCGAAGAGGTAGTAGAAGATAAGTGCCACCGCTATATTTACAGCCAGGCTGGTAACTATCAGAAAAAGATATTTCAACTTACGAGTAATGAGCCATACGAATACAAGCAGGATGAGTACCGTCAAACCGGTACGGAAGTAAATCTTGTCCAGTTCTTCCCGTATGTACTCGGTCGCATCATAGCTGGTATGCACTTCATATCCGACAGGAAGTACCTGCCGAACAGCTTCCATCTCGTCCATCACGGCACGGTTCAGTTGCAACTGGTTGGCAGTTTCTTCCGCAGTAATGGATAGATAGACGGAATTCAGCCCATTGATGCGGTAATAGCTTTGCGGCTCCTCCTCCATACGGACAGCCGACACCAGTTCGTCCAAGCGGAGCAGTTTCCCGTCGGTAGCCGTCACGGTGATGGCAGCAGGATTAAAACCAAGGGAGTTGCTCTCCGGCCCCAGTGCCAGGCGTATCCATTCCCGGCTACCGTTACCTGTATCCACATTGTGCGTACCCAGAAATTCCTTCCGGTAATGCCGCTGTACTGCCTCGCTGATGTCCGATAGGGTCACACCCAGCAAGCGCAACTGTTCACTGTCATATTCCAGTCTCCACTCCATGGGCGTGGCACCGCTGAGTTCCACCTTATAGATACCCGGAATATTTGCCAGCCGCGGCTTGATATGCTCCTCGGCATACTGCTGAATCAATATCGGAGTGGAAGGGGCATTCAGTGTGAAGGACATGAAAGGGCGTGAGGCGTTCTCGTCGGGCACTTTCATGTGAATGGTGGGGTAGCTGACACCTTCGGGCAATTGGGGCCACGTCTGCCGGATGATGGTGGAAGCTTCGAAGCGGACTGCCTCGACATCGGCATGCTTGTCCAGCTCCACAGTAATGTTGCCGTAGCCGTTGCCCGAGGTGGAGTTCAGCCGCTTCACTCCGCGGATACGCGCCAGCATGGATTCCAGCTTGCTGGTCACTTCCATCTCCACCACCCGCGACGAAGTGCCAGGCATGCTGAAACCCACCGTGAAGCCGGGCAGGCTGCGTGACGGATTCAGCTTGACGGGGAGCAGCGGTATCAACGCCACCCCTACCAAAGCAAGGCAGACAAACGCCACTATGACGGTGAAGGAAGAAACTCGTTTCATCAGTTATTATAATCAAATTTTTCCGACAGCGAAAATCCGCTGGCAAAGTCGTGCAACGTCAGTTTCCGTATCTTGTAATAATTCAGCCAGTAGTCCTGCAAGGCGGAGATGTAATTGCGTTGCGCTTCCTGCTGGCGGTTCAGCGAGAGGGTCAGGCTGTTGATGTCTGCCTTGCCGATAATGAAGCGCTGGCGGGTTTCGTTATACGCCAGGATGGCAAGGTCGAGGGCCTCTTCGGCACTGGCGACGAGGGCTTGCTGGACGTTGAAGTCACTGACGGTCATGATAACCTCCTCCTCAATGCTGATTTCACTCTGCCGGGCAGAAGTCTTCACCACGTTCAGATTGTTCCTCGCCATGTTGTATTTGCCTTTCCTCACGCCCCAATCCACCAGTGGAATGGAGACACTGACCGACACCATCTCCTGCTGCATGGGATGCCTGTATGCTTCACCGAATTTCTCTGCCACCTGGTTGAAGCCGACGCTGGCGTTGATGCTGGCATTGAAGCGCGATTCCTTCTTCGTCTTGTCTACTGTCTGCTCGGCTTCCAGCACTTCCTGACGAAGCCCCAGAAATTCCGGATTGTTGGCTTGAGCGGCCAGCAAAGCCTCATCAACCGGTATGGTCAGCGCCCTCGGACGTCCCGGAAGCGACACCCTGATATCCGTGTTCTTCTCCATATTCAGGAAAGATGCCAACGAAAACATGGCGCGCTTCAAGGCACTGGCGGCATTCTGCAAAGTATTGCGGGCGTTCACCACGTCGAGTTTCAGCGTCAGCAGGTCGGCACGGCTGATGGCGGCTATTTTCAAGCGCTGCATGCCGATGCGGTAGAGGGTATCGGTGGAGACGGCATTGTCCTTGGCCAAGTCATATTCCGCCTGTGCCATGGCAAGCGCAAAGAAATAGGTAGTGGCCTGCTCGGATACTCGCTCTGCATTGTAAATATACTCCTTCTTCACCTTTTCGTACTTCAGCGGCTCAATCCTGCGTTCCCAACGGAAAGGATTGTAACCGACCAGACTCTGCGAGTAGCCCAAACGAACCGGAACACTGGTGAACTGGGTATACTTGTTTCCACCGAAGCTCCGCATATAGCCCAGCTCCGTATCCAGATAGAACGTACCGCCCGTCAAGTCGAAATTCTGTCTGACGGCAAGATTGCCGTATGCATAGAAGGATTGCTGGCTGCGATAGATGTCAAGGTCCTGTTCGGAGTCGTAACGCTTGGTGATATCGCGGTTGTACTGTGCCGGAGTCATGTTCAGCGTCAGGCTGGGAAGGCGGTTTGCCTTATAGGTGCGGTATTCCCAATAACCGGCCAGATACATGTTCTTGGTGCGGAAGGCTTCCAGCGAACTGTCATTCGCCAGGGCAATGGTCTGCTGCAAATCGAGCGTTATCCGCTGTTGGGCAAAAGCGGAAAGGGCTCCCAGACTGAACAAAAGTATAAGACTTAATTTCTTCATGCTCTTTCTTTTCTATAAATAAACCAATATATCAACGGGATGATGAACAGACTGACCAGTGTCCCCACGAACATCGCCCCAATCATCGCTATGGAAAGCGGCTTTTGCAACTCAGACCCCATATCGAACGAGAACAGCAGCGGAACCATAGCGAAAATGGTGGTGAGCGATGTCATGATGATGGGCCGGAGCCTTCTGCGCCCCGCCTCGTGGATGGCCTCGAGCAACGGCATCCCCTCTTTCCGTAATTCATTAATGGCATCCAGCTTCAGGATGGAGTCGTTGATGATGATACCGCACGTCACAATCAGTCCGATGGCGGACATCAGGTTCAGAGTATGCCCGCATATCCACAACAGAAGCAGGGCAAACGCCACATCTATCGGAATTTCCAGCAGCACGATGAGCGGCTGCACGAAGCTTTCGAACTGGGCGGCAAGAATGAAATACATCAGCAGCAGTGAGATCAACAGAATCACGACCAGTTCATCCAGCATCTCCTTGTTGGAGAAGATACTGCCGGAGAAGCCCGTATCCCAGTCCCCTGTTTCCTCCGCCACCTGTTTCACTTCACGCATCAGCCGGTTCGCATCCTGCACGCCGTAAAAGTCGAACGGGACATACTCGCCGTTACGTCCGGAAGTAATACTTTTCAAGTCTTCGGCGGGAGCTACGTTGAT
>OGLX01001811.1_pt1 | contig 9888 bp, 13 predicted proteins | sample 1572821 | NCBI WGS metagenome assembly OGLX01 (sample SAMEA2581908, study PRJEB24529) | metagenome | biome: Human gut stool | place: China | collected 2011 | reverse complement strand
TTCTGAGGGTGACGACCTTGTGTCATGAACCGTTTTGCGGGGTGTCGTGTTTTGCAAGCATAGCGTTTGGATATCCAAACGCACTTTTGGGGAATCCCCCACTCCCCCGCTGTGCGTAAACGCGGTCATATAATCCCGCTGCGGCTGAACGAGCAGGAGTACCGGTATCTTATGAAGCAGGTTGCTGCAAGCGGCTTATCCCGCGAGGAATACCTGCGCTCCCTTATCTTAGGCAAGGAAATCCATCCGCGCCCCTGCACCCACCATGCGGAACTTGTGCGGCAAATTTCCGGTTTGTGCAATAACGCAAACCAGCTTGCGCATCGTGCCAACAGCACCGGTGTGGCGGGGCAGCAGAGCGTGGACGAGATGATGCGCGTTGCCAAGGAAGTCTGGCGCGAGATAAAAGAAAACTACTAGGAGGCTCTATGAAATATGGCTTACACATCCGTGATCCCTGTCCGCCGTCTGGATCGGGCGGTGAAGTATGTGATGAACAAAGAAAAGACCACGGCGGTATCCTTGCAGGATGCATTAGACTATGCATCCAACCGTGACAAAACCGAGAAGTCCTGCTTTGAAAGCTCGTATGCCTGCACGCTGGAAACAGCCTTTGCCGATATGCGCCAAACCAAGGAGCGCTGGCACAAGCCGGGCGGTGTGCAGGGATACCACCTTGTACAGAGTTTTGCTGCGGGTGAGGTTTCCCCCGAACTGGCGCACCAAATCGCAAAGGAACTGGCAGACCGTGTGCTGGGCGGGCGGTATGAATATGTCATCGGCACGCACCTGAACACCGGGCATATCCATTCGCATATTGTCTGGAACTCGGTCAGCTGTGTGGATGGAAAAAAGTATCGCAGCAACTATAAAAGCTATGTGACGGAAATCCGCGCAGTGTCAGATGCACTTTGCCGGAAATATAAGCTGTCGGTCATCGACACCGAGAACTCAAACCATGTGGCAAAGCCCTACGCCGAGTGGTTGGCGGAGAAAAACGGCCAGCCAACATGGCGCACGGCTATTCGGCAGGATGTGGACGAAGCGATTCAACAAAGCCTTACATGGCGGCAATTTCTTACTGTGCTGGACCGCAAAGGCTATGAAGTCCGCATGGGGCGCAAGTATCCCGTTTTGCGTCCACCCGGAAAAGAGCGCTTTGTTCGCTTCAAAACGCTGGGCAAGCGGTACACGCCAGAAGCCATCCAGACGCGCATCCTGTATCCACAAAGCCACCACCCTTATGTGGAAAATCCACCAACAATCCAACATGGCCGTCTGCACAGCGGGAAGAAGCCCCATCGCAAGCTGACCGGGCTGCGGGCGTTGTATTATCGCTATCTATACGAATTGGGCGCGCTGCCCCGCAAGCCGAGCCGTCCAAGTTATGCTGTTCGGCAGGATGCCTACAAGTTAGACCAGCGCATCCGGCAGATCGATTTACTATCCAAGCACAACATTGACACGCTGGAGCAGCTGGAAACTCACCGAAAAGCCCTGCAATCAGAAATTGGGCAGTTGCAGACAAAGCGTAAGCAACTACCCAAAACCGATGATGTACAATCGCAGCATGAATCGGTCAACACCACCCTAAAGCAGCTTCGCCAAAAAGAATGTCTCTGCCGCAAAATCGCAGAACACTCCCTAGAGGTGCAGCAACACCTCACCGAAGCCCGCCGCGACCGCGCTGAACAGCAAAAACAAGAACAGGAACGTGCGCGTGACCGCCGCCCCGATATTACAACACGTTAATCTGTAAGACCCAGCAGCCAATCCCGTGCATTGATGCGGCGAATGCCGTCATACTGTTCCTCCGGATCATCGTCCATCGTAAGAATATATTTGGGGTAGTGGTCGCGGATGGACAGCAAGGGTCGCAGCTCCCGCCGCAGGGTGTCCGCATCACGAACGGAAAGCGCCACTTGGTAATAGAAGGTATTGTTGCCGTTCATTGCCACAAAATCGACCTCGAAAGAATCGACCTTTCCGACATACACGTCATAACCGCGCCGCAGCAGTTCCAGATAAACAACATTTTCCAGAATATGCCCGGCGTCTGTATTGCGTTTGCCAAGCAGCATAAATCGCATACCGATATCTACGACATAGTATTTTCCCAAGGTTTTCAGATACTGCTTACCCTTGACATTATACCGCTGTGCGGGATAGATAATGTAGCTTTCAATCAGCGCATCAAGATAGCGTTCGACGGTCTTTACATCAACTTTTCGTCCTTCGGATGTCAGGGTGTCTGCAATTTTCTTGGAGGAAAGCGGACTGCCGATGTTGTCAAAAACATAGCGCAGTACACTTTTCAACATCAACGGATCGAGGATCTTTCTTCGTGTCAAAATATCTTTTACGACGATCGTGTTGAAAATGCCATCCAAGTAATCCCGAATCTCGTTCGGATGCCCCTTAAGTTCCAGCGCATAGGGAAAGGAGCTGTTTTCCAGATATTCGGTATATTTTATTCCGCGATCTTCCATACTGCCGGTACTCTGCATATATTCCTTAAAAGAAAGCGGCAGCATTTCGATTTGCACATAGCGCCCGGAAATAAGGGTGGCTATTTCACTGGACAGCATATAGGCATTGGAACCTGTGACGTATATATCTACATTTTTCTTGATATACAAGCTGTCGATCACTTTAGGAAAATCCGTGACGTGCTGTATCTCATCCAGAAAAATGTAAGTCATCTTTTCGGGAACAAGACGGTCTTTCAGGTAAGCGTACAGTTTTCTATAGTCGGTAAGTTCCTCAAAATCCATATCCTCAAAATTGATGGCAATAATTTGGTCTTGTTCGACGCCATTCTGCAGCAGCCAATCTTGGTACATTTCCATCAAAACAGACTTTCCGCAGCGGCGGATACCTGTTACGACCTTGATGAGTTGCTTGTCCTTAAACGCAATCAGTTTATTCAGGTATTCAGTTCTGGTAATTCGCATAATAAACCCTCCGCAGCTTTTAATGATAGTATACGCCAAAAAGTGTAAAATGTCACGCACTTTTTGGAATCGAATCCAAATAATTCGAGAAGGAAGGAAGGAAGGATGTATATGAATTATTCAAACAAAGACTACATCGAACACCTTCGCCGCAAGTACCCGCCCGGCACGCGGCTGCAACTCAGTTGCATGGAAGATGATTTCCCCGTGCCGCCTGGTTCTATGGGCACGGTGGAATGTATCGACGATGCCGGGCAAATCCATGTAGATTGGGACTGCGGGCGCAGCCTTGCGCTTATTCCCGGCGTGGATTCGTTCAGCCGCTTGCCCGTGCCCAAAGAAAAGGACGGTGACGCCAGATGAATTACGGCTCCGAACCTGCGGATCAGGTCGTCCGCTACTCGCTGGAGGGCGCGGAGTTTGCTCTGCGTATTTCCGGCACCGCTGCGAAAAACTTCTTTATTTTCGCACAGGCGGTGCTGCATGACAGCAAAAAGACCCACGGCAAAACCCATCTTATCCGTCTGCTGAAAGAACAGAAGCCGCTGAAATTTTTCACGGTGGACAAGTATGACATGCGCGCCTTTGCCCGTGCGGCAAAATCCCACGGCTTGCTGTTCTGTCCCATCCGCGACAAGATGGATCCCGACCACATTGAGATTGCCATTTTGCAGGATGATGCGTCCAAAGCAAACCGCATTATTGAAAAACTGCAGTTGGATGTCGTGGACACCGGCACGGCAGAACTGGTCGATGCCGTGCAGCAGAATTTGGAAAATGCAGCCCCCAACCACAAGGACACACCCACCGTGGATTTTCCTCTGGGCTCGGAGAACGCCAGTCCGTCCGAGCCTTTCTCCGACAGCAGCAAATCTTTTGCAAACTCGCCGTCGCCGCGCGCCGATCAGCTTCGGGCCAAGGGTGAGCGCCCCAGCGTGCGCATGGAATTGAGCGACATTACCGCCTACCTGCGCCGCAAGGTTGAGCCGCCCAAAGACCGAATGCCGAGGATGCCCGTAAAAATCAAGAGAAAGGGGAAAACACTGTAAATGGACTTGAACAAATATCTCAACGAGACCGCAGCGCCCGAAACGCAGTATTCCAAGGAAGAGTACGCCGCCATGAAGAAAGCAGAGCGCGAAGCGGTTTGGACGCAGGTGGATGCCCGCATGGGTGAGGTACTGGCAGATGCCCCGGCCTTGCAGGGATTTCTCGACTTTATGTCGCAATGCCGCAACTCGCTGCCGAACCAGCTTTTGCTCTCCGGCCAGAACGCCGACATCACGGATGCCCGCACGTTCCAGCAATGGAAGGATGCCGAAAGGCATATCCGTACCGGCGAGGAAGGTTACACGGCCATTGTGGGGCAGGTGTACGAGAATAACGGCCGAAAGGCTTCCGGGTATAATATCGGCAAGGTGTTCGACATTACACAGACGCGCGGCAGACCGGTACCACCGCCCGCCGAATACCAAGTGGATGAACTGATCGCCGCGACCATTGAGAGCAGCCCAGTGCCGATTCAGATCTCGGACAGCCTGCCGGACGGCATCCAAGCGCAGTATGTTCCCAAGAACCGCACGATTTATGTCCGCAACGGCATGGATGCAGGCACGACGCTGTGCGCCATCGTTCGGGAGTGCGCACAGGCAGATTTTCACAAGGATTACACCTACAACCGCCAAGCCTACGCTGCGCCGAGTTACTGTGCCGCCTACATGGTCGCGCATCGGTATGGGCTGGACACCGCCGCTTTCAACTTTGACCGCGTGGTTGCCTTGTACGGCAATCTGGGCAAAGAACAGCAGCGGGGCTTTCTGTCGGATGTGAACACCGTTGGTGGTGGGCTGCTGCGCAGTCTGAGTCGCACGCTGGCTGTACAGACCCGCGAACCGCTCGCCGCAGAATACGCTGTTGCCGTGCCGTCTGCCAAGAAGCAATCTCGCCAGCGGGAGCGCGGCTGATTGTTTTCCGTTTGTTTTCAAATGACGGATAGCTATTGCGGCGGTTCTATGATATGCTGTGAGCAAAGGATGGTGAAAAACAATGACAGAACGTAAAGTTAAACTTGACCGTGCCAACAAAAGCATCCTGCTCCGGGCGCTGGGCGATGTCTACTACGGCCAGCGCGCCCGCGGCGGCAGTGCCGAAGAAACGGGACGGCTCATCCTGAGGGTGAACGATCTGCCCGCAGGAGGTAAGCTGACGATGTCAGCAGCAGAGTATCGGCTGGCAAAAGCCGCTCTCAACCAACTGCGCACCCAGCGCTTGGCAGAGGGCGGTTATACTGATGCGGTGGATGATGCACTGACCCGGTTGCTGCACGCGCACACGCCGCTGTTTATCTGGTGAATCCGGCTATGACATGGGAAAAATTCTGGTCGATCATTGACCGAGTCCGCGCCAAAGCGGATATGCAGGATGAAGCGTCCGTGAAACAGTTCCTTTACACGGAACTCATCAACTTGCCGCAGGATGAACTGCTCGGCTTTGATTGCGCATGGCAAAGTTATCGCAATAAAGCCAACTTTCCCAAAATGGCCGCGGCGGCCTGCATCATCAATGACGGCAGTTCGGATGACAGATTTACCGATTTCCGTAACTGGCTGATTATGCAGGGGTACGATGCTTATCGGCAAGCGCTGATTGACCCCGATAACCTTGCGGCGCTCAACATTCCGTTCCGAGATACTGAGTGGATGGGATGCGGGAATGTGGCGTGGTATGCCTACGCGGGGCAGAAGCTGCACACCTATTTTGAAAAGGAAGGAATTGCCGCCAAGTTATTCCGAAAGTATCCGGCTCTGCTGAAATCGTCTGCCGATTTACATCAGACAATTATGCAGGAACAGCTTGTACCCCACCGTGCGCCGGAAACCGAATGGGAACGACAAATGCTGCGAACGGAAGTCAAGCACTACATAGATGCCAGTGGGCTGGCGTACAGCTACAACGAATTCTATACTCAAAATATGCCGGATAAGGTTGCATGGAAAACGCTGCAAAGCGATTTGTTTGCAAATCTGCCGCAAATCAAGGCGGAACGTATGCCGCAGGACTTTTCCGTAGTTTTGCCGAAGTTGTGGAGAAAACGTCAGGCATGGGATGCCGAGCGTACAAAACGCTCGCCCTATCGCGGCGAAGAAAGGTAGCCTACACGCCGGGAAGAAAGAATCCTTGGTGGGTCTGGCTGCTGCCGCTGCCTGTTGTATGGTGGGCAGCACTGGCGGTGGCTTGCCGCTGGAAGCCGGGCATGAAAATAACGGCTCTGCTGGATGCGCTGAACAGCGCACTGGCAGAGCCGTTTGCGTTGGCGTGGAGTCAAGACAGCCCGCGCTTTTTGTTGGTGTTTACGGTGGTTTATGCGGTAGCGGTTATTGTGGCCGTGACGGATCAGAAGAACACCCGCCCCGGCGCGGAGCATGGCTCGGCGGCTTGGGGCGATGTGTTCCGGTTAAACAAGTTCTACATGGATAAGCGAGGACCGAACCTGTTGCTGACGCAACATTTCCACATCGGAATCGACGGCTATAAGCATAAGCACAACACCAACATCCTCATCGTCGGCGGCTCCGGCGCAGGTAAGACACGCACTTATGGTGTGCCGAATGTGCTGGAATGTGCCTGCTCTATGGTAATCACCGATCCTAAGGCTGAAATTTTGCGTAAGACCGGCAATTTGCTAAAGCAAAAAGGGTATGAGGTTATCGTTTTTGACCTTATCAACCCTGCCGCATCGTTCTGTTACAACCCATTTGTATATGTTCATGATGACCGTGAAGTGCTGACCTTGATTGAAAATCTGATTCAAAACACCACGCCATCACATTCAAAAAGCAGCGACCCCTTCTGGGAAAAGTCCGAAACTGCGCTGCTCCAAGCCCTTATGTTGTACCTGCTGCACGAGGCCCCGCCCGAAGAACAAAACTTCTCGATGGTGATGGAAATGATCGCCGCTGCTGAAGTCCACGAGGACGATGACAACTACCAATCCCCGCTGGACATCCTGTTTGAACGCTTGGAGATGCGGGAGCCTGACAGCATTGCCTGTAAGCAGTACCGTATTTTCAAACAGGCAGCTGGCAAGACCGCAAAATCCATCCTCGTCAGCGTGGGTGTGCGCCTTGCCGCGTTCAATCTGCCGTCCATCGCCAAGCTGACGATGACGGACGAGTTGCACTTGCCGGAATTGGGCGAACGCAAAATCGCGCTGTTCTGCTGCATTCCGGATTCGGATAAGTCGCTCAATTATCTGGTCGGCATGATTTACACACAACTCATCCAAACGCTGTATCGCCAAGCCGACCGCATACACAAAGGTCGTTTGCCTGTGCCTGTGCATTGCCTTATGGACGAGTACGCCAACATTTCCTTGCCGAAAGACACCTTTTTGTCGGCGTTGGCCACCATGCGTTCCCGTGCTATTTTCTGTTCGATTATCGTGCAGAACATGGCACAGCTCAAAGCCATGTATAAAGACGATTGGGAATCACTGGTCGGTCTGTGCGACGAGTTTCTCTACCTCGGAGGCACCGAGAAAGAAACCCACAAGTATGTTTCGGAACTGCTGGGCAAAGAAACCATCTCCACGACCAGTTACAACCAAAGCAAGGGGCGCAGCGGCAGTTACAGCATCAACCACCAGCAATCCGGGCGTGATCTTATGACCCCGGACGAGGTGCGGCTGCTGGACAACAGTAAGTGCATCTTGTTCATCCGAGGAGAGCGCCCTGTGGTGGATTTCAAGTATAATCTGCTCAAACATCCGAACATCCGCTGCACCGAGGACGGCGGCGCAGCCCCTTACGACTACACCGCTGCGGACAACGCGCGGGACGATCTGCCCGGTGCACCCGAAAATTACGAACTGCTGGATATGGACGACTTTCTGCCCACCGAAGCGGCAGAAATGAAGCCTACCATACAAAGAATTCGGAGGTCTACATGAAGCTGAATCATAACAAAAAATCTGTGAAAATTTCTCGCAACCTGTTCATGCTGTACGCCGTCATGGTGTGCGGCATTGTTTTTGCCCTGCCCGCCTTTGCCGCCAGTGACCCGCTGGTCGTGGTCGAAAATCTCTCCACATTCATCTTTTCGCTGATCCGCGCGGTGGGGCTTATCCTGCTGGGGTGGGGCATTGTGCAGGTCGGTCTGTCCTTGCAGAGCCATGACCCCAGCCAGCGCAGTCAAGGTTTTCTGACGCTGGCTGGTGGTTTGGTGATTACGTTCGCCAAGGAAATCCTCGACCTCATTACCGCGTGAGGGCAGCGCCAAGAGGAAAGGCGGTGATGCCCTGTGGGTGAGTCATGGATCGTCAGCAACTTAAACGCCGCACTCTCCACATGGAATGACAAGCTGGCAGAAATATGGTCGTTGCTGACCGAAAGCCCGCAGACATTCAAGGGCGGGCAGGTCTGGGGCGTGATGACCGGCATCCACGGTGCCTTGCAGGCAATCGGATATGGGCTGCTCGTGCTGTTTTTTGCTGTGGGCGTTATGAAAACCTGCGGCAGCTTTGTGGAAGTCAAAAAGCCTGAACACGCGCTAAAACTTTTTATCCGCTTTGCGCTGGCAAAGGGCGCGGTGACCTACGGGTTGGAATTGATGCTGGCGGTGTTTTACATTGTGCAGGGCATGGTGTCCACCATTATTACCCAATCGGGCAGCTCCGGCATGAGCAGCGTTACGCTGCCGCAGGAGCTGGTGGACGCGATAAATAACGTGGGCTTTTGGGATTCTATCCCGCTATGGGCTGTGACACTGATTGGCGGGCTGCTCATAACCGTGCTTTCATTTACGATGATCCTGACGGTCTACGGCAGAATGTTCAGCCTGTGGATGTATGCCGCCATTGCGCCGATTCCGCTGTCTACCTTTGCCGGGGAGCCAACCAGTAGCGTGGGCAAAAACTTCATCCGCAGCTATGCAGGGGTCTGTTTGCAGGGCGTGGTGATTGCGCTGTCCTGCATCATTTTCTCCGCCATCTCGTCCAGCCCACCCGCCGTGGATACCGGTGCATCCGTTGTCACCGCTGTTTGGACCTATGTCGGGGAACTGGCATTTAACCTGCTGGTGCTGGTGGGAGCCATTAAGGGCTGTGACCGCATCGTTAAAGAAATTATGGGATTGTGAGTTGCGGGCGCGGCTTTTTTATGGTATAATAGAGCCACGAAAGGAGCTGAGACTATGCCTGAAATTATTCCGATTCGTGATTTAAAGAACACCAATGCAATTTCCCAACGCTGTCATGAAACAGCAGAACCTATCTTTGTAACTAAAAACGGTTATGGCGATATGGTTATTATGAGCATGGAAGCCTATGAGCACCAACAAATCATGAATGAGGTATATGCAAAGTTGGCAACGGCTGAAGCACAGCACGAAGCTGGAATGGGGCGACCTCTTGCTGATATTCTGAAAGAAACGGGCAAGAAGTATGCGTTATAATGTCGTTTTGCTGCCGGCAGCTGAGGATGATTACCAAGAAATCTTGCGATATTTTGAAAGACAGTTCGACTCTCAGCAGGCAATTCGTTCGTTTGTAAAAGATTTTGGTGAAGTGCTGCTTCGTTTGGAAGAGACTCCTACAATTTATGGGTACTCACGCGACGAGGTGCTTCGGCAGAGAGAATACAGGAAGTTCTTGATTGGAAGATATGTGGCTCTCTTCAAAATTGATGAACCAAGAAATACCGTGGAAATTTACAGAATCTTCCACGGAACACAAAATTATACGAAATATTTATAATGAAGAACGCCGCTGTGCAGATTGCATAACGGCGCTTTTGTTTACGGGAGGTGGCTTTTATCGAAATCAAAATACCGAAAGAAGTCCGCGACTACCACGAAAACATCTTTTTCGGCTTGAACACCCGGCAGTTCATCTGCTCGGTGCTGGCCGTGGGAGTAGCCGTGGGGATCTACTTTGCAC
>OGLX01001806.1_pt1 | contig 9901 bp, 6 predicted proteins | sample 1572821 | NCBI WGS metagenome assembly OGLX01 (sample SAMEA2581908, study PRJEB24529) | metagenome | biome: Human gut stool | place: China | collected 2011 | reverse complement strand
ATACCAGAATTTCCGCTGCACCTACTCCCGCGCGGGCCAAGACGGGAAACAGTTGTCGCGTCCCTACAACTTCCCGCTCACCGGCATCGGCATCAAAAAATATTACGACCCCGACGACTCGTGGGACGAAGGCGGACGAACGACCTACAAGCCGCATCCCGAAATTCGCTACGCCGACGTATTGTTATGGTATGCCGAAGCATTGAATGAACTTCCCGACGGCGAAGCGTACGAATTCAACCATGTAATTTATGACGAACCGTTTATCGTAAAGCGCGATGTGAACGAGATCAGAAAAGCATTCCGGCAGGTGCGTTTCCGCGCCGGACTGCCCGATCTCACGGATGCGGAATACAGGTCGCCCGACACCTTCCGCGATAAACTCAAGCGCGAACGCCAGATCGAATTCTTCATGGAAGGATCGCGCTACTTCGATCTCCGCCGCTGGAAAGACGCTGCAACGGAAGAAAACGAAGCCGTAATGGGTATGAACGTCGACATGAAGGGGTCCGGCACGCAGAAAGAACGATTCTACGAAACCACGCCGACGCAGATAACCAAGGTTTTCATGGACAAGATGTATCTTTGGCCGTTCACCGACGACGAACTGAAGCGCAACACCAAACTGACCCAAAATCCGGGCTGGTAGTAACCGCAAAATGAACACGACTTATGAAAAAAGCAATTATATTCCTGCTTGCCGCAACGGCATTTTTCACGGCCTGCAACAACAACCAGCTCGACGACGAGCTGTTCATCAAACAAGAGGGATATTCGGCCACCCAGATTTACCGGTACGACTGCCAAACAGGCAAAACGAGCGTTTTCGCCACGACGAGCCGATCGCTGGCCAAATACATGACCGCCACTCCCGATGGCCTGCTCTACGTTCCTACGACGGATTTCTATCACATCTATACGGAAGTATACCGTATAAGCGACGGTACCCGAATGACCGGCGTCGAGTCCCGAATCGGCAAAGTCGCAGGCGACGGCGGCATCGTTTCGACCTACTCCTTCGCCGAATAACGGAACCGAACATCCATTCACAAGGCAAACGACACCATGCAATACACTGCGATAATGAATAAAATCCTTACTGCATTGACACTCATGCTCGCGGCAGGTCTCGCGGGCTGTTCAAAAGACGACGGGGCGAACGTTCCGATCACGGGTATCTCGATCGCCGAGACGAAAACCGTACAGATCGGACAGACGGTGCAACTGACCGTCACGGTTATGCCCGAAAACGCGACGGAAAAGCCGGACTTCGCATGGAGCAGCTCCGATTCCGGAGTGGCGACCGTCGACGAGTCGGGCAACGTAACGGCGCATAGCACGGGCGACGCCGTCATCACGGTCCGGCTCCGCAGCAACGAGACCGTTCAGGCGACGTGCACGGTAACGGGTTCCGAGGATGCGGCCGAGTACGATCCCGACGAGGTAGTCGAATTCGAGGACTCCAAGTTCCAAGCCCTTGCCCTGTATTACGACAAGAACAACGACGGAAAGCTGCAGGCTTGGGAAGCCGCGCTGGTCACCGAGCTGGAACTGAGCGGCCAGTCGATCAAATCGCTCCGGGGCATCGAATATTTTACGGAGCTCGAAAGTCTCAATTGCACGAGCAACCTGCTCACGTCGCTCGACGTGACGAACAACCGGAAACTCCGGGCCCTCTGGTGCAAATCGAACCAGATCGTATCGCTCGACGTGACTCCGCTACGCGATCTGCAGATACTCAACTGCGAGAGCAACCGCCTCACGTCGCTCGACGTATCGCAGAACACGGAACTGGTCCACTTGCTGTGCGGTATGAACAGCGGTGCCATGACCGACGACGACGGCATTACGAAAATCGACGTATCGAACAATCCGAAGCTCGAAACGCTCAGCGTCTACTACCTGAATCTCAGCGAGCTCGACGTGACGAACAACCCGAGTCTCAAGAAACTCGATTTCGGCATGTGCTGCCATACGCGCTGGGGAGACCTGACTCCGATCGAGCATATCGATCTGAGCCGTAATCCCGAACTGGAGGAACTGAACTGCGCGAGCAGCAACTATCCCGGCTTCGGCCTCGACGAGCTCGACGTGTCGAACAATCCGAAACTGAGAATAATCTCCGCCAACGGAAACCCGAAGATCGAAACGCTCGACGTAACGAACAATCCGGAGCTCGAAGTGCTCAACTGCGACCATAACTCACTCTCGGCACTCGATGTGACGAAATGTCCGAAACTGCGGACACTCCACTGCGCCTACAACGAGCTCGGACAGCTCGATCTGACGCAGAGCGTCGCGCTGGAACAGCTCGACTGTCAGAATAACCGGATCGACAAGCTCGACGTGAGCAATACGAAGATCGGCTACCTGATGGCGCCCGACAACCGGATCGCTTCGGTCAACATGGGCGACAAGACGTTCGACACGCCGAGCCCTTCCGGAAGCGGCTACGAGGACGCAGGACTGCCCTATCTCTATATCAATCTGAACAACAATCAGCTGACGGACATCGACCTGTCGAAACAAAAATATCTCTATTGGCTGGAAATCAGCGGCAACCGACTGACGTCGCTCGACCTGACCGGTTGCTCGAAAGTGGGCGGCGTGCTGTGCGGCGACAACAGCTTGACAAGCCTCGTGCTCGACGGATGCACGCGGCTGTGGGAACTGCGCTTCGCCAATAACGGGCTGAGCGGAGAACTGGACCTGTCGCCGTTCTCGCTGACGAGAATCGCATCCGAAGGCAACCGGCTCGAAACGATCTACGTTCCGCAGGACTTCGATCCGGACGCGACCTATTTCATGGGCGGAGTCGGAACGCTGCCCTGCTACACGAAAGACGCAGAAACGGACTGGGTCAAGAAATAGGAAACCGGGACGAGCGCCCGTTTATGACAGAAACGTTCCGGCCGACGACGGCCGGAACGTTTTTTTCGATACGATGGCATCCGGGAACATGCCCGCATCCGAGCCTTCCTGCCGGCATACCAGCAAAACGAGCGCCGTATCCTCTCACGCATAACCTCATGGAGGGAAACGGCAACGACAGGCTGACCGACTAACGCCTTTTCTTGTCCCAGCGCGGCGTGATGCCTATGAACAGACCGAAATTGCGGCCGGGCATCGGCCGGGAAAGCACCGAAACGTACTCCTCGTCGAACAGGTTGTAGACCCACAATTTGACGGACAGCTCGCCCACGCTCAGACGGAACGTCTTGCCAAGACCCAGATCGTTCATGTAGTAAGAATTGAGCAAATAGAGACTGGATCCTTTCTCGTTGCTCGATGTCGTATAGCGCTCGCTGTAATAGTTGTACCGGTAGGTCAGCTCGTATCCGCGCCACGAAAGCCTTCCGGTAACGCCCGAGGAATATTCGGGGACATAAACGAGCTGCTTGCCGATCGACTGGTCGTACCACTCTTTCGGATCGCCCCAGTTGATCGAGCGGGTCTTGGCCCAGAAAGCGTTCAGGTTCAATGCCCAGCGGCGTCCCAGCTTCACGGACAAGTCGCCCCGGAGCTCGACGCCGTAGCTGTGCACCTTCTTGACGTTGAGCGGCGTCCAGAATCCTTTGAATGTCGGCAGCCAGACGATCCAGTCGCGTATATGCGAATTGTAGACGGTAACCTCGCCGCCGAAATCGAATACTCCCTCCTTCACGCGGAACTCCATGCCTCCTTCGTAGGTATATCCCTTTTCGGTTTTCAGCGAATCGTTGCCGCCCGGCTTGAAATAAAGGTCGTTCAGCGACGGATAGCGGTAATTGCGAGCGACGGAAGCCTTGAGCACGACGCCGAACCGGGGCCACAGCGTATAATCGACGAACCCGGCCGGAATCAGCGGCGTCAGGTTCCGTCCGTAACTCTCGCCGCGCAGGTCGATACCCAGCCCCAGACGCGGATGAGGCCGGTACTTCACCGTAGCGAGCAGCGACACTTCGGCCCTTACCTTGTCATAGCCGAGCCGGATCGTATCCTCGGGCTGCGCCCCGCCCAGATCGGGGTCGTCCAGGCTGCTCACCGAATGGACATTGACCGACGCATTGGCCGTCAGCGCCCACTTCGGCGTAGGATAATACTCGGCATAGAACTGCCCGTAGCCGGAGTTGATCCGGCTGTGCGAGTGGATCATCTGCTGCAGCTCGCCGCTGTCGGGATCGGGATTCCCGTCGTAACGATACAATATGTAGGAATAGATATAGCCGACCTTGGCGCCCATTTTCAGCCCGTCGCCGCGACGGTCCCACGAGGCGACCGCACGCAGCGTCGTCTCGTCCTGCGTCGAGCGGGCCTGTCCCTCCTGCTTGTAGTCCACCGTCAGCATCGGGATGCCGCGCCGCGAATCGGTGACCCAGGCCGCCAGTCCGAAGCGATTCCGCTCGTCGGGCTGATAGTAAAACTCCTGCAACAAGTGAAAATCGCGGTACGAGCAGTTCTTGTTCCGCTCCATCGGATAGACCCATTGCCCGTCGATCTGCTCGTACTTATCGTAATTGCGATACTCGAAATCGTTGTCGGAGGTCACGTAGCATACGCGGGTCGAGGACTCGAACTTCCGAGTGCCGTAGGTGAAACGCAGGAACTCGTCGTAAGTGTCGAAACTGCTGATGCCCTGAATGAAGTGCACGCCGGCTCCCGATTCGCCCTGCGGTTTGGTCCCCAGCGTGATCGCCCCCCCCAAACCGCCCCCGGACACCCCGACCGAACCGGCTCCGTGATAGAGGCTCGCCTCGTCGATGAAATAGGAAGGGATCAGCGAGAAGTCGACCATGCCGAGCATGGGCGAATTGATCTTCATGCCGTTCCACGTCACCTGCGTATGCGAGGGAGCCGTGCCCCGGAACGAAGCCGTCGCCATCGTTCCCCGGCCATACGACTTGATGAACACCGGCGTGCTCTGCGACAGCAGGTCGCCCAAACTGTTGGTCACGTTCTGCCGCAGCGCCACCGAATCGAGATTCATCTTCGTCACTCCGATGTCGGCCAGACGCCGCCCGGTCACAACGGCCTCCTTCAGCCGAATCGTGCGCGAGGAAAGAGGCTCGGACGCTTCGGGAGACTCGCAGACGGTCTCGTCCGCCGCCCTCAGGGAGGCTGTCGTCAGCGTCAGCGCGGCCGCCAGAGCGGTCCTATACAGTCGGTTCATAGCGATCGTCATTTAAAACAGAAAGCCCCGGGGATGATGCCGACTTGAAAACTGTCGAGCAGCTCGCCCCGGGCCGAGTAACGGAAAACCCAGCCGGGCTGCACGTAATCGAGCGCATCGGCCAGATAGACCTCGGAAGTCCGGGGATCGACCGTCAGCCCGTACCAGTAGTTGCCTGTCATATTCTCCAGAAACGGCTTTTCGGGCAGCGATTCGGAGCGGACGTCCATGCGCCAGACATGATCCTTGATAAAATACAGCGTATCGCGCGTGCCGTTCAGACAAACCTCGGACGCCCGGTCGCCGAACCGGAACATGAAAGCCCTATCGACCTGCTGGGTGGCGGCGTCGATCCGGTAGAGTCCCGGCGCCTCCTGTCCGTAAGGACTTCCGGGATAACCGCCGTCGGTGACAGTCCATATCTTGCCGAAACGGTCCAGCGCGAGCGAAGTGGGTTGTTTGCCGACCTCGATGTACTTGACGACGCTGTCGGTGCGCGTGTCGATGACCAGTATCTTGTTATCGTACGACCAGCAGTTCGTGAAAACGAAGTCGCCGTACTGCACCATCTGCTCGGTCGACGGCTGATTCTTGCCCGGAATCTTCACGTCGATGCGGCCGGTGATTTCGAACGTTTTCGGATTGATGATCGTGATGTGCCAAGCGTACAAGTCGGTCACATAGGCCTTTTCGTCGCTCAGGAAATGGATGTAGCGGGGCGAAAGCAGTCCCTCGATCATTCCCTTGAGCTCGAACGTATCGAGATCGATGACGAATATGACGCCCGAATTGTTGACGACAACATACCCCAGCCCGTTGCGAATCGCCATCGACTGGGCCACATCGCCCAGCTTGATCGTATTCGTGCGACGGAACACCTCGTTCTCCACCCGCATCGAATCGATGTCGTAGTAGGACAACGAAGCGTTCCCGTACATGAAATTTCCTTCGTTGGTAATGAACAGCCCTCGGCCGTCCGCACCGATCTTTTCGGGAGCCCGAGCCCCGTAGTCCATGCAGGACGTCACGATCCCGAAAGCCGGAAGCAACGCCAATAGCGCGACAAGGATTCTTCTTTTCATAATCGCCGTACATTATCATACAGCACGGCCACAGGGAAAACCGGTCCGCAGAGAAGCTCCGGACGGATTACCAGCCCATACACCGCAGGCTGTAATCGGAATGCGTCGGGCCGGTCTTCTGACTCGTCTCCGCTCCGAAGCCTTCCCGGCCCAAAAGCCAGTGGCATCCGTTTCGGAACGTTTCGCTTCTTCTCGGCCACCCGAGCCGAAAAGAAGCCGAGACATACAGCAGCGGTAACTGTCGCCGATTCGCACGGCGTTCCCTCATTCGTCTCCCGGACGGTCCGCCCGTCGGGATCGAGCCTCGACACGTTCGCAAAGATAGCGAATATATCGGAACAAAGTACCCCCAAAAGCAAAAACAGCCCGGACGAAGAGCCGTTTCGACCGAGACGGGAAAGCCCGCAGCCACTGCCATACGCTCCGGAATCCCGCGAGCGGCTCGCGTCAAGGACCGCCGAAACCGCTCTGCCCAACGCTATTCTTCGATGAGCGTATCTTGCGAGCCGATTCGGGACAGGAGCGGACGACGGCAGGCCGTTGCCCCGTTACTCACGGAAGCCGCCCGACGTTCGATCAATACACAGGCTTCGCATCCGGGGGAACGGAAGTCGGCACGGGAAAAAACGGACATTTTTCCGCAGGGCAATCGGCTGGGAATCTTTCCCTGCACGGCGGCAAGCCGGCACGAGCAGCCGCAAACGGCGGGAAACGGACAAAACGGCTCCGATTTTGCATCGCGTCCTACCGGACCTCTTTCAACGGACGGAAAGCAAGCCCCCACAAGGAAGCAATCAACGAAAAACAAAAGATTATGGAAAAAAAGCAATCGACCGCACTCGAAAAAGCGGACACGGCCACGCTGACGCTCAGCATTCTGTTTGTCGTATCCATTCTCTGCACCATCCTTTTCTCGCTCACAGCCTGAAAGAAGCGCCCTCTCCGGCGGCCGCCTATCCTCAACGGCAGGCGGCCGCCATCTTTTTACATTCCAGCCGGCATTCCGCATACATCCGCTTCTTTCAGGCATTTCGACAAGGGAAACGTACCGGCCCAGCCCCCGCAGGCACAAAGACTGAAAACAAAAAAGCCCTTGCTCGGGATGCAAGGGCTCGATGCTTTAAATAAGCGAATTTGAATCTGGTCGGGGTACCGGGATTCGAACCCGGGACCTCCAACTCCCGAAGCTGGCGCGCTAACCGGGCTGCGCTACACCCCGAACGAGTTCCGCGTTCGAACATGGCCTCGGGCCACTTCCGTTCAAACGCGGTGCAAAGATAATAAAATTTACGTCAAAAATGCAACTGTTCGGGAAAAGATTTATTCGACTATCCGCCGAAACCGTTCGGCTGCAGGCGCTTCCCGTATCGCATAAGCCTCAGACAATCAATAAAACCACCTGACGAAACGCCCGGCAGCGCTGTCAAGGCAAAGAAAAAGCCGGCCGCAGCCTTGCTCCTACGGCCCGGATGTCTTATTTTTGCCGTGAAAACCCAAATAGAAATGACCAAACGAATGCTTTACCGATCCGTACTGGCCATAGCGGCTATGGCGGGTCCCTGCCTTGCGGCGGCTTCCGCCTCGCGAGCGAACGAAACCGTACAAACCTATTGGAACGATTCCGGGGCGCGCAAGGGCCTCTATGTCGAGCGGGCGAAAGACGACCCGAACCGCGAGCCGACCATTTTCCTTGCCGGGCACAAGTACCGCGACATCGGCATGAACTGCTACGACCTGTTCAACTGCGCGCTCAAATTCACAGATGACGGACTGCGGATCGACCTGTCGGACTCTTTCGCAACGCTCGAGTTGCTCAAGAAAGAAGGGATCGGCCTCATCCGCTTCAACTGCGGCATCTATTACAGCGCCGAGCTCGGAGCCTCGTACATGACCGACCGGGACGCCTATATCGATGCGTTGCGTCAGATCGCGGCCCGCGCGCAGGAACTGGAAATCGGACTGATCCCCTGCCTGATGTGGCATTATGCCGCCGTGCCGGAATATTTCGGCGAGCCGTTCCGCAGCTGGGGCAGGCCGGGCAGCAAAACGGCAGAGTTCCTGAAAGCCTACACGACCGACATCGTCACATCCCTGAGGGAATACAAAAGCATCTTCGCATGGGAGTTCGGCAACGAGTTCAACCTGCACGCCGACCTGCCCCAATATGCCCAGCGCCATACCCAGGCCGACCCGCCCGACTGGCGCGACGTTTTCGGGACGGAAGATCCGGACTGGCGGATCAGGGGCAAGGATATCCTTTACGCCTACCGCACGTTCACGCGCATCGTCCGCCGGCTCGATCCCGACCGCAGAATGCTGCTCTCGGGCAACGCGATCCTGCGCGAAACCCAGTACAATCAGTATACCCGCGACCGGATGACGATCGACGACACGAAACAATACCGCAAGATCAGCCGCATACTGAATCCGGGACCGATCGAAACCGTCTCGGAGCACGTATACCAGCACGGCCGCCAGTTTGCCGATCTGGGCAAGGTCTCCCTCGACGAGCAGATCGCCATCGCCGTCGAAACGGCCCGATCGCTGGGCAAGGTATACGTAATGGGCGAGTTCGGGGCGATCCGCGGATCGCGCGAGGAATACGTTCCGTTCTTCGAAGCGTTCCTCAAAGCCGGAGTCCAACTCTCCCTGTTTTGGAATTTCTCGCTGCGAGGCAACATCGAGCAAAGCTGCACGCCGACCGAACGCGGCCCTTACATTTTTGAATTGATCCGCGAATACAAGCAAAAAGACGCGGCCTTGCACGGAGAGTAGGCAGAAACACGATACGGATAACTATCGAACAGGGCCGGCAACGAAAAATTGCCGGCCCTGTCGTATCTCCAACCGTACATAGGAAAGCTACCCGAAGCCCCTTATCGACTTTCCCATCCCGTAAGATCTCGGCTTACGCTTCGGTTGACACAAACGGGCAAAAACGTGCAAACCGAGCGAAAAACGACGATATGAGGCAGGCATGTCTCATCCGAGCGCAAAAAAGCCTCTCAGAGTAGTCTGAAAGGCCTTTTCTCGTTGTCGGGGTACCAGGATTCGAACCTGGGACCCCCTGCTCCCAAAGCAGGTGCGCTAACCGGGCTGCGCTACACCCCGAACTGAAAATCCGTCCGCCGTCCGGAAACGAACCGTGCAAAAGTAATACGTTTTTCGGGATTTACCAACAAACGCCGGCACGACCGCCGCAAACATCCCCCTGTCCCGGCCGCGACGGAATCCGCCGGCCGGTTTCCAAACGGGCATGTCGCTGGACATACGGACGGCGAAGTGCCAGAAAACGCCGTTTCCGCACCGAGACGACACATACCTTCGAACAGGAACCAAACACACAGCCCCGCCCTCTCCCGGCCGTAAAGCGGCATTCAGGAAACCGTCCCGAACCGAAAAACCGAAACGGACCGGTGCCATCGCACTCCTTCAGCGGAACCGCGACGGTTCTGCCGCATGGGAAAAATCTCAGAGCGGCAGAATGACGACGCGGCTTCCGGGCAGATCGGGAACATAGAGCCGGTCCCCGTCGAGCGACAACCGGGCCGGGCCACCGATCGCTACGCCGGGATCGAGCAGGTGAACCTGTTTGTCCGCGAAATCGTAGTACCCCACCTCGGAATCGACCCAATTCGTAAAATAGAGGCGGCTGCCGTCGGCGCTCAAT
>OGLX01001796.1_pt1 | contig 9953 bp, 8 predicted proteins | sample 1572821 | NCBI WGS metagenome assembly OGLX01 (sample SAMEA2581908, study PRJEB24529) | metagenome | biome: Human gut stool | place: China | collected 2011 | reverse complement strand
CCTTTTTTAATAAAAACTGCTAAATACTATAATAACATAATTGAATTATATTTTCAAGTATTAATTTATTTTTTTTTATAATGTATTTTCATTCTTTTGATGTTCTTCCATATATTGAATAGAACTTTGCATTTCTTCTTTTAATGAGTACCTTTTTACTATTTTAGATACTACATTAAATAAACATGCAACAATAAGAATTACTAACAACAATTTTTTCCATATTTTTGCCATAATTTGTTCTCCTACATCAAAAACTACAATAATATTATACTATATTTTTAGCTTTTGTCAACCAGTTCTGGTTCAAAACCATTACGATTTAGCCAAATTTAATTGTCAATATCCTTGCTATTTTTTCTTTTTTATAGTAAAATAATCCGAGAAAAAAGTTGAAAAATGGAGAATATTAGAAGGTTATGGAAATGCAAGAAAAAATTAGCGAACAAAAAATATATATAGAAAAAGTACGAAAATTAAACGAAGGAAAAAATCTAAAATATATAGTTTTAACAATGGGATGCCAGCTAAATGAAAACGATTCAGAGAAAATTTCTGGAATGCTTGAAGAGATGGGATATTCTAAAACAGATAAGATTGAAGATGCAAATGTTGTTGCCTTTAATACATGCTGCGTTAGAGAAAATGCAGAAGATAGATTGTTTGGAAAATTAGGAGAAGTTAAGAAATATAAAGAAACCAATGGTACTATTATTGCTATTGGTGGTTGTATGATGCAAGAAAAACACATTGTCGATAAATTGAAACACAGTTATCCATTTTTCGATATTGTATTTGGAACACATACTCTTTATAAGTTCCCAGAAGATATTTATAATGCTATCGTAAATGGTAAGCAAATTGAAGATATAATAGACATAGACGGAGAAGTTATAGAAGGACTTCCAATAAAGAGAGACGATAATATTAAGGCGTCTGTTGCAATTATGAACGGTTGTAACAATTTCTGTACATATTGTATAGTTCCTTATGTTAGAGGAAGAGAAAGAAGCAGAAAAGCTGAAGATATTATTGCAGAGATTAAATGTTTGGCAAAAGAAGGTTACAAAGAAATTACTCTTTTAGGACAAAATGTTAATTCATACATGAGAGTCGAAAGAGAACAAAATCTTGCAACTGGAGAGATTGATTCTTTTGCAAAACTGCTTAGAGAAGTAAATAAAATAGATGGAATAGAAAGAATTAGATTTATTTCACCACATCCAAAGGACTTTACAGATGATGTAATAGAAGCAATACGTGATTGTGAAAAAGTATGCAAAATAATACATTTACCATTGCAATCTGGAAGTACAGAAATATTAAAAAGAATGAACAGAAAATATACAAAAGAACAATATTTAGCTTTGGTAGACAAGATGAAAGCTAGAATTCCGGGAATAGTACTTTCAACAGATATAATAGTAGGATTTCCAGGAGAAACGGAAGATGATTTTGAAGATACTCTTGATGTTGTAAGCAAGGTTCACTTCGAGCAAGTTTATATGTTCATATATTCTAGAAGAGTTGGAACTCCGGCAGATAAAATGGAAAATCAAGTTCCAGATGAAGTTAAACATGAAAGATTTGATAGATTAAAGAAACTTGCAGAGAGTCAGATTGCAGGAAACAATCAAAAATATGTAAACACAATACAAAAGGTTCTTGTTGAGGGAAAAAGTAAAACAAATGAAAACATGCTTACAGGCAGAACCGAGACAAATAAAGTAGTAAATTTTGAAGGTACAGATGATATGATTGGAAAAATAATAAATTTGAAGATTGTATCTGAACATATGTGGTATTTAAAAGGAGAAGTATAGTTAAAAAAATTGTAATTATTTTTTAACAATGAAAGGAAGAAAAATAAATGGCAGAATATTCACCAATGATGCAACATTATCTTGCTACAAAAGAAAAATATAAAGATTGTATATTGTTTTATAGATTAGGGGACTTTTATGAGATGTTTTTCGACGATGCAGTTAATGTATCTAGAGAACTTGAACTTACACTAACAGGAAAAGACTGTGGACAAGAGCAAAGGGCTCCGATGTGTGGAATTCCGTACCATGCAGCAGAATCATATATTGCAAAATTAGTTCAAAATGGACATAAAGTAGCAATTTGTGAACAGTTAGAAGATCCAAAACTTGCAAAAGGAATTGTTAAAAGAGATGTTATAAGAGTTGTAACACCAGGAACTGTAACAGAGTCTAATTTACTAGAAGAAAAAAGAAACAATTTCATAATGAGCATATTCAAAAAGGGAATATTTTTCGGAATAGCAGTTTGCGATATATCAACAGGAGATTTCTATTCGGCAGAAATAAAGGAAGAAAATAATTTTGAGAGATTATTAGACGAAATTTCAAGATATTCTCCATCTGAAATAATTGCAAACGAGATGTTGTATGATTGTGGTGAAGAAATAAGCAAAATAAAAGAACGTTTTGATGTATATATTTCTACTGAAGATGAGGAAAAATTTAGCGAAGAAACAGAAGAAATATATATGCAATATGCGCTTAGTGATGATAAAGGAAACATCATAAAAGACCTAGAAAAAAGACCGTTTGCAGTTGCTGCAATAAATGGACTTATAAAATATATTGAAGATACTCAAAAAACAAAATTGGAACACATAAATAAGATTACAATTTATACAATTACAAAGTATATGTCATTAGATATAAATGCAAGAAGAAACTTGGAACTTACAGAAAAAATGAGGGATAAGTCTAAAAAGGGAACTCTTCTTTGGGTATTGGATAAAACAGCAACATCAATGGGAGGAAGGCTTTTAAGAAGATGGATTTCAGATCCATTGATAGATGTAAAAGAAATAAATAACAGGTTAGAAGCGGTAAAAGAGTTTAAGGACGACATTATATTAAGAGGAGAACTTTCATCAAGTTTAAAAGGTGTATATGATATAGAAAGACTAGCTGGAAAAATATCTTATGGAAGTGCTAATGCAAGAGACTTAAATTCTTTAAAATCATCTGCAAGTAAGTTACCAGAAATAAAAAATATGCTTGCAAATGCTAAGTCTGGAATGCTTAGAAAAATATATGATGACCTAGATACATTAGATGATATCTTCAAATTAATAGACAAAGCAATAGTAGACGAACCACCAATATTAATAACAGAAGGTGGGATCATAAAAATGGGATATAGCCCAGAAATTGATGAACTAAAAACTGCTATGATAGACGGCAAGACTTGGCTCGTACAATTAGAGGCAAGAGAAAGAGAAGAGACTGGAATAAAAGGTTTAAAAGTAGGATATAACAAGGTATTTGGTTATTACTTAGAAGTAACGAAATCATATTTATCACAAGTTCCAGACAGATATATAAGAAAACAGACTCTAACAGGTGGAGAAAGATACATTACAGAAGAGCTAAAAGAACTTGAAAGCAAAGTTTTAGGAGCAGAAGAAAAAGTTGTAGCACTAGAATACAAAGCTTTTTCAGAAATAAGAGAACACATAAAATCTCAAATACAAAGATTACAAAAGTCTGCAATGGCAGTATCACAATTAGATGTTTTATGCTCATTTGCACAAGTTGCAGAAGATTTTAATTACTGTATGCCAGAAGTAGATGATAGTGGAATTATAGACATTAAAGATGGAAGACACCCAGTAATAGAAAAAATGTTACCGAGTGGAGCGTTTGTTGCAAATGACACATATCTTGATAAAGAGTCAAACAGAGTCTCAATAATAACAGGACCAAACATGGCCGGAAAATCAACATATATGAGACAAGTTGCATTAATTACATTAATGGCTCAAATTGGTTCGTTCGTACCAGCAACATCGGCACACATCGGAGTGGTTGATAAAATCTTCACAAGAGTTGGTGCATCAGATGATTTAAGCATGGGACAGAGTACCTTCATGGTAGAAATGATGGAAGTTGCAAATATTCTAAAAGAAGCAACGGCAAACAGCCTGGTTGTACTAGATGAAATAGGAAGAGGAACATCAACATATGATGGACTTTCGATAGCTTGGGCAGTTGCAGAATACATAGAAAACAAAGAAAAATGCGGAGCAAAAACATTGTTTGCAACACACTATCATGAATTGACGCAACTAGAAGATACACTAGAAGGTGTAAAAAATTATTCGATTGCTGTAAAAGAAAAAGGAGAAGATATAATCTTTCTAAGAAAAATAATCCCAGGGGGAACAGATGAAAGCTATGGTGTACATGTCGCACGTTTGGCAGGAGTTCCAAAGGCAGTAACTCAAAGAGCAAATGAGATATTAAAGAAAATAGAAAGAAAAAATGTGCTTGTAAACAAGGCACAAGAAAAAGAAGATAAAAAGCAAGTATCAGGGCAATTAGACTTATACAATTTCAGACTTGCAGAAATAGCACACGAATTAGATAAAGTAAATGTAAATGAACTAACTCCTATAGAGGCTTTAAATACGCTTGTTAAGATAAAAGAAGAAATTAAGGGGTAACTAATGAGTAATAAAATTTTAAATAAATTGAATACAATAGCAGCTAAAGGTTATAAGTTTTTTATAGCCCTAGTTGCTATCGCTTTTATATTTTTAAGTTTTATAATTGCATATATAGCAAAACAGAAATATACTGTAACGACCATTGCAGTTGCTGAACCATACATAAATAATAATGCACAGAAGATAGAGGGAAATAATTTAGAACAGTTGAAATCTATTATAGAAGAAAATACAAAAGACATTATAAGAGAAGAGCTGTATACAGAAGATATAGACTTAGAATTTACAACTGTATATGTAAAAAGTGATAAATTTGAATTAGGAACTATTCAAATTGAACAAGAAGGAAGAGATGGAAAGCAAGTTATTACGAGAAAAAAGACTTTTGTAAATGATGAATTAATAAGTGATAAAGCCGTTGGAAACCAAATATTAAAGCCGGCAGCAGATAAAATTGTAGCAATTGGAACAAAACAAAAAGTGAGTGACTCTGCGGTGAGTTCATCAAACGCTTTAAACTTCAATATGAGTTTGAACAAACCGAGCGGACTATCATTGGCACAATTTGAAAAAATATTTGCCAATAATACAAATGATAAAAAGGGAATAATGAAAGACAATGCAAAATATTTTTACTATGCAGAACAGCAGTATAATGTCAATGGCATATTTTTAGCAGCGGTTGCTATACATGAAAGTAATTGGGGAACATCTGCGATGGCACAAAATAAAAAGAATTTATTTGGATATGGAGCATATGACAGGGCTCCATCTGAGAATGCATATTCTTTTGGAACATATGCAGAGGGAATAGATATGCTTGCAAGAGTATTTGCAAAATATTATTTAAATCCAAAAGGAACAGCTATATATAATGGAGAAGTTGCTTCTGGAAATTACTATAATGGATCTACATTAACAGGTGTAAATACAAAATATGCCTCTGACAAAAACTGGGCAAATGCAGTTTATAAGTGGATGCAATATTTATATAATAAATTTTAGTTAAAATAATAAAAAATAGTAAGATTTTTTCTTGCTATTTTTTTCATTCTAGTGTAGAATATTAGATGTAATTTATATAGAAATAAGAATAAATAAAGGAAGAGGGATAATTAAATGAAAAAAGTAATAGCAATCATATCTATCTTGTTTTTATTAATGGGATGTACATCTGTTTACGCAACAAGTCAAGTTAACGAAGTAGCTCAAAGTACAACTGGAAAAATAATTGAAATAAAAGATAAAGAATTGAAAACGTTAGAAGAATACAAAGAAGCCTATGGTTCTGATGCGTATGGATTAACAGCGTTTTTATTAAATAAAATAAGAGTTTATAGTATTCCATTTGGTTTTGTGGCTATAATAATAGCAGCAATTTATCAATACATAATTGGGCTAAAAAAATTAGACGTAAGAGATAAAGGTTTTGCTTTAATGATTGCAAGTGTTACAATAGTAGTAATATGCCAAGTATTGCCACTTGTATTTGCAATAGTAGTAAAAGGTTGGAGGGGTTAAACTAATGAGAGTTTTATTCGCAGTAAATAATGAAAAGATTTCAGAGGCTATCACAAAAAAATATCAGTCTATGTACAAAGAAATAATTTCAGGGAAAAATGTGTATTTTTTCAACGCGATAATAAAAGAGTTACAAAAGGATAAGTCTTATGACAGAATAGTTATAGGAGAAGATTTGGAACCTTATGCAAATAATAATTATGAGGTTATAGATAATTTCTTATATGATAAATTAGATAGTATAAGTGATGAAGCTTCTAATAGTAGAGAAGGAGATATTCCTATTATTTTAATTGCAACAGATAGACGTGAAAGACGTGATTCATTGCTTGCAAAGTTATTTAGTATGGGAATATACAATGTCCTTATAGGACAAGATAGAAGAATTGATAATGTATGTAAACTTATCAATATGCCACGTACTAAAAAAGAAGCTAAAGTGTACTATGGTATAGATGGAGAAGAAGTAGAATATACAGATTCAAACATGGATACTGTAAAAGAAGAAGAGATTCAGCACATATTAAATCACTATAAAAAACTAGGAAAAAATGAAGATTTATATGTAAAAAGTTTTGAAGAGATCGCTGAACAATATACAGACACTCAGCTTAAATTAATTACAAAATATTTGCCGCTGAATGTTAGAGCTGTTCTTGAAGAAAGATGTCCAAAATATCAACAGGTTATGATTGGAAGCGTAAAAAATCAAGTTGCTGCTAAGGGAAAAGCAGGAAAGAAAATTACTACAAAAAATATAGAGAGTAAGAATGTAAATAAAATTGAACTTATTGATAAAGAATTACAAAAAGCAAAACTTACAAAGCCGGTAGTAATTCCATCTGCAATAAATATGCAAAATGTAAAAAAAGCATATACTACAGCAAAACAAGATAAATTAAATTCAATGAATTCTACAATACCTAGTGTAGAACGAAATAGTAGTACAATGCCAAGAATTGAGCAAAGTAATGATGCTTTTTCATCATTATTTGACGAAGAACCAGAAGATGTTCAACCAAATATTCAAAACAATCCTGTACATGAATATGTAGAACCTAAGTCAATTGAACAAGAATATGTACAACCAATAACATTGCAACAAGGCAATACAAATTTGAAGCTTCAACAGTTCGGACAAGATACAAATACAATGCCAGAAAATGAAGAAAGTAATCAAACTGAACCAGTTCAACCAGTAAAGAAGGGGCGTGGAAGACCAAGAAAAGAAAAAACACCTGAAGAAATTGCTATGGAAGAAGCAAAAGTAAAAAAAGGCAGAGGTAGACCTAAAAAGATAGTTGAATCAGAGGAAACAGTTGAGCCAGAAGCTGTTACATTGCCAGAGACTGAAGAAGATAATGATATAAATCTATTTGATTTAAACAATCAAGTATCTTCAAATGTTCAAGAACAAAATTCAGATGATGTAATGCTACCTGGATTTGAAGATGAAACTCCAGCACCAAAGTTTGAACAACCAGTAGAGAATAAACCTGTTGATTTCTTTAAAAGAGATTTTAACAATGATTTATTTGAAAACAATGAAATGCCTCAATTACCAGGTATGGAGAGCTTTAACAATAACAAAATTGTAGAACCTCAGGAGGAAAATAAGCCTGAAGAGAAGAATGAATATGAAGAAAATGGCGGATACCTAGGCGGAGATTTGCAACAAAATAATACTCAAAATTTAACTAATAGCGAGATGAACAATTACAGTAATTCGTTTGAATACTTCAATAAAAATAATCAAATACAAGGTTCAAACGCTATTAATACTGTTGCAAATAATACCCAAAATGAAAACACAGCAACATCTAATTTAGTAACAAGCGATTGCAAAATTGTATCATTTGTTGGGACATCAAAAAATGGAACATCATTTTTGGTAAATAATTTAGCGGTTTTATTATCTAATAAAGGAATAAAAACAGCAATATTGGATTTAACAAAAAATAAAAATGCATATTACATTTATACTCTAAACGAAGATGCATTAAGAGAAAAGTCCTTTAGATGTATTGATGGACTTAGAAGTGGTGTGGCAGATGGCATTCAAGTAAGTAAAAATCTTACTGTATATACTACATTGCCAGGTGAAAATCCAAGTATAGATGATTATGGAAACATATTAGATACATTATCTAAAAATTATTCTTTAGTATTATTGGATTGTGATTTTGACACAAATTTCAATTATTTTGCAGAATCACATGAGATATATTTAGTACAAACATATGATATTCTTACAATTCAACCATTAACGGCTTTTTTAAATGAATTGAAATATAAAAATATATTAAATCCAAATAAATTAAGAATAGTAATAAATAAAACACTAAAATTAAGAAAGTTAACCGACAAAATGGTTATAGGAGGAATTTCTTGTTACAATGATCCAGCATCAACATATATAAATACACTGTTTGATAAAGATAATGTAAAATATACAACAATCCCATTTGAAGATCAAACTTATGGTAGATATTTAGAGAGATTAGTAGATTGTGAAATATCGTTAAATGGGTATTCTAAAATTTTCTTAGACGCATTACAAAGATTAGGAGACATGGTATATCCTTTAATTGCAAATGAAAAAAATAAGACAAAACCAACAAAGAATTATAATGATTATAGTAAAAAGAATACAAAAACAAATTATTCATTTAATAGTAATATGAATGCAACATTAAATAAGATGAGAAATAATTTTTAAATAAACAAAATGAGGTGAAATTTTACAATGATGATAATAATAGTTTTATTACTAGTAGCAATAATAATAGGCCTAATGTTCTATAATATGTCAATACACAAAAAAATTGATTCTTTTAAGAACATAAACCAACAAATTACAAGTTTAAATGTATTACAAGATTTTATGGATACCATAAGTGAAACATCAAGTGTTGATGATAAGCTGAAAAAAATTAATGACATATTAATAGAAAAATATGGTATAAAATATTCAACCATTGTAGTTTATAATGGTGCGGAATTTGTAATAAGAGCCTCAAATGTTTTGAAAAAACATTGGGAAACATTGAAAAATTTGCAGTCAGAACCAGTTTTTGCAGATAGTATAGAAACGGGTATTCCAAAATACATTACAGTTGAAAAAGAAGGCGAAAAATTGCCTTATCAAAAAATGGAATTTGGAAGAGCAAAGGCAGCAATGTTCTTTCCAATATACATAGACAATGTTTACATTGGTTATTGGATAATAGAAGGAAGCACTCCTCACGAATTCGATAATGTGGATACTACAATATTAGAAGTTGTAAAAAATAATATTGTTGCTGTTTTAAAAACTGTAGAAAATCAATCTACAATAGAAAAAATCGTAAGAGATGACCAATATTCAGAATTAAAAACAGCAGAGTATTTATACACAGAAGGAAAAAATGTTATAGATAAATATTCTACATCAACTGTTTGCTTATTAAAAATAATCAATTTAGTTGAAATAAATGAAAAAATAAGCAGAAAGACAGGAGATAATGTAATAACACAAGTTTGTAGAGAAATAAAACAAAACTTATCACCAGAATATTTATTTGTGAGATATATGGGACCAAAATTTGCTATAGTTTTTTCAGGAGTTGATTTAGAAGCAGTTGAGGAGTTTATGAAAACAGTAAAAGAAAAAACGGAAGCTATAAAAATAGCACCTGCAGAAGACTATAAAGGAGATGAAACTGAGGTATCACCAAAATTAAATATTGCTCTTGCAAAATATTATAAAGGTACTGCTTTAGTTGGTGTTACTCAAAAACTAGAAGAATATTTAGATACGGCTGATACATCAGAAAGTAATATAAATTATTTATAGGAGGTTTTATATGGTTACAGACGAAACTGTTAGTTTTAATGTTGAAAAAGAAAAAAATGAAAAAAAGAGTTGACAAAAGCTGAAGAATCTGGTAATATAAATTTCGCT
>OGLX01001795.1_pt1 | contig 9957 bp, 10 predicted proteins | sample 1572821 | NCBI WGS metagenome assembly OGLX01 (sample SAMEA2581908, study PRJEB24529) | metagenome | biome: Human gut stool | place: China | collected 2011 | reverse complement strand
ACGCAAGTGGGTTGCAGACACATGATCTCTTTTTATAATATTCCACCAATAATTTTCGTCATTCAAATCACAATTTAATCATTGAGGCTTTTTGCTTCTTCAAATTCTTTCACCATAACATCGCTAGGTTCTTCTGTACATAAACTAACTACGATGATCAGAATAGAAGATACGATAAATGCTGGTAACAGGCAGTAGATTCCAAAAATTCCACCTAACTTTCCCAGAGTCCCTGGTCATACAAGTGCAATGATACCTCCACTTAACATTCCAGCGATTGCTCCTTTTAAGTTTGTTCGTTTCCAGAATAATGCAAACAGTGTTAATGGGCCAAAGGCTCCACCGAATCCTGCCCATGCATTTTCTACTAATCCGAATACAGAGCTGTTTTCATCCATTGCGATAAAAACACCGATCAATGCGATCACGATCGTTGTGATCCTTGAAACTAACAGTAACTTTTCTTCAGACATTTCTTTCTTAAATAATCCTTGGAATAAGTTCTTTGATACGCAGGATGATGCAATTAAAAGCTGCGAATCAGATGTACTCATTGTTGCTGCAAGAATTCCTGATAAAATAACTCCTGCCATAAATAATGGAATCAGTCCTTTAAATAAATGTGTTGTCATGTAGATAAAGATTCTCTGATTTCCATTTCCAGCTAATTCTGCTACATTGGGATAAAGTGCTGCTCCTGTAAATCCGATACATACGGCTACACTTAAAGAAATCAATACCCAGATCATTGCGATATTTCTTGATTTCTTTACTTCCTGTGGGTCACGAATCGCCATGAATCTTACAAGGATATGTGGCATACCAAAGTATCCAAGTCCCCATGCAAGTCCGGATAAGATTGGGATCACACCCTGTGATACTGCACCTCCTGTTGCTGGGTCATGGTACTTCATAACATCAAAGAATCCTTCAATTGCCTGACCGTGTGCAATAACATTCGCTACTCCACCTGCATTCACAACTCCAACGATCAGTACGATCACAATGGCAAATGACATTAATAATCCCTGAATCAGGTCTGTTGTACTTGCTGCTAAGAATCCACCCATGGATGTATATAATACAATAACGATCGCACAGACGATCATACTCTTCTGATAATTTAATCCAAATACAGAGTTAAACAACGTTCCACACGCAGCAAATCCTGATGCTGTATATACTGTAAAGAAAATAAGGATCATAATTGCAGAAATACTGCTTAAGATTTTCTTATCATCTTTGAAACGGTTACTGAAAAAGTCTGGTACTGTGATCGCATTATCTGCTACTTCTGTATAATGACGTAATCTCTTTGCCACGATCTTCCAGTTTAAGTATGTACCAAGGATCAATCCGATTGCTGTCCATCCTGCCTGGCTGAATCCTGTTGCGTATGCAAGTCCAGGAAGTCCCATCAACAGCCAGCTACTCATATCAGATGCCTCTGCACTCATTGCAGTAACCCATGGTCCAAGTCCTCGTCCTCCAAGGAAATAGTCTTCGGATGTCTTTGTCTTCTTACTGTAAATGACACCAATCCAGATAACCATTGCCATATAGAGAACCATTGCGATCAATATTGGTAATTTCATATGATTTCTCCTCTTCTTTATGTGTATTTATCTTCATGATCAAAGTCTTATTTGACCTGAATTTTGACATGATTGTCTATTTTATCACATTCTTTGGATTGATTCAAGAAAAAGACAATTACTCGACACGCTCCGGCATGACAACAGCTGCCACAATATATAACAACAATCCTGTTCCTGTTGTGCATAATGCTGCTGTAAGGATTCGTACCAAAGTTGGATCTACCTCAAAATATTCTGCTAATCCTCCACATACACCAAATAAAAAACGGTCTTTTCTTGATTTATATAATGTTTTCTTCATTTCCTTTTCCTCCATCTATCTGTTACTTTGTTTTACAATATTGTATTATCGAAATCAATCGTAAGATTTCCACTTCCACAATCTATATTAATCCATCTTAATGCATTGATATTTCGTTTTTTTAGATCATCTTCGAAAAGTATATCTCCAATCTTAACATCTCCACTTCCACAATCTATATTATAGTTATAATCTTTTTCTGTTCCTGCCATTGTCAATGTGACATCTCCAGAACCCAGATCAATCTCTGTCTTTGATGTTGTGATCGTTGTCAGATCAATATCTCCACTTGCACAGTCTATGTCAAGTTCGTCTGTGATATTCAAAGAATCTGATGCAATGTCTCCACTGCCACAATCCATGGAAACTTTCTCAAAGGTAACTCCTTTGGGCAGAATAACTGTGATCTCATCGTTTGATTGAAACCAAAATAATTTAAAATGTCTGCTCTTCTGCTTGATTTCAATCTCTCCATCTGACTTTAATATCACTGGCTCCCAGCTTCCTTTTTTCTTTATGATCAGACGATCCTGATTCCCATTTTGTAGCTTCACATCTCCACTTCCAATATCAATATTTAATTTCCGGATCTGATCTGCTCTTATATTTCGTTCCTCTGTCTGTAATTTGCCGCTTGTCTTTCCTTCTGTATAATTTCGGATCTGTCTTGGATCTGCACCCATAACAAATGCTGCTATGATGCATCCGATCCCTGCAACAGCTGTTACTGATATTAATATCATGCATACTTTCTTAAACGTCTTCAAACTTATTCACATCCTCTCCCAAAATTTCTGTTCCAAAATTCACGGATCTTTGCAATGATCCATGGAATAGCATTTGCACAGATCCATACAAGGGACCATAATAATAAAATTCCACCAGCGATCATCAGAAAACCGCCGCCCATCAACAATAAACCATATGGAACTGTCGTAAACATCTTATAAATTCCAGCGCCAACCAACCCAAGTCCTCCAAACAACAATCCTGCACAACTGCCAAAAATTCCTCCTGCAATTCCAATCACAATGCCAAAAATACCAGGAATCAGCCAGCTTCCCACAAAGACAAGAATTAAGATCATCAAAATGATATTCCGGTTTCTTCTTCCCTTCATATGCCATCTGCTGCCCTGTTTGGCTTCCTTTTGTGAGTCTTTTCTACTCATCTGTTGGTAATCTTCGTAAGTTTCCTGTCTATATCCTTCTTCTGTATACTCACTGCTTGCCTGATTTTCCTGTACAGAATCACGGATCATCTTCGCGATCTTCTCTGGGGAACCAAGTTCCTTGATCACCTGTTCTTCTTTCTCTTCTCCTGCTTCCTCAAAATAATCTTCATAATATGCGATCGCATCTTCAATTTCTTCTTCTGGAAGATCTTTTAGTAAAAAAGATAATCTCTTTAAGTACTCCTCCCGGTTCATACTCTCTCTCCTCCTTCAAAAATTCCAGATATTCTCTGGGAATATTGTTTCCATTCTTCTTTATATAACGAAAGCTGTGCTATTCCCACAGATGTGATCTTATAATATCTGCGGTTCCTACCGCCGTATTGCTTATCATAAACTTCCAAGCAGCCATCCTTCTTAAGTCTCCTTAATACTGGATATAATGTAGATTCTGATACTTCTAACACTTCTCTTACATCCTGTGTAATCTTATATCCATACGTGCCTTCTTGTTCTCTTGATACGACAGCCAGAACTACCGCATCTAACAGCGCAGCTCCTGTATTAAAAACCATTGGCATCCTCCTTACTCATATTATATGCCATATAATATTATATTTTTCATATTATGTCAACTCGCTGTAGATTTCTTATATAGCGTAATTTACATGAAAAGAAATCTGCTGTAACTAAAAAGAGACCATCACATATCTCTATGCAATGATCTCTGTAATATTTATTTTAAAACTGTTTTGAGCTGATTGACCGCTTTGGCACTTGTCTTGCTCTTTAGATCCTGATAATCAAAAAATGCAAATCCATCCACATGTTTCTTTCTTGCATACTGGACCTGTTTCTTCAAGACTTTGGTATCACGCTTCCATTCTTTTCGTTCTGCACGATTCTGGCCAACATTATGTCCCGCACGATATACTGCGATTCCAATATAAAGTTTAACTTTCTTACTCTTTGCTGCCTTGATCCAACGATCTGTGACTTTATTAAATTTTGCAGTTGGATGTTTAAATCCCCAGTATACCTGTGGGCAGATATAATCAACATACTCTGTAGAATTTAGCCATTTATAGATATCTACATAATATGAATATTCACTTGTCAGATTGTCAATATTTCCTGCTGGACTGATACCATATGTTACATTTGGATCTACACTTTTTACTGCTTTTTTCATCTGTTTTACAAGAGTATTTACCTGTGCACGACGGTAAGTATAGATACTTTTCTTTTTCTTCTTATAAGAAGATTTCTTATATTCTTTTGCATCAAATGCCTTTTTGACATTACGTTTTGTAAAAGATGGATAGAAATAATCATCCATATGAATTCCATCGACATCATAATTTTGTACGATTTCTTTCACTCCGTTTGTGATCAGTGTTCTGACCGCTTTCTTAGATGGGTTGTAATACAAACTTCCACCATAAGATAATACATTTCTTCTTGTAGACTTCTTGGCATGCCATTTTCTTGCCTGATTATTCTTTGCAAGTTTCTTATAATTCGTAGAACCTGTTGTTACACGATATGGATTTACCCATGCCTCGATCTTCATGTCATTGTCATGTGCAACTTCTACCATGATCTTTAATGGATCAAATCCTGGATTTCTTCCCTGTTTTCCAGAAATATATTTGGACCAAGGGAAATACTTTGACTTATAAATGGCATCTCCAAATGGTCTTACTTGCACGATCACGCGATTCATTCCAAGACTCTTTCCTTTTTTGACAACACCTGTAAAGTAGGTACGGAAATTTGCTGCCGTTCTCTTTTTATATTTTGCACGATAAGAGTCATAATCGTAGAAAGAAAACCAGAATGCTTTATATTCTCCCATAGACTGTGTCTCTTCCTGCTGTTCCGTTGTAGTTTCTGTTGTCGCTTCTGAAGCTGTTGTTGCTTCTGTTGTCGCTTCTGAAGCTGTTGTTGCTTCTGCCGTTGTTCCCTGTGCCGGATCATTTCCATCTCTTGCTGCTGCCAATACCATATGGCTGCATAAATTCACAAACATTGCACTGACAACCAATAATGCGATCCATTGTATCTTCCCTAATTTTAAATGTTTCATATTTCCCTCCGATGTATCTTCTGTCTGCTGTTTTACTTTATTAAATCCATTCAAAATGTTCACATGCTTTCTTAATACCGTCATTGACATTTGTATCGGTCACATAACTTGCCATATCTTTTAAATCCTGGCATCCATTTCCCATAGCAATGGAAAACCAGTCTTTACAGAACATATCCATATCATTGTAATCGTCCCCGAATACAACCACATTTTTAATATCTGCGCCAAGATATTCCATCATCTTCACAATACCACCACGTTTATTATCTGGCTGGAACATTAAATATTCTGGTTCAAATCTCAAATGCCCGATCAACTCTTTCTTTGTAAGTTTCTCTTCTTCCTCTTTTGGAATAGCTACATAAATCTTGTAAATCGCGTCGACACTGTCAATATCTAACATATCATCGATGATATATCTGGTTGGTTCTTTTCTCTTTCCAACCTGTCTTAGAAATTTATCGTCTGTCATATAGACATCTTTCGTATCATCAAGAGCTACACACCATCCATACCCTAATTCTTCTGACTGATGAATGATCTGTAAACACCCTTCTTTATCCAAAGGAATATTTTCCACTAATTCATTGTTGATCACACAGCCATTGCCTCCACAACAGACCATATTTTTAAAGCCATTGGCTTCTGTGAATTTACGTGCTTTGTAATGTGCTCTTCCAGTTGCGATCGCAACAAAATGCCCATTTGCTTCTAAACGGTCTAACGCCTCTCTGGCACTTGGCACGATCTTCCCTGTCGATCTATCTGTCAATGTTCCGTCAATATCAAAAAAGAAATATTTCTTTTCCATTGTTATCTACTCCTTATAAACTCTTATCATAGCATTTTATTTATTGCAATGAATTTAACTGTTCATAAAATGTTGGATAAGACACATCTACACATTCTGAATCTTCGATCACAGTTTCTCCTTCTGCATTGATTCCTGCAATCGAAAATGTCATAGCGATTCGATGGTCGTATTTACAATTGATGCTTGCTCCATGTAATGGATTACCGCCTTTGATGATCATTCCATCGTCTGTCGCTGTCGCATCAACACCCATTTTCACAAGATTATCAACCGTTAATGCGATTCGATCAGACTCTTTTACCTTCAACTCTGCCGCGTCTTTGATCACTGTCTCACCTTCTGCAAATGCTGCTAACAGTGCAATAACTGGAATCTCATCGATCAATGTTGGAATGACTTCTCCACCAATCACCGTTCCTTTTAATTTGCTTGTCTTTACAACGATATCTGCTGTTGGCTCTCCCCCATTATCGATTACATTTTCTAATGTAACATCAGCTCCCATATCTTTACATACACGCAGGATTCCATCTCTTGTTGGATTGATTCCAACATTTTTTAAACGGATACATGAATTTGGTGTGATCAATCCTGCTACGATAAAGAAAGTTGCTGAAGAAATATCTCCTGGAACCACGATATCTGTTGCGATCATCTCTTCTGGAGGTGTGATCGTCGCTGTTGTATCATGTGATTCTACTTTCACTCCAAAAGAACGAAGCATTAATTCTGTATGATTTCTTGATAATGCTGGTTCTGTCACACTTGTCTTGCCATCTGCATATAATCCTGCTAATAACACACAGGATTTTACTTGTGCAGATGCAACTGGAGAATCATAATGTGTTGCATTTAATTTTGTTCCTTCAATCTTCAATGGTGCACATCCATTCCCATTCACACTTGTGATCTTTGCACCCATCTGTTCTAATGGTTTGATGATCCTTCCCATTGGACGTTTATTTAAAGATGCATCTCCAGATAATACAGTTTCAAAATCCTGACCTGCCAGGATTCCTGAGATCAATCTTGTTGTTGTTCCGCTATTTCCTACATCTAATGTCTCACTTGGTGCCTTTAAGCCATGAAGTCCATTTCCATGGACTGTAACGTTTGTTCCATCCTGTTCGATCAAAACACCCATCTTACGAAAACAATCGATCGTTGACAGGCAGTCTGCTCCTGATAAGAAATTGCTGATATGTGTTGTTCCTTTTGCTAAAGATCCAAACATAACTGCTCTATGACTGATTGATTTGTCTCCCGGAATTGATAATTCTCCTCTAAGTCCCGCACTTTTTGTTAATTTCATGTTTTTATTTCCTCTCGTATACTGTGTAGTTTTTATCTCTTAAGATTTTTGTCGCCTTCTTTGCTGATTCATCATCATATAACATGATCTTTAAAACACCTTCTTCGAATTCACGGTTGTGAATGATTCCAATATTCTTGATACTTACATGATTCAAAGCAAGCAAGGTTGTCGTTGTTGCGATCGGTCCTGGTTCATCTGGAATATCAATAAAAATTTCGTAAGATTTCTGGATCAGACCAACCGCACTGTCTGGCACAGAATCTCTATATTCTCCTGCCTGTTTAAAATAATTATTCAAATATTCTCTGTCTTCCATATCAAGTGCTGCGATCACATAGCCTAAATGATTCTGTGCTTTTTGCAATAATTCTTTGATATTCTTCTTATTTGATAAAGAAATCTGTTCCCATACGACTGGAGATGAAGATGCGATTCTTGTGATATCTTTAAAACCACCTGCAGCTAACTGTTTTAAGATTCCATCATCTGTATCCATATTACTTACGATATGTACCAGTTCTGCTGCCATGATATGTGGTACATGACTGATCGCTGCAGTATAGGCATCATGCTGCTTATAATCCAGAATGATCGTTAATGCTCCTAATTCTTCAATGAAGTTTGTAAACTCTTTCACTCTTTGTTCGCTGACTTTCTTCGTTGGCGTGATAAAATAGTAAGCATTCTCAACTAATCTGTCAGAACTGAAAGAAAAACCTGCCTTCTCTGATCCTACCATCGGATGTCCTCCGATAAAGTATTCTTCCATTCCTAATTCTTCAATCTTTAAGTGAATCTCTTCCTTTACACTTCCTACATCTGTTAAAATACAATTTTCATTAATCGATCCTTTCAGATCTTTTAGATACATTACATTATATTGAACCGGTGCACACAAAAATACATAGTTGCATTCCGCAAAATCTGTTTTGCAGTCTGTAGCAATTGAATCAATGATTCCATCCTCCAGTGCACTTTTGATCGTATCCGGGTTTTCATCCATTCCAATGAGTGTATAGTTTGGAAAAACTCTTCTTATTCCCTTCGCAATGGATCCACCGATCAATCCTAAACAGATAAATCCGATCGTAAAATTGCTGTCTGTCATTGTTTTACTCTCCTTTTTTCTTGCGGTGATCACAAAATCTTCTCATTCTTTGATCACACTTAGTTTTTATTTTAACTTCCTGTATTTAAAAAGTCAACACTGACACGCTTTAAAGTGACAAAGTATTTTCCTCTCTATTTTCTTGGATTTCCTACTTGAATACCAAAAAAAAATGCTTTATGATTATCTTAACAATTATTTTACACTAACTTATTTTAATAAAGGAGTTTTCCAATGTTTGAAAAAGCCGTTATCTACGCAACAAATGCCCACAACGGTCAGACAAGAAAAGGCACCAATCTTCCTTTTATCATCCACCCTATGGAAGTTGCTGCCATCGTTGCCGCTATGACTCTCGATCAGGATATGCTTTGTGCCGCTGTCCTTCATGATGTTGTTGAAGATTGTGACGGAATCTCGATAGAAGACATCCGTCGTGAATTCGGTGATATCGTTGCTTCTTATGTCTATCAGGAAAGTGAAGATAAGAGTAAGACATGGGTTGAGAGAAAAGGCCATACGATCGATTTCTTAAAGAACCGTGCATCCCGCAACGCTAAGATCATCGCCCTTGGTGACAAGCTTGCTAACATCCGTGCACTTTATCGGGATTATAACATCCTTGGCGAAGAGTTATGGGAGAGATTCAATATGAAGGATAAGAAGATGCAGAGTTGGTATTATCGTGGAATGATCGAAGGTTTTGCTGATCTTTCAGAATTTCATGAGTATGAGGAATACTGTCAACTTGTAAATGAAGTTTTCCCTGAAGAGTAACACAAAAGAACTCTGGTCACAACATACTTTTCATCGTTGTGACCAGAGTTCTTTTCTTTCTATCTCGCCTCGGCTTCTCTAATATATTCATTTAACTCTGACATATTTAAGATCACTGCATCTGCTCCTGCCTCTAAGAATGAAGTTCTTACTTTCTTGCATAAACTATCTTTTTCTTCTTGTGAAAGTGCTTCATATTCTTCCTCAGATAATCCTAATTCTGAACTTCCTTCGATAACTCCAATGGATAAAACACCTGCGTTCTTTCCTTCTTTGATATCTGAGATCGTATCTCCTACTTTCACAACATTTGCTACAGATGTAACTTCTAATTCCTGCATATTTTTAAATACCATGTATGGATATGGTCTTCCTTTTAATTCTACAGAATCTGGACTGAACCACACATCTGGTCTGTATCCATTTTCTTCTGCACATTTTGTAACGATCGTCATCATCTTGTCTGTATATCCTGTAGTAGAGCCAATCTTGATTCCTTTTAATCTTAGCTCTTTGACCGCTTCTAGTACGTATGGTTTGGGATCTGCATACTGATCAAGCACACTTAATAACTTTGCTTCATACACTGCGTACATCTTCTGCACATCTTCTTCATTTGATGGACGATTATATTTTTCCTGCCAGCATTGTTGAATTCTGTCCATAGAAAGCATCGTTCTTATATGATCGATCTTTAACATTCCCATCGGTTTTCTGACTTCTTCCATCGTTGGTGTAACACCGAATTCTTTGAACACTTCACTAAATGCTTGTACTG
>OGLX01001790.1_pt1 | contig 9975 bp, 6 predicted proteins | sample 1572821 | NCBI WGS metagenome assembly OGLX01 (sample SAMEA2581908, study PRJEB24529) | metagenome | biome: Human gut stool | place: China | collected 2011 | reverse complement strand
CCTCAGCTTCTCTACAAGATCCGATACCACAACAAAATCAGTATTCGGGATCATGCTCCTCGCCTTTATCTGCTGCTGATGGAATATCGGCAACTCTTCGGCAGTAACCGGTGGCCTGTCTTTAGACATTCTATTAGAATAGAGATGCGGAGCCAATAATACAGAATAGAACGGTGCACCCGGAACATTAAAAGCCTCCCTCCAACTATCTACCAATACCTGATACTTTTCAGCATATTGCCTGTCACGTATCATGCAATTACTCTCTCCCTGATACCAAATGGTACCTTTAATGGTGAATTGCTTTATCGGATGAATCATCGCATTGTATAGTAACGTGGGTTCATCTTTTGGTCTGGCAATGTCTTTAGGATCTTTGGTCAGTACCGACAAAGATATTTCCGGGAATTTTTCCGTATATACCTCTTTATTAATCCATGACTCAATCTTGGACCCACCCCAACTGGAACAAATGACACCTACCGGCACATTCAAAACTTTACGCAGATAACTTGCAAAAAAATAGGCAGTGGCACTGAAATCCGCGACATTAGCCGGTGTAGACTCCACCCAAGGAGTTGCCACGCAATCATCTAAAACAGTCTGACTACTATTTATTTTAAGCGTAATCATACGAATATTATCGGATGGGAGAGCTGTTGCAATAGCATCACATGAGCCCTCCACCGGTTGTCCCCTAAACCCTTTTACAGGCATTTCCATATTCGACTGTCCCGAACATAACCATACTTCCCCTATCAGAACATTAGTAAGTGTTACCGGTTTTCCGTCGGATATAGTAATGGTATAAGGACCACCGGCAGAAGGTGTCTGTACCTGTATTTTCCACGTACCATCCGATGCGGAAGTGGTTGTATAGTTTTTATTATCCCAAGATGTTCTAACTGTAATTTTTCGAGAACGTGTAGCCCATCCCCACAGATTGACATTGGTATTCTGTTGCAATACCATATCATTTCCAATAATTGCCGGTAGCTTTACCTTTGCTCCCAAAGGTAAAAGACAAAGCATACCGACAATTATGCATAGTATTTTTTTCATGATCTATAGTTTTAAATATTAATCCTTCATATCAATGGTCTTAGGTCGCAAACATGTGACCAGAATGACCAGCATAATTAATACAAATACTGCCAGAAGCGCAAAATCACGTCCCAAATGTCCGGCATCCGTAGATTCTCCCAGAATACTGGTTATTGCCGCCCCCGCAAATACTCCGCACATATTCATTATACCGTATGCCGTTGCCCTATAACGGGCTGAAACAAACTGGCAAAGAATCGGCATATTATTTGCGTCGAACATTCCGAATCCCACTCCGAACAAAATTGTTCCCAACACTAATGCGAAAATGGAATGTCCGAATCCGATAAACAATAAAGAGGGAATGATAAAACCCAACCCCAAAGCTCCCGTATATACCCTTCCTCGTACATTTCTGAGCACCCAACGGTCTGATATATATCCACCGACTAACACTCCGAACAGTGACGACAAAGCGATGGAAATAGTAGACATCGGTCCTGCCACGGAAATATCAATAGACAAGCTCTCTGAAAAAAGAGTCGGCAACCAGTTTTTTGCCGCCCATCCCGGAGTGCCCGGCACACAAAAGTAAAACAGGATAATCCAGAAAAAGACATTAGAAAACAACATAGCCAAGCTCTTCAGAACCGGTATCTTCGTCACCTTTTCCTGCATAACAGAGATCGTTCCTCTTTCCTTATCCCGTAAGAAAAAGGCCAGAATGACCCCATATCCTACCCCAATAATACCGAACCAGTGGAAGGTACTATGCCAAGAATACATGGCTGCAAAAGTAGCTCCGAAACCACCTATCGCCTGACCTACATAGAGCCCTGTCATATGTATTCCCACTGCCAACGAACGTGTCTTATCTTGATGAAAATCAGCTATCAAAGACAGAGCGGCGGGCAAATACAATGCCTCACTTATTCCCATAATTCCACGAAGCCAATAAAGCTGGTCAAAAGTGGTGGCATACCCCATCAAATATGTCACTCCAGACCATACACACAGGCTGCCTACAATCAACCATTTACGACTCATACGATCACCGATAATCCCGGAAATGGGACTCATCAACCCATATACCCACAAAAAGACCGCCATCAATCTGCCAAAATTTGCAGCCGACTCCAGTTCACGGACATCTGCCATCATCGGAATCCGCATAGTAGAAAGCATTTGTCTATCCATATAGTTGAGTAAAGCAACTCCCCATAGTAATCCGACTATCACCCATGGATATATATTTGAAGTTTTACTGTTCATGGCTTACCTGTTTAGAATTTCAGTCAAATCAATTTTAATAAAAGCCATATTTGCCTGACTGCTTTCATATAATATCCCTATTGAATTTTCATCTATTGACGTGATACTGGAATAACCGGCACTACGATACTGGTCAAACAAAATCCAGTATTTCTCAGGCCATGTCATTCCATCGTCAAAACTAACTTTCAAAGTCAACTTATCCCGTGTCTCATAATCGCTGGGATTGGCAAATAATAATATGCTTCTCTTTTCTCCACCCACAGTATAATCATGACGGTGCAAACTTGCCATACACGTCGGTTCCACCAATGCTTTCCGTGATGTAGAGTGCTCTGTCCATGTCTCACCCAAGTCTGTTGTCGTACAAATTCTCCGGCCATTTACTTCTTTATTACCCCGGTTTCTATTATCACGCATATTCAGCATCACCGTACCGTCACTTAATTGTGCTGCATTACATTCCGTCACATTCGAATATGCCGGATTACTGGTCATCCAAGTTTTTCCATGGTCTTTACTATATGTAATATTGGAAAATGCGGTTCCTTTCTCATCACGTCCCTGCGTAGGAAAAACCAAAGTACCGTCTGCCAATGTAATCCCTTGTCCGGGAGCCGGAGCAAACAACCACCATTCAGGGCGTTTAGTCTTACCTGTTATATTATCAGGAAAACTCCATGTCAGTCCGTCGTCCGTACTTTTAGTTATCAGAAATTGACAGGTTTCTTTCAAACCGATTCCAGGTTGCGATCCTTTCTTCCTCCACTGGTGTATCCAGTAAGTACTATTTTCATTCAAGCCCTCTATCCACTTGCCATTGTCATCCAATGCACCATGCATCCACAATCCGGCTATATAAATGTCATTTGTATTTTTATCCACAAGGATACAAGCATCACTCACTCCATTAAACTTTTGCGGCAAACCTCCCCATTCTCCCATATCCAATACCGTTTGAATGGGTTGCCACGTCAGTCCTTTATCAAAGCTACGATGAAGAGCGATATCTATGTTCCCCTGCAAATCACGAGTCAAATCATAGCGGGCATCAAATATAGCCAACAACGTTCCGTTGTTACTGGTAGCCAGTCCAGGAATACGTGATGAAACGATACCATCCTGTCCCTTCTGTCTTAACGCCATTCCCACTCTCAAGGGGACAACATCCTTATTCGAAACTTTCAGCTCTCCCCGGCTCGTTTTTATCCGGCTACAATTCACACTAATACGATGTGTCAGTGAAACCGTATCTTTCAATGTCACTGCTACCCAGAAAGACAAGGAATCATCTTTCACTTGTATATTATCTGTAAAAGAAATTTTCCGTTCAGCAGGTACCGGTCTACATATCAGACGGGATTCATCTATCAGCCCGTTTTTATGAGTTCCGTACACTGCAACAGAAACAATATCAGACAAATCCGTACTTCCCTGCAAATCAACATCAATTTGCCGAATGGTATAAGGACTGTTGTCTGTTTGAATCAAAGTTGCCTTAATAGTCGGATTAATCTGCTTCTTGACTAAAACAGGGATAACAGGTCTTTCCAGTTCCAACCTTATATCTTTACCCAAAGATATATCCGGTATCAATAACAAAATCATCGAAAATATGATAAATATTTTCTTACTTACTTTCATAGTATCTTTATTTTAGGTAAATTTGAACGCATTTAACTAGATTAGGGGGAGATAGACAGGAAGTAAAGTAGCTAAACCCCAGCAATACACTTTTACTGTCATCTCCTCTTTCTTATCATTAAAATTCAAAGAATTTTATCGCATCCAAATCACCTTTTAGTTTTTCATACTCTTCCGTTGAAAAAGCTTTTATCGGTAACCGGCAACTGCCGCAATCAAGACCTATAAGTTTCATGATAGCTTTACCACCACGTACGCCGCCACCATATTTAATAATCACTTCCACTGTACGTATCGATTTCATCTGCCAGGCACGTGCTGTTTCCACCTCATTTTTCTTCATTGATTCGAAAATGGCATGATAGACATTAGGGATATAATTATATGTACTTCCCACACCTGCCACTGCTCCCATAGATAAACCGGCAATCAGAATCTCATCAAAGCCATGTAATACTTCAAATTTATGCTGCTCCAAATCGATACAAGCCCCCATCTCCATCAGGTTATTATGAGTAAACTTCGTTCCTACCAAATTTGGTATTTTCTTCTTGCCTTCTATCAAAAATTTATCTACCGGCAAGTTAACCCCTGTGATTGACGGCATATTATAATAATAGAAAGGCAACTCACTGGCGGCCCGGCAAATCGGTGCAAAAAAATCGACCAGTTCATCTACCGTTCCCGGCTTGAAAAAAGAAGGTGCTATTGAAGCGATAGCATCAGCTCCAGTTTGTGCCGCGTGGCTTGCCAGTTCCATTGCGTCTCGTTGACAGTTTGAACCGACATGTGCAATCACTTTAAAACGTTTAGCAGCAGAGGCTACCCATTTTTCAAGAACCGCCTTACGCTCGTCAATAGTCAACGAAGAAAATTCACCAGTCGTACCACACACAAATACCCCTTTTACAGGAGTTGATGCTATCCAATCAGCATATTTATCAATAACAGATAAATTCACGTCCCCATTTTCATCCATTGGGGTGAAGGTGGCCGCAACCATACCTTCCAGTCTTTCATAATTGTTCATAATGCATTTAATTAGATTATTATATTTCACTTTCGGAAAGTTCCTTTCAAAATTAACGGTGTCCGTATGCCGGGTTGTATCTCGCCACTTACTACAAATACCTGATTTCCAATAGAAACAGCATTCGTTGTAACGGGAATAGGGTATGAACAATCGAACAAAGCTACCAAAGCATTCATGTCCGTACTGACCACCCGAAGTTTACGGCTAAATCCCGGGTGCTTGGGAGATGTCGGCAAAATTTCCTCCACTCCTCCCAGTATCAAAATCTTGTCTTCTCCATAAGGTATGGCCGTACCCGCCATCACCGGGAAAGAACCGGTCATTTTATTCCATTTCCCAGTACCCGGTTCAAATACATATCCTTCCGTATATTCCGTCATCAACTCATCCGGTGCATAGCTTCTTCCACTAAAGAGGTAAAACCGTCCTCTTTGAGCGACGCCTACCGCATAAGAAAGAGAAGGACCATCCCAACCCGGCATTACCTGCCATCCTTGCTCCTTATGATGCAAATCAAGCATATAGAAATGATGAGTTGACCGTTCATTTACCATAGACTCCTGCCCCCCAGCAATATAAATGCAATTATCACAAATAGCCCCCGCTGCATTAGCCAATGGAACCGGTAAAGAAGGATAACTGACAGAATCTATCACAAATGAATCTATTTCTTTTTTTATCAGAAATACTTTATCGCTACACCGCGCATGGTCACATCCACCGATACACAATAAACCTTCCGGCAAACTTATTGAAACCCCATAAGCAAGCGGACGGTCAAGGAAATCATCATATACAGTCCATTCCTCTGTATCCAAGTTGTAGCTATATAAAGTAGCCCACCAAGTCTTAAGACCTCCCTCCCAAGGATACTTATCAGGAAAGTTAGCTCCACCCAACACAAGCAACTTGCCTTCCACTATCCCGGAATATGCACCTGCTAATCCGACGTTCTCCGGCATGCCGGCACATCCCGGAAGCAACAATGTATTTTCCCATTGTGCCTCTATCCTCTTTTCTTCTTTTCTAAAACAAGATGTATTCATTAGCAATAAAATTAAGGATAAACATAAAATTATCAGATGCCACCTTTTCATATACCTTCTACCTTTTCACTTTCTGCCTTCTCAGCCATCAATTCCTGACTTCGGTTTACCTTGAAAATTTTATAGACCTCAAAATGCCTTTCGATAGCATCCCGGTAACCCTTCTCGTCCCCTTTCTTGATAAAGTCCAGCAAATCAGCATGAGTAGCTATCCGACCGCTTTTGCTCATTTCTATATTTATAGGTTTCAAATAATCCTTGAATTTCTCTTTCACATAGACAAGTATAGGATGAATGATTTCCTGAAATTCAGATATGATTTTATTCCCGGTGATTTTATATAGTTTCGTATGAAAAGCCGATTCACTAATTAACGCGTATTCGTTATTTTCAAAAACGATTCCCATTTTTACGATTTCACTCAGTTCCTCAATATCTTTAGGAGTTATCTTACGGAAAATATCAGTTGATATTCCTATTTCAAGTGCAATTCTGAAATCCAACAAATCCAAAATTGTTTCTTCACTTAAAACACGGGGATCTATCACTCTTTTCATTCCTCCCAAAATGGAAGGCTCTGTCAGAACCATCCCCTTACGGGGACGTGCGTGAATCAACCCCATCATCTTCAGACGGCTCAGTGCCTCTCTGACAACACTCCTTGCAACTCCCAGTTCTGCAGCCAGACTATTCTCATTAGGAATAGAATCTCCGCGTCCTAAATCATTCTTTTTGAAATAGGTAAGCAGGCTGTCTTCTACCTGATCAATTAACGTTGTTTGATTGATTTCTATCTTCATATCATTAGATTTTTATTATTTGTATTATTTGTCCGACAAATAATACAAATGCAATATTAAGAGATTTTTTTTAGAATGCAAGAAGAAAACAATAGAAAAATAAGCATATGTGTTGAAAAACATACTTTAGAACACAAACGAAAAAGAATTAGGAAATTAGATATACTTGTGAAAAATAGAAGGAAACTAAAAAGCATAAAAAAAGGCTATCTATCCCAGACAGCCAATCTTTTTGTTAACCTTAAATCTAATACTATGAAAAACACAGTACAAATATACGGACTTCTGTCGAATTTGCAAATAAAACAAGAAAAAAGAGATGTTTTATAACATTGATTAAATATTTGATTCCTCAATTCTATTTTTATTAAGACTTTCGGCGTTTTGAATGCTATATTCCCAATATTTATCACATAATTTCAGATAGCTGGTCTCGGCACTCTTGCCACCTAAAGAAATAGCGTACATCTTTGTCTGTTTCGCTTTTGCGTGTTCGATGGTCCGGGATAGTAGTTGATCGACAGGACGCATCTCAAAGTCCGATACGGTGATAATGTCCGCTTCCATATATCCTTCTTCGCTGATCTTTCGCAAAGCATGTGTGATAACAGGTTCCATATCGGTTCCGCCATGAAAGGATTGGCATAAGAAATCGACCAGGCGATCGAAACTGCTGCCTAAATCTGTGATTTCAATGTACTCGATATCATCGGAAAACAGGATGACGTAACATTTTCGGTGTTGCACTTCCGTCAGTTCGGCAATGGCAAGTAGGGTGGATTTCGCGATTCTTTCCCGTTCGCCTGCCATAGAACCGGAAGTGTCCAGACAAACGATGAAAGGGCCTTCAGCTTCTTCGGACACTTCATTTCCTACTGTTTTCTTATCATTGATGTTTTGTTTCTCGTGCGATTGATAATCGATGACTTGTAGTCTCTTCTCTATGAAACGCTCGAAAAATATGGGTTGCAGGTTCTTTTCCGCCAGATAACAATATTCCAGAGGGAGAAGACTATTCAAATCGTTTCCTTCACAAATGCCTGCAATATCACTTCGGGTGGCATGAGATATAATTTGTTCCCGATGAATACCGGCAGTCATTTTGAAACGTTTCCGGCTGCTTTGGTGTTTCTTGCCTAAGATTTCTACCAGTTCACGGATAACGGGATTTCGTTTGATCGTTTCTTCGTATTCTAAAATCTGTTCCGCTATCTGTTTATGATTGCGAAGTAGCCAGACGAGGCGTGAGCCACCGCGTACCGGAAGATTTTTGGCAAGTGATAGCTGAAGACGGTAAAAATCATCACAAAGCCGCTCGATATGTTCCATCTGATAGTTGAACTCATTGTTCGAGAGCAGTGTGTGCCATTTGTCGAAGAAGAGAGTCCGCAACGCTTTCCATTCTTTAGAGCGCGGGCTGATTGCGTCAAAACGCTGGAGGTAGTATTTTACGTTGAGGTCTACCAGGTGATATTTCATCGAGAATGGGTAGGCGCTGTTTTTCAGGAAATGGAGAAACTTGGTGTCGGATGCTTCATCCATTTCATGAAAGTATTCCCATTGCGACGCTGAGTGAGACATGAAAGCATACAAACAAGGAGAGTATTAACACAAAAACAAGTGAATATCCGCATCCAGTTCTTCGGGACGGATAATCAGGTTGTGCAGTTGTTCGTCGTACACATCGTAGGCTATTCCCTGCAATTTTTCGTAATAAATGTCTTGCAGGTGTTTGAGCCTAATACTCTCTGTTCTCTTGTTCATGGGCATGAGCGATGATGCGGAGTTCGTTCCGGTAATTCTCTATGATATGTGCAGTCTCTCCTAAAATTCGTTTGATCTTGCTTTTTTGCGATGAGCTTAAGAAGAGATGCTCTTTTGTATATGCTGTTTCCCGTTCGGAGATTGTTTTATATTCCACCTCCATTTGATGGAGCAAGTCGATCACTTCCTGCAATGTAAATTCGAACGGAGTGTTGCCATCCTGTTGTGCAGGCAAAGGATTACAATTGTCATAACATAGTAACGGATATTCCTGATTGTTGACGAAAACAGACCGTCTTCCTTTTCGGAGGGAATAGATATTCTTTTGCGCGATATTTCTGTTTTTTACAAAATCGTAGGCTTTTAGGATTTTGTTGACCGGACGGAATTTATCCTGCTGGATATAAAACAGCCGGTTGCTGTCTTTCTTCAAAGACTGGTAATCGGAAGCAAAAATGAGTAGATTTCCGGCAATGTGATAACCTTCTATGCGATGATAGAAGGTGTCTACGACCTGGATTCCCGGATCGCTAAGTTCACGCAGGCTGTGTTCGGACTTCATGTTTTCTTTCAATGTATCCAGTTTCTGTTCCAGTCGTTTTTCTCCCAATAAATATGTATTGATTCCCCGTGCAATCGACTGTTCCACTATGTTTTCGATGATGGGGAGCTGCGAAACTTCATCCCACAGACAGGCACTCATCAGCAAGCAGTCGGAGAAGTGAATTCCCGGAGATTCGTTCAGATAGGCCGAGGTGCGGAGCAGACCTACTATTTTTTTCCAACGGCGGTCGGATATGTAGATGGGAGGGGTGTTTTCATCCCGTCCTGTATTATATTGTTCAATTTCTCGTTTGATATTGTGAATCAGCTCGAAGATGGTATAGTGAATACCTACTTTTTCGCTTTCAGCTTGTATTTGATTGTATAATTCATCGTCTACCTGGAGTTTTGCCGGGATTTCAGGTTCTACTTCCCGTGTAGAAGAAATCATCTGGTCGAAAGCATATTCCTGTTCAATGCATCCGACAAACTGGCGGATCAGGAAACGGTCGTATAAGGCTTCCAGTCCTTCACCTTTTGCCGGCAGTTCGTTGGAAGCGGCAATTAATGCTTTCAGGGGTACACGCACCGTAAATTGTCCGTTGCGATATATCTTTTCATTGATTACTGTCAAAAGAGAATTTTGGATAGCAGGACCGGCTTTCCATATTTCATCCAGGAAGACAATCGATGCTGTCGGCAAGTATCCTTTTGTAATACGTTCGTATGTATCTTCATCTTTCAATTTTGAGATGGAGACGGGGCCGAATATTTCATCCGGTGTACTGAAACGGGACATCAGATATTCAAAAGCATCCGCATCTTTAAA
>OGLX01001789.1_pt1 | contig 9976 bp, 9 predicted proteins | sample 1572821 | NCBI WGS metagenome assembly OGLX01 (sample SAMEA2581908, study PRJEB24529) | metagenome | biome: Human gut stool | place: China | collected 2011 | reverse complement strand
TAACTTGCACTTGGCATCTGGTGTAATATCATAGCCGCCGTTAATCTGCGCATATCCAGTAATCCCAGGAATAATCCGTAAACGTTTCGGAAAATCCGCAAATTGTTGGCTTAACTCTTCCGGCAACCCACGGTTTTCCCTGCTGGCGTTTTGTCTGGCCGTTTTATTGCATACCTTTACGATAATCGTCGTGCACGGCGATTCTAAAGGAGAATGCGTTATGAAAAGAATTGTTTTGCTCCGTCACGGAGAGAGCGAGTGGAATCTGCAGAACCGGTTCACGGGATGGACCGATGTCGATCTGACCGAGCGGGGAGTGGCCGAGGCCCGCGAGGCAGGGGAACTGCTCGGCCGGGAGGGATTCTCTTTCGGCAGGGCCTATACTTCCTATCTGAAGCGGGCCGTCAAGACGCTGGATTGCGTGCTCGACCGCATGAATCTGGACTGGATTCCGGTCGAGAAGACTTGGCGGCTGAACGAAAAGCATTACGGCATGCTGCAGGGACTCGACAAGAGCGAGACCGCCGAGCGGTACGGCGAGGAGCAGGTGCTCGTCTGGCGCCGCAGCTACGACGTGGCCCCCGCGCCGCTTCCGGAAGACGATCCCCGCAATCCGCGCTTCGATCCCGCTACCGCGAGGTGCCCGATCGCGAGCTGCCGAGAACCGAGTCGCTCAAGGATACGATCGAGCGGACGATGCCCTATTGGAAGTGCATCCTGTTCCCCTCGCTGAAGGATTACGACGATCTGCTGGTCGTCGCTCACGGCAACAGCCTGCGGGGTATCGTCAAGCATCTCAAACACGTTTCCGACGATGAAATCGTCCGACTGAACCTGCCTACGGCCGTACCCTACGTTTTCGAGTTCGATGGCGGGCTGAACCTCGTGCGCGACTATTTCCTCGGCGATCCGGAGAAGATCCGGAAGATGATGGAGGCCGTCGCCGGTCAGGGAAAAAAGAAGTGACCGGAGACTCTCGTCCTCCGGAAATGCGACAATAGATGAAAATGCGGGGTCAGTTCCGACCTCTCTGAAACGAATTTGGCTATGAATACGAAAATCGAGAAAATTTTGGGAAGCGAGGCCTCTTTCTACCTCGATCATGTCTGTCGGAAAATCGACAAGAGCCTGATCCATGCGCCCTCGTCCGATACGGTCGACCGGCTTTGGGTCGGGACGGACCGCAACGTGCGTACGCTCTGTAGCTTGCAGACCCTGCTCGGACACGGCCGGCTCGCCGGGACGGGCTACCTTTCGATCCTTCCGGTCGATCAGGGCATCGAACATACGGCAGGCGCCTCGTTCGCACCCAATCCTCTTTATTTCGATCCGGAGAATATCGTTCGCCTGGCGATCGAGGGAGGCTGCAACGCCGTAGCGTCTACTTTCGGCGTGCTGGGTGCCGTCGCGCGACGGTACGCACATCGGATTCCCTTCATCGTCAAGCTGAACCATAACGAGCTGGTCAGCTATCCGAACACCTATAATCAGGTGATGTTCGGTACGGTCGAGGAGGCGTGGAACATGGGAGCCGTCGCGGTCGGGGCTACGGTCTATTTCGGCTCGCCCGAGAGCCGTGCGCAACTGGTCGAGGTGGCCGGGGCCTTCGAGCGTGCTCACGAGTTGGGCATGGCGACGATTCTGTGGTGCTACCTGCGTAACGGCGCGTTCAAGAAAGACGGGACCGACTACCATGCGGCGGCCGACCTGACCGGTCAGGCCGATCATCTGGGCGTGACGATTCAGGCCGATATCGTCAAGCAGAAGCTGCCTTCGGGCAACGGAGGGTTCCGGGCCGTAGGGTTCGGCAAGACGAGCGACGCCATGTACGACCTGACGACCGACCATCCGATCGACCTGTGCCGCTATCAGGTGGCCAACGGCTACATGGGGCGTGTCGGTCTGATCAACTCGGGCGGCGAGTCGCACGGGGCGGACGATCTGCACGATGCCGTCGTGACGGCCGTGGTCAACAAGCGGGCCGGAGGCATGGGGCTGATCAGCGGCCGCAAAGCGTTCCAGCGCCCGATGAGCGAGGGTGTCGAGCTGCTCCATGCGATTCAGGACGTTTATCTTGACGGCGATATCACGGTGGCTTGAGGCGAACGGCGCGGGACGAGGATCAAGCGCCGCTCATGTTTTTCTTCGCCCGTTACGGAAACGGCATGCGGAGCGTTTCGGGGAGGCTTTCGGTCTCCCCGAAACGTGACCGGCGTACGCCTGCCGCGTCCGGGCGGCGGCCGGCTCAGGCATGGAACATCCGGAAGACCGTCGGTCGAACCTCCGGCTCCGGATGCGGAACGGCCGACAGTCCGGCTCGCCGGCAGGCGAGCGAGGGGCGGACAGAAAAATAATTCGGCTTAGAGGCCTCCGAGGGCTTTGCGGAGGCATGTATCGGTTCCGCTTATCGATGTATAAATATATATGATCGATATTTTTACGATGATAATTATTTGTGATATATATTTGTTTCCGAAAAGGAACAATCACTATAAACCGAATAAAAACAGAAAACTATGGAACCGATTATCAATTCCAGTCTTCCTGAATTCAAGGTTCAGGCATTCCACAACGGCAGTTTCAAGACCGTCGGCAGCGACGATGTGAAGGGCAAGTGGGCGATCTTCTTTTTCTATCCGGCCGACTTTACGTTCGTCTGCCCGACCGAGCTGGTCGATATCGCCGAGAAGTACGAGCAGTTTCAGGCGATGGGCGTTGAGGTTTATTCCGTGAGCACCGATTCCCATTTCGTACACAAGGCATGGCACGACGCCTCGGACAGCATCCGAAAGATCAAGTATCCGATGCTGGCCGATCCGACCGGAGCGCTGAGCCGGGGCTTCGGCGTGATGATCGAGGACGAGGGCATGGCCTATCGCGGTACGTTCGTCGTGAACCCCGAGGGGCGGATCAAAATCGCCGAAATTCACGACAACAACATCGGGCGCAACGCCGACGAGCTGCTGCGCAAGGTGGAGGCGGCCCAGTTCGTTGCCTCGCACGACGGCGAGGTGTGCCCTGCCAAGTGGAAGAAGGGCGAAGCTACGCTGAAGCCGAGCATCGATCTGGTCGGTAAGATTTAGTTTTTCGGCGAGCGGTCGGACCGGCCTTCCGAAGCCGGTCCGATCCGTTCTCCGTCGGATTTCGGTTCATGAACGATTCAATACGATAGAGCCATGCTGGATGCATCCCTCAAGGAGCAGGTCCGCTCCATTTTCTCCGGCCTCAAGGCCGATTATATGTTCGATATGGAAGTTGCGCCGCAGCACGAAAGCCGTGGCGAGCTCGTCGAGCTGCTCGGCGAGGTAGCCTCGTGCTCCGACCGGATCGCTTGCCGCGAGCGCCCGGGCGAAGGGTTGCGCTTTTCGCTGCTGAGGAACGGCGAGCCGACCGGGATCTCGTTCCGGGCCGTGCCGACCGGTCATGAGTTCTCGTCGCTGCTGCTGGCCGTGCTCAATGCCGACGGCCAGGGCAAGAACTTTCCCGACCGGAGCGTCTGCGACCGGGTCCGGGCGCTGAACGGTCCGATCCGCCTGACGACCTATGTGTCGCTGACGTGTACGAACTGTCCCGATGTCGTGCAGGCCCTCAATGCGATGGCTACGCTGAATCCGGGCGTAGAGCACGAGACGGTCGACGGGGCGATTCATCAGGCCGAGGTGGCCGCGCTGAACGTTCAGGGCGTTCCGTCCGTTTTTGCCGACGGCGAGTTGCTGCACGTAGGGCGGGGCGATTTCGGCGAGCTGCTTGCGAAGCTGGAGGCCCGCTACGGGATCGATGCCGCGGGAATCGAGGCTGTCGAGCGCCGTTTCGACGTCGTTGTGCTCGGGGGCGGACCCGCCGGCGTTTCGGCCGCGATCTACTCGGCCCGCAAAGGACTGAGCGTGGCCCTCGTGGCCGAGCGCATCGGCGGGCAGGTCAACGAGACGGTCGGTATCGAGAACCTGATTTCCGTTCCCGAAACGACCGGTCGCGAGCTGGCCGGTCGGCTCGCGGAGCATCTCGGCCGTTATCCGGTCGAGGTGTTCGAGCACCGTCGGGCCTCGAAGGTCGAGGTGGCGGACGGACTTAAGAGCGTGGCGACTGCGACCGGCGAGCGGTTCGTGGCTCCGGCGCTGATCGTCGCTACGGGCGCCCGCTGGCGACGCCTGAACGTGCCGGGCGAGCGGGAGTATACGGGGCGTGGAGTCGCTTTCTGTCCGCATTGCGACGGACCGTTCTACAAGGACCGTCCGGTCGCGGTTGTCGGAGGCGGCAACTCGGGCGTCGAGGCGGCCATCGATCTGGCCGGCATCTGTTCGCATGTGACCGTGCTGGAGTTCATGGATTCGCTGAAGGCCGACGTCGTGCTTCAGGACAAGTTGCGGAGCCTGCCGAACGTCGAGGTGTTCGCTTCGGTGCAGACGACATCCGTCGAAGGCGACGGCTCGAAAGTGACCGCCGTGCGACTCAAGGACCGTGCGAGCGGCGAGGAGCGGACGATTCCGCTCGACGGCGTCTTCGTGCAGATCGGACTGTCGGCCAACAGCGACCTGTTCGACGACTTGCTGGAGCGGAACCGGGCCGGCGAGATCGTTATCGACGACTATTGCCGGACGGGCATTCCCGGCGTTTATGCGGCGGGCGATGTCTCGACGGTTCCTTACAAGCAGATCGTCGTGGCGATGGGAGAGGGAGCGAAAGCCGCTTTGTCGGCTTTCGACGACCGGGTTCGCGGCGTGATCGGGTAGAGAAGAGCCGCACGGAAAGTCCGCTTCCCGCTGGCGGGGCGAGCTCCCGGATGGAAAGATTGAGCATATCGGCTGTCGAGGAGTTGCAACCCCTCGATAGCCGATACGTTTTTCGAACGCTCCGGATTTCGGACGACGAGCGAGGAGACACCGGCGGGATATCTGACCGGAATTCTGAGAGAAGGGGCGTGGACGTTCTGCTCTTCCGGCCGTATGCTGCCTTTGTTTTCTTCAGGTTTGCACAGCCCGTTGAGCTGCGGCCGCATCTTCGGACACCGTATGTTTGGTGATGCTTTGGCGTGAATACGGTCTTTTCTGCGATTTTGTCGGGCGTCTGCCGGAGGCGCTTCGAGGAGGCTCGTGCTTTTGTGCGTATGCTTGCAGGAGGGCGTCGGCCGTTCGAACATGGGTTGTGGAAAGTTCGGGAAAGGGGCTATGCGCTCGTTCGGAGCGAATATCCGTTCATGTTGTAAAAGCAAGGCGTAAGGTAACAGGGTGTAGGGGATGCCGTATCGGAGTGCCTTGTGGTGCGGGACCGTGCAACGGTCGTAAATGCAGAAACGGGTTGTGATTTATATCGCAACCCGTTTCTCTGTGGAAGCACAGGGATTCGAACCCCGGACCCTCTGCTTGTAAGGCAGACGCTCTGAACCAGCTGAGCTATGCTTCCTTCTTCATGCAACCCGTTGTTTCCCGATTGCGAGTGCAAAGGTAGGTAAAATATTTTTACTTCCAAATATTCGCTCGCTTTTTTTCTCCTTTTCTTTTGAAAAATGATCTTTTTCGGGAAATCAGGGCCACGCGACGGAAAAAACATGCCGGCCGGACTCGAAACGATATGCGACCCGAAGTCCGTAGTAACGTCCCACTGCGTTGACCAGCGCCAGTCCGAGCCCGGTCGATCCTTCTTTTTTACTTCCTTGGTAAAAGCGCTCGAAAATGCGCTCTCCGTCGAGCGACGCGTCGCCGTCATTGGCTACCGAAAGCGTACGATCCTCTATGTCGATTCGGATGCCGCCGCCCGCCGCCGTATGGATAAAGGCATTCTTGACCAGATTCGCCACGAGCACCGATGCCAGCGACTCGTTCATCCGAACCGCGAGCGGTCCGGCGCAATTCACCGAGCATGCGATGCCCCGCGATTCGTATATCTCTTCGCAAAGAGCGACTTGTTCGCGAACCAGACCGGCTATATCGACTTCCGTACTCTCGGGGAACTGCCCGTTGTCGATCTTCGTCAGAAGCAGCAGGGTTCTGTTGAGCCGTACGATGCCGCCCAGCGTCCGTTGCATCTGGAACAGCTCGCCCATTTGCTCTTCCGTGAGCTCGGTCCGGTCCAGCAGCCATTCGAGCCGGTTTCCGAGCACGGCCAAAGGCGTCTGCAACTCATGAGAGGCATTGCCGATAAACTGCTTCTGCCGATCGAACAGCTCGTCGGAACGGTCGGCGGCCCGTTGCGCCGCTTCGTTGAGCCGGCGGAATTCCGATATGTTCGTATCGTCCGGAACCGGAGGATTGTTCCTCCCGGGCACGTAGCTGTCGAGCCAGCGAAGCAAGGCATAAAGCGGACGCATGCTGCGGTGGAGAACCCATACGGTCACGCCGACGATCGTAACCAGCAACAGGAAGTAGAGGGAAACGACCCACCCCAGAATCGTCTCGAGCAAATCGTCCTTTTCGAACGTAGGAGTGGCTACCTTCAGTTCGAAATAGTTCCCGTCCCGGTCCTGAAACACGGTCGTCAGTATCCGGGCCGGCTCCGTCTCGTCCTTTTCGGGAATAAACACTTCGGCGTCATAGTAAACGATGCGGGGGTGTTCCGAAGCATAAGCCTCGTCGACCGGAGCGATCGAATAGCTGTTGTTCGAACCGCTGTTCAGTGAGGGCAGCGCGCGACCTGCCAGCATCCGCGTGACGATCAGCTCCGAATAGTCTTCCAGGGCGTCGTCGGCCTCGTCGTTGATTTCGTCGACCATCGCTGCATAGAACAGCACGGCCCAAAGAGCCAGCAGCGGCAGCAGAACGAGCGAAAGGCGGAGCGCGATGCGATAGATCAGTTTCATGCGACAAGGGGATCAATCGGATTCGGATGCTACGAGCTTATAGCCGAACCCGTAAACGGCCTTGACCTCGATGGATGCTCCGGCTTCGGCGAGCTTGCGACGAAGATTTTTCACCTGGGCGTACAGGAAATGAAAACTGTCCGCCTGATCGGCGTGATCGCCCCATACGGCTTCGGCCAGCACCGTCTTGTCGACCAGATGTCCGGGTCGCTGCATGAAATAGAAAAGGATATCGTACTCCTTTTTCAGCAAAGAAAGTTCGCGGCCGGCCACCGAGACGCGCCGACTCTCGGGGTCGAGCGACACATTGCCCGAAACGACGGTCATATCTCCTCCGCTGCGGCTGCGGCGCAACACGCTTTTGACGCGGGCCAGCAACTCGGCCGTATGGAAAGGCTTGGCAAGATAGTCGTCCGCGCCACGGTCCAGACCGAGTACCTTGTCCTCGAGCGAGTCGCGAGCCGACACGATGATCACGTTCTCCTTGCGGCGCAGCTCCTTGATCCGCTCGAGCAGTCGCAGCCCATTGCCGTCGGGCAGCATGATGTCGAGCAGGATGCAGTCGTAGTCGTATCCGGACACGCGCCTGTCCGCCTCGGCATAAGTCGCGGCCGTCTCGACCACGTACCCTTCCTGCCGCAGCGCACGTTGCATGACCTCCCGGAGCGAAGGCTCGTCCTCGACGATCAGAATCTTCATACGGCAAATGTACGGAATTGATTTTGTAAAGAAATTGAAACGAAGAAATATCGGCGGTTCAAAACGGTCTTCTGAAAAGCTCTTCGGCCGCCGGATGTCCGACCTTCCGCAAGGCCCGCAAGACGCCGCCTATGTCCTCAGCCGCGCAAAAAAGCGAGTCATCAGTTCCTCGCACTCGTCTTGCAGAACGCTTCCCCGGACCACTGTCTTCGGGTGGAACGGCGAGGGCGATAGCCGTCCGGCGCCCCGTTTGGGATCGGACGCCCCGTAGACGACAGCGCCCAACTGGCTCCAGAAACATGCCCCGGCACACATCACGCACGGCTCGACGGTCACATAGAGCTTGCATTCGGCCAGATACTTTCCCCCGACGGACGAGGCGGCGGCCGTGATAGCCTGCATTTCGGCATGAGCCGTAGCGTCCGACAGCGTCTCGACCAGATTATGTCCTCGACCGACGATGCGGCCGTTCCATACGACGACCGCTCCGACCGGGACCTCGCCCTGCTCGAACGCCTTCCGCGCTTCGGTTAGGGCCTGCCGCATGAAACGCTCGTCTTCGCTGAGTTGTTCGTCTATCATTTTTCCTTATAGGTTCGGACGCTCGAAAGTTGCGGTCCTCGGAAAACCGCAACTTTCGCGTGCAAACAGAAACAAAAATAGCCGAAATATCGGAAACCGGAACGTCCGGCAGCAAAATTATTCGCTGAAGTCCAGATTGCTGGGTTTAGGCAATGCGTCCCATCCGCTTTCGTTCGTCGTCGCCACGGAACGGTCGACCACCTCGAAGCTCAGGTCGCTGAACCAAATCTTCCCCGTACCGTCCAACAGAGCGCCGTAGGCTAAGTTGGTCGCCTGCTGCGGCACGTCGAGCACGATCTCGTACTTTTTCCATCCGGTCGTGCCGCGAACGGCCCGTCCGTGCATATTGTCGAAAGCGAGCGGCCGAGCGCCCTGTCCGTCGACGCGGAACCAGAATCCGGCCCAGCCGACCACGTCCTGCGACTTCATGTAGCCGCTCATCCGGACCCGTTTGCCGGCGTACTCGGAGGGCAGGCACTGCTGCATCAGCGTTCCGAACCCGTCGCCCGGCACATCGGTATCCCGGCGAATAGCGACCGTCGGCTTACCGTCTTTCGTTTCGTCCGGATCGATACCTATCCGGTAGGCCTCGACTCGCGTTCCCGCCGCGAACCAGTCCTTCGGTATCCGATTCTCCCCCCGAACGAATGGAGACGTCCCGCTATGGAGCCCGTCCGTTCCGACCGGACGTCCGAAAGCCAGTGCCGTGACGAACAGCAGCGGTACGTAAGCCAACGCTTTCCACCCGGACCGGCTCCGCACGCGCCCCATCATCCGGATACGTCTTTTCACCGAACAGTCTCCGTGAAATCCCGTTGCCTGAGCGAACAGTTTCTCGCCGACGCACTTGCGAATAACGAGCATCTGATAGGAGCGACGCTCGACTCCCTGGCCGAGCACGTAACGGTCGGCCTGAAACTCGTGAATCTCCCGCATGTCCCGGCGGATCAACCAAATAAAAGGATCGAACCACAGGACGACCTGGCACAGATTGAGAAAAAGCGAATCGAAAAGATGACCGAAACGACGGTGCGCATCCTCGTGGGTCAGTATCTCCTGGGAATTGTATTCGAAATCACGTTGGGATATGACCACGTAGCGTCCCAACGAACAGGCCGTCGTATCGTCCGGAACCACGATCAGCCGGCATTTGCCATGCTTCAGCGTCTTACGGCCCAGAATCAGCCGTATCGTAACGATCGCTTCACGAAACATTTTCACCAGCAAGAACAGCACTCCGACACTATACGCGAGGAGGAGCAAGCCGGCCCACGACAGCCCGGGCGCGGGGCGCTCGGATATTCCGTGCGGAGAATCGTTCGTTTCCCCGGCAACGAAGATCTCCGGTTTCCGCTCCGCGTCCGGCTTTCTTCCGACCTCAGAGGTCGCAACAGCGACAGGGGAATGAGCGGTCGTCGGGACCGGTACGGGCGACGGCAGCAAAGGCACTACGAACGCGCAGACCGCAATCAGCAGCAAGATAGCTCGGTTCAGGCCAAAACACGTCTCTTTCCTCATCAAAAGGAAATAGGATGCGTAGAGCAATGCCGTAACAGCCGACGCTTCCAGCAAATAGATCAGCAATTCGTTCATGGCTTCTCATTTTGAGATCCGGCTTCGACCTGCCGGATCAGTTCCTTGATTTCCTCGGGAGTGATTTTCTTCTCCTCCACGAACATGGACAATACGGAGAGATAGGAGCGATTGAAATACTTGCCGACCGCATTCTGCAGCGACATCCGGCCGAACTTCTCGCGCGACAGGAGCGGAAAATAACGGTAAGTCGTCCCGAAACGCCCGTGACCGTCAAAACCTTTTTCTTCAATTAGTTCCACCAATGCATTTCGTATGGCAGTTTTCGTGCGAACAACACGTAAATCTAAATTACTATCACGCAAAGCA
>OGLX01001786.1_pt1 | contig 10001 bp, 9 predicted proteins | sample 1572821 | NCBI WGS metagenome assembly OGLX01 (sample SAMEA2581908, study PRJEB24529) | metagenome | biome: Human gut stool | place: China | collected 2011 | reverse complement strand
AAAGTTCTCTCCCCCACCGCCTGCGGGCGGAGCCCCCTCCCAGAGGGGGCCAAGAAATGTGACAACTATCCGATTGAGAGGTACACCCCTTTGGATAAAAAAGTTCTTGTTATCATCCCGTGCTACAATGAGGAGGATAACATCGTCAATACGGTGGAAAATCTGCGCGCGGAATGCCCGGAGGTGGATTTTCTCGTCGTGAACGACTGCTCTACCGACAGCAGCGCCGAGCTGCTTCGCAAGCATCATTACCCGTTCCTGGACCTGCCGGTCAATCTGGGCATCGGCGGCAACGTGCAGTGCGGCTACCTGTACGCCGTGCGCAACGGCTACGATGTGGCCGTGCAGATGGACGGCGACGGCCAGCACGACCCCGCCTACCTGATGGAGATCGTGCAGCCGGTGCTGGACGGCGAATGCGATATGTGCATCGGCAGCCGCTTTGTCAAAAAAGAGGGCTTCCAGACCAGCTTTATGCGCCGGGTCGGCATCCGGTTCTTGAGCGGGCTGATTTTCCTGCTGTCCGGGCATAGGGTGCTGGATGTGACCAGCGGCTTCCGCGCGACCAATGCGCGGATGACCGCCTATTTTGCCCGGCACTACGCTATTGACTACCCGGAGCCGGAGGCCGCGCTGGCCGCGATTTTGGCGGGCTTCAAGGTGGCCGAGGCCCCCGTCATCATGCGGGAGCGGCAGGGCGGCGTGTCCAGCATCCACAGCTTCAAGAGCGTCTACTACATGATCAAGGTCTCGCTGGCGCTCATCATTGACCGTCTGTCCATCCGCAAAAGCAAAGGGGGCCGCGCATGACCGCACAATTACAGCTGTTTATGATTCTGGGCGCGGTGGTGCTGCTGCTCATCATCTTTGCGTTTTTGAAGCGCGGACTGATGAGCGTCAAGTACAGTCTGCTCTGGCTTGCGCTGGCCGTCGGGCTGGTCATTGCGGCGGCGTTCCCCTACGTGGTCTACGTGCTGCGCGACCTGTTGGACATTGAGATGCCGGTCAATCTGGTGTTTTTGTTAATGTTCTGCTTTGTGCTGGTGGTACTGCTCTCGCTGAGCATTGCCATCAGCCAGTTGGCCGATAAGTGCAAGCGGCTGACCCAGGCCAACGCCATGCTGGAAAAACGCGTGCGCGACCTGGAAGAAAAGAAATAATTGCGGAGAATAGGAATCATGACGATAACTTGGGAGCAGGTCCTCGCCTTCCTGTGCGAGGATCAGACCATGGCAATTACCTCGCTGTTGTTCCTCGCCTTTTTTGCGGCAGTGGCGCTCATCAACTATGCCCTGCCCCGTGTGCTGCGGCCCTACTTTCTGCTGGCCGCCAGCTACGGCTTCTTCTGCTATGACCCCGTCAACCGCCCGCTGGTCTGGGTGATCGCCGCCGCCACGGTGCTGACCTGGCTGTGCGGCCTCATCATCGGCAAGGTCAGGGCCAAGCCCGTGCGAATGCTGGCACTGGCTGCGTCGGTGGGGTTCGGCATCGGCATCCTTGTCTACTACAAATACTGGAACCTGCTGGCAGACACGGTGGGCGGCAGCATCCTCTCCCACCGGGAGAATCTGCTGGCCCCGCTGGGGTTGAGCTACTTCACGTTTGCGGCGATGAGCTACACCATCGACGTTTACAAGCGCCGCTGCCGGGTCGAGACAAACCTGCTGCACTACGCGCTGTTTGTCAGCTTCTTCCCCACCCTCATCAACGGGCCTATTGAGCGCTACCCCCAGATGCGCCCGCAGATCCAGAAAAGCCGCCGGTTCAGCTATGGCCGCTGCGCGGGCGGCGCGTTCCGTATGCTGTGGGGCTACACGAAAAAGATGGTCCTTGCCGACAACCTGAGCCACTATGTCTCGCTGGTCTACGGCGATGTCGGCAGCATGAGCGGCCCGAACCTTGTGGCCGCCACAGTGCTGTTTGCCGTGCAGCTGTACATGGACTTTTCCGGCTGCTGCGACATTGCCCTGGGCGCGGCGCGCATTCTGGGCTATGACCTGATCGAGAACTTCCAGTCCCCGTTTGAGGCGCGGACCTTCAACGATTTCTGGCGGCGGGGGCATATCTCGATGACGAGCTGGTTCCGCGACTACGTCTATTTCAGCCTCGGCGGCAGCCGCTGCGCCCCGTGGCGGCACTACTTAAACATCGTCATCGTCTTTGTCTGCTCCGGCCTGTGGCACGGCGCGGACTGGCGGTATCTGGCGTGGGGCCTTTTCACGGGTCTGCTGGCCGCCTTCGGTGTCATGACCGCCAGGGCGCGGCAGAGAATCAACCGCTATAACCCGCTCTACCGCATGGGCTGGTTCAAGGTATTCTGGCAGTGTCTTTTCACCAATGCGCTGTTCTGCCTGACGCTCGTGTTCTTCGCGTCGGCTATCTACAACACCGACCCGTTTGCCGTGTACGGCTCGCTTTTACAGGGCTGGGACGGCCTGACAGGGTCGTGGGCGCAGGTGTCGAATCTCATCTACAGCAGCGGCATTGATGGCCGTTTGCCCGTCGTGCTGCTGTTTGGCTGCTTCGTCGTCTTTGCGGCGGAGCACAAGGGCCGCAGCGTTGCCCGCTGGATCCGCCAGCAGGTCTGGCCGCTGCGCTGGACGCTCTACTACGGCATGGCTGCAGCGATTCTGTTCTTCGCCGCCTTCGGCCAGTCGGCGTTCATCTACCAGCAGTATTGAGAAAGGCGGTGTATCATGGCGAAATCCCCTACCCCGATTCCCGCACCGCCGGTCAAGATCCACCGCGGTGCCCCCGGCAGCGCACCCGCCCGGCAGCGCCGCCGCAGAAAGAAGGTCAACCCGTTCGTGCTGTTCCTGCGCGGGCTGGCGCGGCGGCTCTACTTCGGCATCAAAACGGCGTTCAAGTTCCTGCTGTTTGTGCCGGTGCTGGTGTTCATGGTGGTGTTCAGCTACAATGTGGACCGCAGCGGCCTGTTCCAGGGCGCGCTGGCACCCCGCCGCATCGTCGACTTGATGCTCCAGGGCTACGACGTTACAAACTTCGAGCAGATGGACGAGCGCGAGGTGGTACAGTTATTTGCACAGGATGTGCCCGAGACGCCCGAGGCCATCGGCATCGGCTCGAGCCGTGTTCTGCAGTTCAACCGCGAAAACACCGGCGTCGAGAGCTTCTTCAACATGGGCGTCACCGGCGCGGACGTGCGCGACAACATGACAAGCTACTACAAAATGGTCACCTACGGCAAGGCCCCGAAGGTTCTTTTGTGGAGCATAGACCCGTGGGTGTTCTACGGCAGCGAGGCCGCGTTTGACGCGCGCGCCGACGCCGACCTGTACAACGAGTTCCTGACGAAGGTCCTGAACGTGCCCACCGATTACGAGGAGCCTGACAAGGTCGAGCTGTGGAAGGCACTGGCCGACCCGGCGTACTTCCAGGGCAACGTAGACTACTACATAAAGAACCGCGGGCAGGCCACCGTCACCGACGACGAGGGCAACACGATAGAGTTTAACCCCGTCGAGGGCGACCCCTACAACCAGACCACGTCGATCAAGCGGTCCGACGGCAGCGTTTTGTACGATGTAGCGTTCCGCAATCAGACCGAGGACCAGATCCGCACGCTGGCCGCCGAGGCCTGTATGAGCTTCAACAGCGTACACATGGAGGGCTTTGACGAGCTGAGCCAGACTCAGATCCAGGCGTTCGACTCCTTCGTCAGATACGCCCAGTCGCAGGGCACAACGGTCATTCTTGTGCTGTCGCCGTGGCACCCGTATCTGTACGGCTACCTGCTGACCGAGCCGGAGAACCACAAGGGCTTCTTCCAGGTGGAAAACTGGCTGCGGCAGTACTGCGCCGACAACAACGTGCCGATTTACGGCAGCTACGACCCCGCGTGCATTGAAGGCTTGCAGGAGACAGACTTCTTTGACGGTCTGCACTGCGGCGGCACCGGCATTGCCCGGTTCTTCCCCGGCATCCCCCAGGCCCTGAGCGACCTGCAGAACGGCACACTGACCAATCCGCTGGACGTACACCCCCGTACCAGCCTGGAGGACCCCAACGCACAGCCCGCCGAGGGCGAGACCCCCGACGGTGAAGTAACCCAACAGGAGGGATAACTATGGCATTCATTGAGATCGGTTTCAATACAAAGCGCCCGCTGATCCTGGGCCGCGGCGGCTTTGGCACCCAGTTGAACGACTGGCTGATGGACGAGGGCTGGGGCAGCGCAGACTTTCTGGACGACAACGCCCCCGACGCCGTGGGCGGCCTGCGGGATTACGTTGACCCCGCGATTTTGAAGCGCGGACGCCCCGCCTTTGTGGCGCTGGGTGACAACAAGCTGCGCGTCGAGCTGCTGCAAAAGCTGGCAGCAGCGGGCTACAGCACGCCGGTTTTTATCAGTGACGCCGCGTCTGTCAGCCCCAGCGCCGTGCTGGAGCCGGGCTGCATCATCCTGCCGCAGGCGTATGTCGGTGCGGACGCCCATCTGGGCGTGGGCTGCATCGTCAACGCGGGAGCCATCGTAGACCACAACGCCCATCTGGGCCGCGGCGTGCATGTGGCTCCGGGCGGCATCGTCAAGGCCAGCGCAGAGGTCGCCGAGTTCGGCAAGGGCGATTCCGGCGAGATCGTGCGCTCCCCGTGGGAGAATCAATAATGCCTCAGCGCCGCGATTATATTGACGAGCTGAAGGGCCTTGGCATCCTGCTGGTTGTGCTCGGCCATTTTATCGAGCAGTACCGCATGGGGTATTCCTTCGTCAGTGCGTCGTTTTTCTGCATCTATGCGTTCCACATGGCACTGTTCTGCATCTGCAGCGGGCTGGTAGCACGGTTCAACCCTCGCAAGCTGGTCACACAGCAGCTATGGCTGTACCTTGTGGGGCAGACGCTGATGCTGGCTTTCCGTGCCGCCGTTCTGCGGGAAAATTTTGCCGAGACGGGCGGCCTGCTGGCCGCGTGGCTGCTGCCGTGGCGGCATATATGGTATCTGTACGCGCTGATCTTCTGGCATCTGACACTGCCGGTTCTGTGCCGTCTGCGGGACAGGCTGGGGCTGGCCGGTTCCTGCCTTGGCATGGCGCTGGCCGTGGGGCTGGCGCTGGCTGCCGGGCTGGTGGACTGGCCCTTCACGCTGGTGCGGGTATTTGCATTCTACCCGTTTTATGCGTGCGGGGTGCTGCTCCGCCCGCAGCTGGACAGGCTGGCCGCGTTTGCGGCGGAGCACCGCCCGGTGCGGCTTGTGGCTGCGGCGGGGCTGGTGCTTGGCTATGGAGCGTATTTTCTCTGGGTGCTGCGGGCTGACCCGATCATGGACCACAGCGCGGAGCTGTTCCACGATGTGAGCTATGCGGGCGGCGACAGGGTGCAGTACCGGGTCGTGTTCTACCTCGTGGGCATCGTGACGACGGCGGCGCTGACTGTGCTGGCCAGCCGTCGGCATCTGCTGGCCGGGCTGGGGCGGCACACGCTGGCGATCTATCTGCTGCATCTGCCGGTGCAGGCGCTGCTGGTCGAGCTGGGTCTGTACGACCTTATGCGCGGGAAGGCGACGATTGTCGTTGTGCTTTGGTCCGTGCTGCTGGCTACGGTGACGCTGGCCGTGCTGAACCTTAGCCCGGTGCAGCGGGCGTGTGACGCGGTGGCGAATTGCTGGTACAAACGAAAATAACCTCTGCCGGCGGCAGTCTCTTGAAAAAGGGACTGCCGCTTTTGTCTATTCTACACAAAAATGCGGGTGGGATTTCTGCTTGACATTTCCACTACTTTGCAATACAATATAGCCAGAGAACATGGTAATGCAAGGTAGTCAGAGGAGGTGAGCCGGTGTTTGACCAGGCACAGCTGCGCAAGGGCACGCTGGAAGGCTGCATTTTAAAGATCATTGACCGGGAACCGACCTACGGCTATGCCATTGCCACCACCCTGCGGGACAGCGGCTTTGCCGACCTGAACGAGGGCACACTCTATCCCCTGCTGCTGCGGCTCGAGCGCAAGGGGCTGATCGCCGCCGAGTCCCGCGCGGGTTCCGGCGGGCCGAGCCGCAAATATTACCGCCTGACCCCCGACGGGGTGCAGTACCTTAACGAATTTACGGAGGCATGGCAGAACGCCAGCGACACTGTGAACCGCATTTTGCACGACAAGGAGGGCTGAACCATGAAAACAATGCGCAACGAATACCGCGACTTGAAAAAAGAGAACGACCTGATTTTTTCAACGCTGGCAGAGTACGACCGCGACACCATCACGGAAATCATCAGCGTAGCGGACAACACACGCGGCATCGGGTACGAAATCGAGCTGATTCGCAAGGACCTGATTGCGATGGCGGCACAGGCCGAGGCCCGGCGCGACTATCTGCCGTCGGTCATCGGGGACGGAGAGGTTTTTAAGCGGAATCTGCTGGCAAGCATGCCCAGACCCAAGCTGGCAGACTACATGGCAGACAGCCTTGTGTGGCTGTGCACCTTTGCGTTGGTTTCCACCGCGACCTATACGGTGATGGGGCGGGCGTGGGACTGCTATTACGACGCGGTCTGGCTTGTGCTCTGCATTGCCATTATGATGCCCAGTGCGTGGCTGCTGCAACGCATTGTCCCCGCCGAGTGGGCGGCCTCCACCGAAAAAGGTGTGCGGTACGGCGCCATTACAGCCGCCATGATGCTTTTGTGGTTCGTGGAGTTTTGGTTCGTCGACAAATGGATCACGCCGCTGCTGCCCGCGGTGGGCCTGCCCAACCTTGCGGCAGTCATCCTGTTCGGCGCGGCACTGGCGGCGCTGCTTATCTGGCGCAACCACCGCCGCAACGAGCTTGCCGAAAAACGGCCCTGGCGGGATGTGATGGAGAAATAAAAGCGTCCCCCGATGGTGCGGAACCATCGGGGGACGCTTTGCCTTCCCCTGCGGGGGAAGGTGGCCGAACGCAGTGAGGTCGGATGAAGGGCGAGATTTCCGCAATTGCCCATAAACGGGTTGCTGCGGGAAGGTCGCCCCTCATCCGTCACCTTCGGTGACAGCTTCCCCCGCGGGGGAAGCTTTTTTGTACTTACAGCTTCAAATCCCCTTCTTTGATCCACCCCTTCTTCCGCAGAACCTCGCAGAAGATCGTGCTCAGCACGGCGGGCAGGACAAAGCAGATCAGCACCAGACCGATCCAGTCAAAGGCCGTCACGGCCTTGCCGCTCTCGATCCAGCCGGTGTAAACGCCGATCTGGCCGACCAGACCGCAGGTGCCCATGCCGGACGAAACGGCAGGACCGTTCATCTCCAGATGAAACAGGCAGGTGGCAATGGGGCCGGTGATGGCCGCGGCCAGCGTCGGGGGAATCCAGGTGCGGGGGTTGCGCAGGATGTTGGGCATCTGCAACATGCTGGTGCCCAGACCCTGGCTGACGAGACCGCCGACGCCGTTCTCCTTATAGCTCATGACCGCAAAGCCCACCATCTGGGCGCAGCAGCCCGCCACGGCGGCACCGCCGGCCAGACCGGTCAGGCCCAGTGCGGCACAGATGGCGGCGGAGGAGATGGGCAGCGTCAGCGCCACGCCCACGATGACCGACACGAGGATGCCCATGACCAGCGGAGCCTGCTCGGTGGCCCACATGATGAGGGTGCCCACCTGACTTGCCGCCGCGCCGATGGGCGCTGCGATGAGCATGGACAGGCCGACGCCTGCAAAGATCGTGACCAGCGGGGTGGCAAGGATGTCGATCTTCGTCTCCTTGCTCACGGCCTTGCCCAGCTCCGCCGCGACGATGGCGATGATGAGGACGGCCAGCGGGCCGCCGGCCCCGCCCAGTGCGTTGGCCGAGTAGCCCACCGTGATGAGGCTGAACAGCACCAGTGGCGGGCAGTGCAGCGCCCAGCCGATGGCACAGGCCATGGCCGGGCCGCTCATGGCCGTGGCGTAGCCGCCCAGGTCCACCAGCACGTCCAGGCCGGTCTGCTGGCCCAGCGTCTTGATGATGGTGCCGATGAGCAGGCTGGCGAACAGGCCCTGTGCCATCGCGCCCAGCGCCTCGATGAGGTAGCGCTGCGGGGTGATGACGATATCTTTTCGTTTCAAAAACTCCTTGAAGCTTGCCATAGAATTTTCCTCTTTTCTTCTCCGGCCATTTCTGCAACCGGACTGCATGTCCATCATCATACCATACACCTGTCAAGACAGCAAGAGAAAAATGCCTTTTTCGTGAAAAGAACCAAATTTTGAAGCGCTGGACGCAATTTTTCCGCAGGCTGAACCGTATTGCCTGTGGAGCGATTTTTCTCTTTTCCGTTCGCTGTTTTTCCTTCGCACCGCCGCAAAGAAGATTGACGGATACCGGGGTTGGGTGTATACTGGAAGAGTGAAATCAGGATTTCTGGATCGGTCCCGATTCTACCGGGCTTTGCGGGCCGCACGGCGGCTGCACGTCCGATCTTATTTGGAGGCAAAAGCAAACGGCATGAAACACAAATTTTCATCGGTTCCGGATCATACATCCGATCAAAACGCCCGCCGCAATGCGGGGCAGGCCATTGCCGCCTTTGTCATGGCGCTGGCTCTGACCGTGGGCGGCGCGGGCACCACCATCCTACTGGCTACCCAGCCTGCGGGTCTGACCGTCGCGCCTGCGGCGGTGGAGTGGGAGGCCCCCGCCATCAGCCTTCAGCCGGAGAAGAGTGCCTCCACGGAGGCCGCTTCGGAAAGCACGGCGGAAGCGTCTGCTTCCAGCACGGCTGCGGAGGAGACCGCACCGGCACAGGCCCCTGCTTCCTCTGCCGCTGTGCCTGTGACCCCGACGGAGGCTGAGGTGCCTGCTTCCAGCACCGAACCTGCGGCGGAAGCCCCCGTTGAAGAAGCCCCCGCCGCTGTGCCGGACGAGACCCCTGCGGAGCCGTCCGCTGAGACTCCCGCCGCCGACCCGATGGCCGGTCCTGCCGAGGAGAACGACCACGAAAACGCCCTCTTCCCCCACTTCGTGCAGGAGACTGCGGAACTGGCCGCCGAAGACCCGCTGAGCGCCCCGGTGGAAACGCTGGAAGCGGAGGCCGCCGAGACCCCCGCCGCCTCTGAGAACGGCGAGGCTGTCGCTTCCGCCGGGATCTCCGATACCAACGGCACCATCCTGCTGACGCCGGAAGAGATCCGCGCCGCGCTGGACGCCGGAACGCTGGACGAAAGCAGCGTCTCCGCCCAGTGCCTTGACAGCGAGAACGGCTTTCTGAAATGGCTGTGGAACCTGCTGTTCGGCAAAAAAGAGGAAGACAAGCCCTCCACACCTGCACCGCGCCCCACCTACTCCGGCTGGCGGACCGTGAACGGCAAGACCTATTATTATGAGCAAAACACCACCGACCCCGTCACCGGCATCCGCTCCATCGACAACAAGCTCTATTACTTTGATGCCAATGGTGTCCAGCAGAACGCCACCTTCGGCATCGACGTCTCCAAATATCAGTCCAGCATCGACTTTGAGCAGGCCAAGCAGGCCGGCGTCGAGTTCGTCATCATCCGCATCGGCTACCGCGGCTACGGTTCCGGCACGCTGGTGCAGGACCCCAAGTTCGAAGAGCATTTCACCAATGCCCGGAACGCCGGTCTGCGGGTGGGCGTCTACTGCTTCACTCAGGCCGTCAATGAGAACGAAGCCCGCGAGGAAGCGCAGGCCTGCGTGTATGTGCTGAACGGCCGCCAGCTGGACTACCCCATCTACTTTGACACCGAGGCTTCCGGTTCCGGCTCCGGCCGTGCCGATGGTCTGGGCGTGGAGGACCGCACCAAGTGCGCGGTCGCCTTCTGCGAAGAGGTCAAGGCTCTGGGCTATCAGCCCGGCGTCTACGCCTCCACCACCTGGTTCCGCAAGCGCCTGGACATGAGCCGGCTGACCCAGTACAACATCTGGAATGCCCACTACAACGTCGCCAGCAGCCCCATCGCCTGCAACATGTGGCAGGGCAGCTGCACCGCCCGCATCCCCGGCTACGGCGGCCAGATCGACGTGAACATCAGCTACATGGGCTGAGTGCAGAAGAACAAAAGACCCTCCC
>OGLX01001779.1_pt1 | contig 10044 bp, 10 predicted proteins | sample 1572821 | NCBI WGS metagenome assembly OGLX01 (sample SAMEA2581908, study PRJEB24529) | metagenome | biome: Human gut stool | place: China | collected 2011 | reverse complement strand
TCGACAAGGCTGTGAAGGAAGCTGAGCAGTTTGCTGCCGACGATAAGAAGAAGCGTGAAGAGGTCGATATCCGCAACGGTGCCGACCAGATGGTGTTCCAGACCGAGAAGATGCTGAAGGAGAACGGCGACAAGCTGCCCGCAGACGTGAAGAGCGATGCCGAGGCAAAGCTTGCTGACCTCAAGACCGCTGTCCAGTCCGGCAACGTGGACGACATCAAGGCAAAGCAGGAAGCCCTGAGCCAGGTGTTCGAGAAGATGTATCAGGCAGCCGCTGCCGCACAGCAGGCCGCCGGTGCACAGCCCGGTGCTGACGCAGGCGCAACCAACGAAAAGCCCAACGATGACGGCGTTGTGGATGCCGACTTCAAGGAAGTCTAAGTCTGACACAAAGCGCTGTGTCCGGCCAAACCGGCGGGCACACGCGCAATAGAGCAAAAGCCGCTCCGGTTTAGGCCGGGGCGGCTCTTGCTGGTTTATAAGTAAAAGAGTTCTCGCTGCCGCAAAAGCCTTCCCCCGGACGGGGGAAGGTGGCATGACGCGAAGCGGCATGACGGATGAGGGCGCAGACAACAGCTGCGAAAGACCAAAGCGGGAGCTTTTGAACAGGAGGAACCGACCGGGGCGTTACCCGGAGAGGGCGTTCCCGGAGAGGTGAGTGGATATGGCACAGGAAAAGCGTGATTATTACGAAGTGCTGGGGGTATCCAAGGGCGCAAGCGATGCCGAGATCAAAAAGGCATACCGCAAGCTTGCCATGAAGTACCACCCGGACTATAACCCCGGCGATAAGGACGCCGAGGCAAAGTTCAAGGAGATCAACGAGGCAAACGAGGTGCTTTCGGATCCGAAAAAGCGCCAGCTGTACGACCAGTACGGCTTTGCCGGTGTTGACCCCACCTACGCAGCGCAGAACGGCGGCGGCCCCGGCGGCTTTGGCGGTTTTGGCGGCGACGGTGTGGACTTGGGCGACATCTTTGGCGATATCTTCGGCGGCGGCTTTGGCGGCTTCGGCGGCTCGTCCCGTCAGGCAAACCCCAACGCCCCCCGCAAGGGGCAGGACATCCGGGTGCGCATCACCCTGAGTTTTGACGAGGCCGTGCACGGCTGCAAGAAGAACATTACCATCACTCGCCAGCAGGAGTGTACTGAGTGCCACGGCTCCGGCTGCGCCGCCGGTACTAGCCCCGAGACCTGCCCGGACTGCGGCGGCCGCGGCTATGTCATCCGCCAGCAGCGCACACCCTTTGGCGTGATGCAGACCCAGCAGCCCTGCTCCCGCTGCGGCGGCAAGGGCAAGCTGGTAAAGAACCCCTGCAAGGTCTGCCACGGCAGCGGCAAGGTGGCTACTAAAAAGACGCTGGAGGTGTCCATCCCCATGGGCATCGACGACGACCAGAGCTTTGCACTGCGCGGCATGGGCGATGCTGGTACCAACGGCGGCCCCGCCGGTGACGTCATCGTTATGGTCACCGTGCGCCCCAGCGAGGTGTTCCAGCGCGATGGCTACGATGTGTGGGTCACCGTGCCCATCACTTACAGTCAGGCGGTGCTGGGCGACAGCGTCACCGTGCCCTCCATTGACGGCAAGGTGGAGTACACCGTGCCCGAGGGCACCCAGAGCGGCACCACCTTCCGCCTGCGCGGCAAGGGCATCCAGTACCTGAACGGCCGCGGCCGCGGCGATATGTACGTCAAGTGCGAGGTGGAGATCCCCAAAAAGCTGAACAAGGCGCAGCGCGATGCCCTGAAAAAATTTGAGGGCACTTTGAAAGAAGAAAACTACGAAAAGCGTAAGGGCTTCTTCAAAAAGCTGAAGGATATGTTCAACGCATAAAAGCCAAACGGCGGTACGTTCCATCGGAGCGTGCCGCCGTTTTTTTTTGCGTGTGAACCCTACAAAAACAGCGGAGGCGCTGCCCTTTCGGGCAGCGCCTCCGCCTGCTTTGTTCTTTGGTGTACTCCGAGCCGGTCTTATGAGATAAGATGGATCAGAGCAGGATGACTGCTGCATTGATGATCAGGCCGACACCGGAAGCGGTGGAGCTGATCATGTAAGCGGTGCAGGCGATGTCACGGATGGCGTTGGCAGTGCTCTTCTCCATATCGGCAGTCAGAGCATCCAGACCGGTCTCAGTCCAAGTGTTGGGGTTCTTACGGCGGTAATTGCGGACAGCGGTCAGACCCTTGAACCAGCCGTACGGGGGAATCAGCCAGCACAGCAGAGCCTCAGACATGGTAGCATTGGCGCCGCCTTCGGTGTAGGTCATTTCCTCAGTGGACAGTACATTGTAGTACGCGGGCATCATCATTTTTTCCATAATAACACTCCTTTTGAAACAAAGCTATCCAAAACGGTGCATCCAAAATCGCACCGTTTTATCTGATTAAAAAGGTCAGCGCACGATCAGCAGAACGGCGCTCAGGGGAGCCAGCGCCACCACCATGGTGGTGGAAACGGCATCCCGCACAAAGTTGCCGGCGGATTTGCCCATATCGGCGGCAATGGCATCGGTGGCGCGGCCCATCACGGTAAAGAAGTTGCCGTCCTTGTTGCCGTCCTGCTGCAGCCAGGTGCGTGCCTGCTTGATGCCCCAGATATAGCTGGAGGCCAGCACCACAGCACCTACGACCGTTGCGGCAGTGGTGGCGATACCGGCAGCATCATCCACTGCGCCGCCGCCGGTGGTATAGGTCATTTCTTCGTTGGAAAGTACCGCATAATCTGCGGGATAATTCATCTTTTTCATCATCAATACTCCTTTGTCAAAGGGAAATGCCGCATTGCATCCCGATCCCCCGGCGTCTATACCCAAAGGCTGATAGAGCATTGTTCTCTATATGGTCATTCTACAACAGTGGTCGGATTTTATCAAGGGGTTTTGGCACATCTGTGCAAAAACTGGCGGGACGCATGAAATTGCGGCTATAAATTTGTGAAAATAGACTGCAATAATTTAGGCTTTTGGCTGTTTACCCCTGTACCCCGGCGCGGTAGAGGTAGGGGTCGCTTTTGAAGCTGTCAAAGTTGTACAGCACAAGGATCTGGTCGTAGCCGTTATCGGCGATCAGCTGATCCAAGCCGTAGTTGTAGTTGCGGAAGTCCACCACGTCAATGTCGGCGTAGTTGGCGGTCAGGTAGGGCACAAAGCAGTTGGCGTAGCTGTCCTTGATGACAAGGATGCGCCCGCTGCCGTTGCCCTGCACCCGGCTTAAACCGTTGTTGCCGTGCAGGAACATGGCGTATTTATCATAAACGGAGAGCTTCTCCGTGTCGTACAGGCCGGTGGTCTGCCCCTCGGTGGGCTGGCCTGCCGCCGTCACGTTCCATACCGTCAGGGTGTTGGCAAGGTCGTAGTAGGTGATCACGTCCGGCACGGCGTTCCATGTGCGCGCCTTGGCGTAGTGGGTGCCGTAAAAGCCGTCGGCAGTCAGCGCAGTGTGGGCGGCGGTATCAAAGGGGGTAAGGCCAAGGGTCTGGCACAGCTGGCTGTAAGCGTAGTAGGCGCCAAGGCTCGTCCAGTGGTGGTCGGTGCGGTAGTAGATATACTCGCTCTTGTGGGCGGTAAGGGTGGGACGCACGTCCACAAAGCTGCCGCCGGCCGCCTGCACCGCAGCGGAAAGCTGGTCAAGGTAGCCGTCCTCGTCCAGCAGGGGGGCGTTTGCGGGCACGTTTTCTTTATAGATATCGCTGGCAGCAGGTGCCAGCAGCACATTCACCTTGCCCGGGTAGCGCTGGCACAGGCTGGTGAGCGCTGCGGTGTTTTTGGGCAGGGTGCGCTCCTCGCTGGAAAGCAGCCCGTAGGTGCGGGGGAACATCATGTGCTCCTTGCCCAGCAGGATGCCGCCGTTCTGCTGCTTTTGCAGCAGGGTGGTCTCCACCACGCTCTGCAGGCTGATCCACTGGTCACGCCCCGCCACCTGATCCTTGACGTATTTGGTGTAGGCGGTAAAGTAGCTGTTCAGCCCCTTGGCGGTGAACTGGGTCAGCGCCGGGCGCTGGCTCAGGGTAGTGTTCTCCAGCTCACTGTAACTGCGGTCCGGTGTGACCATATCCAGCGCGAACAGCCCGATAAAGAACAGGCTGAACACCACCAGCACCGGGTAGTGCAAAAGGGAGGAGGTCTTTTTCTCGTGTTTGGACATCTTCCCGCCTCCTTAAAAGTTAAAATACAGGAACGGGCTGTTGGTGCTGCCCACCACATAGGCGGTGGAGACCACCAGCAGCGTCAGGATGGCGGCGCAGCGGGTGACCACGTTCTTGCGCAGCACATCCCACAGCTTTTCGATCAGCGGGGTGCAGCACACCACGCTTACCGCCAGCAACACGCCGTAATTCCGCAGGAAATACAGCGGCGACACCCCGCCGGAGGGGATAAAGAGCTTCTGGAACAGCAGCCCGAAGGACACGCCGGTGTCGTTGCCCACGAACATCGCCCAGCCTACCACCACAAGGAACAGGGTGTAGAAATGCGGCCACACCTTGCCCTTTTTCAGGTAGGGCAGCAGGAACAGCTTTTCAGCCGCCAGCAGCACAAAGTAGTAAAGACCCCAGCAGATAAAGTTCCAGTTCGCGCCGTGCCAGATGCCGGTGAGCAGCTCCACGATGAACAGGTTCAAGATCTGCCGCTTGAGCCCCTTGCGGTTGCCGCCCAGCGGGATATACACATACTCCCGGAACCAGCCGGACAGGGTCATGTGCCAGCGCCGCCAGAATTCCGTGATGGAGCGCGAGATATAGGGGTAGTTGAAGTTCTGCGGGAAATCAAAGCCCAGCATCTTGCCCATGCCGATGGCCATCATGGAATAGCCGGAAAAGTCGAAATACAGCTGCAAGGAATAGGCGATGACGCCCAGCCAGACCAGCGCCGTGGAGGCATTGCCCAGACCCACATAGGTGGTGGAGGGACTGTTCTGGATGCCGATGATGTCGGTCCAGAGCGCGCCCACGGCATCCGCCAGCAGGACTTTCTTCGCCAGACCGAAGGTGAACAGGGTCATGCCCTCCTCGATCTGCCGGAGGCTGTAGCGATGTTTGTAGACATGCAGCTGAGCCGAGACATCGCGGTATTTGACGATAGGGCCTGCGATGAGCTGCGGGAACATGACCACATAGGCACCGAAATCAATGATGTTGTGCTCGGTCTTCACATCCCGGCGGTAGACATCAATGGTGTAGGAAAGGGTCTGGAAGGTGTAGAAGCTGATGCCCAGCGGCAGAGTGCTGATGCCCTGAATGGCCGCGAACTGGGTGCCAAACAGGCTGTTCAGGCTGGAGAGGACGAAGTTCGCATACTTAAAATAGAACAGCATCCCCAGGCTCCCCGCCAGAGCCACCAGCAGCAGCGCCGTGCGGGTGCGCAGAAACAGCAGCGCGTACATGACGACGATGTTGGACAGTCCTAATTTAATAGCCGGCATCAGCCCCAGCAGCGGCGACACGAGCGATTCCAGATAGGACAGCGCGATGGCTAAGGCAAACAGCATCCCGGTCCAGGCTGTCTCCCAGGCTTTTTGACTGCGCACAGGCATACCCCCGCAAATCACAATTTTCTTTGACTATACCCTGCCCCGGAGGAATTGTCAAGGCATAAAAAATTTACATATTTTTGTGCCGGTATCGCGGCAGGTTTTGCCAGAAACGCCTTGAAAAAAACAGGAAAATAGTGTATCCTTATAAAAGTATAGGGTAAGCTATGCCCATACGTGAGGGAAATAACCACAGTGTTATAATAAAAGGAGAACCTGACCTATGAAAAAACTGATCCCCGTTATTCTGTGCTGTGCCATGCTGCTGGCCGCCTGCGGCTCCTCCGCAGACTCTGCCCCCGCCGCAAGCGAGAGCACTTCCGCGGCCGCATCTTCCGAGGCAGCCTCCTCCGCGGAAAGCATCATCGGCGGCGCGGACGGCGAGACTGACATCGTCGTGAGCGACGAAGCCAACACCGCAAACCTTGATGCCGCTGTTGCCGCCATCGAGGCTGTGAACCCCATCGCCAACCCCCGTGCGCTGGATGACTTCTCCGTGGAGAATGAGCTGATGCTGACGATGGACAACCTCGTCGGCTACAAGGGCGATGTCACGAATGACCAGGCGGACTGCGGTCTCGTCTTTGTTGCCCAGGCCAAGGACGGCAAGGTCGATGCCGTCAAGGCAGAGTTGGAAGCCTACACGGAGAGCCTGTCCGCCAATGCCCTGTACGCCGAGTTTGCCGACAAGGTCGCACTGGCCAAGGATGCCCGCATTGTGACCAACGGCAACTATGTTGCCATCGTCATTGCCGGTATCGCCAACCCCGACTACGCCCCCATCGATACCGCGCTGGAGACTGCGCTGAACTTCTGATTGATCCCTGTACCCTGCAGGCCGCTGCCGTTCGGCAACGGCCTTTTTTGCTAACGATGAAATTCACCGAAAGAAAGGGAGTCCGCCATGGTTTTTAACAGTGTGGTGTTCCTGTTCTGCTTCCTGCCGCTTTCCCTGCTGCTGTATTATCTGGTGCCGGGCCGCGCCAAAAATGCAGTGCTGCTGGCAGAAAGCCTCATCTTCTACTGCTGGACAGGTGTTGCGTTCCTGCCGCTGATCGCCGTGCTGATCGTCTTTAACTACCTGTGGGCGCTGCTGACAGCGCGGACGAAGGCCAAACTGCGCGGTCTGCTGCCGCTGGCAGCGGTGCTCGTCAATTTGGGCGTGCTGGTGTACTTCAAGTATGCCAACTTCCTGATCGACACGGTCAACCAGGTCGCGCATCTGGGGCTGGCAGCGCTGAACATCGGCACGGTGCTGCCGCTGGGCATCAGCTACTACATTTTCAAGATCATCAGTTATGAGGCCGACGTCTGCACCGGAAAGATCGCGCCGGAGAAAAACTTCATCACGTTTGCCGTGTATGTGCTTTTCTTCCCGCAGCTGATCGTCGGGCCTATCGTCAAATACCGCGAGATGGCCGACCAGCTGCACGACGGCGCGAACCGCTGCACGCCGGCAAGGGCCGAGCACGGCGCAGAGCTGTTTGTGTTCGGCCTTGCGAAGAAGGTCATTCTGGCGGACTCCATCGGCGCACTCTGGACCGACATCATCGGCGCGGGCGGCGTTGGGCTGACGAATGTCTCGACCCCGCTGGCGTGGCTGGGCATCATCGCCTACAGTTTACAGCTCTACTTTGATTTTGCGGGCTACAGCGAGATGAGCAACGGCCTGGCCGCATTGCTCGGCTTTGACTGTCCGGCCAACTTCAACCTGCCGTATATCTCGGGCAGCATCACCGAGTTCTGGCGGCGCTGGCATATTACGCTGTCGGGCTGGTTCCGGGATTACATCTACATTCCCCTGGGCGGCAACCGCAAGGGCCAGGCGCGCCAGCTGCTCAATATGTTCCTGGTCTGGGCTGCTACCGGCATCTGGCACGGGGCCAGCTGGAACTTTATTGCCTGGGGCCTTTACTACTTTGTGCTGCTCACGATTGAAAAAACCTTCCTGCTGAAATATCTCAAAAAGGGCAAGGTCTGGCCGCATATCTATACGCTGTTCTTTGTGGTGCTGGGCTGGGGCATCTTTACGGCCAACCAGCCCGGCGCACCGCTGGGTCTGCTGCTGCAAAAGCTGTTTGTGCCCCAGGGCGGCATTTCGCCCGTGTACTACCTGCGCAATTACGGTGTGCTGCTGGTGCTGGGCTGTGTCTGCTCGTCCGCGCTGCCGCACTGGCTGTGGGAGAAAATCAGCAAAAATACTGTGGCAAAGCTCCTTGTGTTTGCCCTGCTGACCGCGCTGTGCGTCTGCTACGTAGTGGCCGCCACGAACGCTACTGCACTGTACGCGAATTTCTGAGAGGAGGAACGGACAAATGTCAAAGGTTGTGTACCGTAAAAACGGCGGCAGACGCCGTGCGGGGTATCCGCTGCTGGTGCTCTGCGCTGTGCTGCTGTTCGGGTTCTCCCTCGTCAATATTGTGTGGCCCAAGCGCACGCAGCTCGAGCTGGAAAACCGCAAGGCCGCACAGCTCCCGGCGTTCAGCATGAGCGCACTGCTGGACGGGAGCTGGCAGAGCGGCTTTGCCCGCTGGATGCAGGATCAGTTTTCCCTGCGTGACGCAGCGGTCAACACCCAGCGCGCGGCGGACGAGGTGCTGTTCCGGAAGGCGGAGGAGGGCGGCATTCTGCTGGGTAAGGACCGCTGGATGTTCACAAAGCTGTTCACGGTGGACGACGCCACCCGGAAGCAGCTTGCCAAGAACGTACAGGCCGTCAGCGAGTTTGCCGCGAACCACCCGGGTAAGGTCACCTTCCTGCTGGCCCCGTCGGCCAGCGTCATCTACCCGGAGAAGCTGCCCGCAGGCGCACCGATGGTGGATGAAAACGCGATGCTCGATGATATTTTTGCCAAAGTCGGCCAGAGCGCCGATGTCATCGACCTGCGCGGGACGTTCACAGACCTGAAGGACGAATACCTGTATTTCAAGACCGACCACCACTGGACGCCCAACGGCGCGTACCGTGCCTATGAGCAGTTCTGCAGCCTCAAGGGCCTGACGACGTTTGACCGCGCCGCGCATGAGCCGATCACGGTGACGGATTTCCAGGGCACCCACTACTCGGCCACGCGGCTGTGGAACGTCGAAAACGATGAAATCACCTACTACCCGCTCGACAGCCTGATGACGATCTACAAAATCACGGGCCTACGAGCCGGAAACGACGGAAAACATCGTGAATATGCAGAAGTTTAACACCCGCGATAAGTACGCCGCCTTTTTGGACGGCAACAACGGTTATTCTACGATCGAGGGCCGAGGCACAGGCAGTATTCTGGTGGTCAAGGACAGCTACGCGAACAGCTTTGTGCCCTACCTGACCGAGAATTACGCGAAAATCGGTGTGGTGGATTTCCGCAACTTCAAGTACGGCTTGGAGATCCACCTCTTTGACCTGCGGTACAACAAGACCAGCCTGAAGGACTATATCGCCCAGAACGACATTGACTCGGTGCTGGTGCTCTACAACTTCCAGACCTTTATCGCAGACACGAATCTGATCTATATTTCCCGTCCGTCAACGCTCTCCTGACAGAAATAAGCGATGCCCGGTCAGAAATGGCCGGGCATTTTCTGTGCCTATTCAAATAGGATTTCCAGCCGCGGCACGGGCAGAGCACTGCCGGGCCCCCACAGATTGACGTGCCAGAATTGCAGATGGAAAAAATCAGCGGCATCGTCTGCGGTCAGGGCCGAGAACGCCTGCTGCAATTCGGTGCAGAGCAGTGCCTGCCAATCCTCGTTGTACGCCCCCAGCGGCTGAAAATCCGTATCCCTCAGATGGAGCTGCACGGTGGTATCCTCCGCCGTGACGTTGACCCGGGTGTCACAGACGGCCTGCCCGCCCGCAAAGGCCGTAAAGAAGCGGCCCGTCTGCCCGCAGAGCGCCGCGGCCAGCTGAGCCTGCAAGCCGGAGACGTACACGGAAGCTCCGTCTGCTGCCAGCAGCGCAAAGTCATACCCGCTGTCAGCGCGGTAGGCGGGCACTGCACAGCCGTCCGCCTGGGTAAAAAGCTGCTGTAAGCCGCAGTGCAGGTCGTATTCCCTTTCCACGGCCTTCATGTCCTCATACAGGGAGGCCGCGTCTGCGGCCCAGCTGTGGTCGGCGGTGTCCAGCACAAAAACCGAAAGCTCCGGCGCGGGCTGGGCCTTGTCGTAGAGCAGCGTGCCAAGTGTCTGCGCGTCGGCCCAATCACAGCCCGGCGGCAGTGCGGCCAGGTCGAGCAGCCCGTAGTAGAGCCGGCCCGGCAGAGCGTCTTCGGCTAGGTGGAGCGCCTGCGCGGCGGTGTCCCCGCGGGCAGACACGGTTTTGTACTGCACGCCGTCACTCTCTGCGTTCTGATCGGCCAGCAGCAGACAGGCGGAGTACGCCCCCTGCTGCCGCGCAAAAAACACAGCGCGGACGATCTCACGCTCGGAGAGCGCCTGCCCGCAGCCACAGAGCAGCAGCGCGGCGCAAACGGTCAGCAGCGCCTTAGCCTTCGGTACAGACATGCGGCGGCACCTCCTATCCC
>OGLX01001777.1_pt1 | contig 10051 bp, 5 predicted proteins | sample 1572821 | NCBI WGS metagenome assembly OGLX01 (sample SAMEA2581908, study PRJEB24529) | metagenome | biome: Human gut stool | place: China | collected 2011 | reverse complement strand
ATTGCTGCGGCGCAGGACCCGAAGGTGGCTGACGGAAAGTTTGCCCAGAAGGTTGAAGACCTGGCTGGGATTCGAAGAAGCCGCATTGAAATAGCGGTCCTTGATGGTGGCATTGATGTTGGAAGAATTTGCCTTGGCCGCAGCCAGCTGAATCTGTTCGTATAGCGAGAACATCCGGCCAAGAGTATAGGGGATATTGTTGCATGCTACATTCAATTCAGGCATATCCAAAACCTCCTTTGGAACCTGTGGATGGGGATGGCGGCGGTAATAAGCCCGGATGATGGCCGCCCGGCCGCGTGTGATCGTTTGTTCGGCGCGTATCCGCAGTTCCGCTCCATTCAGAAGTGTAGCTGGATAGGGGGTGCCCGTCAGAATAGAGCGCAGAACATCACCTGCAAGCTGCGGCGAAGGCTTTTTATCACGCGAGTTCTGGTTGACAGTCTCCTGGACCAGCGACCAGACGGAGAGGGTCTCACGCTTGTCAAAAGCGGGGTGGATCACAGTGATATCCTCTGCATACCGCTGCAGCCGCTGTGCAAACACCTGGAAGGTGTCACGTAGAAAGAACCGTACCGAAATACGTGCCGCGTTGGGTGAGAGCCCCAGCACATAAAAGTGCTGGCCGGGCTGCAGATCTTCGTCCATCCAGCTGCAGGGCTGACCTTTGGCAAGGCTGTCCAGTGCTTTGCTCAGGTCATCCTCGGTGAGACCATGATTTTCCGGGATGCCGAACATGGCCATCATGCCGAGGGAGGAATAGCTGGGGGACGCGTTTTCGGCCCAGCAGACCACGGCGGTATCGCCGAGGATACGGCAATGATCCCGGTCGGCCAGCAGCGTGTTCAATGCAGTGGTGTAAGCAAAGGCGGCATATTCGCTGACAGGGGCATTCTCACCCTGCTCGTGCCCATAGGAACAAAATGCCGGGGCGTTGAAGGAAACGAGCGCGGCTCCGGAGCTCTGTGCGCCGGGAACACCCTTGATGGAGGGATGCAGCCGGGCGGCTGGGGCCTGCTGGCCGGTCACGAGACACTGGACCAGCGGAGCGTCGGGCGAAGCGCTGCTGTAGTGCTGCTGCCATGCCGCTCGGATCGCTTCATCTTCAGTGGACAGGATGCTGCCCTCCGGCCCTTCATAGTCGAACAGAAGGTTGGCGTTTCCGGTGATATCCTTCCAGCGGTCAGCCAGTAACGGGTGGGCCGATGCTTCTTCGGGCTTCCAATGGTCAAAAAACGCAAGGATCGCTCTGGCCGCAGGGGAATCGACCCCATCCAGAATGGCATGGTGCAGCTTTGCACAGGCCTCGAAGCACTGGATGGAGCGCTCCGGCTTGCCTTTTTCGTCTGCACCCAGCAGATAGGTGGAATTGTCACACAGAAAATTTGCAGCAATGCCGGAAGCTCGTTTGACATGGGCAGGAACTGCCATTTCCCGCGGGGCGAGCACTTCTTTTTTACCGCGCGGAACCGTCTGGCGGCAGTCCACGAGGTCGATGAGCTGGCCTTCCGCGTTGATGCGGAGCCAGTAGCTGACCTTGAACTGATTCTCCCAGCCGGGGGCTGAGATCTGTCCGGTGCGGAGCAGCTGCTCATAATAAGCAGTCAATGCCTGTAAGATCATGTGAACACCTCCACATCCCGGCAATCCATCACCCCGTTGACCAGCTTTGCCCGGAAGAACTGCGAGCGGATGTTGGCCGGGTCGGAATAATCCAGATCATACAGCATGAATCCGAGGTCCTGCGTGGCTTCTTCCAGTGCAGGAATGTCGCCGCCGGGCCACTCCCGGAAGTTGGCAGGGAACTCGCGGCAGCCAAAGCAGGGCTGATGATAGCACTGGCCTTTGCTCAAACGGCGGCGAAGGATATCCTGGAATTTTCCGGGGTTGTCGCCGGGGGCTGCCTTGTCGGTCATGGTGAAGTGACACTCGATGACATAGTGGACGTCCTGCAGGATCAGAGCGGCGCGCTGCTGGATGTCCTGGCTGGTGTAGAGCACCGGCGGCGTTCCTCCTTTGGCGGCAGACAGTGCTGCGGAAGCCAGCAGGGTGGAGCGGACCTCGTTTCGCCGGATGTTGGTGAACTGGATGGGACTCAATAAGTAGATGCGGTCAATGTGGTACTGCAGGCCAGGGTGCCAGTAGATCGCTTCAACGAGCCCTCTTGCGGCCGACGGTGTGATGATGTCGTAACTGACACGTTCGGTCTTCATTTCGGGCCGGGAGAAGCATCCATAGGGTCCCCAGACTTCAATGCGCATGGACATGCGCATCACCTCCTTTCAAACGGTTGTCGGACTTTCAGGCGAACATCGAATTTGCCCATTGCAACCACCTCTTTGTTGTTGACTTCTGTTGTATGTTGTTTCAAAAAACTCCTTGTGGCTTTAGTATAGCACACTTTTTGCGAAATGCAAGATGCTACTTGTATAAAATCCAAATTCAACCTATAATAAAGGAGTCATTCGGAGAAAAACGAATGTGGGTTGAAATTGTTGGATGTTGTTTCAAGCAATGGGGGAAAAGCAGTGGAGTCGTGTGCTCTGCTGCTTTTTCCTTTTCAGAGGATGATCGCCCTGCCTTCTTCGATCTCCATCGAAAGGCCGGTCCTGCGGCTGTACAAGTCTGGATCAGCGAGGACGGCGGAATCATCGGGGAAATCCGGAGAACGTTCCAATGCACCGGCGGCGTCCAGCGAACGGAACTGCTTTTCATAACATTCTACGCTGTAAATGCCCAGGCGGCGGAGCTGAGCACGGCTGATGTGTCCGCCGCGAAGCGATGCGCAGAGGTCGGCACCTTCCTCAATGGGAAGATAGATCGTGTAAGTGTGGTTCTCAATGAGGTGGAACTTTCCGGCAACCTGTGCAAAGGGAAACTGACATCCCTTGATACCATGCTGAAAAGCGTCCAGAATGTTCTGTTTGTCAAGCGTTGCACGGGTGCGATAGAAGGATTCAAAATAGCTGTGAATGGCGTCCGGTGTGTCGAGCAGGTCGTAGGCCCGCTCGGTGGCATTCATGGCGTTGACATTCTGCGAAAGCATGGGGAGCGGTGCCAGACCTTCCAGCTGGAAAGAAGCAACGATGCTTTTTTTCGGGTCGCGTCTGCCCTCCCGGTTGCAGCGCCCGGCGGTCTGGAGCAGGGAATCCAGACCGGCGGCTTCACGGTAGGCGAGCGGAAAGTCCACATCGACGCCTGCTTCGATCAAGGAGGTGGAAACGACCCGGCAGGGAAGCCCCGCCTTGAGCCGTTGGCGGATCTCATCCAACTGTCGGCGGCGGTCAGCAGCACAGAGGAAGGTGGTCAGGCAGTAGCTGCCTTCGGCGGGGAGCTGTGCAAACAGATCCTGGGCGGTCTTGCGCCGGTTGACCACACAGAGCACCTGTTCGGCAGACGAAAGCTGTGCGCAGAGGGCCTCAGCGGAGAGGGTGCCCAGATCTTGCCGGGTCACGCGGCGAAGGACTTCATAGAGGTGAGCCGGGTCGGGGCTGAGTTCTTTTGCGGTCAGGCCGGGGGCAAGCTCCTGAAGCAGCGGCGTCAAGGCGGGCTGCGTTGCGGTGCAGAGAACGGCGGTAGTGTGGTAGTGCTGGACCAGCTGTGCGATGGCGGAAACGCAGGGCTTCAGGTAATCGGTAGGGAACGTCTGTGCTTCATCAAAAAGAATGACACTGTTGGCAATGTTGTGCAGTTTGCGGCACCGGCTGCTGCGGTTGGCGTAGAGGGATTCGAAGAACTGCACAGCGGTCGTCACCACGATGGGAGCGTCCCAGTTTTCGCTGGAAAGCAGTTTCCGGTACTGAGCAGGTGTCAGGTCGTCTTTTTCGGTCAGCTTGTAGTCTACACCGGAAAAGGGGGGCAGCACATTGTATTCTCCCAGAAGATCTGCGAACGTCTGCGCCGTCTGGTCGATGATGGAAGTGTAGGGGATGACGTAAATGATGCGCTCCATCTGCGGCTTTTGTGCCACAGCATGTTCCAGCGCAAAGGCGAGGGACGCGAAGGTTTTGCCGCCGCCCGTGGGAACTGTGAGCGTATAAAGCCCCTGTGGTGCATGAGCACCCTGTTCCATGCAGGCCCGCAGTACTTTGTTCCGCTCCTGCGCGACAGGGGAAGCGGCAGGGCTGTCAAGGTAGCGTTTGGCCTGTGCCCGGACTTTTTCCAGCAGAGCAGAAAGTGGTTCCCCCATCCCACGCGGGGCTGCTTTACCGTCCATGAAGGTCTCGGTGTCGATGAAGTCGGCGTCCACGAGGCAGGAGTAGAGCATCCGGGTAAAGAACGCGAGGCTCAGCGGGTCGGCGCAGGCCCACGCGGGCGGCGTCGAGGCGGGGAGCGTTATTTCCTGCCAGCCGTCGTAGGGGGCTACCGGCTTCTTGCTCCGGCCAAACAGGGTGGCGTCGCCCGGGTCATCGGCGGGGCTCCCGCCGTCGGGCAGGCCGCTGTGGTGTCCGGCCACGGCAAAGGCGGCGTGGAGATGTTGGCGAACCCAGGCCTCCTGCGCTCCGGCGGTGGAGTGGTCCACCTTGGGGCCGCCTTTGAGCCGCAGCTGGAAGGCGTCGCTGTATTTGCCGACGTCGTGGAGCCACGCGGCAAATTCGGCCTCACTCTGCGCCCCGAAGGGGGCAGCGAAGGAACCGGCCAGTCTGGCAGTGCCGGCGAGATGGTCATAGACGGTCTGGGTGCGGGTGCCGTCCTCGCTGATGTGGGCAAGATGTGTGGAGTGCTCCATAAAATGACCTCCTGACTCTGGTTTGCAATAAGGATACGCTTTTCAAAAAGCAGCTGTCAACAAAACGCGCTTTTCAACGAAAAATTCTGGGACTTTGCACAAAAAGCAGACGGAAAAATCTGCAAAGTGACAAAGATGAAAGAAACGAGTTTTTTCTTGTTTTTATGATAATGAAAATACTGTCCAATAAACTGGATTTTTGCTGATTTTTCAGGCAAAAATGAAAAGAGATCTGCGTTTTCTGTACTGCGGGAGGAAGACCGTCTGTCGGCAGAGAAAAGATGAAGATGTTGTGTACAACAACACCGCATTAAGATGGAATTAAGGCAGAGTTAAGAAAATTGCAAGAAAAGTGCTTAATTATTCCATCTTGGAATGGACTTTCGGGAAAATCAAGGCGAATATCCCCCTTTTCATTTGCTATAATCTGTTGTATTATGAATAACAGATATGGAATCCGAGCAAAATGCGCCTGGATGAAGCGCAAACAGGAATGATAAGAAAAATAAAGGGCAATAGAGGGAGAGCTACGATGGACGAAAAAGATTACGAGCTGCTGCACGCGCTGGACGAGACGCGCAACATCACCCACGCAGCGGACAAACTGTACATGACCCAGTCGGCACTGTCCAAGCGCATCAAGGCACTGGAACAGGAGCTGGGGGTGGAGATCGTCCTGCGCTCGCGGCAGGGCATCCGCTTCACGCCGGCCGGTGAACAGGTGCTGCTCCACAGCGCTGCCGCCGCCCGCGAGATGGAAAAGATGCGCCGCCAGCTGGCCTCCATCCAGGGCGAAGCCTGCGGCACCCTGCGGGCAGGCATCTCGGTGAACTTCTCCTACTACCGCCTGCCCGAGGTGCTGACCGAGTACCACAAGGCCTACCCGAAGGTACGCCTCGACATCGCCACCGGCCACAGCCGGAACATCTACCAGCAGATGCTGGATTCTTCGCTGGACGTGGCAGTGCTGCGCGGCGAGTATCCGTGGGACGGCACCCAGTTCCTGCTCTCGCAAGAGAATATCTGCCTGATCTGCAGCGAGGAGAACAAGGACAGACCCATCTCCGATTACCTTTATATCGACCACAGCAGCGACGCCACCATCAGCGCCCAGATGGCCCGCTGGCGCTACGAGAACGGCGTGACCAACGATGTGGGCAATTTTGTGGTGGATAACATCATGGTCTGCCGTGAGATGGTGGAGCGGGGCCTCGGCTGGGCGCTGATGCCGGAAGTGGCGCTGGATAACTTCAAGGGATATGTCAAGCCCTGCACCTTCGAGAACGGCGAGCCCTTCGTCCGGCGCACCTATATTTTCTGCCAGAGAGACGCCGCTGCGCTGCCGCAGGTGCAGCTCTTTATGGACATGCTCAAAAAACACCGCTGAGAGGAGAAAAACATGGAAACGACTGTTTCGCTGGTCCAGATGCTGGATGCACGGGAGCGCCGGGTGCAGTATCAGCAGGAGCTGCTGGCTCAGTACCACAAGCCTCTCATCTGCTTTACCATGAATATCTGCGGCCCGGTAAAGGATTCGCCCCTCATCCAGCGGGGCTTTGCGCGGGGGCGTCAGCTGCTGCGCCAGCAGTTTTTGCGGGCAAAGCTGGCGCCGCTGTATCAGGACACCGTCCGGGAAGTGACCGGCTGCGAGGCGTTCTATGTGCTGGACGCCGACCCGCTGACCATCAAGAAATTCACCACCGACATCGAGGACGCCACCCCGCTGGGGCGGCTGTTCGACATGGACGTCATCCGCCCGGACGGCCTCAAAGTGGACAGAGAAGAGCTAAACCTCGAAGGCCGCTGCTGTCTTATCTGCGGCGGGCCTGCTAAGGTGTGCAGCAGCCGCCGTATCCATACCGTGGCCGAACTGCAGGAAAAGACGACGGAGATCCTGACCGAGGCCCGGGACGCGCAGGACATCGCCGACGCGGCCCGTCTGGCCGTCCGCGCTCTGCTCTACGAAGTGACCACCACCCCAAAGCCCGGCCTTGTGGATCGGCGCAACAGCGGAAGCCACAGGGACATGGATGTGTTCACTTTCATGGACAGCGCCGCGGCGCTCTACCCCTATTTTGAAGCCTGCGCCCGGACGGGCCGCGAGACGGCGGAACAGTCCGCGCCCGAGACCTTCGCGGCCCTGCGGCCCCTGGGTTGTGAGGCCGAGGGCGAGATGCTGGACGCCACCGGCGGCGTCAACACCCACAAGGGCGCGGTCTTTTCGGTGGGCATCGTCTGCGCGGCACTGGGACGCCTCGACCGCTCCCTTTGGGTGGATGCAGCCCGCGTTCTGTCAGAAGTATCCGCAATGACGGTGGGCCTGAGCGAGAAGGATTTTGCAGACGTCACTGCCGAGAACGCCGCCACCGTGGGCCAGAAGCTTTATATCCAGTACGGCATCGCCGGTGTGCGCGGGCAGGTGGAAGCTGGACTTCCCGCAGTGCTGAATGTCGGTCTGCCGGTGCTGGAAGAGGGCCTTGCCAAGGGTTACGACTTTGACCGCGCCGGCGGCGGCGCACTGCTGGCCATCCTGGCCAACAGCACCGATACCAACATCATTGCCCGCTCGAGCCGGGAGAGTCAGCTGGCCCTCACCGAAGAGCTGAAAGCCCTTCTCGCCCAGACACCTTACCCGGATAAAGATGCGCTCGCGGCGCTGGATGACCGGTTCATTGCGGAAAATCTCTCGCCCGGCGGCAGTGCTGACCTGCTGGCGCTGACCTGGCTGCTCCATTTTGTTACTACTGAGGGGAATATCGATGAGTGAATATACCATTTCGCAGGTCTATCCGACCGATAAAACCGTTCTGGCCCAAATCGACACACTGCTGAGTCAGGAGGGCATCCGCCGCGACGGCAATCTGGACTACATCTGCGCCATGTTCGACGAGGAATACAACGTCATCGGCACCGGCAGCTGCTTCGGCAACACCCTGCGGTGCTTCGCCGTCAGCAGCGCCCATCAGGGCGAGGGTCTGCTGAACCAGATCATCACCCATCTCATCGAGGTGCAGTGCGCGCGGGGGAATATGCACCTGTTTCTCTACACCAAGGTAAAAAGCTCCAAGTTTTTCGGCGCCCTCGGCTTCTACGAGATCGCCCGGGTGGAGGATACCCTTGTCTTCATGGAGAACCGCCGCGACGGCTTCGGGGCTTATCTGCGCGATCTGGAAAAGACCAGGACCGAGGGCAAAAGTGCGGCCCTCGTCATGAACGCGAACCCATTTACCCTCGGTCATCAGTATCTTGTGGAAAAAGCCGCTGCCGCCTGCGACACGCTCCACCTGTTCGTGGTCAGTGAGGACGCCAGCCTCGTGCCTTTTGCCGTGCGCAGGAAGCTGGTGGAGGCGGGCGTGGCCCATCTGCCGAATGTGGTGCTCCACGACAGCGGCCCCTACATCATCTCGAATGCCACCTTCCCCAGTTACTTCCTGAAGGATGAGGCAGCTGTCATCGACGGCCACGCCCGGCTGGACCTCGCCGTCTTTACGAAAATCGCGGCGGCGCTGAACATCACTGCCCGCTATGTGGGCGAGGAGCCTACCAGTCAGGTGACGGGGCTTTACAACCAGATCATGTGCGAGCAGCTGCCCAAAGCGGGTATCGAGTGTGTCGTTGTACCCCGCAAAGAAGCAAACGGCAAGGCCATCAGTGCTTCCACCGTCCGCCAGTGCCTGCAGAGCGGCGACTGGGATACCCTCGAGACGCTGCTGCCCAAGACCAGCCTCGACTATTTCCGCAGCCCGGAGGCAGAGCCGGTGCTGGCACGCATCCGCAATGCGGGCAATGTCGTGCATTACTGAGAAAAACTTCCTCTCTCTTTGTGGTCATGACAACAGAAATAGGACGAAGCATCTGTTATAATAGGCCCATCAAGAAAAGGAGAGTGTGGATATGATACGTAAAATCATTCATATAGACGAAGAAAAATGCAATGGCTGTGGTGCCTGTGTCACTGCCTGCCATGAGGGTGCCATCGGCCTCGTGAACGGAAAGGCCAAGCTTATGCGCGACGACTACTGCGACGGCTTCGGCGACTGCCTGCCCGGCTGCCCCACCGGTGCCATCACCTTCGAGGAGCGGGAGGCCGCTGCCTACGATGAGCAGGCTGTGCTGGAAAACAAACAGAAAAAGGCTGCTGCCGCTGCCGAAAAGCCCGTCTTCCACGGCTGCCCGGGCAGCGCCATGCGCCAGTTTGACCGCCAGCAGGCCGCACCGGCTGTAGCTCCTGCCGCCGCCGAGCCCTCGCAGCTGGCCCAGTGGCCTTGCCAGATCAAGCTCGTGCCGGTGAATGCACCCTATTTTGACGGTGCCAAGCTGCTTATCGCCGCCGACTGCACCGCCTACGCCTACGCGAACATCCATCAGGAGTTCATGCGCGGCCATGTTACCCTCATCGGCTGCCCCAAGCTGGATGCCGTGGACTACAGCGAGAAGCTGACCGAGATCATCCGCAATAACGACATCAAGAGCGTTACCGTCCTGCGGATGGAAGTGCCTTGCTGCGGAGGTCTCGAACACGCCGCCGTCACTGCCCTCAAGAACAGCGGCAAGTTCATCCCCTGGAATGTCGTCACCTTCTCGGTGGATGGCCGTATCCTCGACCGGTAAATAATCGCAAACCAAAAAAGCAGACGCTGCACAAAGCGTCTGCTTTTTTGGTATCATTCAGTTTGTGGTCTGGGTGGCGGACTGTATCATCTTCCAGACAGACTCGACGCTCTGGCGTATCTGAGCCAGCGTGGCGATGTCCTCGTCGCTCATCCGGGAAGCCGGGGGAGTGAGCACCGTCTTGGCAGAAGTCACCGTGCCGGTGAGCTGGATGTGGACGTTGTGGTCCGGGATGGTCAGCAGCACATGGATGGGCGTGGTCTTCGAGAAGAGAGCGTCCGTTGAAAAGCCGAGCACGAGGGTCGTGCCGTCGGCTGCGGCGGGGAACTGATAGTAGCGGTAGCCGTCCCGTGCGGCAGAAGGAGAGACTTTTTTCAGCCCCTTGAGCGAGAGGGTGAAGCCGGAAAGCTCCTGAAGCTCGACCTTGTTCGTCTCGACGCCCAGCACGGCGGAAGCCTGCGTCTGGGAGATGTAGTCTCCGAGGCTCCACTCTGGCAGAAGAACGCTTGCGATGGAGAGTTTATCGGTGACAGCCTGACGCAGAACGGTGTAGAGCTGCCCGATGTCGAAGAGCGTCTCTTCCGAGTCGATATAGACCCGGGTGAAGGGAGACGTCTTGACGGAGTCGTCTTCGTTGGGCTGGTAGAAAGAGAGCTGCAGCTTTCCGGGCGCATACTGCTGGTGAATGTCATCGGCTTCATCGGCTATTAC
>OGLX01001775.1_pt1 | contig 10058 bp, 14 predicted proteins | sample 1572821 | NCBI WGS metagenome assembly OGLX01 (sample SAMEA2581908, study PRJEB24529) | metagenome | biome: Human gut stool | place: China | collected 2011 | reverse complement strand
TGGACTACCTTTCATTCCTTATGTTGCGGATGAAGAACTGCCCGACCATGCCCAATCTTGATGGGCAGGATTATGTCGTTCTCAATTCGGTTGCCAATGTTTCCAAAGCAATGGATGTGCTGCATGGGTACGAGCGCATCCACTGCCTGCTTGACAATGACGAGGCTGGAAGAAATGCCTACTTGGAATTGGCAAGAGAGTTCAGCGGTCGTATCAGGGACTTCTCCGACAACTACAACGGACATAAAGACCTGAACGATTACCTATGCGGTAAGTGGCAGAATGTAACCGTTAATCCACCTCCACGAACCATCGTAAAACCCAAAAAGAAAGGACTTGGATTATAGCACCTTGAACAAGAAAAACGTGAGATGCTCAAAACTCATTCCATAAGGATTGGGAGGTAGCAAGTTTGTGTTTCGGGCGTACCGAAACCGCTTGCTACCCACTTCCCAAGTTTCGGAAGATGGCATCCCGTTGGTCTATACAGTATAATCAGTAACAGAATTAGAAGAAACGAAATATGGAACAGAACAAGGAACGTAACAAGGGTGGTCGCCCCAAGAAGGAAGCGACCGAGAAACTGAAATACCGTGTCGCGGTGAAGATGGCGACAGCCGACTACTACCGTCTGCTGACACAGGCGCATGAAGCCGGAGTATCACCGAGCGAGTACATGAGGGAATGTTTCCGAAACGGATATGTAAAGGAACGGTTGTCGAAAGAACATTCCGGCCATGTACGCCAGCTTTGCGGCATGGCGAACAACCTCAACCAGCTTGCACGCAAGGCAAACGCCGGAGGGTATTCCGAAGTCGGTTGGGACTGCAAGGTGGCGTTGGCACGGATTCATGAACTTATAAACAAGATAGGAGTATGATGGCAAAAATTACAAAGGGCAGTGACTTCAAGGGTGTGACGGAGTACATACTTGACAAAGGCAAGAATGCCCAAGTTGTCGCATACGATGGCTTGTTCATGGAAAACAAGGACACCATCGCCATGAGTTTTAACGTCCAATGGCAGATGAACGGCAAGGTGTCGAAGCCTGTCGGACACATCGCATTGAGTTTTTCAAAAGAGGATGAGCCGCGCCTGACGAACCGCGTCATGGCAAGCATCGCACTCGAATACATGGAGCGGATGGGCATCCGTGACACGCAGTTCTTCATCGCCCGACACTTCGACAAGGAGCATCCGCACGTACATATCGCCTTCAACCGCATCGACAACAGCGGAAACACCATTTCAGACAGGAACGAGCGGTTGCGCAGCACCCGTATCTGCAAGGAGCTTACGCAAAAGTACGGGCTTTACATGGCAAACGGCAAGGATAATGTCAAGCGTGAGCGGCTGAAAGAGCCGGACAGGACGAAGTACGAGCTTTACGACATCCTCAAAACCGAGGTCGGAAGGTGTGGCAACTGGAACGTGCTTGTCGCCAACTTGAAGCGTCAGGGCGTGGAAGTGCATTTCAAGCACAAGGGACAGACGGACGAAATACAGGGCGTGGTCTTTACCAAAAACAGCTACCATTTCAACGGCTCTAAGGTGGACAGGCGTTTCAGCTATTCCAAGATTAACGTGGCATTGCAGCGCAACAGACGTGAGGAATACATAAAACAGGCATCAATGGCAAAAGAAAAAAGTTTGGGACAGGCGAATACTCCAACACAGTCCGTCACGGGACACGGCGAGTTTTTCAGTGGCTCATTAGGACTGCTGAACGGCAGTTCTTCCTACAATGCCGCCGATGCGGAAGCCAATCAGGAAATGGCGGAGATACTTCGCAGGAAGAAGAAACGTAAGCGAGGGATGGGATTGTAATTGTCGCAGAAACGCAGTCCGGCGAACTGCGCGATGGCCATTTCCGCCTCCTTGGGATTGAGCGTGGTCTCGTCGGCGATGAGCCGCGCCACCTCCTTGTCGTCCACCTGCTTGATGGTCTTCACCGATGCATACCATTTCACACTTTTGTTAATCGGGTTCTTCTTTGCCACTTTGTCGTAGATGATTGCCATAGTTTTTTCCTCCTATACGTTATTTTTCTGTTGTTGTCACACGCGCGTATGCGGCTGGCTTCCACCGCCGCCCGGCAAAGATAGGCAAAGCGCGGCACAATCCGTCCGCAAGAGGCGGAATTTTGCGTATGTTCTAAAACATAAGGATGCGCCGAGGGCGGACGGGAACCGGTGAGGATGACGAATGGCGGATTCAGAAGTCCTTGTGCTCAATGCCTGCGGAGGGACATATCCGCAGGCATGACGATAACAGCCAGCGGCTAATCTGTCGGGAAATGTCTTTTATACAAATACGTTCCGAGGAATAAGGGAATTATACTACCCCCTAACGATATACATGAAATAACAAAATAAGCTAAGCCTTGGAATCCCTCGACTATTCTGATGCTGGCCCACAGAAAAGATAAAATGACAATGAGCGGACATACTATTGTCCAGCATGTAAAGGCGCTTTTTATCCAGCCTTTGCCTTGCATCTTGCGATATGAAAGCAATCCTCCTGTCAAATAGGCGATTTCCCAAACAAAGAACAGTTCCCAACCTGTAGAATCTATGATAAATAAGTCATGTATTAGCACCACTCCTCCGAAAATGTCCATCATAACGGGCATAAGAGCTATTATCGCCAGCCATATCCAAAATCGTTTATCGGTCAGTTTCATAATCAGCAGGATTAAATAGGAGTTTTTTCTTGTCATTCAGAAATTCAGAGTAAATGCTATCGGTCGAAAATAACAAAGGTTTCTGAATGCCTAATTGTTTCAATTTACCTATGAAATTCAATTCATCTTCAATTGGTATGACGACATCATTACGGGTATCAACTATCACATACTGCTCCATATTCCACCACGGTTCTTTATCATTATATTCATCGCGTAATTCAGAAGTGTATTTACAATAAATAATAGAGTCTGTTACGCCCACATATTCAACCCGTTTTCGTGCGCTCGATAAAAGGCACGTTCCCGACACTGCGTAGCCTGATGAAGTATTCGTCTTTACAATATCCCAATGTTTTATTCCTTGTGAGGAATTTAGGGAAAGCAGTTCGTATGGAGCAATCAAAGGGAATCTACAATAGTCACGGCCACCGGGATTACGATAGAAGCCCTCATCAAATATTTCATCTATGCCTGCTCCTATAGAACTTTTAATCTCTTTTACTTTATTAGCAATTCTGCTGCAACTACCAAATAATAAAAGTATTGATGCCAATGCGATAATGCCTGTTATTTTCTGCCACCTTTTCATTCTGTGATAAGTTTATATCCGTTTTTAATACAGAGAATGACGTTGATTATTGTCACTAATAAGATAATCATGGCAAGCCACGATTTGGGTGATCCAACAGCTATCAACATAAAAGCACAGAATGTAAATGCTAATGTATATAAAGCCAATACGACATTAGCAATGATTGCAACTACCTTATTCTTGGAATCATTGAGCCAACCACATAAAATTACAATGATTCCTACGCACATAGATATTAGGATATAACCAAGACAGAACCATGCCACGCCCGTAAGAGTCCACCATAAAGGAAACCATGATTTATTCAGCTGTATCATATTATTTTCTCCATAACTTAATGTCTTTTCATCTTTTTATCACCATTATTTGGAGCTAACCAAAACAGGAAGGACAAGACAAAAATGACAACAATTACTATAAGTCCTCTTTCAATACCTGAGTTACGGCAAAAGACCCTATCAAGCAACTCGTCATAATAAAATATGGTGTTGTTTTCCCCGAGTTGCAAGCTATCACCAAGATTTATGCCAGTATGGTATTCCTTATTTCGATAAACGATGACGGCTGTTGGATGTTGTCTGGAGCTGTGTTCAAGATGTAATTCTATTATATTACAGGCTATATTGTCTTGGGTATTCTGAATTTTGGTTTCTCTGACATATAGTAAATAACTATATGCTGTAAAAAGCCCGATACTTAAGTTTATCAGAATTACTACTATCTTTTGCCACTTCGTCATACGCTAAACTTTTTCATTTATCATTCATACTACTCCGAACACCACGGATTCTTGTCATTCCTTACCATCTCAATCATTGAACGGTCGAACTTTTCTAAAGGAAATGTCCCTTCATCGTATTCATAAGCAATACGCTTCTTGGTATATGTTAGACCAGAATTATGTTCCCAAACACATAGTCCTATAACATATAATTTCTCCTCTCTAATCCGTATAGCAATATTCCATCCGACTTTATAACCTTGACCTCCAATATATGCAAGTTCGAAATCACATGATTGATTAAATGTGCCGTTATTCTCATCATCAGAAGGAATAAAAAAGTTTTCGCAAGGAACAATAACGCTTTCGCAAGGAATAATAATGCTGTTGTCCATTGTCGATTCATATGGTTTAGTGCCGACGTCTATTATCGGTTCATTTGAAATTACGTTATCGTAAATAAATGTATCTTCTCCTTTCTTAATCAACAATAATCTATCACCAAACAACATCCACTTTTTCCCATTATCGTAATCGGGAGACAAGATAGCAAGGTGATATATATTGATACCTTTTTCATCACCAATTTCCATATAACAGCTATCTACAAAATTGTAAATAACAGATATTTTACAACCGTGGTAATCATTATATCCCAATGGTTTAATTCCCATACAATTCAAAGTGTCGCCTACGGGATATACGTGATGTTCAAAATTCTTTGTTTGCACATCCTTTGTAGTCATATCCTTGTCCTCGACAGCCATTTTGTCATAGACAGGCTTGTTGTTACTCGCGAAAGATACCATTGTCGATACAATGAACAATCCTGCCAACCATTTTATATTAACTTCTATCTTCATTTTCAATGATTATTTTCTGAATCCTGCATAATTATCTTTACCAATTCTTACACCGCCTCCGCCCAACCGGGAATCCTTATGCTCAATGTCTGCGGAGGAACACATTCGCAGGGACGGAGAATTACTCTTCTTCGTAAAACTTTACTGGTCTATTAAAAGATGGAATAAGCTCAAAATATAACACTTTTATCGTATCTCCGATTTTGTCCTTGTTTCCTACTTCTATTAAAGAATTACCTGTATAAGTTTTATCTCCTACTCTAAATTCATACAGATAATTGTTAGAAGTCCATCTGTGAACAAATGATGATTCGTTAGAGGTTATTATTGCCTCACATTTGTTTCCGTGATATTTCAGAATAGTTGTTAAAATGGGGGTCGATAAGGCGTATATTATAATACACAAACAAAAGCAGAAATATACTTTCCCTATTGTTATCCTTATAGGAAAGTCTTTGAATGTGCTTTTTTTCTTATTGCCTCTTTTTCCCATTTTTCATTTTTATTCCTATCGCCCGCAAAGTTACCATATTTTCCACAGAAAACCTCGCATCGGCACCTGCGAATTGACGGGAGGGGACGAAAAAAGTGCCTGATACATAGCGCCGTCACGGAATATATCGCTATCTTTGTAGGCGTGCCACGGACAAGGCGGCTGCGGAGCCGATGCCGAGGTAGCTACCTCGACAGCCACAAGGTAGCTACCAAGTCAGCCTCAAGGTAGCTACCTTCTCCGCGTCCCGCCGAAGGGACGGGCGGCGCAAACCGGAATACTAACCTTAAAAATACAAAACAACGATGCCATTCTGGAAAAAATCATTCAGTAAGAGGACGGGCGTTTACTACCCCCAGGCCGTAGTGCAGGGCAAGCCCGTGGAGACGGAGACCATCGCCAAAGACCTGGCGAAGATTTCCACAGTGAGCAACTCGGACGTGCAGGCCGTGCTGGGCGACATCAGCGGCGTGATGCACACGCGCATGGCGCAGGGCAAGAGCGTCCACATCAAGGGGCTGGGCTACTTCCGCTACGTGCTCGACACGCGCGGCGTGAAGGACCTGGCCGACTTCGACTTCGACAAGCAGGTGCAGGCCGTGCGCGTGCAGTTCATCCCCGAACGCTCGCGCCTGAGCAGCGGCGCCTACACCCGCGCCCTCGTGGACACGGAGCAGCTGGAGTGGATTGAGCTGCCCGCCTCGGCGGAGGACACCATGCCCGGAGCCGGCGACGGCACGGGAGGCTCCACCACGCCGGGCGGCGGCGATGAAAACACCAATCCGCTGGGCTGATCCGCGCCAAAGGCTTTACAGGGGGATGCGCACCTTCCGCAGACGGGGGGATGCGCATCCTTTTTTTGCGGCAAGATGCCGTGCGCTCTTGCGGCAAACGCAGGGCTTTCTTGCAACGGATGCGGGGCTTCCTTATGACGGATGCAGGGCTTCCGTTTCGCGGATGCAGGGCTTCCGTTTCGCGGATGCGCATCTTGTGTTTCGCAGATGCGCATTTCCCGTCTGAAAGATGCGCATCTTTGGGTGGGAAAGATGCGCATTTGTCGGGGGCAAAGATGCGCATCTTCCGGAAACAAGATGTGCATCTTTCAGCTGGGGGGCTGCATCGCTGCGGATGAAGGCGTGCGTCTGCCGTTCCCCCGGCCTCGGCATTTCCCGTTTTTTCGTTCATACTTAGCATTTTGCGGAGGGCATCGCGAGGTTTTCTGAGAGGAATGCGGTAACTTTGTGGACGATAGGAATAAAAAATGTTTGGCGAATGAAACTTTCAATTACACAAGTTACGACACGTTTAGTGGCGTTTTTTGCGGTCGTTATACTTATGCGGACAGGTTTGTCCGCACAAGCATTCATCACCTTTTCCGCAACATACGAGTATAATACAGAGAATTTGCATTATAAGCTCAAATATAAAGCACCCGATTCGCTATGGTTGCACTACAACGATACACTAATTTCGATGAGTTCGGCTGACACTCGAAAGTTCGACGCATTATCGGCATCTTTTTTCGGCAAAAAGGGTGTCGTGAAGAAAAATGATACGATAACATCTAACGCGCCAATAATAGATATTTCAATCGAGTGTGCGCCTCGCATTGAGGATAAGGGTTTGGTGATGCAGACAAGTATCAGCCGTCAGCCCACCTACAAATATTCTCCTGAATTTATAGCGTTGGAGCACTTTGTCGAAGATGCAACCGCTCCATATATCTATATGTCGGAAGGCATTTGGGAACCAGGCGGAGTGGAAAGCTACCCGGAATATATAGGTGGCTATGACGCTTTGGCAAGCTATATTGTGAAAAATATGCAGTTGCCTAAAGAATTAGACAACTCCTGTGTCATTGGAAAGGTAATATTGAAAATGGAAGTAACATCTGCGGGTAGTGTCGGTAAAATAAAGGTGTACAGAACACCACATGAATTATTAAGTGAAGAAATAATAAGAGTGGTGCGAGCTTTGCCAGAAGAATGTTTTATACCGGCAAAACGCAAAGGAGTTGCGGTTTCATGTTGGTTCACTTTCCCGGTAAATATTCATATGCAATAATAATACTATCGTGTTCTCCGTCCAGCCGGATGTGCCATCCGGCTATCTTGAGTATCAGCATTTCAAATGCGAAAAAAGATTGGTGGCGGATTTATAATTGGCTTTGCCGACCGTTGGTTCCTGATACTCGAAGACTGCGGAGGGCACATCCGCAGGGACGGAGCATACGGCGGTGGTAAGCATGAAACCCGGTTCCGCCGACTATATTCCCAAGCAATTGGTAGAGGACAGGCTTGTTCCTCTCATCCGTTTACTGCACAAAGTACAGGAACAGAAAAGACAAGGGAAAGCCCCGATATTTCCCCGGCAGGGAGCGGCATACCAAGCAATCAAACGGCGTGTCCGATTGGTTGCACCCACCCGAATGAGTGTGTTGATACTCGGAGAGAACGGCACGGGCAAGGAGCATATCGCCCAACACATCCATACAAAAAGCAAACTGGCGGACAAGCCTTTCGTGGCGGTGGATTGCGGTTCGTTGTCCCCGACATTGGCGCAGTCCGCCTTCTTCGGACACGTCAAAGGGGCATTCACGGGAGCGGACACGAACAAGACCGGCTACTTTCAGGAAGCCGAAGGTGGCACATTGTTCCTTGACGAGGTGGGAAATCTTCCGATGGAAATGCAACGGATGTTACTCCGTGTCATACAGGAATACCGCTATCGTCCAATAGGAGCGAAAGAGGACAAGACCGCCAATGTGCGGATAGTGGCGGCAACAAACGAGGACTTGGAAAAGGCTGTCACCGAAAAGCGTTTCCGCGAGGATTTGCTCTATCGTCTGAAAGAATACACGATAACCGTACCGCCCTTACGTGATTGTCAAGAGGATATATTACCATTGGCGGAGTTTTTCCTCTCATTGTCAAACAAGGATTTGGAATGCAATATCAAAGGTTTCAGCGCATCTGCACGTAAAGCCCTGTTTGCCTATCCATGGCCGGGCAATGTGCGTGAATTGAAGCAAAAGATACAAGTGGCAGTCCTGCACGCTGAACATGACATAATAACCGAGGACGATATGGAACTGCACACCGAAGACCAACCCGTTTCCACCGTCTTTGCCCTCAAAGACACCGAACAGGAAAAGGAACGTATCCGCCGTGCTTTGGAACAGGCGAACGGTAACAGGAGTATCGCCGCCCGTCTGTTGGGGATAGGACGTTCAACGCTCTATCGGAAGATGCTGGAATATGGAATAACACCATCAGAAGCATTTACGTGAAAAAAGCAGGAAAGTTTGATATGTTTCCGCTTTTTATTGCTACTTTTGCATCAAGATGAGTGACGTTGATAGCAATTCACAGCAAAGCGCAGAAACTAAAACGGTTGCCAATTCGTTACCTCGATTTTAGCCCTTCTTTCAAACTTCCTAAAACAAAGGAAGTTATAAAAATCTTCCAGAATTACGGAAAAATTCCATTTTCGTCCACGAAAGTCTGAGTTTTTGGGGCAAGGACCAAAAATCATTTGATATGAGCTACGGTAATCGTTTCTGAATAATCAATTATTAATCCGTATGATTACAAGTTAATCCTATTATTCTGATTAACAGTGAGATATGTATGTGTATTGGCGAAAAGAAACCCTCCCCTTTTCGTCGGCGCATTTTCGTATTTTCACGGTGTTGGGAACATTGGAAACGGGAGCGGCGGCCAATAAGTAGCCTGCTGCTGATTTCCATTCTTTTGCATAACCGTTCTCCCGAAATCGCTCGATTCGATACAATCTCTGTTCGGAGTTCATCACTACGTTCCGCTATGGAACGTAGCGGTCGATTTATTACAAATAAAGGTATATGCAATTCGTCTGGGAGAATCGCTCTTTGATCGGAGCCTGATCGGACGCGGCCTGGTCCGTGCGAATATTCTTCGGCCGGACGATGGCCGTTCTGTAAAAAATCATACCTTTGCACAGTTTGTTGCTTAATCTTTTTATCCGATGCCGAACGAAATGGTCGAAACACCCCGATTCATCCCGACCGCCGAGAACACTTATGTGATCTCCTATCCGTCTCACGGTTCCGATTACCCGTACGATTTCGCGGCCATTCTGGCGCAGTCCCGTCGCTGCGAGCGCGAGGGCGATGTCGAGCGGGCGTGCAATCTGCGGTACGACGGGATTAAGAAGCTGATCGATCTGATTCCGGACGAGGACGAAATCTGGCTCGATTGGGAGGATCGGGGCAATCAGGCCGTACTGGAGTTGCTCAAAGGTTCCGCGATAGACCATTTTCTCGTCGGCGATTTCGAGATGGCGGCCGGTCTGTTCGAAATGGAACTCGACATGGATCCGGAGGATCATCTCGAAGCGACCAAACCGTTGGCTTATTGTTATGTGGCTTTGGGCGAATACGAGTCGTTCGACGAGATCGTCGACGATATCAGCGACAAGTATCCCGAGAAGGAGATTCTGAAGCTGTGGAGCGAGTTTCGCCGGACGGGCCACTAGACGAATAGCAAGCACAAGTGCAATGCGTATACCACCTATGATTACAGACAATGATAATGGCAATTCTATCATTCGAAGTACCTGATTACGTGTCATTCCCATTCCTTTACCAGCATCTTTAATGTTCGCGTCTACACCATTTATGCCGGTATAAGTATTCTTGATAATAGGTAAAAGTGCGGATAAAA
>OGLX01001774.1_pt1 | contig 10059 bp, 4 predicted proteins | sample 1572821 | NCBI WGS metagenome assembly OGLX01 (sample SAMEA2581908, study PRJEB24529) | metagenome | biome: Human gut stool | place: China | collected 2011 | reverse complement strand
ATAGGTAAAGGGCTCTTGCCAAATGCAACTCCTTCAATGCGAGGTTACGGGTAGACGTGTCGTTGAGGTCGGGGACCGCATTGCTACGTGCTTCGGCAAACGAAAGGATCGAATGGCCCCGTACACCCGGTGTCGTCAGCATGGCCAGTAGTACGGAGACAGCTTCGCGGCTGCCGATTGCTTCGGTGGCCATAGTGATGGCACGGAAGTGGGAAAGATAGTCTTCCGGCTCCAGCTTCTTTGCTTTTTCCAATATGGTGGGAAGGACGGATGTATCGCGGGCGTTTCCCAATGCGGTGATAAGGGCATCCAAGCGGCTGAGGCACATCCCGAATTGTCCCATGCCGGTGTAGTGCCAGCCCTCGTCCCAGTCTTTATATTGCCGGATGGCTTCAGCCAGTACCGGGGCATGTTTCCCTTGTCCTAAGATACACAGGATGCTGGCAAGGATCACTTTTTCTTCCGGCATAGTGGCTCCGGCGATTTGTTTGCTGGCGAGCTGTATGCAACGTTCGGGATCGGTCAGTAATATTTCGAGCCCTTTATAGTTATCCGTCACGCTGGCAATAGCCTTCTTCATCTCGGAATTACTGAATCCCTTGAACTCTTTATCCGTCAGCACCCGTTCCGGTAGGTTGCCGATCTTGACCAGGTGGCGTTGTACCTTCTTGATGTCTATCTTTCGGGGTGATTTGTTTTCCTTGACACACAAGGCGGAAAGATAACCGACTGCATATCCCTGGTTTTGCAGGCAGGGTTGCATGCGGATCACCGGCATGGCATCCCGGTGCGCACTTGCTCCCAGGCCGGTGGTCAGGATACCTTCCAATCCTTTCGGTAACAGGCAGCGCAAGGGGACATCTGCATCATAAATCTTGTGGCGCTTTTCCGGTGGGTTTAGGATGAAGAGCGGGTCTATGATCATACCGTGTGTATCGAACGAACTTTTGTGATAAGAAATCGTGTCGGGATAGCGGCGATGGTTGATCACGTCGTATACCGAGATGATGTAGTCTCCGATTACCCGCCGGCGTTCGCGTGTCTGGGGGATTTTGACCAGATCGTATTGTCCTTGCAGTTTTGTTTTGGCTTGGACAAAAGCGCGTGATACATCCAGAATATCCGTGTCGTCTACGAACAGCCAGTCGTTGTTGTTGTAATAGTCGCCCGGCGCCCATTTTCCAGTTCCCGCACCTTGTACGGCGATTGTTTTTTTACCTGTATAATCGAATGCCGCTCCGGCAGCAATGGCTATATCTGCGCTTCCAGTGCTGTCTATCAATATTTTGGATAGGATGACGCCTCGTCCGAAGGGAGTGGCGACTACGACTCCCTTTACTTGGCTTCCTTCTATCAAAGCACCGCATCCCATCACGCCGAACCAGAGTTTGCCTCCTGCCTGTAACAGCTCTTTACGATGCCATTCCATTTTCCAGTCGGCAGGGAAACGTCCTTCTCCTTTGGGTTGTCTTGGATGGTCTTTAGGTGCCATTGCCAGGACACTCTTGTCTATATGAGCGGTATATCCGCCTCGGAACCCATCCCAATAGACACCGATCATTCCTAGTGTACTCAATCCTCCAAGCCCGTGCAGGTATTCCAATACCAATGTATTGGCTCCCTGTTTGGCTGCAGATATTCCGGCGGACGCACCTGCTGTGCCGCCTCCCATCACAACTACATCGTAGCTGCCTAAAACCGGAAGCGCACCTGCTGGAGAGTCGACGAACCCCTTTTGCAGGGACGGACGGAGTGGGGAGAGCAGTTCGCCTGTTTGTCCGTAGTTTGAAGCGTTTACTTTAAGCTGGCGGACAGTGGCCTGAGCTGGTACGGGTATATCCTTTATCTGCCTGGCTACTGTTTCGCCCATCATTTCTCCTATGAACAGGGCCGGAACGGGGCGCATCACTTTGGCTGCCAACTCTCTTGGTATCTCAGCACAGGGACCGAGTACCCATAGGTTTGCAATATTCTTAGATTTGAATGCTTGCATCGGTAACTTGCGCCAGGACACCGGATTCCCGTTATATGCTTTCTCGCTGTTAATCGTTTGTTTCGGAATATACCAGAGCAGATCCGAGCTGTCGACCTGGTCTATATCCCATGTCCGGTTACGGATGATCTGTTCGACCTCGGCCAGTGATGCATACGAGTCGTCTTTGAGTGGTAAATGGAATGTATAGCGGGTGACCGGATAGCTTTTCTCACCAACCTTGATGGGCTGGGATAATTCTTCGGCCTGGATAATTTCCGGTGCTTCTTTCGGGGTATTTCCTACTACGGTATAGCAGAATTCTTGCGAACCTGCGATAAAAGGTTTACGTTCTGCTCCTAATAGTCCGGCAACGGATGCATTGTGCGTCGCATCGATAATCGTTTTGCAACGGATAGCCTGTCTGCCCGACTCCCGCAGGTTTACCGGACGGGTCCGTCAGCACATTCGTTACATAGCTGCTGTAGAGGAACTGTACGTTGTTGTCGATCAGCTCGTCTTCCAGCGTTTTCTTTATATGAAGCGGAGTCGGGAAATTTTTCCCCGGAAAGAGCTTGCGTGCAAGTGCTGTCTGCAGTTTTTCCCCTTCCTTTCGTTCGTAGAGATGTGAGCCACATATGTCTTCACCCAAATAGGGCATATAGCCAACCAGGTAAACTCGACTACCTGTTTTCGCTGCGGCAACAGCAGCGGCAATAGCACGTGAACTTCCACCCGCGACCACAAGATCTACTTCTGCAATCACCGGAATCTTACGCGCCCCTTCATGGCAGAACCCTTCATCTGGAACGGCTGACTTCATGGCCGCTTTTGCTTCCGTCACGCTACCTAAAGAGGCTAATGCGCCTCCGGCTGCCGTTACTTTTAAAAAATCACGTCGTGTAATCATGGTATTCTCTTTTTATATTTGGTTTTTATGGGAACTATAAAGATAAGAATTTTATTTTTTAGGAACTAATATAATAGCATCGGCAAATAAGGCACCCTTCGAACGGCAGCCGTCAATCTTGATAGAAGATGTCCAGTTGCCTTTCTCAAACGCGTATGTGCCTAAACTTACCCATGAACCTTTGTGAGATCTGGGAGATATTTCTACTTGCTTGGTCCCCTCTTTACCCGTAATGTCAAAAGCCATAACTTCGGGCATCTCCTGGTCGGGAAGAGCTGTGCAGTAAAAGAACACTTCGTATGTATCCGCCTTTTTAATAACAGGCATAAAGGTGAAAGAGCAATTGTTCTTTTGGTTCGCCGACTTTAAGAAGCTGTTCTTATAATGCGCTCCAAAGCTTTTTTGCCAATGTCCGGATCTTTCTATTTTGTCGATATCGCTGTCATCGACTAATATTTCGGGAGTAGAACCGTCCAGATAAGGATTCTCTTTCAGGATTTTCCTTAGCTTGGTTACGTCTATTGTCTGGACGTCGGTATTATCGTCGATCGCTAATGCCGATGCTACGGCTGCCGATTGCCCCAATACCATAAAGACCGGTTCCATCCGGATTGATCCGAAAGCGATATGGGTGGAAGAAATACATACGGGGACCAGTAGATTAGTACATTCTTCGCGTTTAGGCGTAATGCTCTTGTACGAGATCGGATAGGGTGGGAAGCCATGATATTGGACATCCCCTTCATTTTTTACCATACCGTTTGTAACGATACGTTGGCAATTATGAGAGTCCATTCCGTAGGCGGCCATTCCGATTGCATCTCCCACTGTTTCTTCCCCTTGGCAATTTTTTTGTGTCATGATATATTCCCCGTTTAGACGTCGGGCTTCGCGCACATATAGTTGGGTCGGAAAGTTATCATTGTCAACAAATTCATCTTTCGCCCATCCAAATCTGGAAACCTGGTCGCGAAGTTTGGAAGGGACTCTTTCATCGTGTGTGAGGAAATAGAGCAGTCCTTTTGTATAGTCTACATGTTCTTGCCAGATCCGTTCGCGGGTTGCATAGTTGCCATCCGGATATTCGTAATTCATACCGATCATATCAGTTGATAGTGGTCCGCGATTATTCACGTCATACTTATTATCTGGCATCATACCCCAGTTAAATAAGAGATAATTATCTATGTGTAAATCCATTTTACGGATAGCACGTGCCAATAGTTCATATTTGGCCGGATCATAGTTTTCAGGTTTTTCGAACGGACGTTGATTTTCTTTATTGTCGGTAAGGCATAAGCGGAAATTGTATGCTTGTACGAGTTTATCTCCACTTCCTTTTTCTTTCAGTGTATTAGGTTGGATTCCCCAACATAAGCCACTATTCGGATCGCCTTCTTTTAGATATGGGTCTACTCCGTCCGGAAATTGATGCCAGAAAGACATCTGGACTCCATTAAGAGTCTCGTCGTATTCTTCGTTTCCTTCACGTCCGACAAAGTAGGAAACACCGGCTTTTGCCATTAAATCTCCTTCATACGAACAATCGATGAATTGTTTGGCTTTAACTTGTATCAAGGTCTTTTTGTCTGGTTTCTGGGAGTCTTCCAAAGTGATACTTTGTATTCTCTTATTCTGAACTTTAGCATTTGTTATCCGGCGATAATACAGGACATCTAAATCTGCATCTTTCACAAAGCGGTTCATGGTTGCTGTTGCGACACTCGGCGGAAAGGTCCATTGCTCGAATTTATTATAATGCTCTCCAATGCGACGATAGAAAAGGCGTGCCAATCCGGTAACTGCATATTTGTTTCCGATATCTGTTGCACCTAATCCACCAGTAGTCATACCTCCTAAATATTTACCAGGCTCTACCAAAAGAACGGATTTACCCATCTTTTTTGCAGAGTAAGCAGCTACAACACCTGCGGATGTTCCTCCGTATATGCAAATATCGACTTCTTTGACGGCGGATGTATTTTCCTTTTTTTGAAAATGGCAGGAAAATAATGTTATACAAAGAATACAAGGAAATAATTTATACTTCATAATGGCGATATTTATTAATCGAAGTTTTAAAAATATTATTTCAATGGATAATCGAAGCCTCAATTATGGATTTTCAACATTGAAAATCCATAATTGAGGCTTCGATTGCTAGAGATTAATACCCGTCGTTTTGCGTTAGGTTACCGTTGACCAAAATATCGTTAGCTGGAATAGGCCACAAATAGTTTTTCTTTGGGTCAAAAGACATTTTGTAGAATGTAGTGATATATCCAGCGGTTTCCATAGGTGCAAGATTGGGCAGTCCGTTTTCATCGATTGTCGGTATGCCACCGATAGGATAGTTACCTTCGTCCCAGTTCTTTAACAAAGTTATGAAGTCTTGAGACAATTCGATGTTTGATTCACTGCCGGTCAAACCATTCCAATTGGCGGAGTTAGACCAGGCACGATTCAAGTAATACATGGACTTGTTGTGTGATTTTTCAGCAATGCGCCAACGCAACAGGTCGCGATAACGAATCCCCTCGAATGCGAATTCCGAACGACGGTCCATGCGGATGATTTTGCGTAAAGCCTCTTGTGATTGTACTTCTACGCGGGGGTAAGCGATACCTGTTTCGCGATAGGCACGTTCACGGATCAGATTGATCGTTTTGTCCAAGTCGTCTTGTGTACATTGTCCCATTTCGTTCTTCGCTTCCACGTAAGTCATCAGTACCTCAGCATAACGTAGGTATGGATAACAGTTGTCTGCTTTTAGATTATAATTGTTGAAATCTTTCCAGTCATCCTTCACAAATTTACGGAGAATCAATCCGTTATAAGCTGAATGTTGATTCGATGCTTTGGAGTCAGTGTTGACTACCATTTTACCGGTAGACACTTCGTATACCGTATTTGCATAAGGACTGAGATTGAATTCATAGCCTAATGTGATATAATCTGGATATTTTTCAGGAAATGTCCCATCTTTTTTGGACTGTTCATATTCTGCATAGTCAGCAGAGTATTTAGTTTTGAAAGGTTGGATTGTCATTGCCAGACGCGGGTCTCGGTTGGCAAATGGATCTTTCGGGTTATAGAGCGGTGATTTGTCAATAGGCAAACCGTCCGTGCAGGTGTAGGAACAGAACAGCTCCAATGATGGACTTTGGTTGCAATGGCCACCGATTTTGCGTATGACAAAGTCACGTACATTTTCCATGAAACCATATCCTTTTTTTAATGTCAAGTCTCCTTTGAAATAAAACATAAATTCGGGAGAACTGGTAGCTTGGAACATTTCCCGATAATTGTCGTGTAATTTGTAGACTCCGAGATCCATACATTTTTGTGCAGCATCAACGGCGGTTTGCCAGTCTTCGTGGAAGAGGGCAAAACGGGCTTTGAAACCGAGGGCGGCTCCTTTGGTCGGCCGTTGTTGACCTTTGTAGGAATTGGGCAGATATTCGGCCGCTTTGTCTAAACATTCAAAAGCATATGCAAGCACTTCGTTTTTGGGTGAGCGGGTTGCCACGTATGCTTCATCCAAAGTCATACCTTTATTCAACACGCAATCTCCATAATAGGCAGTCAGTTCACAGTAGGCAAACCCTAACATGAAATAGGCTTCCCCCTTGTATTGGTTTACTTTGCTTTCACTGATTCCGGTCGCAGAACCATTGTCCAATGCTTGAATTACTTTTGTTGCACGGGCGATGGACTTGTATAAGGAACTCCAGCGTGTGGAGGAGGTCCCCCATTGAGAAGTGACTGTTCCGAGCGTAACTTCGTTGGAACCATTTCGGTTTAACAAATCATCATCCCAATAGATGGCGTCAATCGGGAAGAAGTCTGGTCTCCACAAATCATTAAGTGCCATTTCTATTTCGGTTTCATCGTGATACCAATTTTCACTCGATCCTTCAGAAAGTGGATTTAGGTCGAGGTTTGCACAGGCTGTCATGCTTAGTGAGACTATTCCGGTTAATAGATATTTGTTTATTTTGTTCATAACAGGATTTTTTTAATTAAAATGAAACATTCAAGCCAAAAATATAAGAAGACATGATCAAGTCTTTTGCGCGATCCCCCCATTCGGGATCGAATCCTTCGGGATATTTCGAGAAGGCAGGCAGGTCATTCGCACTGAAATAGACTCTCAACTTGTTAACAAAAAACTTCTTCGTGAATTCAGATGGGAGCGTATAACCTAATGTGATGTTTTTGATACGCATATAAGCTCCGTTGAAAATATAGAAGTCACTTTTTGCATAAATATTGGCACTATTGGTCGTCAATTTCGGATATTTTGCCTTGGCATTTTCTGCATCCGTTGCTGTCGGACTCCAATGGCTTTCGATCAGATTTACCGGACAAGCATATGCTTGATAATTGAATGGTGTACCGGGCCAGTTCCAGCACGCTAATTGATGTCCAACACCTTGAAATGATAAATTGAAATCCAAGCCTTTCCATTCTGCCCATAGAGAGCCACCGTATTGCATTTCTGGTAGGGAATTGCCCAAGCGTACACGATCGGCGGAAGCAGTGATTTTGCCGTCTCCATCTATATCTTGGTAACGTATGTTACCTGCTTTATCGTTGTTAGTCAGAACTGGAATGGTATTTCCGTTTTCGTCCAACATGGCAGCATCATTCAAGATAATGCCCATACTTTTGTATCCGTACCATTCGTTAAAATAAGACCCTTCTTCAGTGATCTTGTTATCATCGATTTTCTGTCGGTTTGTCATGTATCCCATTTTAGAACGATAATCGGACAAATTGAAACTTACACCGTATCGGAAATCGTTGATTTGATCGCTCCAGGAAAGTTCAAGATCCCAACCTTTCGTATTCATATCGGCTGCGTTGTTTTGCGGTGCGTTATAACCAAAATAAGAAGGGAATCCAACTTCCATCAGCATATCAGTTGTCTTTTTGTAATAATAATCGGCTGATGCACGAAGTCTGTTATTTAGCAAAGTGATGTCAGCTCCGAAACCATAGGTGGTGGTCGTTTCCCATGTTAGGTTGTTGAAAGCATAGTCTGTCTGATAAGCCGTTTGTACGACATCTGCTACACCTGTAGTTGCATTTGGAATAAAACCTGTGCCAAAACTGAGTATTGCTTGATAAGGAAACTCCTTCCCTAGACGTTCGTTTCCCAATTGTCCAATTGAACCGCGTAACTTTAAATAATCTACAATGCTTTTGTTGAACCAAGGTTCTTCGGAAATAACCCAACCTGCACTAACGGAAGGAAATGTACCCCAACGGTGGCCATCAGCAAAACGTGAAGAACCATCTGAGCGAATATTAGCTTGCAGCATATAGCGATCTGCCCATGAATACATGATACGACCGAAGAATGAACGATAGGCATTATGTCCAGCTTTTCCGCTATTGTATTGGTAGTCTTCAGGCCCTAAATTCAAGTAAGGATAATTGACCAAATTAAAATTGGTTCGTGAAGCACCTTCTTCTTCCCATTTGTAAGAATAATCTTCATAACCAGCCATCAATCCGATAGAGTGGCGTTTCAGTTGCATTTTATAGTTGGCATAGAACTGCTTAGTCAAGCTATGGTTGTCGTTACGACTTTCACTGAGACTAGTTGAAGCATAGCCAACTCCGGGAATCGGGTCACCGGTGATCCGGTAGACTTCGTATCTTTTGCGATGGTCTTTTCCTTTGTAAAAAGAATATTTTGGTGCTACGATGGCAGTTAATGTTAATCCTTCTATGGGTGTGATATCTAATTGTAATTTACCACCCACACTGTAGTTCTGTTTTTTCATGGAACCGCCTAATTGGTGCTCGGCAATAGGGTTGTCACCATCTTTGCCATCGGCAAAACGTCCGTCAGACCAATAAGCATTGTAGATCGGTGCACGCTCCATTAAGGTAAAGATCGATCCGTGAGGTTCATTTGCGTTAGAATAGAGTAAATTCAAGTCAACATTGGCATGTATCCAATTATTGATTTGGTAGTCATTGTTCGTGCGGATATTGAAACGCTCGTAGTCTTTTGTTTGGATAAGTGCTTCCGAATTGTAATAGTTGAGACTGAAGTTTGTTTTCAGTTTTTCCGTACCTCCACTGAGCGAGAGAGAGTGTCTTTGGTGATGTGTGCTACTTTTCAATCCTAAATCCATAAAGTCGGTATCTGCATAGCGGTCCGGATCTTCAGCTCGTAGTTGTGCGTAATTGTTGATTACATCTTCGGAGTAAAGTGAATGGAGGGATGATGCACCATCGTTGAAAGCTAATTCGTTAAGACCACTCATCCATTGTACGGCATTAGCGAATTTAGGTTTTGCGGTCGGTGTGTTGATGCCGTATTCTCCATTATATGAAAGATGGAATTCCTTGTTTTTGGCACGTTTGGTTGTGACCAATATGACACCTGCCGCTGCGCGTGAACCGTAAATAGCAGCCGAAGCTGCGTCTTTCAAAACCTGAATGTCTTTTACGTCTTCAGGGGCAATATCTGTAAGAGTGCCAGGCACTCCATCCACGATCACTAATGGGTCATTAGTTGACATGGTCGTGACACCACGTACGCGGATCGTAGCTCCGGCTGACGGGTCGCCGCTGGAACGTGTGATCTGTACGCCGGCCATCTGTCCTTGTAATTGACTGGAAAGCTGCGGTGTACTCTTCATCCGAAGTTTGTCGCCTCCCAAAGAAGAGGTCGATCCTGTCAGGTCGATTTTGCGTGCCGTACCGTAGCCGATCACGACGACTTCATCCAATGTCTCCGAATCTTCTTCGAGGGTGATGTTGTAGGAGTTTTGTGAACCGACTTTTATTTCGGTCGGCTTGTATCCGATGTAGGAGATCGAAAGTATAGCACCAGGTGCTATACTGATGTTGAAGAGGCCTTCAACATCAGTAATGGACCCGTTAGTCGTTCCTTTCTCTACAACATTGGCTCCGATGATAGATTCTCCTTTTCTGTCTGTTACTACTCCTGTTATTTTAATCTTATTTTGTTGCGTTGTTTCTGAACTCTCTATGCCATTCATCGGCTTTTCCGCATTGCCGGCATTTATGAGTGGAGAAAAACATAAAGAAAAGAACAGAACACCGATTCGCGCGGTTGTGTGTACTTTGTTTGAGGTAAATAAAATGTTTTTCATAATACTATAGTTTTATAAGTTGTTTTGTTTTAGTTTAT
>OGLX01001771.1_pt1 | contig 10084 bp, 6 predicted proteins | sample 1572821 | NCBI WGS metagenome assembly OGLX01 (sample SAMEA2581908, study PRJEB24529) | metagenome | biome: Human gut stool | place: China | collected 2011 | reverse complement strand
CATATAGCATATTTTCAGCAATATAGTTACATTTTTTTGTCGAGACCCGGGTGTCCGACACCGGCAGATCCGGGTCTCAAGACTGCTCAGATGGAGGTGTAAATGGCCCTGATATGGGTATTTTGAGGAAAAGATCTAACGTCTTTCTTACAAAAAAGTAACGTATTCCGGAAAAAAAGGCTTATGCTTTCCGCAAAACATTCCGTTTTTAACGCTTTTGGAGTATGTCTATTTCGAGTAAAACGGCCGAAATGATAGTTAAACAGCTGATTTATGATAGTTGCATGATAGTTGAAATGAGAACTATCATAGCTGTATATCTTGATATTCAACCTTCACACAAGAAGTATGATGGTATGATGGTTGTTTCTAAATCATCATTCATAGATTCAAATATTCTTATATAGAAAATACCTCTAAGATACTAGCTTAGCCTCCTACGCTGTGCTGTTTCTTAGAGGTATATCAAGTTTTTGAAAAGCTATGTTGAATAATGAATAAATATTCCTTCAGAAACCAAAATCCAAGATTTCCATTTTTTAATCTTTACAGGAAATCCAATTTACTTAAAATGTAAATCACAGAAATCCATAAAGCGCTCCCAATCATAATCTGTCACATCATGTTTACCTGCCCGTATATGATAACCTACATCATTCATAATTGGTTGATGAACAGCCGGAGGAACTGGTGAGTCCAACCCTTTCATTTTGTATAATTCATAAACTTTATTGGTATAATATGCAGATAAATATTCACCTTTAGGATCAGCCCAAAGATCGCCTTCCGCACTCGCTACATAAAGGTGGCGTGGTGCTATTAAAGCCAGCATCTCATGCTGGTCAAAAGGCAAATTTTCTTCATTACCTGCATATTGACTAAATGCAGGGCAAAACCAATGAGAAAGAACAGTTGTTATGCGAGCAATATTTTCCCCATAAACTCTTTTTGACAAGGCAGCTCCTCCACAACCAGAATCATTCGATATGACCACTTTGAAACGTGAATCCTGAGCTCCAGACCAAAGCGCAGCTTTCCCCTGTCTGGAATGTCCCATTATTGCAATTTTACTCATATCTATTCTTCCCTCACGTTCCAAATAATCAACAATACGACTTGATCCCCAAGCCCAAACTCCAATTGCTTCCCACTCATCATGATTTTTGGATCCTGATATATAATCAGGGAAAAGAGAAGCTACACTATAATCTCTCAACTCTGCTCGATCCGGATAGATATCATGATAACACATAGTCGCTACAGCATATCCACGTTCTAATATTTTATCATAACACCAACGGTTTTTCTGCGCTCCTCTTGTCCATACGGGACTATCTTTGCCATGTACAAACCTTAATCCTGGAGAATAGTAAATCGATGGTTCTAATGTTGTCGTTTGATTCCCCATAAAATTATATCCAACAAACACAGGTACTCTTCCTTGTACATGGTTAGGAATATATAATAATAGAATTGCATCTATTGTTTTCTTCCCATTTGTAAAAGTGAACAATATTTGTTTACAAGTTGCTTTACCATCCATTGCTTTAGGATCACAAGCCAATAAGGTATAAGACACATCGATTTTATCAGTCGGTGTCCGTCCATAGACCTTAGACATAAATATCTCTAAAATTTCCGGTCTTCTTACCTTTTCCCATTCATCCGCAGTGGTTACTTGCTGTCCGTCATTACAAATAAGAGGATCCGGCAGCACAAAATCAGGGACTTTACTTTCATCATAATTTATTCCTTTTATGATCGCTTGACCATAAGCAAAATTACAAATCAAAGAAAGAAATAATATATAAGAAAATGATCTCATGATTCATTCTATTTTTAATAAAACATCCATTTGTTATAATTGACCAACTTTCAGTGGCTCTACATTTTTCTCTGCACCAGGATAACCGATATTCTGATTTATAACCCCTTTCGTATTCGCATTAATAGCTGATGCAGGAACAGGCCATAACAGATGATGGACACTGATTTTATATTCAGCCCAACGATGCTTGATGCCTTTATTATAAAAATTATTCTTAGCATTTACCCAATCATACCAAAAATTGATTCCCTCTTGTTTAATATTAGAACCAGCACCTCTGGGTCCCGATATATTATCAAGACTATAACTTCTTCCAAAATATTCACAATTTCTACCAGTACGAGCATAAGTAAAAGCTATACGAGTAATTTCTACGTGCCTATTTTCTTCATAATACAGCTCACGCGCCCGTTCATCTAAAATTGAACCGATATTAATATCTGAAGCGGTCAAAGATTCTGCTCCAGCTCGATTACGTACGACATTCAACATCTCTGCAACTTTAGCTGGTTGTTCTTTCCAATAATAAGCTTCTGCCATCAATAGATAAACTTCCGCCGAGCGATAAATATACATAGGAGTTTCACCTCCCCAATACCAACTCGAAGAAAGTGGATCAGGTACATATAGTTTATAATGAGGCCATTGATACCAAGCTCGAATAGAATCTTCTACAGACATTGCTGGGTTTTTCACCAAATGTGTACCATAATAAATGTTTCCACTTGTTTTTAACGTCGGATCATTATAATACAAATCAGATGGACTTATCCAACTATCACGATTATAAACACCTCTTAAATCGTTTTTCTCCTTTTCCGTCCATATTGTGTACTGATAATAATTAGTACAACGGGCTCTACCAATACCTCTTCCATACGTTTTATTTATTTCATATTGAGATTCCACATTATCAGTATAAACAATTCCAGACATTCCGTCTGGGGTCGTAACTCCAACTACACGTGGAATTGTATTTCTCATCAATTGAGATCTTACAGATCCTTGAGCATTAGGGTATGATACAATATACATCAACCCCTCGGTATTTGATATATCCATTTTTGCTTCAACACTGTGCAGATCATGCATTAAATTGGTTTTAGGTTTGTTTTGATTTGATGTAAAACGAGTTGTCATTAATGGATGTTCGGCTACTATAGATTGTCCTATTTGTATTGCTTCGTCAAAATATCCCAAGCATATATTTATTTTCATCAACAAAACCCCACAAGCACTTTTTGAAACTTTCCCACGATTGACATTATCAGGTACATTTTGATAAGAATATTCCAAATTTCTTTTTAATTCTTCCAAAATACTCCATCTGTCGTAAGAATAAAAATCGGTCTTAGGTTCTGCCAATTCGTAATCTAACCAAGGGATATCGCCGAATTGATGAACTAATTTATAATACCAATAAGCCCTATGAAAATAAGCCTGTCCCAAAATCCGACTCTTATCTTCTTCATTTGCAAATTTTCCTTCATCAATACGAGCAATGATTATATTTGCAGATTTAATGGCTTTGTAACCATGTGTCCAATACCATCCGACACGAGTATAATCCATATTGTCCAAAGGCATATCAGGTAATAAAGATTTATCCATATCCATTTGAGGCCCAGCTTTATCAGTAGTTCCTTCCACACAAATATCCGATTGTATCATCTCTGTAAGGATGGCACATCCATCTCCATTATACTCATCGTGCATTTCAGCTTCGCATGCAGACAAAGTAGCTTCAAACCCATCAACTCCAACATAAGTATCTTCTGGAGTATGAAAAGATAATGGCTTAGGCTCTAACCAACTATCTGTACAAGAATTGAGCGATAAAAAAGCTACAGCAACGCATATATATATATTCCTACTTTTCATAATCTAATTTTTACAATGTAACATTAATACCTAAATTAAACGTACGAGGAGTAACAGAGCCGCTCTCTGGATCCCAGAAATTCCAATGAGGAGCAAAAACTGCAGCATTCTGAATACTACCCGATAAACGTAAAGACTGTATAGCAAATTTATTTATCCACTCTTTCGGAAAATGATAAGATAACGTCACATTTTCCAAACGTACAAATGACTTATTTACATAATTAGTTCCTATGTTCTTTGAGCCAATACGTGCATAATCATTTATTGGATTTGTAGCCGTCCATCTTGGGAAATCATAGTCCGAAGTTCTATCTGGAAACGAATAATTATTGGCAGCCCTTTGAAAAGCGCCGTAATGTCCTAAATAAGAATATAAGACAGCCGATAATGAGAGATTTTTATAAGTCCATTCATTCCTCAAAGTCCAACGAAAACGAGGAGTTGTATATCCTTGAAAAACTTTATCTTTATTATTCATGATACCGTCTCCGTTTTGGTCGACATATTTAAAATCACCAGGTTGACACCCATAAATCGCAGCTTCTTCACGTTCATCTTTTTGCCAGACTCCAGCTCTCTCATAATCCCAAATACGATCCGGATCTTGACCAATAAACCATTTATTGGTTTCATCATCCGACTCTTTTTGTCCAATAACATTTCCATTCTCATCCAAAACATCGACCATATCACCATAAAGGCTATTTATTTTTCTTCTATTTAAAGAAAAATTACCAGAAGCGAACCATTTGAAATCTTTTGAATTAATAATATTTGCATTTAAAGTTAATTCAAATCCTTTATTCTGTAACTGCCCCAAATTGGCAGTTACACTATTAAAACCAGTAACATCGGGTAATGCTCGTTTTACTAACAAATCATTTGTCTTAGATACGTAAGTTTCAATGGAACCACTCAACAATTCATCGAATAAAGAGAAATCCAAACCAAAATTAAACGCAGCAGTTCTTTCCCATTTTAAATTATGGTTTGCCATCGTATTTACAAACATCTGAGAAATTGTATAAATATTGCCTGTTTGGTCAATATAAGGTCTCAAACTTGATTTCATTTGAGCCAATGCTGCATACTGGCCAATATCTCTATTTCCATTTTCTCCCCAAGAAATTCTCAATTTTGCATAATTCAGCCACGAATTTGCTTGTTGCATAAATTGTTCTTGAGTAAAAACCCATCCTAAAGCGACAGAAGGAAATGTTGCTCGAGGGTTTTTCTTTCCAAATGCAGAATATCCGTCACGTCGGATAGAAGTTGTCAACATATATTTGTTATTAAACGAATAAAATAGACGAGCCATTAAAGCATCCCCTGTTTGATACGTATCATCACTTGATACTTTTTGTACTGATCCCGATTGCAACTGATGATATCCCAAAACATCATTAGGCGTATATCCTTGAGCCTCTGCCGTAGTGGACCAATACTGAGCTTTTTCTGCATTCGCTAACAGTGTGACTTCTACTTTATGCTTCTGAGCAAATTCTCTCTTCCAGCGAATGATATTATCTATTTGCCAACTGAACTGTTTAGTATTCGTTCTAACTGAAGCTCCTCCTATAGCTTCCCATTTTTCTCCTTCAGATGAATAATGATTATAATAATCATGCCAACTATAGTAAGGAGTGAAATTCAAAGTATATTCGATTCCAAATGGAAGTTTAACTTCTGCATACAGTTTTGCATTTAAATTCTGATACAAATCTTTCCTTTCTGTATACATATTATCATAGAAAGGATTGACAGGGTCCATTCCTGTCGGATTTCGTCTATAAGGGCTTTCTAAATTATCCACCTCATTTGCTCCATAAGGTGAAATCATAGTCATTTGCTCCCAAAGACACTTCAAAAAGCCTTCATTTCGAGAGGAAAATTGAGCATTCATACCTACAGAAAGGAATGATGTGATTTCTGTTTTCACATTCATTCTTGCTCTAAAATTTGTATATTTATCTCCGGTAATAATACCTTCCCTATCCGCCCAGTTCAATGAGTAATATTGCGAAGTCCTTTCTGTAGCATTCGATACACTAACTGTATAATCTTGTTGTAATCCCGTTTGAAATACAAGATCATCCCATTTCGTAATTCTACCTGCAAAATAATTATCAATTTCAGGAGTCTGTAAATTCAGACGGGATAACCATTGAGTTTCCAATTGTTTATCAGTGACAGATGTGGCAGGTACACTTTGGTCATAATTATACCAAACAAGCGGATCGACACCTTGTAGCTTAAATGGATTTACAAATATTTGAGGATATTTAGCCAAATATTCATCCGAATTTCTCCCTTCATTATAATCCTGCCTAAATTTCAAGAATCCCTCAGCATCCAATATTTTAGGTTGATTCGCAGATTTTGCAAAAGAGATATTTGCATTGAAATTAATCACAGGTTTCCCTTGAATTCCTTTTTTTGTTGTAATTGCAATAACTCCATTTGCGGCTTTTGCTCCATATACGGCAGACGAACTCGCATCTTTCAAAACATCTACACTTGCAATATCTTCAGGAGTTATATCTGACAAATTTCCTTCATAAATCACTCCATCTAAAACAATAAGAGGTGAACTGCCCGCAGATAAAGTACCTTTACCCCGAACAGATAAATCAGCCTCAGCTTTAGCATCAGTAGCTATACCAATATTCAAACCAGCGGCATTCGAACGTAAAATATCTTGTACATTTCGAGGAGCCTGAGCTGATAATTTTTCGGCTTTTACACTAGAAACAGCTCCTGTAAGATCCTTTTTCTTCGCTGTTCCATAACCTACCACTACAACCTCATCCAAAACTTCGGTATCTTCTTTCAATTTAATACTAAAATTTGATTTATTTGCTACGATTATTTCTTGTGGAGTATACCCAATATAGCTTACAACCAACGTGCTGTTTTCATCGACTTCCAAAGAAAAATTTCCGTCTACATCCGTTATCGTACCATTCGTCGTTCCCTTTTCTACAACATTTGCCCCTATAACCGCTAAACCGTAAGTATCAACTATTTGTCCACTTATTTTTTTCTTTTTCTCTTGATTTACAGATTTAGAAGAGGTAGACAATAACGTAATATAGTTATTTTCAAACTGATAACTAATACCTGTGTTTTTAGTAATCATTTCTAGATAGTCTGCAACTGTAGCTGTTTTTGTGTTAAAAGAAACAGTCTTGTTGACATCCACATCCTGATCCCGAAACACAACCAAATAGTCAGTTTGCGCCTCAATCTCTTTGACCAATTGTTTTATTGTCATGCTATTCTGGCTAAGTTTGATCTCTGCATTTTGTGCATCTGCTTCTTCTGCCATCAATTGAAACACACATACAAACAATAGGAAAAGTGATATTCTCATAATCCTAAAAAAATATTTAATGTTACTATTATAGATAATAAAAGGCAACAACAAAGTTTTTCTTTTCATATCTTTGTTCTAAATTTAAAGTGAATACTAAAAAATTACGACTTGTGTTTGCTTTAACTTCTGCGGCAGTTGTTGGTAGCTTCTGCCGCTTTTGTTTTTCTACTGTTCTTTCATCATAGGCTATACATTTTTATGTTTGACATGTTCTTATTTTAAGGTCACTATGTTCCGCTCTGTGTCTTTCTCTACTTTGAATTTGCGGATTTGCTGCAATACGCAGAAAACATCGTCGAGACTGTCGCGCTGCCTGAATTTTCCCGTATAAGTATCTTTGAATAAAGATGTGTCTTTTACTACGATCTTTACGTCATAGTAAAGTTCCATTTTTTCCAGAATATTGATCAAAGGTTCATTTTCAAAGGCATATATACCGTCAAGCCATAAAAAATGAGCTTTCAGGCGAATCGGTTCTACCTTCATCTTTCCGTTCGAGACAGTCACTTGTTGATCCGGTTCCAAAATGATCCCGTCAGATTCCTTATTCCGGAAAAAGACGCGTACGGAACCTTCCAACAAACTGGTTTGTACATAGCCGGTCGCAGGATAGCTGCACACGTTAAATTGGGTGCCTAAAACTTCCATATCGACATCATGCGTAGAAACAATGAAAGGGCGGGAAGGGTCTTTCGCCACTTTGAAGAAGGCTTCTCCTTCGATCGTAACATTCCTTTTATCATCGGTAAAACGGGCTGGATAGATCAACTTCGACTTCGCATTCAGCCAAACTTCCGTCCCATCCTGCAAGACCAGTTGTGCCCGCTGTCCGGCAGGAGTGTACAGAGTATTCATCACATTCTCCGATAAAAACTCCGCTTGCTCAGGCTGTGTATACCAATATGTCAATATACTTGTTGAAACGACCAATATCAGGATAGCAGCCGCATACCCGATCCGGCGTGTCCAACGCTTCCACATCACGGAGTGTTGCTTTTGCAAAATAAAGCAGTCGTATTTCTGTTTGCCGATTGTTTTATCCTGCACCTGATGTCCTAAGTTCAACAAGGCATATAGATTTTGATACTCTACAAATTCTTTTTTGAGTTCTTCACTCGCCTCGACATCGCGCAGCAGGGATAGTCGCTCTTCCGTGGAAAGTTCCTCATAAAAGTATTTATGTATCCGTTCGTTCATATTTTCCGCTTTTGTTCTTAATAAACGGATCAGGGAACCAAAACCCCCAAGAGGATAAACGGATTTTTTTAATTAGCGAGTAAAAATATTAATAAAGGGAGATAGTCTTTCAATTCGCTTTTAATTTTCTTATAGGCGATAGCCATCTGATTTTCAACAGTTTTAAGGGAAATATTCAATTCAGCAGCTATGTCTTTCTGTTTTTTCCCCTCTATTTTGCTTTTGATAAAAATTTCCCGACATTTTTCAGGCAAAGAGTCTACCACTTCAGTAATGATCCGTTCGATATCCTGCTCGGAGAGTAGAGACTGATCGAATAATTCCAAGGAGGCAAGTTTCATCCGCAAAGTAGCCTGATACTCTTCCTGTATCAGGTTGACAGCTTCCTTTACAACAATGCGGTGACGTAAAAGGTCGATACAACGGTTTTTGATCGAAGTAAAAAGCAGGGCAACCAGATTCACATCATAAGCCAAGATCTCTTTTCTTTCCCACAATTCGGTAAATACGTCCTGGACGATATTTTCTGCGTCTTCTTCTGACACGACATACTCCAGAGCGAAATATTTCATCCGGGAAAACCAAGAGACATATATTTCTTCAAAATGGTCGGATAGTATTTTCTTTTCAACCAGCATCTTTCTTCTGTGTGAATAAAATCACGGCGTTCTCGATCTCCAAACTTTAATCTTTAAATTATTATATAGAGTGTGAGAGCTGTGACTTATCTATCAAATAGGGCTCTGGAAAACCTTTGGAAGTAAATAAGCAACATACTCCCACACCATACTTACGGATACGATGCGGGATATGCTAACCCATTCTTCCCCCTTTCAAATTTTCCAGATTTTTATTTGAAAGAATCAGTTAAACAACGCAATTGTGCTATTTGCACAATGCAAATATAATAATAGTTATTGGTTAGACAAGTAAACTGTATATTGTATTCAAGACAAACGTATCTAATTTTTAGTCGATAGCTGTGCATAAAGTACAAGAACTTCCGAGAGAAGGAACCAATAAGCTCTCCAATCAGCGTTTCTCGGATCTAGTGGAAACAATTCGCATGATAGGGCATGAGTTATCAGAAATTTCCATTGTTTGAGCCTATGACAAACTATTAATGGCAAGTTTCATTATTCAAACTGGCGAAGGAAGAGCTAAAAATATTCATAGCAACAATTTATTTCTTGTTTTTATATACTTTTGCAGCCTGATTAAATAAGTAATATGAATACACATAATCTTTGTTGCATCGGCCACATTACGTTGGATAAGATTGTAACGCCGAAAAGGACACTGCATATGCCGGGAGGAACATCTTTCTATTTCGCGCATGGAATGAGCAAATTAGATACTTCCGACTTCCTGTTGGTAACAGCTCTTGCTGTCAGTGAGATGGACGCGGTGGAAGAAATACGCAGGAAAGGGATCGATGTAAAGGTTTTGCCCAGTACCCATTCCGTCTATTTTGAAAATACATATGGCGAGAACCAGAACAACCGGACGCAGCGGGTATTGGCAAAAGCCGATCCGTTCACAGTTGAAGGGTTACAGGATGTCGATGCCCGCATCTATCATTTGGGAAGTTTGCTGGCGGACGATTTTTCTTTAGATGTAATCAAATATTTATCGACCAAAGGGATGTTATCGGTCGATGCCCAAGGCTACCTGCGTGAAGTTCGCGGTGAGAATGTTTTCGCCGTAGACTGGCCGGAAAAGGAAGAGGCACTGAAATACATCCATATCCTGAAAGCCAACGAACACGAAACGGAAGTTCTCACCGGATGCAAAAATCC
>OGLX01001761.1_pt1 | contig 10105 bp, 7 predicted proteins | sample 1572821 | NCBI WGS metagenome assembly OGLX01 (sample SAMEA2581908, study PRJEB24529) | metagenome | biome: Human gut stool | place: China | collected 2011 | reverse complement strand
ATCCCATCCCCGGTGACGACGTACTGGGATACATGGACGAGAATGACCGCATCATCATCCACAAGCGTCAATGTCCGGTAGCGGCCAAACTGAAAAGCAGCTACGGCAACCGCATCATTGCCACTGAATGGGATACACACAAGAAGCTTTCGTTCCTGGTATACATTTATATTAAAGGAATAGATAATGTAGGGCTGCTGAATGAAATCACACAAGTTATTTCACGCCAGCTTAATGTGAATATCCGGAAACTGGATATGGAAACGGATGATGGCATTTTCGAAGGAAAGGTCCAATTGTATGTGCACGATGTGGAAGATGTAAAAGCTATTTGCAACAACCTGCGCAAGATTCCGAATATAAAGTCGGTGACACGTGTAGAAAACTAACAAAACAATAAATTAAATAACGGGAAGAGAAGCAAGGAGTTCTTGAACAATCACTCATTGCTCCTCTTCCCGTCTTGTTGAAAACCCATCCAAAGCATCCCTCATTCCGATCAACTCTTGACGAATCTGCTTCAAACGGTCGATAATTTCAAAATTCCGGATCGTCGCTTCCCTGTTATCTTTCAGTTTCTGGCGAGCTCCGGGCAGAGTCATTCCTCTTTCTTTCACCAAATGATAGATCAGGCGAATGGTTTCCACATCCTCTTTCCTATACTGGCGCACGCCACGACTCCCTTTCTTTGGGGATATCTGCGGGAACTCCTTTTCCCAGAAACGAAGCAACGATTCGTTGACATCAAACATTTGGGCAACTTCACTGATAGAGTAATATAATTTCAGGTCTCTCTCCGTATTTTGCATGATTTTCTTCTCTTTTAGTCAAATACTTTACCGTGGTTGGCGGCAATCTGAATCATCCGTTCATAATCTTCCGCACTCAAATCCATAAAGTAATAGTTCACCGGATTGACCACCTGTCCTTTGACGTGCACTTCGTAATGCAAATGCGGACCGGTACTCTTTCCCGTACTTCCTACCCCGGCTATAACTTCACCACGCACGACCTTTTTACCCAGTTTAGTACGAAACTCCTGTAAATGGGCGTAGCGGGTACGATATCCGAAGCCATGGTCAATCTCGACAGTATTGCCATAACCGGTCTCCCATCCCATTTTCACAACCGTACCATCACCCGTGGCATACACGTCCGTACCCGGATGCGCCGAGAAGTCCATGCCGGCATGAAATTTCGTTGTTCCGTAGATGGGGTCAATCCGTGTCCCATAACCAGATGCTGTCTTCCGAAGGTCCTTATTGGATATAGGCTGGATGGCGGGAATACATTTCAGCATCTGATCATGATTTTTACACATTGCCACTACATCGTCAAATGACTTGGACTGGATATAAAGCTGTTTGCTCAGTACATCCATCTTTTGGGTAGTGTTGATCACCAACTTTGAGTTAGCCATATCCATCAATTGTTCGTAACGGTTCGTACCACCATAACCGGCCTGACGAATAGCCGGTGAAACAGGATCGGCCATAAAAATCACTCTATAGAGGTTATCATCACGCTGCTGGATATCCTGAAGCACCCCCATCGCCTCGTCAAGACGACGAGAGAGTACGTTATATTGCGCCAAGAGTTGGCTATTTTCTTTCCGCAACTCCTTCTCTGAGGGAGAACCGAAAATCAGTAACAGAATGATGAAACTGCCGGCTCCCAGTCCCATTCCTATAAAAAGACGGCGGAGAATGCTCAGCGCCCGTTGTCGGACAGTCGGATAAATCCGGTCATAAGTCTGCGTTTGCGGATTATAGATGTAGTAAACTTTGCGCATCTTATAAATATTTCGCTTGTTAATACGGCAAAAATAATAAAAACAAGCTATCTTTGCACTGCTTTTTTCAGAATATTAACCTCAACAATAGATATATAGAAGAATATGTTGACTGCAAAAGAGATCAGAGATTCATTCAAGAATTTCTTTGAGTCGAAAGGACACCACATCGTTCCCTCGGCTCCGATGGTGATTAAAGATGACCCTACCCTGATGTTTACCAACGCGGGTATGAACCAGTTTAAAGATATTATTTTGGGTAACCACCCGGCGAAATACCAAAGAGTCGCGGACTCTCAGAAATGTCTGCGCGTAAGCGGAAAGCACAATGACCTGGAAGAAGTCGGACACGATACGTACCACCACACCATGTTTGAAATGCTTGGTAACTGGTCGTTCGGCGATTACTTCAAGAAAGAAGCGATCAGCTGGGCATGGGAATATCTGGTAGAAGTCTTGAAACTGAATCCGGAACACCTGTATGCAACAGTATTCGAAGGTAGCCCGGAAGAGGGTCTGGAGCGTGATAACGAGGCCGCCTCTTACTGGGAGCAATACTTGCCTAAAGACCATATCATCAACGGAAACAAACATGATAACTTTTGGGAAATGGGTGATACAGGCCCTTGCGGGCCGTGCTCGGAGATCCACATCGACCTCCGTCCTGCAGAAGAGCGTGCCAAGATTTCAGGACGCGACCTGGTGAACCACGATCATCCCCAGGTTATCGAAATCTGGAATCTTGTATTCATGCAATACAACCGCAAAGCCGACAGCACTCTTGAGCCGCTTCCGGCGAAAGTGATCGATACCGGTATGGGATTCGAACGCCTGTGCATGGCTTTGCAGGGTAAAACATCCAATTACGACACGGACGTATTCCAGCCGTTGATTAAAGCAATTGCCCAAATGGCCGGAACGGAATATGGCAAAAATGAACAGAACGACATTGCCATGCGTGTTATTGCCGACCACATCCGTACCATTGCGTTCTCAATTACTGACGGACAATTGCCTTCGAATGCCAAGGCCGGTTACGTGATTCGTCGTATCCTGCGTCGTGCCGTTCGTTACGGATATACATTCCTTGGACAGAAACAGGCATTTATGTACAAATTGCTTCCGGTTCTGATTGACAGCATGGGAGATGCCTATCCGGAACTGATTGCTCAAAAAGAGTTGATCGAAAAGGTTATCAAAGAAGAAGAAGAATCATTCCTCCGTACTTTGGAAACCGGTATCCGCCTGCTCGATAAAACAATGGCTGACACCAAAGCTAACGGAAAGACTGAAATCAGCGGTAAAGACGCTTTCACATTATACGATACATTCGGTTTCCCACTCGACCTGACAGAGTTGATTCTGCGTGAAAATGGTATGACAGTCAATGTCGAAGAGTTCGATGCCGAAATGCAACAGCAGAAACAACGTGCCCGCAATGCAGCTGCCATAGAGACAGGTGACTGGATCATACTGAAAGAAGGAACTACTGAGTTTGTAGGTTACGATTACACGGAATACGAAACTTCCATCCTGCGTTATCGCCAGGTGAAACAGAAAAACCAGACTCTGTATCAGATCGTACTGGACTACACTCCGTTCTATGCAGAGAGCGGTGGCCAGGTAGGCGACACCGGTGTATTGGTAAACGAATTCGAGACTATCGAAGTAATCGACACCAAGAAAGAAAATAATCTTCCGATACATATTACAAAGAAACTGCCCGAACATCCGGAAGCTCCGATGATGGCATGTGTAGACACAGACAAACGTGCCGCTTGTGCAGCCAATCACTCGGCTACCCACTTGCTGGACGAAGCGCTCCGTGAAGTTTTAGGCGAACATGTAGAGCAGAAAGGATCATTGGTTACACCGGACTCTCTGCGTTTTGACTTCTCTCACTTCCAGAAAGTGACAGACGAAGAACTCCGCAAAGTAGAGCATCTGGTAAACGCCAAGATACGTGCCAATGTTCCATTACAGGAACACCGCAACATCCCTATCGAAGAAGCGAAAGAACTGGGCGCAATCGCCCTGTTCGGCGAGAAATATGGTGACCACGTACGTGTTATCCAGTTTGGCTCATCCATTGAATTCTGTGGAGGTACCCACGTTGCCGCTACCGGAAATATCGGTATGGTAAAAATTATCTCTGAGAGTTCGGTAGCTGCCGGTGTACGCCGTATCGAAGCATATACCGGAGCTCGCGTAGAAGAAATGCTGGATACGATCCAGGATACTTTGAGCGACTTGAAAGCTCTTTTCAACAATGCTCCCGACCTTGGTGTGGCCATTCGCAAGTATATCGACGAAAACGCAGGACTGAAAAAACAGGTGGAAGACTTCATGAAAGAAAAAGAAGCTGCCGTCAAAGAACGCCTGCTGAAGAATGTACAAGAGATTAACGGCATTAAAGTCATTAAGTTCTGCTTGCCGATGCCCGCCGAAGTAGTGAAGAACATCGCTTTCCAACTTCGTGGTGAAATTACAGAAAATCTCTTCTTTGTAGCCGGAACAGTAGATGCCAATAAACCAATGCTGACTGTTATGATCAGTGACAACCTGGTTGCCGGCGGACTGAAAGCAGGTAATCTGGTGAAAGAAGCTGCCAAACTGATTCAGGGTGGCGGTGGCGGTCAACCTCACTTCGCAACAGCCGGTGGCAAGAATCCGGACGGACTGAACGCTGCTGTTGAGAAGGTACTGGAACTGGCAGGAATCTAAAGGGGCCGACTCTTACGAGTGGGTACCACGCTATCCGAAAGTTCCCATATAAAGTTAGAAGTCAGATTAAACATCATAGACTCTCCGAGTAAAGAGTCCGGTACTGCACCGGACTCTTTCTATTTTATTCCCCTTCATCGAATGTCCATATCACAAACTCACTTTATCCCCCGGAAAGAGCAAGAATGATCTTGTTTATTCTACTCCTTCTACTACAGTAACGGAGAAGAGTGGACAGACTCAGCCTCATCCGAGATTCTTGATCGCCCGAAACTCTTTTGGAGAGATACCCGTATTCTTTTTAAAGAAATGCGTCAAATAGGATTGGTCCGGAAAATGCAGTTGCTCAGCTATTTCTGTTACAGATAAACGAGGCTCATTCAACAGCACTTTTATTTCGGCCACCAACTGTTCATCAATAAGCTGTTTAGGCTTCTTTCCATCTAAATGCCGAACTGTAATTTTATGCAGGTAACGAGACGATATACAAAGTTTTTCGGCATAAAAAGCTACCTGATGTTCATGCATACTATATTCACGGATCAATTGCATAAACCGATGGCAAAGTAATTGCGTACGACTATATTGCTTACTGACAGCCAATTTTTCCGGAATCGTATTAAACAGCCACATAAGCAGACTTTGCAAAAAGTTGTGCTCTTGTTGTCCCCTGAACTGGGGCATCGGTTCGGTAAACAACATTTGTGCCATATCCATCCACAAATTGATCTGCCGCCAGGTCTTCTGACTCCGTTCGTCAGCAGTATGATGGTAACAGGGATGTTCGTGAGTATAATTAAAGTAAGGTGTATCGATAGGTAACATGGCATTTAAAAATGCTTCTTTAGGAAACATCAACATTTTCACCTGTAAATCTCCTGAAGTTTCGAGCACTTGCAGCAAACCGCCGGTCAGGAAGATCAATTCTGTCTGTTCATTGAATATATATTTCTGCACACCGGTAGAGACAACGGCTTCTCCCTGCGTACAAATCAGATAGATACCACACCGGAAATGGTATGGGGCCGATATCAAAGAGGCCAGGTCGGTCTCTTCATATCGGATCGTTTTTGTATCGGCAAGCAATCGGTCTGTTTTCATAAAAGTCTGTTTTAGGCAACAAATGTAGGTTTATTTTTGATATTCGGGCTATTTTGTTCTGAAAACAACATGTTTTGTACAGATTAGCCTATATTCGATTCCTAACAGATGGAGTAATTTTGCAACCATATTGATCAAAGAGAATAGCAATGACTGACAGACAGAATTCCAGACGGTTCTTATTATTATTTTTAGGTGTATTAAGTGCTTTCGGCCCTTTTATAATGGACATGTATTTGCCTACCTTACCGGCTATGGCAGATTTTTTCCACACTTCATCTTCTATGGTACAATTGGGACTCACCACCAGCATGATTGGCTTGGCTGCCGGACAATTAATTTTCGGTCCCTTGAGTGACAAGTACGGGCGACGTCCTCCATTACTTCTGGCCATGATTCTGTTCCTGCTCGCTACGGTGGGGTGCATCTTTTCACATACCATTTCACAATTTGTGACATCCCGATTCTTACAAGGCATTGCCGGAGCAGGTGGTGTAGTGATTTCCCGCTCCATAGCTACCGACGAGTATTCGGGACAGCAACTGGCCGGCATGCTTGCCGTTATCGGCGGAATAAATGGAATAGCTACAGTCATCGCCCCTATCGGAGGAGGTATACTGGCTCAGATAACAAGCTGGCAAGGCATCTTTATCTGCTTATTCTTTATGGGAGTGGTTCTCCTATCCGGAAGCTTACATTTGAACGAATCACTTCCGGCAAAACACAGACAGACTGTGAGTTGGCAAGACTTATACCATAGTTTCGGAGAAGTCCTCCACAACCGCCGCTATGTAGGCTACGTCCTGCAATATGGTTTCACTATGGGAATACTGTTTGTCAATATCTCTTCTGCACCATTCATCATGCAGCAACACTACGGACTCTCTCCTCTATCCTTCAGCCTCTGTTTCGGAATCAATGCGATAGCAATGGTTATCTCTTCAGCCATATCGATAAAATTACCTACCATGGAACGGGCTTTATATATAGGAAGCCGGGGCATGCTGTCAGTATCTGCACTATTGATGGTATTCTTGTCCTTGAGATGTGATTTTTGGATCTACGAGTTATTGATCTTCGCTCTACTCTCGATGATTGGCATGACTTTTACAGCATCCAACACCTTGGCCATGGAGTGTGAGCGACGGAATGCAGGCATTGCTTCGGCACTTTTGGGAGCCACCGGGTTTGCATTCGGAGGTATTGTATCGCCATTGGTAAGTTTAGGAGATATGATGACCTCTACCGGAATATTGTTTTTAGCAGGTTCTGCCTGTGCCTATGCATGCACCCGATATGTACTGTCACAATCCGTTCAACCCTCCGGAGTGCTATATCATTGAAAGTTACTATGGCGTTCTTTCCTGACAAAACGCTAAAAGGAGATTTAAAATCCAATGCAACCGACTAAAGATAAAGTCAAAGCATACCATAAGCCATGATTCACTAACAAACAGATACTTAAGATTCAAGATGTTAATTGAAAACCAAAGGGTCCTGCCTTTAAAACCAACAATCCTTTGGCTTTTAAAGCAACGGTTCTCCTCTTTTCAACCTATAAGAACTCCATCCAAATCATCTCATACGTTCGATTGTACGCCGGGGAACAGATGTATTTTATCTATACATCCCGTTTTTCAAAACATTAAGAAGGGATCACTGAAACGGAAAGCATATTATCTCCCCCGGCTGTTTATAATGCCCCCCTCCGCCCTCATGATAACGAGTCGAAATACAAAAAGACGAATCAATCAGCACACAAGCTCTTTCGTTTTACATTTATATTCTCTACCTTTGCACACTAAATCAATCAATTACTTAAAAAACTCTAACCCAAGCCGCATGAAAGTACTTTTTCATTCACTATTTATTCTTTTATTTGTTTTCACTGCCTGTACGTCTACCCCTAAACAGGCAACTATTGACTATACCCAATATGTAAACCCATTTATCGGAACCGATTTCACCGGTAATACCTATCCCGGAGCACAAGTCCCTTTCGGCATGGTACAACTTAGTCCGGACAACGGACTTCCCGGCTGGGACCGTATCTCCGGATATTTCTATCCCGATAGCACTATTGCCGGATTCAGCCATACCCACCTTTCTGGTACGGGGGCAGGCGACTTATATGACATCTCTTTCATGCCCGTCACCCTGCCTTATAAAGAAGCAGAAGCTCCGTTAGGTATTTACTCCAAATTTTCCCATCAGGACGAAAATGCCACGGCAGGATATTACCAGGTACTGCTGAAAGATTACGGCATCAACGTCGAATTGACGGCAACCGAACGATGCGGCATTCAGCGTTACACTTTTCCTGAAGCCAAAGCCGCTATCTTCCTCAACCTGAAAAAAGCTATGAATTGGGACTTTACCAATGATTCGCACATCGAAGTTATCGACTCGGTAACCATTCAGGGATACCGCTTCTCCGACGGATGGGCACGCGACCAGCATGTCTATTTCCGTACACGCTTCTCTAAACCTTTTACAGCCGTTCAAATGGATACAACTGCCATCCTGAAAGACGGAAAACGAATGGGTACGGCTACCATAGCCCGATTCGATTTCGACACACAAAAAGGAGAGCAAATACTTGTCAACACAGCCCTTTCCGGTGTCAGCATGGAAGGAGCAGCTCAAAATCTGGCAGCCGAAGTTCCGGAGGATAATTTCGATAAATATCGTGAGGCTGCACGGGACAACTGGAACCGGCAACTCTCTAAAATCGCAGTCAAAGGCGACCATAAGGACGATTGGGTAAACGTCAACAACTGTTACAAGTACGAAACCATCTTCAACTCGTGTGGTACCAAATCACAGCACTCTATCACACCATGCTTGCTCCTACCATTTATAGCGATGTCGACGGTTCGTATTACGGTCCGGACAAAAAGATTCATCGCACAGACGGATGGGTAAACTACAGTACTTTCTCTTTATGGGATACATACCGCGCCGCACATCCTCTATTTACCTATACCGAACCCGAACGTACCAACGATATGGTTCAATCATTTCTGGCTTTCTACGAACAGAACGGACGCCTGCCGGTTTGGAATTTCTACGGTAGTGAAACAGATATGATGATTGGCTATCATGCCGTTCCGGTCATCGTGGATGCTTATCTGAAAGGTATTGGAAACTTTGATCCGAAAAAGGCATTGGAAGCTTGTGTAGCCACTGCCAACCTGGACAATTACCGCGGAATTGGTGCTTATAAAGAACTGGGATATGTTCCTTTCAATGAAAAAGATAGTTATAATGCCGAAAACTGGTCGTTATCCAAAACACTTGAATACGCTTATGATGATTACTGCATTGCCCGCATGGCAGAAAAACTGGGAAAGAAAGAGATTGCGGACGAATTCTATAAGCGGTCGCAAAACTATCGTAACGTATACAATCCGGCAACCTCGTTCATGCAACCTCGTGATGACAAGGGAGAATTTCAGAAAGACTTTAAAGCAGATGCTTATACACCGCATATCTGCGAAAGTAACGGTTGGCAATATTTCTGGTCGGTACAGCATGACATAGACGGACTGATCGGTCTGACAGGCGGAAAAGAACGTTTTGCACAAAAGCTGGACAGCATGTTCACCTTCCATCCTTCGGCCGACGACGAACTTCCGCTCTTCAGTACCGGAATGATAGGCCAATATGCTCACGGAAACGAACCGAGCCATCACGTCATCTACCTTTATAATGCGGTAGACCAACCCTGGAAAACCCAGGAGTATGTGGCAAAAGTAATGAACGAACTCTACCTGAACAGCCCTGCCGGACTCTGCGGAAACGAAGACTGCGGCCAGATGTCGGCTTGGTATGTATTCAGCGCCATGGGATTCTATCCGGTAAATCCGATAAGCGGTCAATATGAGATAGGTACTCCCCTTTTCCCGGAAGTGCAACTGCACCTTGACAACGGGAAAACATTCACTGTCAAAGCTCCGGCTGTCAGCAAAGAGAATATCTATATCCGATCAACCAAACTGAATGGAAAACCCTATGATAAAAGTTACATTACTCATGAACAGATTATGAGTGGTGCAACCCTTGAGTTTGAAATGGGAAAGGAGAAAGTTACGAGTGATCAATAACTTGTAGCCCGCACACCCAAAACCAGCAGCTAAAAAAGATGGACGACACATTTGATATAACCTACAAAGCCCTGTTCCGGAGGTACTATCCGAACCTGATGTTCTACGCCACCCGCCTGGTGGGCGATGAAGAAGCAGAAGATGTGGTACAGGATGTATTCGTGGAACTGTGGAAACGAAGAGATTCCATGGTAATAGGCGACCAGATCCAAGCCTTCCTCTATCGGGCGGTATATACCCGGGCCTTGAATGTGCTGAAACATCGCAGCATAGAGAACGGATATTGCGCTGCTGTGGAAGAAATCAACCAAAAACGAGCGGAATTCTATCAGCCGGACAACAACGAAGTAATCCGGCGGATAGAAGACCGCGAATTGCGAAA
>OGLX01001756.1_pt1 | contig 10119 bp, 8 predicted proteins | sample 1572821 | NCBI WGS metagenome assembly OGLX01 (sample SAMEA2581908, study PRJEB24529) | metagenome | biome: Human gut stool | place: China | collected 2011 | reverse complement strand
GGCATCTCGGTGCTCAACGACTGCAAATACGGCTGGGACAAACCCGCCGACAATACGATCCGTCTGACGCTGATCCACACTCCTTCGACCGAAAAACGCTATCCGCACCAGCGCGATCTCGATCTGGGTGTCAATCACTTCACCTATTCGATCGTAGGACATAAGGGAACCGACCGCAGCGGCGTTGTGGCCGCATCGGAGCAGCTTGAACCAAAGCTATTTCACTATCAGTGTTTCAAACATGCGGGATCGCTGGGCCGCACCTTCTCGATGCTGGAGTCCTCGACTCCGCAGATCGGCGTGCGTGCGCTGAAGAAGGCCGAGGACGGCGACGGATATATCGTGCGCTGCTACGAGCTGACCGGCAAGCCCGTCGAGAACGCCCGCATCACCTTCCCGGCTCAGATTCTCTCGGCCGAGGAGTGCAACGGTATCGAGGAGCGCATCGGCGACGCCGCGTTCGAGGGGCGTTCGCTCGTGGTTTCGGCCGGAAAGTTCGCCCCCAAGACCTACCGCGTGCGGCTGGCCGAGCCGGCCGTGCGGTCGACGCTCGCGATCGACAACGCGCCCGTGAAGCTCGACTACGACATCACGGCCTACACCACCGACGAGTTCTTCACCTACTATACGATCGACAAGGCGCTGGGTTCGTTCGCCGCCGAGCTGATTCCCGCCACGGTCGAGTGCGACGGCGTGACCTTCGCCATGGGCGAAGCCAACACCGACGACGCCGTGCTCTGCAACGGCCAGACCGTCGCGCTGCCCGCCGACCGGACCTATACGAAGCTCTATGTGCTGGCGTCGGCCGTCGAAGAGCCGCGCACGGCCGAGTTCCGCGTGGGCGATCGCACCTACGAGGCCGAAGTGCCGCTGTGGAAAGGTTTCTACGGCCAGTGGGGCTGGTACGGCAACAGCGAGGGCTTCATGCAGCGCGCCAAGATCGGGTATCTGGGTACGCACCGTCACCAGACCGACCTGGGCAACGTTCCCTACGGTTTCTCCTACATGTATCTGCTGACGTTCGACATTCCCGAAGGCGCGACTACGGTGACGCTGCCCAGGGACAAGAAGGTGCTGGTCTATGCGATGACGGCGTCGAACAACCCGATCGACGACGTGAAACTGGCGAGCCGTACCTTCGTGCGTCCCGACGAACGATAGTGCGACAGTCTCCACCGACTCTTCTTCCAACATTTTTTCGTGAAAAGGCCGTTCCTATCAGGGGAGGGGTGTTTTTGAGATACCGTTCTGTAAATCAGAACGGTATTTTTATTGAAAAGAGCAAGGGTTACGAATTGGTGACGGAAGTCTTACATTCTGTTGCACCCTTATACAATAAATCCAAGAACTCACGACAAAGATAGTTAAAATATTATACATAAGCAAATTAACGAATAGAAAAGCATTAAGTACTATTTAAGCATATCCAACTTGGATATGCTTTTTTGTGCTACGAACGGGTTGATTATTTAGTTGCCTGTTTTAACTAAATTATTGCTATCGGGATGTTTCCTATCATTGCATCGTCTAACCAACGATCACTGTAATGAAGCCATTAAAAGGTAATCCGACTCTGCGTTTGTTACGTCTGGTATTGCGACGATTCAATCGTCTCGAACTACTCATCCAAAACAATTCTCGTCCTTTACCCGATGACCTGATCGACACTCCGGCTGTCCGCATGCTTACCCGGATGTCCGACCGTACCCTCTCCCGTCGTCGGAGCGACGGCACGATCCCTTATGTCAAGCACGGCGGCAAAATCTATTACCGCAAGTCCGTCGTTCTGAAAGCCATTCAGCAATCTCTTGTAAAGTAGTTGACGATGAAAAAGATGATAATCATCGAGCGGAGTAAATTCGCCCAGATCATGCGCAACTACAAGAAAGCGCTTCACATGAGCGCCGTGTTGGAACACATTTGCCGGGAGCGCAAAAGCGCGATCACACTGACGACCGCCGAGATATGCGAACTGATCCAACTCGACTTGTCCGACGTCGCAAAGCACACCCAGCGCGGCCGATTACGCTGCGATATGGTGAAGGGAGTACGTTACTATGATATAATGGACTTAATCAACCTGAAAGACCTGCTCGACAGCCCGACAACGACCGCGACAATGACCGCCGCCCAAACCCGATTTTTTCTTCTACGCCTTAAAAAATTCATGCTGGTCTGAGCGAAGTTTTCGTCCCGTTTCAAATTATATCTGCTGTCTTGTGTCCTTTCCATCGTAATGTCTTTTGTTATTCATGCCGTGCCGTTCGCTTCGTTTTCAGATTGCCGGTTGAAAAAGGGGGTAGAGTGTGCAAGGTTTCGCCAAAAAAAATTACAGCCGCCACTGCGATGACTGTAATTTTTTTTTGAGCGAACCCCGCAGGGGTTACCTTGCTCACTCGTTGCCGGGGCCGGCCCCCCTTTTTTAACCTTTGCAAGCTGAACGACAAACGGAGTGAAACCCAGGGATGATAAAAAGACCTTGATATTCCCGGAATCAGGACACAAGACAGTTGATACGATTCCCTTCGGGATGAAAACCGCCAGACCAGCATCGCCGCTTCGCTTTCTCGCTATCGCGAACAGTTGTGTTAACGCATCGGGTAGCCGACTATAAGAAAGCCAGTAAATCCTTGCCGTAACACGGGCAGAGCTTGCAACTCATCGATGATATTGTTCATTCTGCTGCAAATTACACAATCTTGATATTTTAACAGAATTTATATGAAACGTATTGAATATGTGAATAAAATAACATATCTTGCATTACGTCGATATATTGACAGTCGAATGATTTGTTGAAATAGAACTAAAATAGGGACTGAGTTTCTCTATGTACAGAAGACGGATAGATAATATTCGTTTTTCATCCAGTAGGCATCTGTATTAACCTCACTAACCAAACTTCTTATGAATTACAAAAAAATGGTAAAAGAAGATCCCTTAACACTTACCATTCTGCCAACACATAAATGCACCGCATCGTGTAAGAACTGTTGTTTTGGGTGTAATCCAAAGGTTAGTCATATTATGCCGTATGAGGAAATGGTATATCATATTGATGAAGCCGTTAAACATTTTTCCACATTGAGTGTTCTTGTCATTTCAGGCGGAGAATGTTTCCTGCTTGGTGAAGACTTGGATAGAATAATACACTATGCGACGAAAAAAGGGTTAAGTACAAGAGTGGTGACTAATGGTTATTGGGCTATATCTTATGAAAGCGCCTTTGAAAGAATACATAGTTTAGTAAGTAATGGCTTAAAAGAATTTAATTTAAGCACAGGCGATGATCATCAAAAATATATTAAATTAGAAAATATAATCAATGCAACAAAAGCGGCAATTGACGCCGGATTGCCGACTGTGTATATTGCCGTTGAAAGTCATGTGCATGCAGATTTTACTGCAGATACTTTGAAATCCAATCCTCAAATATCTGAATATATAGAAACGGGGCATGTGTCTATATTACCAGGTTCATGGATTAAGTTTAAGAACCATACCGATGATAGCAATTTGTCCGAGTGTAATTGTCGGTATACTTCCGATCAGGCAGAAGATGGTTGCAACAGTTTGTTCAAGAATATAGCTATAAACCCATATTCAGAATTGTTAGCTTGTTGTGGGCTTACCGTTGAGTACAATGAATTTTTAAAATTGGGAAATCTTCGTAGATATTCTATGCAAGATTTATATAACGCGCAATTTGAAGATGCTTATAAACTGTGGTTATATGTTTTAGGGCCCAAACACATTTACGATTCAGTTATGAAATTCAGGAAATTAAAACCTCAGGAGTTTGTTCATACATGCGCATATTGCATTGAAGCTATTAAGGATTCGGACAATATTGATGCCATCAAAAAGATACTACCTTCTGAACTTCCGAATATTCTATATCAGTTAGAAACGCAAAATTTGATAAAATGAAAATCCGATAAATCATACTGCTATGAAAACGAAAAAAAAGTCACGTCCCGTTAGCAAGAGGACAATTGTTGCCATTGTCGGTGTGTCAGTCCTTGCCGGATCATGTAATATAGATGATTCTGAATATAATAATGATGATAATATTTACGGAAAGATTACAAAATCATCCGATATAGGGAAACAGCTTTTAAATATTGAAACGTTGAAATTAACAGATGATTTCACCAAATATACTGAAATTATCAGGCATCTATTATCGGATGTGTCTAAAAATGAAGAGTCGGCAGCATTATTTTGCTCAGCCCCGGAAGCATATCTCACTCAGAATAAGTTTAAGGAAAAATATGATGTAGATTTACGGTTATACCTAACGGAAAGAGATAAAAATCTATTATTGGCATTTACTGATAGTGAAATTCAGCTTGCAGCAAAAAATGATGATCTTCGTCAGTTTATCCGTCTTTGTGATTCAAAGGGTTTTCTTTCCAGCCCATCAACAGCAGTCTCTAAAGGTTATACTGATTATTCTCGATTTTTTGAATCAAAAGAAGAAGAAAATGCTTTTAAAGAAGCACATAAGAAGAAACAGGTGACATGGAAGAAACCACAAAAAGGAGAGGTTGTTCGATGTTTTCTTGGGATTGATGCAGGAAGTACCACAACAAAATTTGTATTATTAGATGAACAAGAAGAAATTCTGGATTCTTTTTATGCACCGAATGAAGGGGATCCGCTGAAAGTAGCGAAAGAGGCCTTGATCTGTTTAAGAAAACGATATGAAGAAGCAGGAGCAGAATTAGAAATTTTATCAGCTGGTACGACTGGGTATGGAGAAATGCTGTTTTCCAAAGCTTTTGAAATCCCTTGCCATACGGTTGAGACGGTAGCACATGCAAGAGCTTCTGAAAAATATGTCAAAGACGCCTCTTTTATTTTGGATATTGGTGGACAGGATATGAAAGCAATCTGGTTAGAGGATGGAGTTATCACAAATATTTTATTAAATGAGGCGTGCTCTTCTGGATGCGGTTCATTCCTTGAAAACTTCGCATCCTCTTTACATATTCCGACAAAAGAGATTGCAAAGAAAGCGTTTGCGTCTAAAAACCCAGCAGTTTTGGGTAGTCGTTGTACGGTATTTATGAACAGCAGTATTATCACAGAGCAGCGAAACGGTAAGAATCCAGAAGATATCATGGCTGGATTATGCAGATCGATCATCCAGAATGTATTTACAAAGGTTATCCGCGTATCAAATCTTGATTCTCTTGGAACTAAGATCGTGGTACAAGGTGGCACTTTTGAAAATGATGCGGTTTTACGTGCGATGGAAGAATATGTAGGAAGAGAAGTGATCAGAGCACCATATCCAGGGATCATGGGTGCAATTGGTGTCGGATTGATCGCAAAAGAGCAATATGAGAAGAATCCGAAAGAAGTGAGCACATGGGATCTTCGTGATTTAGATACATTTTCTTATGAGCAGCAGGCGAATGCACCTTGTCCATTTTGTACGAATCATTGTCAAAGAACAATTGTTCAATTTTCAAATGGAAATTCCTGGGTAACAAATAATCGATGTGAAAAAGGCGAGATCATCGGAGATCCAAGAAATGATGAGGTTGGAAAGCAGTTAAAAGAAACAATCCGAAAAACACAGAGTGTTCCAGATTTATTCCAAGAGCGAAAGAAATTATTGTTCAAAGAATATCCTTATCCAGTGCCTAAAACAGAAAGAGATATCACAATCGGAATTCCAAGAGTGTTATCCTATTGGGATACGATGCCATTTTGGACAACTTTTTTCAAAAGTTTGGGATACAAAGTACAATTATCGGATGAAAGCACAAGAGAGATTTATGAAAGTGGATTGTCAGCAGTGACATCAGACACGGTATGTTTTCCAGCAAAACTTGTGCATGGACATCTTAGAAATCTGGTGAAAAAATATCATGTAGATCGTATTTTTATGCCATCGATCACAACAGTACCGCCAGAGAATATGGAAAAAACAAGTGAGTCTATGTGTGCGGTGGTAAAAGGTTATCCGATCGTTATCAGGAATTCTGATAATCCACAGGATAAATGGAATGTGCCATTTGATGCACCATTATTCCATTGGCATACCAAAAAGGACAGACAGCATCAGTTGGTAAAATATATGGAAGAAGTATATCATGTCTCAAAAGAAGAGGTTATGAATGCAATGCATACAGCAGATCAGGCTCAGAAATCTTTTGACCAACAGTTAAAGAAACGAGGAGAAGAGATTCTAAATGAAGTAAAGGAAAAGAATGAATTTGCAGTTGTTTTAGCATCTCGTCCATATCAGAACGATACACTGGTTAATCACGATCTGTCTAAGATGTTTACAAAAGCAGGCATCGCAGTCTTAACCGCAGATTCCCTGCCAGAAGTGAATCAGACAGAACTCTCAAAAAGCCGTCTGGATATTGTAAATAACTATCATGCTAGAATGTTATCTTCTGCTATCTTATGTGCGCAAAGTGAGCATCTGGAATATGTACAGCTCGTAAGTTTTGGATGTGGACACGATGCTTATCTATCCGATGAGATCACGAGAATGATGAAAGAAATTTCCGGGAAAACACCATTGATCTTAAAAGTAGATGAAAGTGATAATCAAGGACCATTGGGAATCCGTGTGCGTTCTTTCTTGGAGACAGTGAAAATGGGACGTGAGAAACATCAGAAATTAGAAGTAAAAGAGTTGCAAGAACCATATCCAGTCAAGTTTACAAAAGAAAACAGGAAAGAAAAAATCGCATTGGTTCCAAATACATCGCATGCATTTTGCAGAATTATGACAGCAGCATTAAGAGGACAAGGAATTCGGGCGGTTGCTTTGGATATCGGGCGTGAAGAAGCAATTCGTTTGGGAAAGAAATATGTACATAATGATATCTGTTTCCCAGCACAGATCGTCATCGGAGAAGCATTGGCGGCACTGGAAAGTGGAAAGTATGATGACAAAGATGTTGCGATCGTTATGGGAAAATATGTTGGGGACTGTCGACTGACACATTATGGGGCACTACTAAGAAAAGCTCTTGATGATGCAGGATATGATCATATTCCGATCCTGACAAATGATGATGCAGATTCTCATAATATGCACCCAGGATTTAAATTAAATCTGGCATCTTCTGTAAAAATCGCATTTGCATTACCGATGATCGATGTATTGGAGGAATTATTACGAAAGATCCGTCCATATGAAACAGTCAAAGGAAGTGCGGATGAAGCGTTTGATAAAGCCCTTGATCTTGTAATCGATGGATTGGAAAAGTCAGGAGTTCTTGGTGCAAGAAAAGGATTTAAGAAGGCTATTTCTATCATGAAAAATATTTCTTATGATCGTACGAACTTAAAACCACAGATTCTGATCGTTGGGGAATATCTTCTGAACTTTCATCCAGGAGCAAACCATGACATTGAAAAATATCTGGAAGAAAATGGATTTGAGATCATTGAAGCACGTATGACGGATGTTATCCGTAAGACATACTTTTATCAGGATTCACAGATCAGGGAATATCATTTAAATAAACCAATGGATCAAAAGATTTGGTTTCGGACAGCAGACATGTTCTTTGATCTTGCACACAGTCTGACCGATTCCATTGCAAAAGGACATCCTTTATATAAACCAGTGATCCGTATGGATGATCTGGTAAAAGACAGTGATCCGATCATTCATCATACATTTGATGCAGGAGAGGGTGTGCTGATTCCAGGAGAGATCATTCATCACGCAAAACATGGATGCAAGTATTTCTTGATCTTACAGCCATTTGGATGCCTGCCAAACCATGTTGTTGGAAGAGGTATTTCTAAAAAATTAAAAGAAATGTATCCAAATGCACAGATTCTTCCATTAGACTATGATCCAGATGTCAGTTTTGCGAATATCGAAAATCGTCTGCAGATGCTTGTTATGAATGCGAAACAAGAAATCTTGGAAGAAAATGAAGAACGAGACCGTAGAAGAAGTCATCACTACATGGAAAGTGACAAAAAAACATATTGTAGAAAGAAATATGGTGTCGAAAAAACTTCTGGTGTATAAAATATAGAATTAAATTGTTGAATTTTGTTAAATATGCTATAATCCATTTTAGGTTATTCAAAATAATTTGAATGGAGGAGAAGTAATGAATATTCAGGAGTTTTATGACAGTATTGATGAAAGTTATGAAAATGTAAGCAGCCGTATGATGGGAAATCAGAAGCTGGTGGAAAAGTTTGTCCGTAAGTTTTTAGATGATCCTACTTATGAACAGATTAAAGAAGCAGTAAATAAGATGGATTATGATGAAATTCTTCGAACAACTCATACGATGAAAGGAATTGCAAGCAATCTGGAGTTTACACATTTACAGCAAAAAAGTGCGAAAGCAGTAGATATGATCCGTGCAGGACAGCGCGAAGAAGTATTGCCAGTGATCGGTGAAATTGAGAAAGAATATCAAAAAGTTATCGAACAGATCCAGAAATTGGATTAAATTGGATAATAAGAAGACAAAGATGAGGGAATCTTTCGAAGTAGTATGAAGGAGACAGCGACAACATAAAAAATAAAAAGGAACTAGCGATTATGCAAAACAAAACAAAAAATATATTTTTTAAGATAATCTCAGGACTCGTTTTGATTCAGGGTGTGTTGCAGTTATTGAATCTGTTAGGGCTTGTAGGTTATGGAAGAACGACGACTTCTGCAACAAAGTTTTATCTTGGACTTGTTTTGATCGGCGGCTACGCAGTAGCAGCAATGGTCGGTGGATATACGGGTCTTAAAGATGGAAATACACAGGAAGGATGTAAAAGATGTTTTTATGTCAGTCTTGTACTGATCGCAATTACGATTGCCACGATTATTTTAAATGTTGTATTTAAAGCATATTCAGTAACTCAGTTTGAGGCACTGATCATACCAGTGTTGTTTATGCTTTTTACAATATTAAATGGACGAAAGAATTTGTAAACACAAAAGGGCCTTTTTCGATTTCGAAAGAGGTCCTTTTTATAGTTGTTCTTTTCTTGATGATATGATATAATTTCACATAGTGATTTGGCAAAGAAAGAACAAATGAGGTAGACCAATGAAAGATTTAAAAGATATGAAACGTGTGCTTTTAAAGTTAAGTGGAGAAGCACTTGCCGGAGATAAGAAGACAGGATTTGATGAAGCAACATGTGCAGATGCAGCACGTCAGGTAAAGACATTAGTAGATGAGGGACTTCAGGTAGCGATCGTCATCGGAGGAGGAAACTTCTGGAGAGGACGTACAAGCGAGAGTATGGAACGTACAAAAGCTGATCAGATCGGAATGCTTGCGACAGTTATGAACTGTATCTATGTATCCGATGCATTCAGAACAGCAGGAATGGAAACAGAAGTATATACTCCATTTGTATGCGGAGCATTTACAGAATTATTTTCCAAAGATAAAGCAGTCAAAGCTTTAGATGAAGGAAAGGTTGTATTTTTTGCAGGTGGAACAGGACATCCTTATTTCTCAACAGATACAGCAACAGCACTTCGTGCGATCGAGATTGAAGCAGATGCGATCTTATTAGCAAAATCAATTGACGGCGTATATGACAGTGATCCTGCTGTGAATGAAAATGCGGTGAAATATGACAGTATCACAATGGAAGAAGTGTTGGATCAGAAATTAGGAGTGATCGACCTGACAGCGACGATCATGTGCCTTGAGAATAAGATGCCATTAGCAGTTTTTGGATTAAATGAAGAAAACAGCATTGAGAATTTAATGAAAGGTGAATTTAACGGAACATATGTAACCGTTTGATAAATTAGGAGGACGAAAGAAACATGTTAAAACAATTTGAAGACAAGATGCAGAAATCTTTAGACAGTATGGCGAATGATTTTATGACAATTCGTGCAGGACGTGCCAATCCTCATGTATTAGATAAGATTGCCGTAGACTATTATGGTTCACCGACTCCGATCCAGCAGGTGGCAAATGTCTCTGTGCCGGAAGCACGTATGATCCAGATCCAGCCATGGGAAAAAAGCATGCTGAAAGCTATCGAGAAGGCAATCCTTACTTCTGATATCGGAATCAACCCGACAAATGATGGAACTTCGATCCGTCTGGTATTCCCTGAGCTGACAGAGGATCGCAGAAAAGAGCTTGC
>OGLX01001755.1_pt1 | contig 10119 bp, 8 predicted proteins | sample 1572821 | NCBI WGS metagenome assembly OGLX01 (sample SAMEA2581908, study PRJEB24529) | metagenome | biome: Human gut stool | place: China | collected 2011 | reverse complement strand
CCGCTGCCCTGCCAAACACACCGAGCGGGCAAAGCCCTGCACCCAAATTCCGGGCGGAAGCCCGGACCCACTTAAAGCTACGATTGGAGAAAAACATGAAAAAAGATATCAAATTCAGCACGCGCATGGCGTCCGCTGACCGCGAGAAGATCAGGGCACTGGCGGCGAAGGCCCACATGTCCATGAGCGACTACGTCACCGCCTGCTGTCTCGGCAAGCGGATCATCGTCATCGACGAGCAGAAGGAACTGCTCCGCCAGCTCAAGGGCATCGGCAGCAACATCAACCGCCTCACCGTCCTCGCCAACATGGGCAAGGTGCAGGTCATCGGTCCCGACAAGGTCGCGCAGGAGCTGTCCGAGGTCAGCGCCGCGCTGCGGTCAGTCATGGAAGGGCGGTGAGCCGTATAGCCATCGTACATTTCGTGAACTACAAGCGGGGCACGCAGTCCCGCGCCGCCATGCGCGGCGTGATGCTCTACGTCATGCAGGAGAAGAAAACCACATGGGAGGGCGCGCCGCTCGTCAGCGGCATCAACTGCCAACCGCAGAGCGTCTATGACGATTTCCTGAACACGAAACTGCTCTACCACAAGGATGGCGGCACGATGTTCTATCACATGGTGCAGAGCTTTCCCAAAGGCGCGGCGGTCGATCCACGGCAGACCCATGAAGCCGCGCGGCGGCTGGCGGAATACTTCGGCGGCTGCGAGGTGCTGGTCTGCACCCATGTCGACCGCGAGCACATCCATTCCCACTGCGTCATCAACTCCGTCAACTTTGAGACCGGCAAAAAGCTGCACATGGCGAAGGAACAACTGCAAGAGTTGATGCGGCGCAACGATGCGATCTGTCAGGAGATGGGCCTGCCGGTCTTTGACGCACCAACGCAGCAGGCCCGCGGCATGAGCGGTGCGGAATACCACACGGCTCTGAAGGGACAGAGCTGGAAGTTCCGGCTCATGAACACCATCGACGAGTGCATGAAATATGCTGCCGACCGGGACGCCTTCGTTTCCCTGGTGGCGTCCGAGGGCTATGCCGTCCGCTGGGAAAGTGGGCGCAAGTACATCACCTACACCACGCCGGACGGCATGAGGTGTCGCGACAGCAAACTACACGAAGAAAAGTATTGCAAGGAGGCCATGGAGCATGAATTCAGAATTAGAGCAGAGATTGTCTCTGCAAGAACTCAAGCAGCGCAACTCCCAGCAGACAGCGCTGCCGGTGCAGACACCACCTCACGAAGCGTGTCCCTCGAAAGCGGACTGGGAGCGAATGATGAAATACATGGATGCACTGTGGTACCATGCGGATCGGCAGACGGATCTGTTGGAGAGCGTCAGCAGGCAGATGTCGCAGCTTCCCACGCGAACGCAGCTGGACGATCTGCTGAAAGCGGTGCGGCATCTGGAGCAGATGACCGAACAGGCTGGGAAGCCGAAAGAGAATTCTTTTTCTCTGCACAGAATCAGACTTCCCAGACTGCATCTGCCACATGTCAGTATTCCGGCATTGATCTCTCTGCTGATGGCGGCGGCAGCACTGCTTCTGCTCTGGTGGGGCTTGGGCACCGTCTTGAGCAGCTCCAGCCTGCTGAGCCTGTGATTCCTGCGCGGCACTACACCGACAGAAAGGCACTGCAAAAAGAAAGGGAAAAGAAAATCGCCCTCGGTCACAAAGCGGATGACCACGAGGACGAGGTGAGTTATGACTGGCAGCAGACCATGTGACGCAAAGGGAGAGTTGAAGGATTTCGACTCTCCCTTTCTGCATAGGACAAGGTTCTCGCAAATAAAATGATAGCACCGCGGGAGGTGATAGTTATTATTGTCCGCCCTTTCACTTACGATAGTGACGCGCACATTATTTCCGGCAGAAAAAATATGATCAGAATTGAAAACCTTACCCCACAGCTTACCGCCGAGGAGTGCATGGAACAGCGGCGATGTATCGAGGAAGGTCTTTTCGAGGTCTTTATAAAGTATGAAAAACACAATGAAAATGATAGCTATTTAGGAGCTGCTGCGGTATGATGTACCTGTCAGCAGCTCTTTTCTGTGAGGAAGGAGCTACAAAATGAACGCAATCTACGCAAGACAATCCGTTGACAGAGCCGATAGCATTTCTATCGAAAGCCAGATCGAGTTCTGCCAGTACGAAATGAGAGGTGAACAGTATAAGGTTTATACCGACAGAGGCTACAGCGGGAAGAATACAGACCGCCCGGCCTTTGCGGAAATGATGAACGACATCGAAAGCGGAGTGATCGGTAAGGTCGTTGTTTACAAACTGGACCGCATCAGCCGTTCTATCCTCGACTTCTCTAATATGATGGAAAAATTCGGAACACACAAGGTCGAGTTCGTGTCCACAACAGAGAAATTCGATACATCTTCCCCGATGGGGCGCGCCATGCTCAATATCTGCATCGTGTTTGCGCAGCTGGAACGGGAAACCATTCAAAAGCGCGTGGCGGATGCCTACTACTCCCGCAGTCAAAAGAGCTTCTATATGGGCGGCAGAGTTCCGTATGGATTCCGGCTGATCCCGACGACCATCGAGGGTATTAAGACCTCTATGTATGAGATCAACGCGGGGGAAGCGGAACAGGTACGGTTGATCTATGAGCTCTACTCCAAGCCGGAATGCTCCTACGGTGACATTATCCGCTACTTTCAAGCCCACGGCATTCTCAAAAACGGAAAGCCGTGGGGACGCACACGACTTGCGGATGTTCTCAGGAATCCCATCTATGTCCGCGCGGATCTATCCGTCTATGAGTTCTATCGTGACCAAGGCGCGATCATGGCAAACGATCCGAGTGACTTTATCGGCACGAACGGATGCTACTACTACAAGGGACAGGACTCCGTAGGACGCAAGCAAATGAATTTAGAAGGCAACCATTTGGTGCTGGCTCCACACGAGGGCATCATTCCCTCCGACCTATGGCTGAAATGCCGTGCAAAGTGTCTGGAAGCGCAGCAGATCAAGCCATATCAGAAAGCCAAGAACACATGGCTGGCGGGAAAGATCAAATGCGGCATCTGCGGGTACGCTTTGGTGGATAAGCACTACTCGACCACACGCTCCCGCTATCTCCTCTGTTCGAACAAAATGAACTCCAAAGCCTGCGAGGGTCCCGGAACGATTTATACCGACGAGTTTGAACAAATCATCTACAATGAAATGAGCAAAAAGATGGCTCAGTTCAAAACGCTCAGAAGGTGTAAAGGAAATTACATTAACCCCGAACTAACGGCGTTGAATGTTCAACTTACGCAAGTTGAGACTGAGATTGGCTCTCTGATGGATCGCCTGTCGGCTGCGGACGATACCCTGTTTCGCTACATCAGTGGGCGCGTCAAAGAACTGGATGGGAAAAAGCAAGAGCTGATGAAACGCATATCTGAGCTGAAGCTGCACAAGGAGGCCGACTACACGGAGATCAGCAATCATCTGACCATGTGGGATGAACTGAGCTTCGACGATAAGCGACAGACGGTAGATCAGCTTATCCGTGTCATCTATGCGACCAGCGATTCCATCAAAATCGAATGGCGCATTTGAAGGCTTGTTATCTCCATCTTGTACGCTTCGGCGAGGGCCTGCGCCTGGCCAAGGAGAAGATGGACCAGAAAAATCTCTACTTCGTCAACCCGTCCTTCGATCAATAAGCGCAAAAATGCCCCTGCCTTCGTTTCAGAAGGCAGGGGCATTTTCAGATAGCTGTCAGATGCGGATGGCCAGGTTATAAGCGGCCTTGGTGGCCTGCCACATATTGCCGGGCTTCTCGGTGTTGTAGCTGTCTCCGATGTTGTGGACCTCGGCGGCAACCATCTCCTGCTGAGCGGACAGGAAGGGCTGGTCGTCGCCCTTGTTGCCGATGGCCATGACCACCAGGTCGGCCTCCAGCTGCTCGATATACTCCTCGTTGGTCATCTTGGGGGCCAGAGGATTCTCCACGTTCTTGGGGATGATGGGAGCCCAGGTGCAGTAGGGATCCGGCACGGCCTTGGCGCGGTTGCGGGCGATGACCACATGGCCATTCTCGAACCGGGTGACCCGGGCGCAGTTGATGAGCTGGCCGCCCTCGGCCTCGAAATAGTGGATCAGATGGCCGCGGTTGGCGGTGCAGGCGCCCTCCTCGAAGTGCTCCAGCATCTCCACGCAGGTGACCTTGCGCTGGTGCTCGGTGGCCAGCCAATAAGCGGTCTCCAGGCCCACGGCACCGCCGCCCACCACCACGATCTTGCGATCGGTGTCGGCCAGCTCCTCGGGATGGGTCAGCAGCCAGGTGGCCTCGATGTGGCGGGTCTCCTTCAGGCCGGGAATGGGAGGCAGACCCTCCTTGCTGCCGTTGGCAAACACCACGGCGTCGTATCCGGCTTCCTTCAGCTGCTGGTTGGTCATGGTGGTGTTCAGGTGCACGGTGACGCCGTCCTGCTTCTCCACCTGGCGGAACAGCCATTCCATATAGTTGTGCAGCTCATACTTGCTCAGAGGAGCACCGGCGGCGTGCATCTTGCCGCCCATATGGTCGGACTTTTCAAATACGTCCACGGTATGGCCCCGCTGTGCGGCGGTGATGGCGAAGTTCAGGCCCGCGCAGCCTGCGCCGATAACGGCGATGCGCTTGCGCACCTTGGCCGGGGTGGGAACGGCAGGCAGCAGCTCCTCGAAGCCGGTGCGGGGATTCACGGCGCACTGGGGATGGCCGCCCTCGATGAACTCGTTGACGCAGCCCTCCTGGCAGCCGATGCAGGGACGGATGTCCTCCACCTTACCGGCGTAGGCCTTGTTGCACCAGTCGGCATCGGCCAGCACCGGGCGGCCCAGCATGATCATGTCGCACTTGCCGTCCCGCAGGGCCTGCTCGGCCAGGTCGGGATAGCCCAGCTTGCCCACGGCCACAATGGGGACCTCCACGCCCACGTTGGACTTGACGCCCCGGGCGGCGAAGTATTCCTTGGCCACCTTGGACACGTCCAGGAAGCAACCGGCGGGCATACCGGCCGGGGGATGGGGCAGCCACCAGTTGTCATAGCAGCCCAGGTCCACATCGAACATATCGACGCCGGCCTTCACCAGGTTCTCCATATAGTTCAGGGTATCGGCGATGGAGCGGCCGTTCTTGAAGCCCTTCAGGCTCTTGACGGTATCCATGCGGTCGCCGTAGGTCTCGTTCAGGGCCAGGGACAGGTCGATGCGGTACATAATGGGATAATTGGGGCCCACCTTCCTGCGGATGGCCTTGATCATGTCCACGCCGAAGCGCTGCCAGTCGGCATACTTGCCGATCTTGCGGTGGTTGAAGGCGGGGGAGGTCAGCTGATCCAGCAGATAGCCCTCGTGGCCGTGCAGATACACGCCGTCCATGCCCATGACCTTGGCGTCCATGGACGCCTGGGCGGCATTGCGGATGATCTTGTCGCACTCCAGGTCCGTCAGGGGACGGCAGGGCACGTCAGGCAGATAGAAGTTGGGGTTCCAGGAGGCGGAAACCGGCAGCTGGAGCTTGGTCAGCAGGCACTGGGGATTGCCCACACGGCCCAGGCCCGGCGTCAGCTGGATGAAGATGCGGCTGCCCCGGGCGTGAACGCCCTGGGCCAGGTCGCGCCAGCCCATGAAGTTGGTGCGGGTGCCGTCGATACGGGGGAAGTAAGAGTAGTTGCCCTTCTCCGTGACGGAGGAGTCAATGTGGTGGCTGATGGGGATCAGGCCCGTGGTCAGCAGGCCCACGCCGCCCTCGGCCCGGGCAAAGAAATACTGGAGCATCTTGTCGTTGGGACGGCCGGTCTCCTCGGCCATCTGACAGTTGCCCATGGGGGCCATGACCAACCGGTTCTTCACCGTCAGCTTGTTGATCCGGATGGGAGAGAACAAAGAGGTGTAGGGATAGAGGTCCCGGGTCATGCGTGCCGTGCCGCCTGCGCGGTTTTCGCAGTCGGTGCGCACCCAGTTGCCGAAGCTGTTGACCAGCTGCTGTACCAAAATGTCTTTCTTCAAGGGTATGCCCTCACTTTCCTGAAATGGTAAAAGTTTGCGTATCGATTGATGAGACAAGCATACCACATCTCGCCGCCAGAATCAACAAAAAAATTCAAAAATTCGAATAAATTCGTTGCAACTTGCCTGATTTCATGGTAAAATGATAGTGGTAAAAAGCAAATAATGTACAGAGTATGGCATTTATGTGGATTAACGGCCACTGACTTTGTACAGAACCGCGTGCATGTATATGCACACAGCCCAGAAAGGACGTGAAGTACGGTTGAACAGAAACCCCAAGATCCTGGCCGTGGCCGGTAAGGGCGGCGTGGGCAAGACGTCGCTGTCGGCTGCCTTCGTGCGGCTTTTGACCGAGACGCACCCGGACGCCCGGATCTTAGCCATCGACGCGGACCCCGCCGTGGGTCTGTCCACCGCCCTGGGGGTGGAGGTACGGCAGACCCTGGATGATATCCGCAAGCAGATCGTGTCCTCGGTGGAGGATGGCGAGCCGCGGGAGGCCATCGAGCTGCTCAGCGAGGCCCGGTACCGCATCTTCGACACCATGGTGGAGCAGCAGAAATTCTCCTTCCTGGCCATCGGCCGGCCGGAGACCGCCGGGTGCTACTGCAAGGTCAACGCCTACCTCAAGGAGATCATCAATCTTCTGGCCGGTGACTTCGACTATGTGGTCATCGACGGCGAGGCCGGCATTGAACAGATCAACCGCCGCGTCATGGAGAAGGTCACCCATCTGGTGCTGGTGACGGACCCCAGCCGCAAGGGCACCCAGGTGATCCAGACCATCAAGCGCGTGGCCGACGACCTGGTGATGTACGACCGCTGCGGCGCGGTGGTGAACCGGGTGACGGACCCGGCCATGATCCCCTATATTCATATTGAAGGCATTGATGTTCTCGCCTATATCGGCAGCGACGCCAAGCACGCCGCTAACGATATCCGGGGACTGAGTGTTTTTGATCTGCCTGACGACGCTCCGGTGATCGCAGGCGCCCGCGAAGCCCTGACAAAACTGCAGATCCTGTAAACTTTTAGGAGAGAGGTGTAATTCTTGAGAGATCTGAAGCATTTGATCTACTTCGAAAATCTGCTGGAAAACGCCGACAATGAGCTGGTCAAGCAGGCTCAGGCGGACGGCAAGCTGGCCGTCGGCTATACCTGCTACCATGTGCCCGAGGCGCTGCTCAACGTCGGCAACTGCTTTTCCGTGCGCCTGCGGGCGCCCCGGACCGGCTCTTTGGACATCGCTACCTATTACATGTCCAACTATACCTGCGAGTTCGCCCGTGCCCTGGTGGAGCGGGGCATGGAGGGCGGCTTCCAGTTCCTGGACGCTCTGGCCGGTGTGGACGCCTGTTCCATGATGAACCGCGCCATGGAGCATTTTGAGATTCTCCAGCTGAACTCCAAGCCCAATTTCTTTGTGAGCCACTGCGACATCCCCTATAAGATCACCGACTATACCCTGGATTCCTACGTGTCCCAGATGCGCATCCATGTGCTGGACGAGCTGAAAAACCGCTACGGTGTGGACACCTCCGACGACGCCATCCGCGCCGCCGTGGCCCAGCATAACGAGGTCTGCCGCATCATCAGCGAGATCGGCGAAATGCGCAAGGCCGATAACCCCGTCATCACCGGGTACGAGTTCCATGTGCTGAACCTGGTGACCTATACCTGTCCCAAGGACCTGATTCTCCCCTATCTGCGGGAGACCCTGGAGGAGCTGAAGGCCCGCCAGCCCGACGAGAAGCCCGCCTTCCGGGCCAGAGTCGCCATCGTGGGCAGCGAGATCGACGATCCCCAGCTGACCAAGCTCATCGAGGGCTGCGGCGCCCTGGTGGTGTCCGACCGCTACTGCTTCGGCTCCACCCCCGGCCGCGAGGTCATCGAACTGAAGGACGACGAGGATCCCCTGCGCCAGCTGTGCCTGCACGTGATGCAGCACTCCGAGTGCGCCCGGTATATCGCCGACGAGAAGGTCCAGCAGCGCCGGGATACTGCCGACCGTCTGGCTCGGGAGTTCAAGGCCGACGGCATCATCTATGAGCAGATGAAATACTGCGACTACTGGGGCTTTGAGCGGGCTCTGGTCAGCTATATCATGCACGAGGAGTACAACTGGCCGGTGCTGTCCATCGACCGCCTGTACAACAACGGCAATTCCGGCCAGCTGCGCACCCGCGTCCAGGCCTTTGTGGAATCCCTGGAGATCAAGCGCATCCAAAAGAACGGAGGGACCAAGTAATGGCAAAGATGAAATTCCCCAACCCCAAGTTCTTCCGGGCCAAGGACAACGTGGACTGGAAGGCACAGGGCCGGAACCTGCAGGAAGTGGGCGGCATCATCTGGGATATGCTGAAGGAGACCGACTGGAAGGCCTTCGCCGCCAAGCAGAAGGCCAACGTCCAGGACAATGTCCGCCGGGTGGTCCGCGAGGCCAAGACCATCGCCGCCATGACCCCCGCCGAACGGCTGGACCTGCTGAAAACCGGTGAAAAGCACCTGGGCACCCTGTACCGCAAGGGCGACATGGTCACCGTGCGCCGCGAGTGGCGCGGCGTGGCCGACACCGCCTATGACTTCAAGGAGTGGCTGCGGACGTGGGGCATGCTGCTGGGCACCTTCTCCAAGGATCTGGTCCCGGCCCTGAACATGACGTTCTATTACCGGTGGATGATCTCCTATGTGTGCTGCGTCAGCTTCATGGACAAGAACACCATGGGCCAGCGGAGCAACGCCCTGAAGATGAGCCACCTGCTGATCTACGATATCTTCCGCTATGTGGCCGAGAACCTGGTGTTCCTGGCCAAGTGCGACAAGAAGAACGGCAACAGCGCCGAGCTGAACAAGAAGGTGGTCCTGTTCGACGAGATGACCATGGGCCAGATCATGGCGGGCTTCCCGGATCTGCTGGGCATCCCCTATCAGCTGATGCCCGTATTCCTGGTGTCCGAGATCGACCAGCTGACCTGCGTGCCGTATATTGACGCGGTGGAATCCTTCGGCCTGCCCGCCGATACCTGCCCCGTGCCCTCCTCCGAGTGCGGCGCTCTGGTCATCGACGCTCTGCCTCATATGGGCAACTGCTTCATCTCCTCCTCCATGCCCTGCGACGGGTCCACCATGGCCTCGTCCTATATGGCCCGCCGGTTCCCCGACCTGCCGGTGTTCCATCTGTGCTTCCCCGTCCGGTATGAGGACGAGGCCACGCTGAAGATGGGCGCGGAGGACATCCGGGCCTGCATCAAGTTCATCGAGGAAAAGACCGGCGCCCAGTGGAGCTGGGACGCCTACTTCTCCGCCATGAAGCGCTTCAACGAGGAGACCAAGTACGAGCTGGAGAAGTGGGAGGTCAACAAGACCGCCTATCCTCAGCTGCTGGGTCCCTGCTACGAGCTGTTCCGCAAGTGGAACTATGAGATGGACGGCGGTATTGATCCCCGTGTCATGAAGACCTGCAAGAAGGTCAACAAGCTCCTGCTCCAGGCCTACGAGCGCCGCGACGAGGCGTGGGTGGGCAAGATGCGCTATCGCGGCATCGTGTGGTCCTGCCCGGCCCACTACTATGCCAACTTCTCCAACTGGCTGGCCAACTGCTGGGGCATCAACATCCTGGTGGAGATGGAAAGTCTGAACTTCACCAAGCCCCTGGAGACCGAGGATCCCGAGCTGGCCCTGCTGGATCTGGCCCGTCTGTACGAGCGCATGGTCATGCGCCGTCACACCAACGGCGGCTACCAGAACGTGGTGGACGAGCTGTGGCGTCAGTGCGAGGCGTGGAACGCCAACATCATCATCATGTATCAGAACGTGGCCTGCAAGAACATGGCCACCGTCCAGGGCATCCTGGATGAGCAGGGCCGCGAGCGGGGCTATCACCTGATCTGGATCGAGCACGATCTGATGGATCCCCGCACCGTCTCCCGCAAGACCATGCGCGACAAGGTCAACGAGTATATGCGCACGGTGATGCGGGCCGAGCCTGTTGATCCCACCCTGCTGGACTTTGATGACGAAATTTGTATGTAATTTCGGACCATACTACATAAATAAGGAGTAATTGACTATGAAATATTACGGCGGCTGCGACGTAGGCTCCACC
>OGLX01001748.1_pt1 | contig 10147 bp, 11 predicted proteins | sample 1572821 | NCBI WGS metagenome assembly OGLX01 (sample SAMEA2581908, study PRJEB24529) | metagenome | biome: Human gut stool | place: China | collected 2011 | reverse complement strand
CCCGCAGCCGCAGACCGGTGGAACTCGTGTATTACGAAGAATACGCAACCAAAGCCGAAGCCATGAAAAGGGAGTATTCAATCAAACAGCTTACAAGAAAACAGAAAGAGAAGCTGATAGAGAATAAAAATATGTGTACCATTCGATACATGAAGGAAAAGCAGTTATAATACATTTAACAAAACAACCGGGAAAGATGGATGCAATCCATCTGACTCGGGCAATATTATAAGTTATGAAATAGTCGTCTAGCTCTGCTAAAAGTCAGGACGGCTATTTTCTATGTGTATAATTCAGAATCGCGGTTATCAGGGGCTGTATGGAGGCTTAGGTGTAAAAGAAATCCATGAGCGAAAAGGATTGAAAAAGAGAGCATATTGTTGGGAAGAATTAAGCTAACCAAACTCACTTTGAAGTGGGGAAGAAAGGAAATATGATAAAAGAGAAAACGCAAAAGAGACATCATGGAATCTCTTTTGCGTTTCTCTTAAAGACAATTAATTATAAAACAAATGCATTTGTGTGCGGAGGGCTTGATGCAGATACCGGACTGACCGGAAGAAAGCTGATGGTGGATACATATGGCAGTATGGTTCCGCATGGCGGAGGTGCATTTTCGGGAAAAGACTGTTCGAAAGTAGACCGTTCGGCAGCTTATATGGCAAGGTATATCGCCAAAAATATAGTAGCTGCTGAGTTTGCAAGCAAGTGTCAGGTGTCTTTGGCTTATGCAATCGGAGTAGCAGAGCCGGTTATGATTGAGGTAGACACCTTTGGTACAGGAAAAGTGTGTGCAGATGATTGTCTGGCGAGAGCAATCCCACTGGTGTTTGGAGTGACACCCGTCCAGATCATGGAATCTCTTAGACTGAACCGTCCGATTTTCCGGCAGACGGCAGTTTTTGGACACTTTGGAAGAAAGGAGTTTCCTTGGGAGCGAACTGATAAGGTACTGGCTCTTCAGGATACCATTCTGTAATGCCTTGGGTAACGGAAGAGGAGATTCAGGCAGCAAAGAACATGACTGCATATGAGTATCTACGAACGCATCAGGCACAGAGACTGCAAAAGACAAGAACCAGAAATGAATGGCAGTTGACGGACCACGACAGTTTTAAAATCAATGAACTGTCCAGCAAATGGCATTGGAAATCCAGAGATATCGGTGGCGTGTCCGCACTGCGGTTCCTGATTGAAGTAGATGGAATGAAATTTACAGATGCCGTAAAACTGTTGTGCGAAGAGAGTTCGTCTTTTATTCCGACACAGGCTGCGGAAAGGGAAAAACTGCCATTTAAGTTGCCGGAGAGGTATTGTAATTGCAGACGAATCAGGGCTTATTTAAACCACAGAGGAATCAGCGATGAAGTGATCACATATTGTATTTCACATGAAATCCTTTATGAAAGTGTCCCGTACCATAACGCTGTTTTTGTTGGAAAAGATGAATCCAGAAAAGCAAGATATGCATTCCTGCGAGGAATCTATGAAAAAAACGGGAAGGGATTCAAGATGGAGCAGACCGGGAGTGAAAAAAAGTACAGCTTTTGCATTCCACCTGAAAGAGAAACAAAGCGAGTTGCCGTATATGAAGCGTGTATTGATGCATTGGCACACATGACACTGGAAGAGGGAAATAGGGATAAATATCGTCTTTCCCTTGGGGGAATCGCTGCTCCGAAAGAAAACGCACAGATACAGAGTGAACGTTTTAAAAAGCCGCCGGACGCACTGGAAGAATTTCTGAAGAATCATCCGGAAATCAAAGAAATTGAAATCTGTACCGATAATGACTTTGCAGGGAGATGGGCGAAAGAACAGATGAAAAAGCATTACGAGGGAACGTATCAGATTATTTGCAATCTGCCGGAAAAAGAAGGGGCAGATTATGCAGACCTTGCGAAAGAAAAAAAGCAGGCAAATAAATGCAGGGACAGACCATTAGAAAGAAGGTGATAGAGAATGGAAGAAAAAGGAACGATACACATACATCTGTTGACAGAGCTGACTGGAAATCTTTATTCAGAAGAATCCGAATGGGAAGAAGAGTGGTCGGAGAGTGATGAATATGGAATGCCATTAGATGGAACAGAACTTGCCGATTATGAAGAAGTCATCCGAGAAGAACTGAAACGCTATGGGGAAGATGATCTCATGCAGTATTTTGACGGAAGTGAGTCCATTCAGGGAAAGATACAAAGTGCAGTTGTTACGATAGAAAACAAAGACGGAATCCTGTACGGCTGTACCAAACTGGAATTAAATGAATTTTTAAGTCAGGAAGAACTACAGGAATTCACCGAATACATTACAGGACAGTACAGTGACGGTTGGGGTGAAGGATTTGAGCAGAGGGATATAAAGGTAGATGGAGGAACGCTGAATGTGCATTTTTGGCATCCGGATATAGAACAGCCGAAAATGTATGAAAAGAAAACAGAGCAGATTCCGACAAAGCCTGAGAAACAACGTCCCAAGTTGCAGCTCCTTGGACATAATGGGAATATTTTTTCCATTATGGGCGATGCCTCAACTCTTTTGAAAAAGAATAAACAGACAGCAGAAGCAAAAGAAATGTGTAAAAGGGTATTGGAAAGTGGGGACTATTACAAAGCACTTTTGATTATCAGCGAATATGTAGAAACTGAGTTGAGTCCGCCGTCCAAAAAAAATAAAAAGACAAAGAAGAAAAATCAGCCGGAACGCTGAGAAAAGAAAGGATGATGCCTATGACAAATGACCTGAGTTTGGAAGAACTTATGAAAGAGGGAACATACCCAGAGGAATATGCTGAAGGGGAAAACTGGAAAATATTACATGGAGATACATTAAAACTGGTCAAAGCATTCCAGCCGGGAATCTTTGATGCAGTCATTACCGATCCACCGTATGCGTCTGGTGGAACAAAGCAGAATGAAAGGAACCGCACCACCAACCAGAAATACAGCAGTATGAGTGCTGCAAATGCACTCCCGGATTTCGATGGAGATAATAAGGATCAGAGATCCTGGACACACTGGATGGCCGAGTGGCTGTATGATGTCCGAAAAGCCTGCAAGAAAGGGGCGCCGATCTGTCTGTTTATTGACTGGAGACAGTATCCATCCATTACGGATGCCCTGCAGTGGGCAGGCTGGATCTGGAGAGGAACTGCAGTGTGGGATAAAGGAAACTCCCGTCCGCAGAAAGGGCGTTTCCGCCAGCAGGCTGAATATATCGTGTGGGGCAGTAACGGACCGATGCCGATCAACCGCCCGGTCTCCTGTCTGCCGGGTGTTTTCCGATATGGAAATCCGCAGAACCGTATCCATGTGACAGAGAAACCATTGCAGCTTATGAAAGATGTGATCCAGATCTGTGAGCCGGGAGGCCTGATCCTGGACCCGTTTGCCGGAGCAGGAACAACTGTCCTTGCAGCGGCTATGACAGGGTATCGTGCCGTAGGAATTGAAGTGACGGATGCCTACTATAAACTGGGAAGTGACAGAGTGAAGTTTGCGTTAGAAGCAGAAGAAAACGAGGATGAAAAGTAGCCGGGATGTCCAATAGGACATCTTGTTTTTATAGAGAAAAAGCAATGGCATCCAACTGGATGCAGGAAGGAGATGGAGCGTATGGAACAGGCTCTGGCTTATGTGTGCTGTTCAGCAGAAGAAAGCCGGGTAAAAGTGCAGAAATATTGCAGAAAAATCTATGAACTGGGTTATGTACCGATCTGTCCGAGATTTGGATTTTCACCGTTCCTCGAAGAAGGAGATGCGGAAGATATGCAGGGGTATGGAAGGATGTCCCATATCCTTTTACGGAGATGCCGGATGGTCGTTGTATGCGGAAAAGAAGTGACAGGGACGATGAACACGGAAATCAGTATGGCAGACAGACTCCATATCATTTGTACGACACTCGATGGACTGGTACAGATCAAAGAATCGAAATAAATCAGAGACGGGTCTGCCGGGTGATACAGAGACTGGCGGTACTCGTTTTGCAAGCATAGCGTTTGGATATCCAAACGCACTTTGGGGAGAACCCCAATCCCCCGAATACAAAATGAACATGGAAAGGAAGGATAAGCTATGTTAAGAGACGGAGTCATGATTATGATCGCATTGATGTTTGGAGGTTGTTTCGGAGTCGTGGTGACCTGTTGCATGGTGACTGCGAAACGGTCGGATCAGGAGCTTGGCGATATGATGAAAGAGAAAAGAGAAGGGACGGTGATGCAATGCGAAAACGAAACCATGTGATCCCAGTGCGGTTAAATGCAAGGGAACTCAGGGAATTGGAGGAACAGGTGGAAAAAAGCGGACTGAGCCGGGAAGAGTTTATGCGTTCGCTGATCTTAGGAGCACAGGTACACGCAAAACCCTGTGAGCATCACCCGGAACTGCTTAGGAAGATAGCGGGTCTGTGCAATAATGCGAACCAGCTTGCCCATGTTGCGAATGCTTCGGGAATGGCAAGTGAGCAGAGTGTGCAGGAAATGCTCCGGCTTACCAAAGAGATATGGCATCTGGTAAAGGAAGAGTGGTAATGACAGATGGCTTATACAAGTGTTATCCCCGTCCACCGCCTGGACCGTTCCATCGAATATGTGAAAGACAAAGAAAAAACCACACAGAAAGCAGACTCTCTGGAGGCTGCCATTGATTATGCCATGAACCGGACAAAGACGGAACAGGCGGTCTTCGAAGATACCATCGGATGTACCAATGAAAATGCGTATGCAGATATGGTGGCAACAAAAAAGAGATTCCATAAGATGGGCGGTGTGGAAGGATACCATCTGGTACAGAGTTTTGCAGAAGGTGAGGTGACACCGGAACTAGCACATCTCATCGGACAGGAACTGGCAGACCGGCTCTTAAAGGGACAGTATGAAGTTGTTATCACAACGCATCTGAATACCAGACATTATCATAACCACATTGTCTGGAACTCTGTGAGCATGGCAGACGGTAAGAATCCCGACGGTCTGAATGCGGCTGTTGATAAAGTGATAGAGCTGGCTGCATTGTAATCTATTCGAATTTCGTCCATATTTCGTATATATCAAAACTCCGCCATCTGGTCTGAAAGCCGATGGCGGAGTTTTTTTATCTGGTTTACTAAGCCTTTTCTTCTTTATGGATAAGGGAAATAAAAAGGAAGATTTCTATCTCCCAAGCCTTTGGAGTTATCTCCATAAGCTTTGGAGTTAACTCCATAAGCTTGGGAGTTAACTCCAAAGGTTATGGAGATAACTCCGCAGGCTTTGGAGATAGTAACCGGACGGTCGGAAAGGCTTAACAATAGGGCTGCGAATGCTTACGTTATCTCCGGAAAAGGGTTATCCGCCCGTAGAAGCCCCGCCAATGAAGGAACTTATTTCTTTATCCGTTTTTGGGTAGGCAAAGTAAACTCATGCGCTTCGGTCACCGCCCCGTTGCTCTCTGTTGCAAAAACACGGAATTGCGCCTGGCCTGTTTTCAACTTCCTGCCTCCACGAATGGTGGCCGTGTACCTTATCTGATTCCCGACAGGCATATAGGCAATCTGAGCCGAAGGTGAAATCAAAATATGTTTCATGCCGCTCATTTCCTCTATTACCGGAGTAACATTGTAAGCGGGCACATCACCATCATTCACCACATCGACCACCAGTTTGCTGTCTTCTTCCGCATCAATAACATGGTTACGGTTATCATCGATAAAACGCAGGTTGATGATCCTCAATCCTGACGAAGGCTCATAAGAGGAAGTATGCTCATACTGCGAAGAAGAAGGATAAGTCTTTACGTAATACTCCTCCACCTGATAAGTTTCCTCCCGAGGTGTAGTTATGGCATTTCCCACAGCAGCCCCCGTTACAGTTCCCAGCAGGGCACCGAATTGCGAACCGTTGTATCCGCCGGCCCTGTCACCCACACCGGCTTGTACTGCCGCCGGATTGCCCTGCATTCCGGATGGTGAGCAAGCCGAAAGCAAAGCGGTCGGAATGCATAAAATGAATATCATTTTTCTCATACCCCAAGTAGTTTATAATCTTTATCAGACAGACAAATATACTTTTTCCTATTGACAATGGGTTCATCGGCTATGTTAAAATTTCATTTCCTGTCATGCATCCTCATCGGTCTAACCGCCATCATTCCGGATGGAAGGCTCTTCTTCCTAAAATGAAAAGATAAGTCTAAATAACACAAGAAACAGAAGGAGACGTTTTTTTTTCTATATATTTGCCGGGAAACAAATGAAAAGTTCTTCGCCATACCCTTGCATCGCCGCAGAAGGCTTCCCCCCTCTCCGCAGCAAAACCGCACCCGGTATGGCAAGGAAATATTTACAACCTATCATTATGGAATTGAAAGCAAAATACGAACAGCGCATTGAACAGGCTGAGGCAGAACTCCGCCAGGTAAAAAATAAGATTCTCCGCATCAGCACGCTGAGGGTCTTGTTATTTGCAGCAGGGATTATAGGAACAATCTACTTCTATCAGGCAGGAACAACCACTATATGTCTCACTATAGCGGTCACTTTCGTTCCTTTTCTGGCATTGGTGAAGTATCACAACCGGTTGTTTTTCCGCAAAGACTGGCTGGAAACCTGCATACGGGTGAATAGTGACGAGCTTTCCGCACTGGCGGACAACTATGAGCCTTTTGAGGACGGAAAGGAATTTACAAACCCGGCCCACAGGTATTCTTTTGACCTGGACTTGTTCGGAAGGCACTCTTTGTTTCAGGCCTTGAACCGTACCTGCACTTCATTCGGAAAGGAAAAACTGGCAGAATGGTTACAAAATCATCTGGAGATAAAGGAAGAGATAATCCAACGGCAGGAGGCGACAAAGGAACTGGCTGCTTATTCCGATTTCCGGGAAACATTCCGGATCACCGGCCTGCTCTACAAAGGGGCGACAAGCGACCGCGAAGAAATTAAAGAGTGGACGGAAGCACCTGCTTATTTCAGCAAGAAATGGTGGAGCCGCCCGTTATTGGGAATAGTTCCCGGAGTCAACATCGTACTGGCTATGCTGGGAGTGGCCGGGGTCATTCCGATGACATGGTTCGGACTGGCCTTCGGACTGTTCGTGATAGGTAGTTTCGGACTGATAAAGCCTGTCAGCAACCTGCAAAGAGTGTATGACAAGAAATTACGTATCCTGTCTATCTACGCCGAACTGATCAGCCTGATAGAGAACCGGGAAATGAACGCTCCGCTACTCAGACACCTGAAAGCTGAATTCGGCATGGACGGGAAATCCACCACCCATATCTTGAAAGAGCTTTCACGGGAACTGGACAAACTGGACTTGCGCAACAACCAACTGCTATATGTCTTGCTGGAAGGTTCCATGTTCTGGCAACTCCGGCAGGTAATGCGCATTGAGCAATGGAGGCACAAATATGGAAAATATCTGCTCCACTGGCTGGACGTATTGGGTGACATTGATGCTCTTTGTTCGCTGGCGACATTTGCCGGCAACCATCCCGCATACACCTATCCGACCATTGCCGGCAAGCCTTTTGTATTCCTTGCAAAGGATATGGGACATCCCCTGATGCCTGCACGGCAATGTGTGACCAATGATGCCGATATCCCCTCAAGACCGTTCTTTGTCATCATCACAGGAGCCAACATGGCAGGAAAAAGTACTTATCTGCGTACAATCGGAGTGAATTATGTATTGGCATGTACCGGCTGCCCTGTATGCTGTTCCTCCCTTGAAATATATCCTGCCAAACTAGTGACAAGCTTGCGGACTTCCGATTCGTTGACAGACAACGAATCTTACTTCTTTGCCGAACTAAAACGATTGAAACAAATTATAGACCGCCTGAATAAGGGAGAGGAGTTGTTCATCATTCTGGATGAGATTTTAAAAGGAACCAACTCGATGGACAAGCAGAAAGGCTCATTCGCCCTGGTACGCCAACTGATGGAACTGAAAACGAACGGTATCATTGCCACACACGACCTGCTATTAGGGAAATTAATAGAATATTTCCCCAAAGAGATACGGAATTATTGCTTTGAAGCTGATATTACCAACGATGAACTGACTTTTTCATACAAACTCCGTGAAGGTATCGCACAAAATATGAACGCTTGCTTCCTGATGAAAAAGATGGGGCTAATCATCAACGACTAACCCCACCCAACAATTTATCACATTAACGTCTTAAGCAAATAAAGCAGACCTTCACAGGCACACCTTATTTCATAACATAAAGAGTCATAGAAAATCAAAATTCACTTGTTTCCAAGCAATGTACAAACGCACTTGCATCATCTCCCGTGAAATAAAACACAGAAGATGCAGGTTCGTATGTATAGGGGATGAAACGGAACAGCTGGGCCGCAACGAATTTCTTGTCCTGAGAAATCATATAGTCCATACGTACGTTTCCGTTTGTCTTTACTTTCACGTCATTCCTGGTTTCAAAACCTTTTTTCTCCAACGCATCCGTCAAAGCCTGTAAATCGCATACATCAAAGAAGCAGGCTCCTTCTTTAGCTACACTGCCGGTAGGTGCATATACCCATTCCTTGCCTCGCCAGAAAAAGCGGAATACGGCCCACAGAAACAAAATGGTTCCACCGGCCATAAGCACCATGCTCATGGTGGATGAGGAATCCCCCATCTTTAAAGAGGTTGCAAATGCACCCGCACCTATCACACAAAGGATAGCGGATATGATAATAGAAGAAACACTAGTACGTTTTACGACATCAGGGTGTGTTGTTGAAAACAAGGTTGCTTCAGTAGAAACTGTATTACTCATAATAATTTAAATTTTATTCTTTACTAATTAAAAATACAATAATTCATACCAAGGTCACATCTCGCCAATCACCCGGCAAGACAGAACCATGAAAAACAAATTGGTAAAAGAATAAAAGCTAAATAAGAATGCGCCTCATACCAAAGATATAGTGCTCGCAAGCACTATCCCAGGGAAGGGAATAGGAAGAGGCATACACATGGGTATGACAGCTTGCAAGACTGGCCATCCGGGCGGCCATCTTACGCAACAAAATTTTGATAAATTGGGTAGTTTCTATGGAGGAAAAACGGTACATGCGCTCTGCAGAGGCACTGACACGATGTGCTAAAGTATGAGCGTCCCCAAACTCCATATCTGCTATTCCCTTATTGCTATCCATGGGAATGACACTATCCTCATTGATGGAGTCCTGCGGAGTAGTATCCGTATTCTGTACAGTACATACCGTCATTGATGCAGCTGGAACTGCATCTACATATTCTGTTCCGGCAAAAGCCAAGGCAAACAGAAAAAATAATATGACTGTAACAAATCCTTTCATTGCTTACTGTTTGGTTTACAAAGATAACATAAATAGCGTTTTAGGTTTCATTTCATACAATAATTAACAAATATCAAAGGTATTTTGTTTTAAGGGAGCTATGAAGGATTATCCAAAATTATGAAGGATCGGTTCTCAATTCCTTCATGGTTTCTTCCTGAAAAGCAACAGGTTACCTATCTATGACGGTTTTGAAGGAATTATTCGATGTTTCTAATTCCGACTTTAAATTAAAAGCTGTTCTTGTTCTGCATGCCTCGTCCGTATCAAAACTTTTGTAAACAGAACAAGTAATATGCATGTGGACAGAAGCCTCACAGCTTGTTTTCTCATTACTGCCGGTCAGGGCATAAAATAAAAAAAGCCACAGCTTTTATAGCTATGGCTTTTATATATATGATGATTACAGATTATTCAGCTTTAGGGGCTTCCTCTGTAGTTTCAGCTGCCGGTGCTGCAGGAGCTTCTGTAGCGGCTGCACTCTTCTTAGAACGACGAGTACGAGTTGCTTTCTTAGCAGTTGCAGTCTTAGCCATGTTTTCATCGTAATCTACCAATTCGATAAAGCACATTTCAGCATTATCACCCAAACGATGACCTGTTTTGATGATACGAGTATAACCACCCGGACGATCTGCTACTTTTACAGAGATTTCTTTGAACAACTCCGTTACAGCAAACTTATCTTGCAAGTTGCTAAATACAACACGACGTGAATTAGTTGTGTCGTCTTTAGATTTTGTAATTAAAGGCTCAACGAATTTCTTCAAAGCTTTAGCCTTTGCAACAGTCGTAGTGATTCTTTTGTGCTTGATCAAAGAACAAGCCATGT
>OGLX01001742.1_pt1 | contig 10170 bp, 9 predicted proteins | sample 1572821 | NCBI WGS metagenome assembly OGLX01 (sample SAMEA2581908, study PRJEB24529) | metagenome | biome: Human gut stool | place: China | collected 2011 | reverse complement strand
CAGGCCGTCACCGACCTGCCGCTGCAGCTCGACTCCTCGAATCCAGAGGCCCTGTCCCGTGCGCTGCGCATCTACAACGGCAAGCCCATCGTCAACTCGGTCAACGGCGAGCCGGAGACGCTGGAAAAGATTCTGCCGCTCTGCAAAAAGTACGGCGCCGCCGTCGTTGGCCTGGCGCTGGACAATGGCGGTATCCCACCGACAGCCGAGGGCCGCTTTGCGATTGCTCAACGCATTGTCGCCGCTGCCAACGCTGCCGGTATCCCGAATGAGGACATCTACATTGACTGCCTGACGCTGACCGCCAGCGCCCAGCAGGAAGGTGCCGTCCAGACGCTGGAGGCTCTGTCCCGCTGCAAGCGTGAGCTGGGCGTGCGCACTGTGCTGGGCGTGTCGAACATCAGCTTCGGCCTGCCGTGCCGCGGCTACCTGAACACAACGTTTTTGACGATGGCCATGTCTGCCGGGCTCGACCTTGCCATCATGAATCCCAACACGCCGGAAATGATGGCTGCCGTGCGCGCCTACCGCGTGCTGACCTCGCAGGATTTACAGAGCACCGACTACGTTGCCGCCTATGCCGATGTGCAGATCCAGACGACGCAGACGAGCAAGTCCGCCGCCACCGTGGCCGAGGTCGGCGCCGCCGCACCGGGCGGGGACGCCCTGTTTGAGGCTGTGCGCCGCGGCCTGAAGGCCGAGGCCCGCGCCGCCGCGGACGCCGCGCTGACAATGCGCGAACCGCTGGACGTAGTGAATGTCTCGCTGATCCCCGCACTGGACGCCGTGGGCGACGGTTTTGAGAAAGGCACGGTATTCCTGCCGCAGCTTTTGCAGGCCGCCACCGCCGCGCAGGCTGCGTTCGAGGCCATCAAGGCCAAAATTGCCGCCTCCGGCCAGGCGCAGGGCAGCAAGGGCAAGATCGTCATTGCCACAGTCAAGGGCGACGTGCATGACATCGGCAAGAACATTGTCCGTGTCATCCTCGAAAACTACGGCTTTGAGGTCATCGACCTGGGCCGCGACGTGCCGGTGGAGACGGTCGTGAACACCGTCCGGGAGAAGAACGTGCATCTGGTCGGCCTGTCCGCCCTGATGACGACCACCCTCAAGAGCATGGAAGAGACCATTGCGGCCCTCCATGCAGCCAAACTGGACTGCAAGATCATGGTCGGCGGTGCCGTCCTGACGCCGGAATACGCCGAAAAGATCGGCGCCGACTGGTACGCGAAGGACGCCAAGCGCAGCGCCGATATCGCCAAGGAATTTTTCGGGGTCTAAAAAAGGGGCTGCTGCACAAGGTGAAAAGCCAGTGCAGTAGTCCCTTTCATAGTGTTCACTACCGTATCACAAAATGACTACGGACGCAAGGCGGATGCTTCTTGTTGGGGTGTGCCTGCCCTAAACCCTGCTGGGAACGAGTACGGCAAACTGGAAGTTGTTATTGTAAATCATTTTTTGATATTTCAATCGATGGATAGTGCTCTAAACTTGTTAAGTCAACATCTAATGGAGTAACGTATTCCATATAAAATTTTTCAGGATTTTTATCTTGCAATTTTTTAAGTTTATTCTTAATTTTTTCCTCCTCTGTAGAAACAAAAACCACTGATACTACTCCTACCTTTTCACTTGGATTCATTCTGCTATCTTCAACATTTCCACATAAAATCATTCTAACTGTATTCATAATAATCCTCCTCCACATATAACTTCCGATTTGTAAACCATAAACTCAAATTACAGATTCCTACAATTTGCAAATCATTATATACTCTTCGTCATTCTCATCGACAATTTCAAATCCTACTTTTAGATACATATGAACTGCATAATTCATCTTCTGAACAGATAATGACACTTGCTTATATCCTTGCATTTTCAGTTTTTTTAGCATCTGCTCCATTAGATTAGTTCCAATACCATAGTTTCTATACTGTTTTAAAAGTGAAATTGCAAATGATGGTGTTTCAGCATCAATATGTCCATAATCATTCATAATACGACACCATACTGCACCAACAATTTCATTATTGGCTTCAGCAACCAAACACAAGTCTCCTTTATTCTTACCAAAATCTTTAACATACACCTGTAATTCTGGTTGATTTATAATCTCTTTTGGTGGTATAGGAACCCCTTCTGGAATAAAAATTGCTTCGTATAAAAAAGTATTTAGCACCTTGGACTCGTTTTGTCTTAATTCTCTTATTGAATAATTCATATAAACCTCCGATTTATTTTTTATAAATCAGTTGCTATTCCACACATCCAAACACCTCCACAAACAACGATTTATCAAATAAGAATTTCCGTCAATTTTTCTCTTGATGCGGCTCGCTTCTAAGAGTAGGAACGAACTGTTCTGTTGCCGGAGACGGACCATTCGGGTCGATCTCCGGCAGTATTTTTGTTATCGCGTATTAAAAAACAGCCGGAACAACTTTCTGCTGCGCTACATCGATGATGCCGTATGTATTCAGTCTGAGTTTTGGAATGACCGGAAGGCTGACGAAGGCGAGGGTCATAAAGATGCCGATGTCTTCCGCTACACCATGTGCCTTGAGGGCATCGTTCAGCGCCTGCATTTTCGCCGCAACGCTCTCTGCGCTTTCGGTGCTCATCAATCCGGCCACCGGAAGCGCAAGTTCTGCCACGACCTGTCCATCTGCCACAAACGCAAGTCCGCCTTTGTTTTTCCGCACAGTGTTGCCGGCCAGCATCATATCGGTATCGTTGTCCCCTGCCACAATCAGGTTATGGGAATCATGTGCGATGCTCGATGCAACGGCTCCGCATTTCAGGCTGAAGTTTCCTAAAAAGCCAATGCCCACATGGCCGGAGTGATGATGCCGCTCAAAAACGGCCAGTTTTACGATGTTGTGTTCCGGGTCCACACCGGGAGCTTTGCCCGGATGCCGTTGGAACGGGATGATTTTTTCCTCCGTAAGCAGCTCGCCCCGGTTCAGGCAGATGACACGCTCCTGCTCCCCGCTTTCCCGAAGTTCCAGGTCCTGCAGTGTGATCTCATCCAGATCAAAGGAATCCATAACGTGGGAAAATCTCACACGGTCGATGTCAAGCGGTGCGGGTTTCAGCGTTTTTCCGTGCTCGGCCACCAGCGTGCCATTCTTGTAAACCTGTTCGACCGTAAAGGATTCCAGATCAGGAACCACAACCAGATCTGCCCGGTACCCCGGTGCTACGGCACCGCGCTGCTTGAACCCAAAATACTGTGCCGGGACCAGCGTTGCCATTTTGACGGCCACTGCTGGGTCTGCGCCCAGCCGGATCGCTTTACGGATGTTGGAATCGATGTGGCCGCTGTCCAGCAGGTCACCGGGGTGCTTATCATCCGTCACCAGCATACAGCGGCTGCAATAGGGCTCCCGGAACAGCGGCATCAGGGCCTCCATATTTTTGGCAGCCGTTCCTTCCCGGATCATGATGTATTGTCCGAGCCGGAATTTTTCCATGGCTTCCTCGATGTTGGAGCACTCGTGATCGGACTGAACGCCTGCCGCAATATAAGCATTCAGGTCCTTATCGCTCAAGAGCGGTGCATGGCCATCCACGATCTTTCCCGCTTCGGTGCAGTCGCGGATCTTCTGCAGGATCTTCGGGTCACAGCGCACCGTCCCATAGGCATTCATCAGCTCCGCAAGCCCCAGCACGCGGGGATCGCCGTAGTAAGGCCGGAGCTGTTCTGCGTTCAGCACCGCACCGGATTCATCCAGATCCGTGGCCGGAACACAGGAGGGCAGCATGAAATAAACCGAAAGGGTCAGATTTTTTGTCGTTTCCAGCATAAAATCCAAGCCTTCCAGCCCCGCAACGTTCGAGATCTCGTGTGGGTCTGTGACCACCGCAGTGGTACCGTGGGGCAGCACTGCCTGCTCGAAAGCCGGACCACAGAGCATGGAGCTTTCGATGTGGATATGCCCATCGATCAGGCCCGGGCAGACATATTTGCCGTGCAGATCAACTTCTTTCCGGCCGTGATACGCACCCACGCCCACGATCGAATTTCCGCTGATGGCAATGTCAGCGGTGTCGATCTCATCGGTAAACACATTGACGATTCTGGCATTTTTCAAAACCAGATCGGCCAAAGCATCTCCTCTGCCTGCCGAGATCCGGCGTTTCAGCTCATCAGACTGCATAGAAACATCTCCTCTCTCTGAAGTTCGATTTTCTCACCTGTGGATCGGTTCTGCCCTTATTCTACCACGCCCTGCCGCTGCGGAAAAGATGTCGGGAAACAAAAATGGCCCCGGAGGGCTTGTTACAGCTCTCCGGGGCCACTTTATGTGCGTTGTGCCTTGGCGCACACGACCGGCGTTTTACTCGATTGCAATCAGATTCGGGTTCTCAGGCAAAGCCTTCGTCTGCTGAGGAGCAGGCAGCTCGACGTGCAGGACGCCATCCTCGAACTTTGCGTGGATGTCTTCCTTCTTCACATCGCCCACGTAGAAACTGCGCGCGCAGGTGCCGGAGAAGGATTCGCGCCGCAGATAGCGGCCCTTCTTATCCTTTTCATCGTTGCTGTGGCTGCGCACTGCCTGAATGGTCAGGTAGCCGTCGTTCAGATCCATCTGAACGTCTTCCTTCTTGCAGCCCGGCAGGTCAACCGCTACTTCGTAGCCGTTGTCCGTCTGTTTGACATCGGTCTTCATCATGTTTGCACCGCGCTTACCAAAGGTATCACGAGCCTCACGGTTCATCATACGTTCCAGTGCAGCGTCATTCCAGAACGGATCGAAGAAATCATCGAACAGGTTTTCATGGAAAACAGTCGGCATAAGCATAAATCATTCCTCCAATCCCGGCGTTCGGGTCGGGGCAAAAAATCTGAAGCGTCCATTCAGAAGGGCTTTCCGGGGAGCCTAGCGGCTCTCCTTTTGCCCTTCCTCCTGAGCACGCCACTGTTATAGCACCGTTAATTAGCAGTGTCAATAGAAGAGTGCTAAAATTCATGAAAGAATAATACTTTTATAAAATCCTATGCAATCTTTTCAAAATTCAGTCGTATCATCGTGTTTTTATCATTTCTGCCGGTACATCGGCGTAGACAGATATTTCATGCCGTTGTCCGGGACGATGACCACGATGTTCTTTCCCTGATTCTCCGGTCTGCGGCCCACCTGCACCGCTGCGTGCAAAGCCGCTGCTGCCGATGTGCCCAGAAACAGTCCTTCCGCCCGCAGCACCTCATGGGCCGTTTCGTAGGCTTCCTTGGTGCGGACATTGATGCACGCATCGCTCCAGTCTGGCCGCAGATAGTCGGAAAGTGCGCTTTCCGGCACATCATACGCCGGCAAAACGCCATCTATGATCTGCGCATCCGGGTGCTCCGGGGTCAGGCGGGAGTCCGGATGGGGCTGCACCAGAACCACTTGCAGATTCGGGTTGCGGCTGCGCAGATAACTTGCTGTGCCAAAACCCGTGCCGCCGGTGCCCGCCATGCAGACCAGAATATCCACATGGCCTTCTGTATCATTCATTTCAACTCTTTGATTTCCGGGATGGATGCCGCTGCACCTTTGCGCTGCACGGCAATTCCGGCTGCTTTGGTAGCAAGCCGCATGGCGTCCTCTACTGAACTGCCGCTGCAAAGGCCCGCCAGAAAATAGCCGCTGTAAGTGTCCCCGGCAGCTGTAGTATCCACGGCCTGCACCTTTTCGCAGGGGACAAACAGCCGCCGCTCTGCATCCAGATAGTAGCTGCCCGCACTCCCGGCTGTCAGAAGCAGACGGGTCTGCGGGTATTTTTCGTGCAGCAGGGTCAAAACAGCGTCCGCTTCAAAGGTCTCGGTTCCGGCAAGGGCGCAGGCTTCCACCTCGTTGACACAGAGCACATCCACCAGTTCCATCGGGTAGGTCAAGATGCCGACATCGTAGGGTGCGGCATTGAAGAAAATGGAAAGCCCCTTTTTCTGTGCGGCCTGCATCAGGTACGGCAGATTGGAGATCTCATTTTGCAGCACCAGCCAGTCGCCTGGCGAAAAGGCTTTCAGCGTGTGGTCGATCTGCTCTGTGGTGATCTCCTGATTGGCACCGCCGTAGATCAGGATACAGTTTTCGCCGCGGCATACCTCAATGATGGCGTGGCCGGTGGCAGCAGCATCGTCCTTTATCAGATAATCTGTATGAATACCATTTTGTTTCAGGTAATCCACAAATGGTTGTCCATCTGCGCCGACACGACCCGCATGGTATACTGACAATCCAGCTCGTGCAAAGGCGATAGACTGGTTTGCGCCTTTCCCTCCAAAGCCCCGCTGCATGGACTTGGCTGCAAGGGTCTCTTTGGGCGCGAGAAAGTGCTCGACCTCATAGGTATAATCGTAGTTGAGGGAACCAAACGAAAGGATTTTCATGGTATATCTTTTTTACTCCATTCTCTGAATCACCGCACCCAGCCATCGGCACAGGGTATCGCCTGCCTGATTTGCGATCTCCAGCACGCGGGCGTGGCTATGCTTGACCGTCTGGATGCCGGTGGCCATGTTGGTGATGCAGCTGACGGCCAGTACCTTCATGCCCATGTAGTTGCAGACCATGGTTTCCGGCACGGTGCTCATGCCCACGGCATCGGCTCCCATCCCCGCAAAGGCGCGAATTTCAGCCGCCGTTTCATAGCAAGGGCCCATAAAGCCCATGTAAACGCCCTCCTTGTAGGCAATGCCCAGTTCATCGGCGGTCTGCTTGGCAAGGTTCCGCAGTTCCAGACTGTAAGGTTCGGTCATGTCCGGGAAGCGGGGGCCGAAGCGCTCATCGTTGGGGCCAATGAGGGGGTTCGTGCCCATCATGTTGATGAAGTCGGTAATGAGCATCAGGGTGCCCGGCGCAAACTCCCGGTTGATGCCGCCGCAGGCGTTGGTCAACACCACCTTTTCCACGCCCAACAGCTTGAACACATAGAACGGGTAGCAGACTTCCTTCATGGAGTAGCCCTCATAGAAATGGAAGCGGCCTTCCATGGCGTAGACTTCCGTGTCCCCCAGCTTGCCAGCCAACAATGCGCCTTTGTGTCCTGCCACCGTGGATACCGGGAAGTTGGGGATATCCTTGTAGGACAGTTCTTCCGTGTCCGTAAAGTCCGCGGTCAGCTTGCCAAGGCCGGAGCCCAGCACCACCGCGATCTTCGGGCGCTTTTTCGTGTGCGTCTTGATATATTCCGCACTTTCCAGTGCCTTTTCATAAAGATGTTCCATACCGTTCTCTCCTTTTCCCAAAAAATTCGATATACTCTCTGGGTTCAGTATATCGGATTTTTCAGGCCGATGCAAGACGCCCTTCATCGAGTCTTATTAAAAACCAAGGAGCAGATACTTCACATCACGAGTGTGTTGTATCCGCTCCTTAGTTCTCCGAATGTCTTATCTCTGGCCGATGTTCCACCGAAACAGCTCATATCCTTCCCGGATATCCTCCGGCAGACGTTTCAAAGTCTCGTCCCGCAGTTCCTGCGGCATCCCGTAAAAGGCTTCGGCAATACCGCCGGTGATGCAGGCAAGGGTGTCGCTGTCGCCGCCGAGGGAGACCGCATTGCGGAGCGCATCCTCAAAGCCGGTGCTTTCCAGAAAGGCGATGATAGCCTCCGGCACGGTCTGCTGACAGTTCTCCACATGGTGACAACCCGGACGAATCTCATCGCAGGTACGGCTTAAATCGTAGTCGAAAGTCTGCTCCACATACTGCCGGATCTCCGGCTTGCTGTGGCCGGTGCGGGCCAGAAAAATCGCTGCCGCCGTAGCCTGTGCGCCTTTGATGCCCTCCGGGTGGTTGTGGGTAACTTCAGCAGTCACCTTTGCCATTTCCAGCGTTTTGTCCAGCGTGTCGAACAGCCAGCCTGCCGCAGCCACCCGCATGGCCGAGCCATTGCCAAAGCTGCCATACGGTTCCGAATGCTCCGCGTACAGCCACTGGCCGAACATCCCGCCGTAACCGGCATCGGGATATTCACGGCCCCAGAACCGCATTTCATGCTGCACTGCACAAAATGTTCTCTCCGGCAGACCCTTTCCGTCAATCAGACCAACTGCCACCGCAGCGGTCATGACGGTATCATCGGTGAAGTGCGATTTCTCGCTCAGCAGCGGAAAATCCTTGTGCTTGTAATTGTTGTGGTCAAATTCATAGGGACTGCCCACGATGTCACCCAAGATTGCTCCTAACATGGCTGTTTCCTCCCTTACCTATGATGCCGCTTCTGGAAATCAGCTTCGATTTGTTCTTTCCACTCTGCGCCGATGGACGCGCAGCAGGGTGCTTCCCGCATCCGGGAGACCGTCTCGCTGACAACGTGGTAGTTGACCGCCACGCCCTGTGCGTCATTCTCAAACCGCACGGCCCGGTCGGACGAGATGCCGAAGCGGGCAGCTTCCTTCACGGCGTCCATGTTGGCACCGAGGAACAGGAACTCCCAGCCGTACTGCTCTTTTTCCCGCTCGATCATCCGGCGGATCTTCTCGTAGGTAAACCGCTTGCTGGCGTTTTCCAGCCCATCGGTGGTGATGACAAAGATGACCTTTTCGGCACGCTCGTCCTCCGGCAGATGGCGCTGGATGTTTACCATCTTCTCCACGCCGTAACCGATGGCATCCAGCAGCGCCGTACAGCCCCGGACGTAGTAGTCCTTTTCGGTCAGCGGCGCAACAGCCTTCAGCGGAAAACGGTCGTGCAGCAGCTGCACCTCATGGTCGAACAGGATGGTGGTCACGTTGGCCTCGCCCTCCTGCTCCTTCTGCCGGGTCAGCATAGCATTGAACCCGCCGATGGTATCCTGCTCCAGCCCGCCCATGGAACCGCTGCGGTCCAGAATGAAAACAAGCTCGGTAAGATTTTTCTTCATAATAAATGCCCTCCGTTTTGTGGTGTATCGCTTTCGTTGGCAAAAGGATACCACAAACCGGAGGGCAAAAGGTCAACGGGCAGGCGACAAATCACGCACCCAGCTGTTCCTGATCGTATTCAAACAAAAGGGTGTTGACCTGATTGATATTATAGATCTTATGTTCCAGACAGTACCGCACGATCCAGTCCCGCTTGGAGCCATCGGAGAAGGCATAGCCTGCGCTTTGCAGCAGGTCGATGGTCTCGTCCTCCGACAGGTGCAGCCCCACCGCAAAGGCCAGCACGGTCTTCTTTTTGGGGTTGTAGTCCCGGTTGCACTGAATTTTGGAGAAATGCTGCCGGGAGATGTTGGACTGCTTGTACACGGTGGAGTCTTTCAGCCCCCGCTCGTCAATGAGCCGCAGCAGCCGGGTGGTGAAGCTCTCGCCAAGGTTGTCCATCAGGCTTTCCAGACTGCGGGCTGTCCTGGGTGCCGCGGCAGGTGCCGGAACTGCACCTAGCATCGGCACGGCGGCATCTTCTTCCAGAAGCCTCCGCCGCTCTGACAATTCCCTGCGCCGACGGCCAAATCCGTAGCTTTCATCGTTCTGGGCTACATAATGGTCGTCGATGTACTCCTCCACCGAGGCGAACAGCTTGCGGCTCACAGCCAGCGAGCGCCGGTCGTAGAGCACCAGATACACGGTCAGGTCGTGCTCCATGACGTACTGCGTGATGGTATCCACTGCAATGCGGAAAGCCTGCTCCTTGGGGTAGCCGTAGTTTCCGCTGGACAGCAGCGGAAAAGCCACGCTCTCGCAGTGGTATTCTGCGGCCAGTTCCAGTGCAGAATGGTACGCACCAGCCAGTTGTTTTGCTTCGCCAAAAAATCCGCCGTGCCATGCCGGGCAGACCGCATGGAAGATATACTTTGCGGGCAGCCCGAATGCCGGGGTACACACCGCCCTGCCCAAATCGCAGTGCCCGATGGCTTCACAGGCCGTGGTCAGCTCCTGCTCCCCTGCCGCCTGATAGATGGCACGGCTGGTGCCGCTGCCCTGCAAAAGGTTCCGGTTCGCCGGGTTGACAATGGCATCCGCTGCCACCTTGGTGATGTCGTTGCGGATCATCAGAAACGGCATGGTGGTTCCTCCCTCATGTGGTTTTCTTCATCCTATCACATCCTGCAGAGTGGTGCAAGGGCTGCGCTTATTTTGCTGTCCATACAACCATTATAACGGTGTCATGCTTCCTTTCCACGGAAAAGCGTCTACACGCAAAACAGGCTCCTGCAAGCGTTTAACCACTGGCAGGAGCCCGTTTATTTCTTACA
>OGLX01001740.1_pt1 | contig 10186 bp, 6 predicted proteins | sample 1572821 | NCBI WGS metagenome assembly OGLX01 (sample SAMEA2581908, study PRJEB24529) | metagenome | biome: Human gut stool | place: China | collected 2011 | reverse complement strand
GGACATGGTAACTACTTTACCGCCCAACTCTATTACTTTTTCTACCGTGTCTTGAGCTACGTTACCTGAACCTGAAACCAAACAAGTTTTTCCCTTCAGGTCTGTGCCTTTGGTTTTTAGCATTTCCATCAAGAAATAGATATTACCATATCCGGTTGCTTCAGGGCGAATCAGAGAACCACCGAATTCGCGGCCCTTACCGGTCAGTACACCGGAGAATTCATGAGAGAGTTTCTTGTACATACCGAACATATAGCCGACTTCACGTCCTCCTACACCGATATCACCGGCAGGCACATCCATATCCGGCCCTAGATGACGCCACAATTCAAGCATGAATGCCTGACAGAAACGCATGATTTCCGCATCACTTTTTCCTCGTGGAGAGAAGTCGGAACCTCCTTTGCCACCGCCCATAGGTAAAGTTGTCAGTGCATTTTTGAAAGTCTGTTCGAATCCCAGGAATTTCAGGATCGAGAGGTTGACAGAAGCGTGGAAACGGATACCGCCTTTGTACGGGCCGATAGCGTTGTTGAACTGAACACGATATCCCAGGTTGGTCTGAACTTCACCTTTATCATCCACCCATGTTACACGGAATGTGAAAATACGGTCGGGCTCTACCAGTCTTTCGATGATTTTGGCCTTTTCAAATTCTGGGTGTTGGTTATAGATATCTTCGATAGAGAGTAATACTTCTTTTACGGCCTGAAGATATTCAGATTCACCGGGATGTTTTGCCTCAAGAGAGGACATGATTTTTTCGATGTTCATAATAGTATGTTTTAAAAAGGTTGATTCTGATAAAATGTAACTTGTTTCATATGCAAATATAAGAAAAGTTTTCTGATGTCATTCGGAATGGCGTATTATTTTGATTAAATAATGATAAAATGACAAAAATACCTATTCGGATATTTATGTCAGTATTTCATTTTCATCCCCAGGTTATACATGATAAATGCATAGATGTCTGCTTGCTCCTTTACTAACTTTGTTGTGGCTTTGTTGGAACCATGTCCGGCCTTGTGGTCGATACGTATGAGAGTAGGAGAGATTTTAAGCCGAAAACGAGAAAGCAATCTGTGCATATATGGATAGTCAGCAATAAAGTGAATTGTTTTTTCTTGTTTTTCCCAATAAAAACAGCGACTTTTGTCTGTTGAATTTTAAAACTACGGGAAGCCCATGCTCAGCAAATTTAAATTAAACCAGCTCTACTTTAAAGATACCCAGTTTGCTAACCTGATGACAAGGCGAATTTTTAACGTCTTACTGATAGCTAATCCTTATGATGCTTTTATGCTGGAGGATGACGGGCGTATCGATGAAAAGATTTTCAATGAATATACCTCACTTTCTCTCCGTTATCCCCCCCGTTTTTCACAAGTTTCCACCGAAGAAGAGGCGTTGAGGCAGCTTGAAAGTGTATCGTTCGATCTGGTGATTTGCATGCCGGGTACGGGAGATAACGATAGTTTTGATATCGGGCGTCATATTAAGGAGAAGTACGAACAGATACCGATTGTCATCCTGACACCGTTCAGTCATGGTATTACCAAACGGATTGCAAACGAAGATCTGAGTGCATTCGACTATGTGTTCTGTTGGTTGGGAAATACCGATTTGCTGGTGTCTATCATTAAGCTGATCGAAGACAAGATGAATCTGGAGCATGACGTAAAAGAGGTGGGCGTGCAGTTGATTCTGTTGGTGGAAGACAGTATCCGCTTCTATTCTTCCGTACTTCCCAATCTTTATAAATTTGTATTGAAGCAGAGTCAGGAGTTTTCTACCGAGGCCTTGAATGCCCATCAACGTACACTCCGTATGCGTGGTCGTCCCAAAATTGTATTGGCACGTACTTACGAGGAGGCGATGGATATATATAATAAGTATACTAACAATATATTGGGAGTTATTACCGATGTCCGTTTTCCTCGTGTGGATAAGGGAGAGAAGGACGGTATGGCAGGTATCAAGTTGTGTGCCGAGGTAAGAAAGAAAGATCCGTTTGTTCCTTTAATCATCCAGTCGTCCGAGACGGAGAATGCGGCCTATGCGGCAAAATACGGGGCCACGTTTATCGATAAGAATTCCAAGAAGATGGATGTCGATCTTCGCCGGATTGTTTCCGATAATTTCGGTTTTGGTGACTTTGTGTTCCGTAATCCCGAAACGGGAGTCGAGATAGCCCGCGTACGGAATCTGAAAGAGTTGCAAAATATCCTTTTTGCCGTTCCTGCCGAATCTTTCCTTTATCATATCAGCCGTAACCATGTCTCACGTTGGTTGTATTCACGCGCCATGTTTCCGGTAGCTGAATTTCTTCGTCCCATCACCTGGCATAGTCTGCAGGATGTCGATGCACACCGCAAAATCATCTTTGAGGCCATCGTGAAATATCGAAAGATGAAAAACCAGGGAGTGGTAGCCGTATTCAAGCGCGACCGTTTCGACCGTTATTCAAACTTTGCCCGTATCGGAGACGGTTCGTTGGGAGGAAAAGGGCGCGGACTGGCGTTTATTGACAATATGGTGAAGCGCCATCCGGAATTTGAAGAATTTGAGAATGCCCGTGTAGCTATCCCGAAAACAGTAGTGCTCTGTACCGATGTATTCGACGAGTTTATGGATACGAATAATCTGTATCAGGTTGCCCTTTCCGATGCTGATGACGATACGATTCTGAGATATTTCCTGAAAGCAAAGTTACCCGACCGCTTGGTTGAGGACTTTTTTACTTTCTTCGATGTAGTGAAGTCCCCTATTGCCATCCGTTCTTCTTCTCTGCTTGAAGATTCCCATTATCAGCCTTTTGCAGGCATCTATAACACTTATATGATTCCTTATCTGGACGATAAATATGAGATGCTTCGCATGTTGTCCGATGCTATTAAGGGAGTATATGCATCAGTCTATTTTCGTGACAGTAAGGCATATATGCAAGCCACTTCGAATGTGATCGATCAGGAAAAGATGGCCGTTATCCTGCAACAGGTAGTCGGCAATCAGTATGGTGACCGTTATTATCCTTCCATGTCCGGTGTAGCCCGCTCTCTCAATTATTATCCCATTGGTGACGAAAAGGCTGAAGAAGGTACGGTAAATCTGGCTCTCGGTTTGGGCAAGTATATCGTAGATGGAGGCATGACTTTGCGTTTCTCGCCTGCCCATCCTTCGAAAGTGCTACAGACCAGTGAATTGGATATTGCCTTGAAAGAGACGCAGACCCGTTTTTATGCCCTCGACCTGAAGAATGCCGGTGATAACTTCTCGATTGACGATGGCTTCAATCTTTTGAAGTTACATGTGAAGGAAGCTGAAAAAGACGGTTCGTTGCGTTATATTGCCTCTACTTACGATCCTTACGATCAGGTGATTCGGGACGGTTTGTATCCCGGAGGGCGCAAAGTGATCACGTTTGCCAACATCCTGCAGCACGATGTATTTCCGTTGGCACGCATCCTGCGCTGGGTACTTCGTTATGGTCAGCAGGAGATGCGCCGTCCGGTAGAGATCGAATTTGCCGTGACGCTCAATCACGACCGTGATAAGACCGGTACATTCTATCTGCTTCAGGTGCGTCCTATTGTGGACAGTAAAGATATGTTGGACGAGGATCTTACGACTATTCCTGACGAAGACGTGTTGCTTCGTTCCAACAACTCTTTGGGGCATGGCATTATGAACGAGATACACGATATTGTGTATGTCAAAACCGATCATTACAGTGCATCGAACAATCAGAATATAGCTTGGGAAATAGAGAAAATCAACCAGCAATTTCTGAATGAAGGCAAGAACTATGTGCTTGTCGGCCCCGGACGATGGGGAAGCAGTGATACTTGGTTGGGTATTCCGGTGAAGTGGCCACATATTTCTGCCGCGCGTGTCATTGTGGAGGCCGGACTTACTAACTATCGGGTAGATCCCAGTCAGGGAACACATTTCTTCCAGAACCTGACTTCTTTTGGTGTGGGATATTTCACGATTAACGCGTTTATGAATGATGGAGTATACAATCAGGAATTCCTGAATGCGCAACCCGCCGGATTTGAAACCGAATATCTCCGTCATGTACGCTTTGAAAGGCCGATTGTTGTGAAAATGGATGGCAAAAAGAAACTTGGAGTAGTCCTTATGCCCGATAAATAATTGAATAACGTTGTATAAAAAAAGTCCTGTTTTTCATAAGAAATGCAGGACTTTCTTATTTTACCTCCTTTTTGTGGTCTGTTTTTATGATTAAACAACTTTTTGTGGCTCTTTTTTCAGATTTTGTAAGGAATCGCATGTTGTGCATTTATTATAATAAAGGAAAACTATAACTTTGCGTTCGGTTTTTACAACTTATGAGTAATAATTAGTAGTTATCATTATGAAAAGACTCTCTTTTATGGTTAGTATGGCGATGCTAATTTCATGTGTTGCCTCGTGTGATTCCGGCAGTGATGCTGTTTCATACGGTGTAGGAACATTGAGCCTCGGGCTCTCTGCCAATCCTTCTTTTTCCACGAAAACCCGTTCCGTCAACGAAGCGGAATATAAAAAAGCCGATAATTATCAAGTGACGGTCAAGGATGCCGACGGTGCCTCTTTATACAATGGTTTGTACAAAGACATGCCCTTGTCCATTGATCTGACTGCCGGTAAGGGGTATACCGTAAAAGCTTTCTATGGCGAGAATGTGAACGCAGGCTTCGACAAGCTATATGTGGAAGGTAGTCAGGAGTTCACGGTCAGTGAAGGCGAACAAAAGAATGTTATTTTGTACTGCAAACCGGCTAATGTCAAAGTATCGGTTGTCTATACCGAAGATTTTCTGAAATATTATTCGGATTGTACCGTATCCCTCTCTACTTCCCACCTGCCTGCTCCTTTTGAAGTGAATATGAAAAAAGATTCCGGCAAGGATGCTTATCTGAAAGCAAATGCCGATGGCGAGAAGGTATCGATCACTGTAGGAGGTTTCAGAGATAAAGAAGGCAATGAGGTGGTGATGGAAGCTTTGGTTGCCGAGAAAAAAGTGGCTCCCAAAACACACCTTACTATTACAGTCGATCCGGAAGTTATTACTATTTCCACGGGTACGGCGTCGTTGGACGTAACAGTGGATACCGGTACAGAAGATAAGGATGTGAATATCGAGATTCCGGAAGAGTATTGGCCGGGTAATGCAAGTAAGTAAATATAAAAAGATTGGTATATATGAATGCGATAAAAAACATATATGCGGTGCTGGCATTGATAGCACTTTGTTTGAGTTCCTGCGAGATGAAGAATGAATTGGAAGGCAAATATAATTTGAAGAATGACGAGGGGCTTCTGACATTGGATCTGGTGAACAAGACTCAGGCTACGCCTACTACAAAGGCTGAAAGTACATCACTTACTGATGAACTGGATGTGAATACCTATAAGGTGGAGATTGTTGATAATGCCACTGAAGCCGTGGTCCGTTCATTTGCCAGCTATGCAAAGTTGAAAGAAGCTTTGCCGTTGGTCGTTCCGGTAGGAAACTATAAGATTGTGGCTAAAAGCGGTGTTTTGCAAGATGCTTCGCGTACTCCCTATTTTGAAGGAAGTTCTTCTATCGAAGTGAAGCAAGGAATGGAGTCTAAGGCAGAAGTTCTTTGTAAATCGGCAACTGTGAAGGTTAGTTTGAATATATCAGAAGAGTTTCTCAATATGTTTGCCGATGATTACGTGTTCACTGTTTCAAACGGAATCGGCGGAGTCATTTATGTAAAGAAGGAAGATTTAAGTTCGATTTATCTCAGCATTCCTGACGGCTCTACTTCGATCAAAATTGTAGCGAAAGTAACGGAGAAGGACAGTGGTAGAGACATTGAGACTGTTTATACAGTGACGAAGCCCGATGCAGAAGGTCTGCAAGGCGGTGATTCTTTTAATGTCACGGTGAAACCGGTAGAAGAAGGTGAAGATCCGAACAATCCCGACGTAACTCCTTCTGATCCGAAGTTGGGGATACAGTTGGATATTGACTTGACCATGGATGAAACTGGCATTACAGTGAAAGTACCGACTGAACTGATTGAAGAATCGAAACCGGACGAACCGGATCAACCAACAGATCCCGATCAGCCGACAGTAGACGGACCGGAGATTATCGGGGCGGATGAAGTGGTAGAAGTGGATACCAATAATCCTCCAACAGTTCAGGTTACAATGAAAGCTCCGGCTGGAATTCAGAATTTACTTGTGACGATAACTTCAGATTCCAACGAGTTTATAGGTTTAATTTCTCAAATGGGGTTGGGCGAAACGTTCGACTTAGCTAATCCCGGTGATTTGGAGGATAAACTTGGAGGTAGTTTAGAAGACGGATCCGGTATAGGCCTGATTGACCCGAATGATCCGATTAAAGATAAAAAAGAGTTTATCTTTGATGTATCCGGTTTTATGCCTATGTTATCGCCGTTTGGGCTTCAGCAACACTATTTTACTATTAAACTGATTGATAATAATGGTAAGGAGTTAGCCAAGAAATTGACAGTAAAAGTGGTGAAAAACTAATTTGAATTTTCAATGAAAAGATATATATATTTGTTCGTCTCTGTCTTTACTCTTGTGATGGCATCATGCCAACAAGAGGAGACTTCCAATGGTAAGACCGGATTTCTCCAGTTTTCCGTGGAGAAGAATACAAGTACGATTTTAGTTCCGGCAACAAGAGCAGAAGAGTTGCCGATTGCCTTGCAGGTAGTTGACAGAGCCGGGACCGTTGTAAAGGAGACTGATGATTGGCATAACTGGACATCTACTCCTCTTGAATTGCCATTAGGTTCCTATACCATTAATGCTTTCTCAAAAGGGGTTGATGTAGGGACAGCCGGATTTGACGAGCCTTATTACTGGGGGCAAAGTGAAGTAACGGTTGTTCCGAAAGTAAATCAGAGTGTTAACATAGAGTGCCGTTTGGCCAATGTGAAAGTGACAGTCAATTACAGTGCTGATGTGAAGAAGTATTTTTCGAAACTGAACTGTTCTGTGGGTAATTCTTCCGGTAAGCTGGTTTTTGGTAAGGACGAGACACGCTCCGGGTATTTTGCGGTGGATAAGTTGAATATTTCGTTGGCATTGACAAATACGGATGGGCGTTCTTTTGTTTTTGAATCCGAACCGATTACAGATGTAAAAGAACGTCAGCACTATCGTATTAACTATACTATGAAGGCCAATGGTGCTATTGGTGGGGTATCAGTCACCTTAGATCCTTCTACCAAAGAGTATAATGTGAATATAGCCATTCCTAAAGAAAGTAATCCGAGTGTAAATGTCTGGTCTGATTTTGCAGACGTAACTCTTCCTCTTCCTGACGGCGTCGTTACCAAAGAGTGTAAGTATCGCATTTCCGGAACGGAAGATTGGAATACGGTGTCCAATGTTGAACAGGCCGATGGAAAGCTTGTTGCAACCATAACCGGTCTGATTCCCGGTACGGAGTATGATTTCTGTTTTGCAATAAATGGAGTAAACGGAAAAATAACGACTGCGACCACCGAACTCCAGAAACAACTGGAAAATGGAAGTTTTGATGAATGGAATCAGAATGGAAAAACTTGGTTCCCGGGAACTGCGGCTGAGGCTTCTGCAAAGAATTCGTATTGGGATACCGGTAATGTGGGAGCAGCTACCATGAGTAAAAATCCAAGTATCGGAGAAAGTAACGATGTACATACCGTAGGTGGTAAATCGGCCAAATTGTCTTCGCAATTTGTGGGAATGTTTGGTATCGGAAAATTTGCTGCCGGTAACATCTATATCGGGCGTTATATGGAAACGTATACAAGCCCGATGGGAGCACGTATACGTTTCGGCCGTGAGTTTACGTCACGTCCTACGCAGCTGAAGGGATGGTACAAATACACTCGTGGAACCAGTATAGATCGTGGAGATCATAATGTGGAGGAATTGAAAAACTCGGGTGGTGATAAATGTGCTATCTATATTGCCTTGACTGACAATGAAGGTTTGGTTGATGATAATGGAGTGAAGACGGCTTATGAAGTCAACAATAACAAAGAAGGCAGTCCTACGCGTTATACGGTTGATCTTTCTGAAGCCAATAAAGATGTTATAGCTTACGGTTCCATTACCGATGAAGAGTCTAAAGGTTCTTTCGATGAAAGCGGAAATGTAGTCTGGAAGCAGTTTACGATTGATTTGAAATACCGTGATTTGACCCGTAAACCCAAATATATTATCGTCGTTGCTTCTGCAAGTAAATATGGTGACTTCTTTACCGGCAGTGAAAGCAGTGTCATGTTGATTGATGATTTTGAATTGGTGTACGGTACACCTGTTACCGCCAACTAATCCATAGCGAATGAAAAAAATAATCATATTTCTACTTCTTCTTTGTCCGGTACTGGTCCAGGCAAAGAAGAAGTTTGACCGTGGAATCGTGAAGAGTGTGTTTGTCCCGAAAGGGCAATGGTTTATGGGTTCTACAGTTTCGTATTCGGAGCAGAGTGCTGATCAATATCAGTTTTTGGTATTGGCAAACATCGATGCCAAAGGTTATACATTCCGTTTGAGCCCTTTCGGAGGATACTTTTTTGCTGATAATATGGCAGCGGGAGGCAGGTTCACCTACTCCCGTACCTACTTCAATATAGGAAACGTAGACATTAATCTGGGCGATGATCTTTCGTTCCACATCAAAGACGATATGTATCTGGAGCATAACTACTCCGCATCCGGATTTCTGCTTACCTATATGGGGCTGGGCAGCAGTAAAGTGTTCGGTTTCTTCAATGAAGTGCGTCTGACTTATGCTTACGGGCAGGGGAAACATTCCAATGGTACGGGTAACGACTTGACGGGATACTATCAGCGTTCTCACACGTTTGAGATCGGTGCGGCTCCCGGATTGGCAGCATTCGTATCCGATTTTGCTTCGGTAGAAGTTTCGGTAGGAGTGATGGGATTCAGTTATAAATGGGTCGATCAGATACACAATCAGGTAAACAAGGCGTCCCGTCATAGTGCAAGTGGTAATTTTAAGATAGACTTATTCTCGATTAATCTCGGAATGACGATGTATTTCTAACTTAAGCAGTGTTTTGAGAAATGAAGAGTTTACAAATTTATCTATTCCTGTTTCTGTCGGTCTTTGCTCTGGGTGCTTGCATACAGAATGACATTCCTTACCCTTATATCAAAGGCGAAATTACAGCTTTCGAAGTAGAAGGGCAGACCGGTGATGCCGAGATAAACAAGAACAGCCGCACCATCGTAGTGGAAGTGGGTGATGAAATGGCAGATGCTGATTTGTACGACCTGGAAGGAAATGTACACCGCCTGGCTGATTTTAAAGGTAAATATATCATGTTGGATTTCTGGAGTCGTGGTTGCGGTCCGTGCCTTATGGCTCTACCCGAAATGAAGGAAGTGGCTGAGATGTACAAAGATCGCCTGACAATAGGAAGTCTGAGCATCGATACCAAGAAAGGTTGGGAAACTGCCTCTAAAACGCATGAAATGACTTGGCAGAATTTGAGTGATTTGAAAGGAAGCAATGGATTATATGCCAAATACGGAGTACGTGGAATTCCAAATTATGTCCTTATTTCACCTGAAGGACGCATTGTAGAAAAATGGTTCGGATATAGTGCACACAGCTTGAAACGAAAACTTCGCCGCCTACTGAATGTAGACGAATATGTGATGAGTTTAGGGGAAGAGAATGGACATAAAGTGGTGAATTTCCCGACGGTGAAGAAAAGCAATAACGATATTCCTGAAATCCGCCAGGTAGTATTGACGGATACTGCTACGGTCTTGCGGATTCGTGCCTATTATATACCCAAATATTGGATACAAATTATGAAGAATATCCAGTTAGTAGCGGACAATGGAACTGTATGTCCGGTTCTTCGTTCGGAAGGTATTCCTTTAGGGGAGAAATTCTATATGCCGGAAAGTGGAGAGGCCGATTATACTCTTTATTTCGCTCCACTGCCTGCCGGAACACGTTCTTTCGATATGGTTGAGCCGGAAGGTTCAAACCCGGATCGTGTAGAAGGTATCGCTTTGACACTTGAATAAGATAACAGAGGCTTTCTTTCCCTAAAATCTTGCTATCTGCACTCTTTTTCGTACTTTTGTAGCTTTCAAAAAGAAAGTTTTATTTAAAGAAGTTCTCTGTATGAAATCA
>OGLX01001737.1_pt1 | contig 10211 bp, 11 predicted proteins | sample 1572821 | NCBI WGS metagenome assembly OGLX01 (sample SAMEA2581908, study PRJEB24529) | metagenome | biome: Human gut stool | place: China | collected 2011 | reverse complement strand
GTATTCACGCTGCATTTATATTGTATAAGACACTCGGTTATCCCGAACTGGGGTAAACTATAATAGAGTTTCTTGGTGTCAAGTGTCTTAAGTGAATTATATAAATATGGTATTAATTCAGACTCTATCTCAATTTTCTTCCTCAGTTCTTTAAATAAATAAAAGAACATAAATGAATTCGATTGATTTTTGCCAAGATATCTGTATACAGCATCCTTGTACATATTATTTTCTACAAGTTTTGCCAATATATAACTTTCAAATACCACATTAGCTGGTTTACAACCTTTCAGAAAGGGATGTTCTGGCATCCACGTCTCTAATCCTTTACGATATTCAACATCAAAGGCTTCATCATCAATAGGCTTGAAAGGAAATTCCTCTCCCAAAAGAATATACAAAACACGCGCACATTGTTCTTCTGAAGTGTAGGCATCTCTTAAAGCTTTCTTTTGAAATTCCTCACTTCTATTTTTTACTATATCTTTTATAAGATTAGGAACAACTTTCTTGTTTTTATCTCGTTCCAAAATCATATCCATGATATCTAAAATCAAAGAAAGAGATTTTGTTTTGTTGTTTTTCAGATTCTCCAGTAATTTTTTATAGTTGCTATATATTTTAGGGCTCAATAATTCTGAAATAGCCAACAATACTGGCGCATAGCCTATAAATCTATTACTTTGATCCTCATATCCAGACTCATTTGCCCTAAAGAAGTCACCTAATGACTCCAACACATAATCGCGCGTTTCTTCGTATGATTTCAAATGCTGAAAACATGAGGAATTGAACACTTTTTTATCAATAAACTCCTTAGCTTTTTCCAAAGAGAAAGGTTCAATCTGAAGGACAGCCACTTTTATCCCTTGTCCATCTAAATATAATGAAGCTAATTCAACAGCATTTGTACGGCCCAACATGATGAAAGAACAATCTTCTTTTGAGACTTTTCCACTAACATCATCTAAGAAATCAAAGAAACCTTGCGTATTAGTTTTCTGATAACCTTCATCTAAGGCATCAATAACCATACACGTTTTTCCATTTTGGATATCTTCTAACCACTGACCACCTTCTAATGGCTGGAGATATTGAAAAATCAAGCCTGTCAAAGAATTTCCTCCAACAACCTTCGTTTGCCCTAGGTCAACTACAGGAATTTTCAAGGAATAAGACAATCTCTTTGTTAATTCAGATTTTCCTGTCGCACCTACAGCGGAAATCAAAATAACTTGAGCTTCTTCTAAGTTGCAATTACTAATTTCAGGAATTATAGAGAAGTCTGGTTCAACATAAGCTTCATTGCTTGATTCACAGAGCCAAAACTCATTAGTGTTTACTTTGAACTTATATTTGAATGGAGACTTATCTTTTAATTTTGAAATTAGTGTTGATAAATCCATTATTACGTTTTTCATCATTCTATCTCCTCATTTTTTGCTGCAAAATCGAAGATCTCCCCAACATTTTTTAATTGATAAAACTGCCGGCAATACATGCAGGCATAAGGATTCAATTCTTGTTTTTTTTTGCAAAAAGTTAATGTAAAAAGCTGATATCCAAGGTGACTATGTGTTATAGCTAAATGTCTTCTGATTAATTCAGATTATAATGCTATGACTTTATGATAGAATTTCTTTGGATATAGATTTGTCAATCGTGTTTATAACTCTTTAGAGAAAAAAATCTTGTAATAATTTTTACCTCTATTTTTATCAAAGCCGCGCTCGATAAAATTGCCTGTTTTCATGAAGCACAATTCTACAGTGTCGTCAAGTTTTATCTTACGCAACTTTCTTGGTACCTTCAAGGCTGTTTTGTCAACATCTGTACATGCTTCAATGTTGATGTTCTCACGTTCTTCATATATCTTACGATAATCTTCAAACATCTTTAGAATTTTCTTATCCGAAAATACTTTTGTTTGCAATTCTTCTATGTTTAAACTATCTGATTTTGAAATCAAGTCAGTATAATTGTTTACAATTTCAATCTGTTCAGATCTTGAAATGGTGGATTCATTGGCTAACCTCTCCTTTACAAAACCCTCCATCAAGCCTATAATAGCCTTTGACTGTCTATAAGGAGTAGGTTTCGTTTCCATACCAAGAAAATCTTGTCGCCAAAATTTAGAATTCTTAGCTTTGTCTATTATGAAACCAATAGGCATGTCTTCTGTAAAGACTATTAAACAGGCTTTGTCTATTTTCTGTGAAGAATAGCCTGTCTTAATAGAAATGTCCATGTTGCCATATGTGTCAACGCTTGTTTCTATAAATTCGTTTTTTGTTTCAATCTTAAAAATTCCTACAGCCTCACAATATGCATCATTATCTAACACATCCTCTATTTTTGCAATAAAAATGTCACCGTCTTTTATTGATGGTATTGTAGAAACGCTGTCTAAATATTTATATATAGATATGGAGTTTTCTATGAAATTATCTCCATCAAAAATATCTATAACCGTGTTATATATTATGTTATACTTTAAATCTATAGGATGGGTAAATGAATATTGGTCTTTTTCACGATTAAAAGGCTTTATGAAAAAGTCTTTTAAAAAAGCTTGATCCAACTTCCTCATATCCATAGCATTATGATTTATCACACATCTTTGCTTGTCCAAACTAAATCTATGACAAATCATTTTATCTATATATGCTTCTTTAAAATCCATTTTATATTTTCTTCTTTGATATTAATACTTGCAAGAGGCTCGTTATCATATAAACTGTATAGAAAAAGACTTTTACTATCAGAAATATGATGAATAGTCTGTAGATGAATAGAAATACTATATGGCCTCCTAATAATATTGATTCTTTGTTTATGTCTGACTGATAATTAATAAACTGATATTTTGATATGTCCAATGAGAAAAACTCTTTCCAAAATATGATAGGAATCAATAAAAGCAATGTTAATGTAGCAAAAAGTATATTGAAACCTATTGAATAGAAGAATCGAATAGCATAGTTGTGCTCTTGTTTCATTCTAAGGATGTCTTCTGATGTTGGTCTTTTCTTTGCAGGCATTCTATCTATTGCTTCTTGAGAAGGTATCTTTGATATATTCAACTTGTCATAAATCAAAGTCAGAGCGGTTACAAAGAATCCAACAAATATGGCAAAAATGTCTTTGATATAGTCAATGAAGCTTTCATTAACTCCCTTTGGTAAAAAGATTACGCACAAAGATGATATAAACAAGAAGAAGATATGGTATGCCAATATTGACTGTTTAGAATACTTCTTGTTATTCACATCCATAGTTATGGCACGATATCCTTTTTTTGCAAATATCTGCATTGCTTTAATCCATTCAATCAACATATTTGTCGGGTCTTAATTCTCTAAATATCTGGTCATTAAACAAATCTTTACAGAATCGATCTAATGCGGCAAGGTTTACTGTTCCATCATCATTGATTGCTACCTTGCCATCAAGATATACAACAGGAGTGAGTTCTGAATCTCTCATGTTCCAATCGAAAGACTTACTCGACTTTGTGTTTTTATTAACTGTATAGACAGTGCATTTGTCAAATTCATCCAATTGTTTGGTATAATTTTCGGCTCCAAAGAAACGCTGTTTGAGATAATTTCTTATGCTTTCCATAACATTTAATCCTTTATCGCCTTTACCTTTTGGAGTTATGCTTATTTTGACATCGTAGTCGCCCATTACGTCTTTAATTGGATTCTCGTCTTCTATCTGATTGTCAACGTATGTTGTCTGGAAAGACATGCTCCTTAAAACTGCTCCTTGTTTGTATTCTTCTTGAAAACATTTTGGAGCAAATATTCTCATGGTTGGCTTTTGATAACTACCTATACTGAATAACTTGGCAATATAATTTCTTGCAAAATTTGTAATGGATTCTTCTGCGCTATCAGTATGTATCATGACAAAGCCTTCGTTATGATCAATTGGAAGATATAGAAAAATATAGTAATACTGTAATACAGGCTGATCAACTGCCAAATTATTTGTTTCCTCTTTCTTGCTTAATTTTGTTACAATTCGTTCTTTTCCGTATGTTCCTCCATTAACAACACCTGCAATGATGTTTTTGTCAAGAATTGGCTTTGGACGTTCTTCCCAATGCTTGTTGATGATGCGTCTTCCTTTGTTGCTAATCAGAGTCATGACTTTCTTTATTGAATCATTTTTAGCAAAATCTGTTTTCAGGTCATTCATAAAATATTCATATAGTTTGCCGAATATTGTTGAGTCAGAATCTCGATCTGTACTTTTCCTGGATTCTAACATGAATTCTCTAAAAGTCTTGTTTGTGCCTGACTTATGTTTCAGTTTGAAACGAAAAAATTCGATTTTAGGGTTAGCCATGATTTAAATTGTTAGCATTAATATTTTAATATACAACAACAAGAATCCCTAGCGTTTGCTCATTATGACTTAGTTTAAGAACGCTCAAAGTATTTTTGTATTCTTGATTTTTTTACAACTGGTATCAGGTATGCCGTCTGTCACCATTTATTCAACGCCTACACTTATGGATACTTCTTTACCTCTGAACCAGTCTTGTCGTCTGGCTCAGAACGTGGTGCCGTTGGGAGAAACGGGGTTCCCATTGGCGATAGAAGAAGAATCCGTACCATCCGGTTTCATAAATTCTTTTCTACTTTATGTCGTTGGCTGCAAACATACGTAATGGTTGCAATCGTTTAGTAGTTGAAAATGATATAGCGTTCATAAATATCATTCTTTATTGGAACGGTCTCTTGCAAAAGAGACTTCTTAAATAACATCAGTATTTACTCCTCAAAATCAAGTACTCCAAAGAAGGTATTATAAGGGATAGTTATATCAATAAATTCAAAAGACAGCTTGCCTTCCGAAGTCTTTATCATATCATATACCTTCTTGCATTCGACATCCGCTGTACCATAAAAGTTGATGTCAGGTTCCACGTCTGCTTGCGCAAACATCTTGGTATCATTAGGAACAACAGCCCTTGGAGCAATGGTAGCACCGCGCCTTTTCTTCTCAGCATAGACCTCTGCTATCATCTTTCCTGCTCGTTGAGCATGATCGAAATTGAAAGGAACGATGAGCATATTTTTAAGAGGAAGCTCACTTATTTCTCCTCTCACACAATACTCTGCTATGGCAATTGTGCTAATCTTTATCACGAAATCATGTTCCAAGAAATATTTGAAATACCCCAAGGCATTTTCATGCAAAGGGTCTTCTTCATTCAACAAGCGAATGAAAAAACTAGTATCTAACAGCACGCAATTCTGTTCCATTAGGCAAGTCCTCCTCTTACATTAGTCAACCATTCGTCAGCATTCACACCCCTCCACTTTGGAGTAGCCTTACGAATCAAGCCCTGCAGATAATCCTCATCAAACTTTGGCTGATAATCCATCAATTCCACCAAGACCAGGGTTGATTTATCTATATCCCCTGTAAGAATATTTTTCTTGGCACGAACTCGTACACCAAACTTTTTATAAAGAGGATTGCCCTGATAGCCTGCTAAATATTCCTTGTCTGTTCGAATTGTCAAAGAGCCTGCATCCTTTGTATCCAAATGAATGTTAGCTTTGTCCTTTCCACCAGCATCTGTCAATGTGCCATAATAATAGCACTCAATATCCACCAAGATATTCTCACGGCGAACATAATGAGTAGTTGGAGTTATCTTAAAGATGCGTTGTGGTTTATCAGAAGTGCCTATTTCTATGTCATAGTTATGGCGCAAGGCAAAAGACTGAAGATTTTCTATCGCTTGCGCACTAGCCATTTCCAGTTTATCAATATAGCCATTCTCCTGCTCAATAACACCAAGCACAGACGACACTAAGAGAACACTTTGCAAGGAAGTTGTAAACACGTTGAGCACAGAACCGTCCTTCATTTCATAAGAAATTGTAGGGCGGTCTTTACGTTTCTTCCTGTCTGGATACAACAAATTCTCCACCTCATCGAGTAAGAATCGTATCTGCCCGATGTCAAAGTTGGCTGGAGAAAGGGGGGCATCCCCATTCTTGCCAATTATTCTTAGTGAAATTTCATTCCTATCCATAATCATTGCAAATGTAATATATATTATGTAATAAAGAATTTATAAGCGTATCTTTTTAGAATCTTTTATATTTTAGCATCAAATCCGCTGAGGAAATTACTGACTTCACAAACGGTACATACAGAAGTACGGATACTTCTCTACCTCTGAACCAGTCTTATCGTCTGGCTCAGGAACGTGGTGCCGTTGGGAGAAACGGGGTTCTCGTTGGCGATAGAAGAAGAATCCGTACCATCCGGTTTCATAAATTCTTTTCTACTTTATGTCATTGGCTGCAACCATACGTGATGGTTGCAATCGTTTATTAGTAGTTGAAAATGATATAGCGTTCATAAAAACCATTCAATTTGATGCGGTCTCTTGCAAAGAGACTTCTTAAATTGCAAAGGTAGTCATTTTATTTGAATTAGACGGGAAATATCCCGTACTTTTTTAAGTTTCAGTTTTTTCGAAACACACTACGCAATATCTGAGTCCATGAACAGATAGCCGTAGGTGGTCAGCAGTTCCTGCTGTTCGGTCTGGTATCTGTTGCGTGTTTCTTCCGTCGGCTCGCTATCAATGAGGCGCTGCATCTCCTGAAGGACTTGTGTGCCAGCCTGCATGATTGGGGCGAGATGGCGCTGGAGCTTTTCGAAGGAGGGGGCGTAGTAGTAGCCAATTTCCTTGATGATGAAGCTGAGGATGAGCCATGCCTCGGCGGGGAGCATCCGGTATTGCGAAAGCTCCGTCAGTACATAATTGCGCAGATAGTCGATATTCTCGGCTTGTGGGGCGACGTCCTTTGCAGTCTTTACGGGATGAAAGAAGCGGTCGATAAGTGCCTCACGCTCATGGAGGTTACGCTCGTAGAACGGTGAGCCGTCGAGGGCTGCACTGCCAGTCTGGTCGACCTCTTCAAAATGCTCAGCATGCACACCGGCGATAGCCACACTCATGCCACCGACATCCATGATAAGACGACGGTCGCGGTCGATGCGAATGACGTAACCTTCGAGTCCAGCCAGGTCGCCAGAGGTGATGCGGAGGAGGATGCGGTTGCGAGCATAATAATGGAAAGGCTTAAGAAGGAAACGGATACGATCGGGCTCCGTTTCGTTGATGCGCATGAAGGGTCGCATCTGCGAATCGGGTATCACAGCCGCCTTGCCCGTACTGCAGTTCTTGCAGAGATAGGTATGTGGAAAATTCCAGTTTAGATATTCTTGTAGTTCTTTTGGATTGCCTTGTAAAAAGACGAGTCCGCTGACGGTCTGCAGTTCCTGACGCTGCACGCCATGCTTCGCCCGCTTCTTGTAATAGCGCACGGTCTTATGCACAAAGTGGGGTACGTTGTCGGCGTTCAGCCTTGCTTCCACCTTCCTCACTTTGCTATGATGCACAAAGACATACGACCAAGATAAAGAATTAGTACCATCCGGTTTCATAAATTCCTGTCTATTTGTTTTTTGCAAAGATAGTGCAAACCGAGCGCAATAAAGTTTGCTTTAATTGCCGAGATGCAGCCTATCTTCTACAAAGATAGACAAAACTTTTTATTTCCGCAAACTTCAACCTCCTTTTTACTCTTTTACTCTTTTACTTTTTATTCTCAGCTTTTTAAGATCATCCTCACTTTTAAACTTCCCGTGCTCCGAGTCGTACATCTGTTGTCCGTAGCGCCAGACGCCGACCAGAGCCACTATCAAGACATACATAAGCGAGAGCTGTAAAGCACTGATATACACGTCGTCAGCACTTGCGCCGGGCAGTGAGGCGATAACCTTAAGCAGAGTGTTCATCTGCGCTACGACCCACCCCACTCCACTCGCCAGCCACTGCCAAACGACCGTCACCCACGCAGCAAACCGACACAACGGCGAGAGCACGAACAAGAGCATAGCGGCATATATGATAAAGGTGGTGAGCGGCACGGCGACGATGTTAGCCAGAAGGAAATAGAAAGGCACATTGCCGAAGTAGTACATCACCAGCGGCAGCACGAAGAGTTGGGCGGCAAGCGAGATGCACACAAGCGAGACGAGCTTGCCGACGAAGCGGCGGTGAGCATAGCGCACGTAGAAGCGGTTGTTGCGGAGCAGCACATGGCATATCACGATGCCCATCACAGCCAAGAACGACATCTGAAAGCCGACATCCCACAGCATCGCCGGACTCGCCAGGAGCATCACACTTGCGGCAAGGGCGAGGCTGTTCGCCGTGAGATAGTCGCGCTGCAGAAAGGTCATTGAGGCGTAGACGCTGAACATCGCCGCCGAACGCACTATGCCCGGCGACATGCCCACCATCAAGGCGAAGGTCCAGACAAGGAGAAGCGTTACGAGCAGTCCGCCCATCGTGTTGCGGCGGCGCCCGAGCAGCAGTGCAATCATGGCGTAGATGATGCCGAGATGTAGTCCGGAGAGGGCGAGCACGTGCGACACGCCTGCCTTCGAATACGTATCGCGTAGCTCGGCGCTGACACCTGTCTTGTCGCCGAGGGTCATTGCCGCAATAGTGGCGTACGAATCTTCGGAGAGGGCGCAGCCCTGCAGTCGGCTGAGCAGGTCGTAGCGCAGCGACTGCAGCGAGAGAGCGAGGCGGTCGATTCGCGGCATAGCTTCGAGGCTCACCTCCGCACGTTTCCACTTGTCCGAGGCGACGAACGTGCGAGCCACGATGCCGCGCACCATGCGCTGTCTGCGCCAGTCGAAACCGCCGCGCTGTGCGAATGTGTCACCGAAACCGCTGAACACCGACTGCGCTTCGATGCCGTCGCCTATAACAATGTGATTCAACGAATTAGGGTTCTGAAAATAAGCGTTCAGCCTATGTCCTGCGAGCCGCCCACTCACAACGGCAAGCTCGCATTTCATGGAGCGTCGCTTCTTGATAGGTTGCGACACGACAACCGCCTCGTACACTTCTTCTTCGCCCGTGAATGCACAGCGCAGACTGTTCTCGTACGACGCAATGCGCCACGCTCCGCCCACTATAACAATGCCGAAGATCAGCAATGTCTGCATCATTTCGAGGCGCTTGCTCATGTGCAACAGAACAAGTAGCGAGAGCAGACCGACGAACAGCCACCGCCACAGCGCAACGGGCACAGCGTCTGCCGTCGCATCGCCGATGCAGATGCCAACGAGCAGGCATATTGCGATGCGAAGGAAGGTATGGAGCTGTAGTTTGCCGTTGAATTTCATTGTTCGGTCAGTAGGTTTCTATATGCGGCGGTCGTGAAAATATCACTTGCACGTAGAGCTTGGACACACTGCCTTGAACTCGCACTTCTCGCAGTGCGCCTTGCGGCTTGTGCAGATGTATCTGCCGTGCAGTAGCAGCCAGTGGTGTGCCTTCGAAAGGTCGTCAGCAGGGATGTGCTTCACGAGCTGCTGCTCCACCTTCAGCGGCGTGTCAGCCGTGCGCGGCACGAGTCCAAGGCGGTGGCTCACACGGAACACGTGCGTGTCGACGGGCATCGCAGCCTCGCCGAACGCCACAGCCAGCATCACGTTAGCCGTCTTTCGCCCTACGCCTGGCAAGCGCAGCAGACTGTCGAAGTCGTGCGGCACTTCGCCCCCATATTCGCTCTGTATCATACGAGCGAGTTCTACGAGGTGGCGCGCCTTCGCGTTGGGATAGCTCACGCTCTTCACGTATTCGTACACCTCAAACTCGTCGGCTTCTGCCATGGAGCGTGCATCGGGATAATGGGCGAAGAGTTCGGGCGTCACCTGATTGACACGCTTGTCGGTGCATTGCGCGCTGAGCACAACGGCAACGAGCAGCTGGAACACGCTGCCAAACTCCAGTTCGGTTGTCACTTCGGGATGGATGCCGCGGAAGTAGTCGAGCACATATTTATATAGTTCGCTTTTCTTCATCTTGTTTCTTTCTGTATTACATTATTATATCGGCAGCCTCATACTCCTATTGGGCTACACGCTGCAAAGATACATCATTTGGAAAATGCAGACAAGAGAATAAGCGAGAATAATTATATAGAAACAAAAAACGGATTTGTCTGTTTGTGGTTAGCTGCGAAACTGCGCAAACAGATAAATCCGTTTTTATATTATTGCTGTCCGGTAAAACTAATAATGTGGTTATAAACGGGCTGAAAGCCCAACAATCACATAGCCCAGGGCAACGCCCTGGGTATTGAGTG
>OGLX01001729.1_pt1 | contig 10261 bp, 8 predicted proteins | sample 1572821 | NCBI WGS metagenome assembly OGLX01 (sample SAMEA2581908, study PRJEB24529) | metagenome | biome: Human gut stool | place: China | collected 2011 | reverse complement strand
CACATAGATGATCTTGTATCTTCCCTGCATCGCATATTTTAATGCGGTATGATACTGTCCCTGTGTCAGAGAACTATTTAAAAATGCCGCATGAATTCCGGCTTGATTCAGTGTCCCAACCTGATCTTTCATCAGCGAGATCAGTGGTGAGATCACGAGTGTGATCCCATCCATCATCAACGCCGGAATCTGAAAACAAAGAGACTTTCCTGCTCCTGTCGGCATGATTCCTAAGACATCCTGCCCATTTAATGCTGCCTCGATCAATTGTTCCTGACCTTGGCGGAATTCATCATATCCAAAGTATTGTTTTAATAGTTTCTTCGCTTCTTGTATCTTACTCAAATCTATCACTTCCTATTGTTTTATTTATACTTTTACCACTCTCATCGTTTATATTCCCATCCGGAGGGCTTTTTTATTTCATAGGGGATTTCATTGAAATTTCCTATGAAATGAAAAAGCTTCCAATCACATTTAGCACACCCGCAAACAGCATGACAATGATCGGATCTTTTTTCTTTCTCAATAAAAGGTACATACAAATGATAAAAATAGCACCCTGTATCCAGTTGATCTGTTGAAGATCTATATGACTTCCCTGAAAAAATGCCTGTGCAAGGATCGTAATTCCAGAAGTCAAGATCAGTGCGATCACCGCAGGATGTAAAGTATTTAACACCATTTGTAGTCCTTCCATATGACGATATTTTACATAAAAATACGCAATCACTGTAACGATCACACACGCAGGGAATACACATCCCATCGTTGCACATAATGCTCCTTGCCACCCTGCGACTCTTATGCCCACGAAAGTCGCCGCATTAATTGCGATCGGTCCCGGTGTCATCTGCGAAATCGTCACGAGATCTCCAAATTCAGACAGAGACAGCCAATGATATGCATCTACCACCTGCTGCTGTATCATTGGCATTGCTGCATATCCGCCTCCGAAACTAAATGCTCCAATCTTTAAGAAACTTAAAAATAATTGCAAATAGATCATTTTCTGCCTCCTATCTTCTTTCTTGAAATACCATATTGTACGATTCCAACTCCAATACATGCAAGAATAATGTAGATCACACTAATATCAAAGACATAACTTGCCATAAATGCCACAACCATAATGATCGCAAGTTCTATTCTGTTTTCCTTCTTACTTTGCCCTTTTGCCATCTCGTACACAACACTGATGATCACTGCGCCAACACCCGTCTGCATACCAGAAAGCATCGCTGCAACAATCCTGTTATCCCGAAATATTTCATAAAAAACAGAGACTACAGATATAATCAAAAATGGCGGTAGAACAGCTCCGAATACACTTACGATCACACCACTGATACCTGCTAATTTATAGCCAACAACGATTGCTCCATTCACTGCGATTGCTCCTGGGGCTGATTGTGCGATCGCCACCAGATCAAGCATCTCGTCTTCTTCGATCCAATGATATTCATTCACAAACTTCTTCTGCATCAAAGATACGATCATATAGCCGCCACCAAAGGTAAATGCACTTAAATAAAATGTTTCTATAAACAACCTCAATAATTTTTTCTTTTTTTTCATTCCTTTTTCTTCCATATGACATCTCCAGTCAAAAATCTTACCATTTATACTGGTGCAAACTGGCTATTATATAATCTGGCATACGCACCATTTTTCGCTAAAAGTTCTTCATGTGTTCCCTGCTCCAAAATATGTCCATTTTCCATAACAAGTATCACATCCGCATTCTGAATCGTTGAAAGTCGGTGGGCTACGATAAAACTTGTTCTTCCTTTCATCATCGTTTCAAATGCTTTCTGAATTCGAATCTCTGTCATCGTATCAATTGATGATGTCGCTTCATCTAAGATCAGCATTGGAGGAAGACTTAACATGATCCTTGCAATACAAAGGAGCTGTTTCTGTCCTTGAGAGAGATTTCCGCCACCTTCTGTAATGATCGTATCATAACCATCTGGCATTCGCTCGATAAATCCATGTGCATTGGCTTCTTTTGCTGCCATGATCATCTCTTCCTCAGTTGCATCTGGTTTTCCATAGCAGATATTTTCACGAATCGTTCCTGCTTTTAACCATGTCTCCTGAAGTACCATTCCATAACTGGATCGTAAACTTTCTCTCGTGACATCCCGGATATCATTTCCTTCCACCTTGATCATTCCTACATTCACATCATAAAAACGCATTAACAGATTGATCAACGTTGTTTTCCCACATCCTGTCGGTCCAACGATTGCAATCCGCTGTCCTGGTTCCACTTTCAGATTAAAATCCTGGATCAAAGGTACTTCTTTCACATAAGAAAAGTCCACATGCTCTAATTCTACATTTCCTTTCACATCCTGTAACTCCTTCGCATCTTTGGCATCAGGAATCATCGGTTCTTCATCGATCAGCTCAAATACTCTGGCTGCAGATGCAAGGGCGTTCTGAAGCTCTGTTACAACGCCTGAGATCTCGTTAAACGGCTTTGTATACTGGTTTGTATAACTTAAAAAACTTGATAACTGACCAACACTGATACTTCCGCGAATAACACTCATACATCCTGCGATCGCAACCCCTGCATAGATTCCTGAATACATAAATCTGGTTGCCGGATTTGTGATAGATGAGAAAAATGTCGCTCTTAAGGAGTAATATGCAAGATCATCATTGATCTGATCAAACTCTTCCTGTGCTTTTTCTCCATGATCAAACACTTTGACTACTTTAATATTTCCAAGCATTTCATTGACAAATCCTGTCATATTTCCTCTAGTCTGTGATTGTTTCCGGAACATATTAAAACTTCGCTTTGAGATAAAACTTGCGATAAAAAACGAAAACGGACTTAAAATAACAACGACTAATGTGATCCATGGATTAATTCCTAACATAAAACAAATGGTTCCAATGATCGTGATCACACCAGTAAATAACTGTGTAAATCCAAGCAGCAATCCATCCGTAAACTGATCAATATCCGTTACGATCCGGCTGATCAAGTCTCCTGAGGAGTGTGCATCTACATAAGATAATGGCAGTTTCTGCAAATGCTCAAATGCCTGAATCCTTAAATCTTTTCCAATCTTATATGTAATCTGGTTATTGACATGATTCATCAGCCACTGCGCTGCCGCCGTCAATACGATACAGATCACGATCGTTTTTATAATACTTATCAATCTTGCAAAATCAACATTTCCTTTTGATATAATGCAATCCACACCTTGTCCTGTCAGAATCGGAACATAAAGTGTCAGTGCCACACTGATCACCGCCAACACTAAAGACGCAAAGATCAAAAATCGATAAGGCTTCATATATTCCATGATCCTTTGTAATGTCTTTTGTTTTTTGTCTTTCTTCATGATCTTATGCCTCCTCTCCTGCCATCTGTGATGCGCAGATTTCTTTATATACCTGATTCTCTTTTAATAGCTGTAGATGAGTCCCGATTCCTGCAATCTTTCCATCATCCAACACTAAGATATGGTCAGCATTACGAATCGTTGATACTCTCTGGGATACAAGAAATACTGTCATATTATCTGTATTTTCTTTGATCGCTTTTCGAAGTCTTGCATCTGTTGCAAAATCAAGTGCGGATGCACTATCGTCAAGAATTAAGATCTCCGGTTTACGTACTAATGCTCTTGCGATCGTTAGTCTCTGTTTTTGTCCGCCAGATAAGTTTCCTCCATTTTGTTCAATTCTAAAGTCTAATCCCTGTTCCTTCTGATCAACAAATTCTCTTGCCTGTGCGATATCCAATGCCTGATAGATTTCTTCATCTGTGGCATCTTCTTTACCCCATTTCATATTATCTCTTAGGCTTCCTTCAAACAAAGATGCTTTCTGCGGAACAAATCCGATCTTTCCTCGGATAAATTCTGGTTTTAATTCTTTCTCATCAACTCCACGGTATAGAATTCTTCCTGATGTCACATCATATAATCTTGCGATCAAAGATACAAAAGTACTCTTTCCTGACCCTGTACCTCCGATCACCCCGATCGTTTCGCCTTCTTTCACCGCAAAATCAAATGGATGGATCGTCTCTTTTCTTGCACCATGATAGACAAACGATGTATCTTTAAACTCAAGAATAGGTGTATCTTTCTTCTCTTCTATATCTGTTTTTCCAGTTTCCTTCATGGATGGCTCTAATGCAAAAATCTGATCCACACGGTCAAGACTTGCAAACGCTCTAGATAAGATGATCAAAAGATTCGCAAGTTTTACAAGTTCTACAAGAATCTGTGACATATAATTGATCAGGGCAATGATCTGTCCTTGTGTTAAATAACCCAGATCAACCTGTTTTCCACCAGACCATAGGATTGCAATGATCCCCAAATTAATAATCATGTAAGTCAGAGGATTTAGTAACGCTGAAATCTTTCCAACATGGATCTGCTTGCTATAAAGCTGTCTACTTTGTAATCTGAAATTCTCTTCCTCACTTCTTTGTCTGTTAAATGCACGGATCACACGAATTCCAAGAAGATTTTCCCTTGTACTTTTTAATACTCCATCGACCTGTTTTTGTACTTTCTTATACATTGGCATCGTGATCCATAAGATCAGTCCGACAACTACTGCCAATGCTGTGATCGTAAATACAAAGGAAACTGCTGCCTTATGATCCACCGTAAATGCCATGAACATCGCACCAAATACGACAAATGGTGACCTTAAAAACAACCGCAGGAACATGTTAACTCCATTTTGCACCTGATTGATATCATTACTCATGCGGTTGATCAGCGTTGATGTCCCAACCTGATCGATCTCCTGATAAGAAAATTGATTCATATGTGCAAACAAATCACTTCTCATCGACTTTCCTGTATACACAGCCGATCTTGCCGCAAAATACTGTGCTGTGATAGAAAATGAAAATCCAATGATTCCAAGTAAGATCAATAATCCTCCCATCTTCCACAAATATCCAATATCGTGATGTCCGATTCCTACATCGATCATGCTGGCAACGACCAATGGTACAAATAGTTCAAAACTAGCTTCCAACATCTTAAATAATGGTGCAAGGATCGTAACACAAAGATGCTCCTTTAAATATCCTAGTAACCGTTTCATCGATTCGTACTCCTTCTTTTATCTTACTATTTTCTTTAGTATACACCATTTTATTTTTTATTTGAACATAGTACCAGATATTTTACGAAAACAAAAAAGTACCGCTTAGAGCCAGGTAACATGCTCTAAACGGTACAGGGATGATTTATGGTTCAAAAAGAGTTATTTGTCTTCCTTTTGAACAGAACAATATCCTTGTGGGTGGCTGCTGTGCCATTTCCATGCGGATGCAATGATTTCTTCAAGATCTGCATGTTCTGGCTTCCAGCCAAGGATATTCTTCGCTTTTTCACTGGAAGCGATCAAGACAGCCGGATCTCCAGCTCTTCTTCCTTCTTCCACAGCCTTGATCGGCTTTCCTGTCACTTTTCTGGCTGTTTCGATGACTTCTTTTACAGTAAATCCAACACCATTTCCAAGATTGAAGATGTTGCTTTCATTACCTTCCATTAAGTATTTCACTGCCAGAATATGTGCTTGTGCAAGATCTGTTACATGAATATAGTCTCTTACACAAGTTCCATCTTTTGTATCATAATCAGTTCCAAAGATACTGATTGCTTCTCTTTTGCCATTTGGCACCTGTAAGATCAATGGGATCAGATGTGTTTCTGGATTATGATCTTCTCCGATCTGTCCACTTACATGTGCTCCGCAGGCGTTAAAGTATCTTAAAGATACATAACGAAGTCCGTGAGCACGTCCAACCCATTTAAACATTTTTTCCATAGAAAGTTTTGTCTCTCCATAAGTGTTGGTAGGTTCTGTGCGGTCTGTCTCCACGATCGGTACCTTTTCTGGTTCTCCATAAGTTGCTGCTGTTGAGGAAAATACAATCTTATCGATACCATGTTCTACTAAAGACTGTACCATTGTTTTTGTTCCACAAAGGTTATTATCATAATATTTTAATGGATTTACCATACTTTCTCCAACTAAGGAGTTTGCTGCAAAATGAATGACTGCATCGATATCTTTTTCCTGATCTAGTACACTATCTACAAAATCTTTATCTCTTAAGTCACCTTTATAAAACTTTGCTTTTGGATGAACAGCCTCGATATGTCCTGTTTCCAGATTATCGATGATCACAACTTCTTCTCCAGCATCGATCAGTTCGTATACTGTATGAGAACCTATGTATCCAGCTCCGCCTAATACTAATATTTTCATTGTCTTGCTTTCCTTTCTATGACCTTGTCATTATAAAACTGCAATAAATCGGTCGAATGCTTTTCTTCCTTCTTCATTATATTTATAAACTCCGGCATCTTCAAGAACTTTAACAAATACCTGTCCAATCTCTTCCTTTAAGATATCCATGACATTTCCTTCATTGATATCTGTATATTTTCCTTTGATTTCTTCAACCCATGCTGCATGCTTCTTTAAATCTTCCTTAGAAACAATATCTTCTCCTTTGATCAGACACTGGCTTAAATGTTCCATCTCTGCCTTTAATCTAGATGGCAGAACAGCAAGTCCCATAACCTCGATCAGCCCGATATTTTCTTTCTTGATATGATGATACTCATTGTGTGGATGGTAAAGTCCTAATGGGCACTCTTCAGTTGTGATATTATTACGAAGTGTCAGATCCAGTTCATACATATCACCTTTTTTACGTGCGATCGGTGTGATCGTATTATGTGGTTCTCCTTCTGTCTCAGCAAAAATATATGCTTCTTCATCCGTGTATCCACGCCATTTTTTCAAAATATGATCAGCAAGATCAATGAGGCGTTTTTCATCTTTACTCTGAATACGGATCACAGATAATGGCCAGTGAACGATTCCTGCTTTGACATCTTCATATCCTGGGATTGTAAATTCTTTCTCGATCTCTGCTCGTTCCATAGCAAATTCATAATGTCCGCCTTGGAAATGATCATGTGTTAAGATAGAACCTCCAACGATCGGAAGATCGGCATTCGATCCAAGGAAATAGTGTGGAAACTGTTTTACAAAATCAAATAATTTTGTAAATGCTGCCCGGTCGATCTTCATTGGTACATGCTGTCCATTAAATACGATACAGTGTTCGTTATAGTATACATATGGTGAATACTGGAATCCCCATTTGCCTCCATTAATCTCGATTGGCATGATTCTGTGGTTTTGTCTTGCTGGATGATTGATTCTTCCTGCATATCCTTCATTTTCCATGCAAAGCTGACACTTTGGATAAGAACTTTGCTTTGCATTTTTCGCTGCTGCGATCGCTTTCGGATCTTTCTCTGGTTTGGAAAGATTGATCGTGATATCGATATCTCCGTATGGACTGTTTACTTTCCATTTCATATCTTTTTTGACGCGGTCTCTTCGGATATAGTTTGTATCCTGGCTGAATCCATAGAAAAATTCTGTTGCTTTCTTTGGACTCTCTTCGTAATAGGTACGGAATTCTTTGATGACCTGGCTTGGTTTTGGTGTCAGGATTCCCATTAATTTTGTGTCAAATAAATCTCTTGTCACGATATCATCACTTTTGATAATATAGCGGTCATAAGCTACATCTGTCAGACGATCTAAAATCTCTGGCAGGATGATTTCTTCTCCTTCAATATCAGGATCTTCATATTCATCTAATCGAAACACTTCCAGATATTGATTGATCGTATAGATTTCATCTTCTGGCATGATCAGTTTTTTATCAAGTCCATATGTTACAAGTTTTTTGATATCTTTTTGTAAATCCATCTTATTCCACCTCAAATCGATATGTTGTTACTGCTTCGTATTCTTCGCCTTTTCTTAAAATTACCTTTGGTTCTTCTTCTATATGTATGGAGTTTGGTAAGAACTGGGCTTCTAAGGCAACACCATCTCTGTTTTCGTATGGTTTCCCACCTTTTCCATTACATCCGCCAGACAGGAAGTTTCCTGTGTATACCTGAATGCATGGAAGTGTTGTTGTCATCGTCATTTTTCTTCCAGTTTCTTTGTCATATAGAACTAACTGGTCATCTTCATCTTTTACCATGAAAGAATGATCATAACCTCCGGCAAGTTTTAACTGTTCATGATCATCGTTGATCCGCTCTCCGATCTCATGAAATTCTTTAAAGTCAAATGGTGTGTTTTCTATCTTTAAAAATGTTCCATTGGCAAGACAGTTTTCATCAACACATGCAATCTCATCCGCTTTTACCTTTAACTGATGATGATAAATTTTATCTTTTCCAGCAGATAAATTAAAGTAAGAATGATTTGTGATATTGATCAGTGTATCCTGATCGGATACTGCTTCATATTCCATTTTTAATGTATTATCGCATAAACGATACACAACTTTCAGATAAAGATTTCCCGGATATCCTTCTTCCATATCTGGTGAGAGATAGATAAAACGGATTCCATCTTCCAACAATTCATATTTAAATATCTTTTGATTAAATCCTTTGATTCCTCCATGGAGAGAATTCTTTCCATTGTTTGCTGCCAATTCGTATGTCTTTCCATTTAATTCAAACTTTGCATCTCCGATACGATTTGCAACACGTCCGGCGATCGCTCCCATGTAACTTCCATCTCCATGCCAACAATCTTCCACATTCTCAAATCCAAGAACAACATCCCCAAAGTTTCCTTCTCTGTCTTTTGTAAATACAGATAATACATGACATCCAAGGTTACTTGTGATCACTTTGATCTCATCATTTTTTAATTCGAATAAGCAGACTCCGTTATCTCTTTGTTCTATCATTCTTACTTTCATCATCTTATAATACCTTCATTCCTCCGTATGGACGTACTTTTAAGACATGACATGCTCCTTCACCAAATACATGTTCCATGTTCTTTTTGTACATACTAACAATATCATTTGGCACAAACGCCTGAATCGTTCCTGCAAATCCTCCGCCATGAACTCGGCTGACTCCTTTATCACCTAAGGAAATATCACTGATCGCCAATCCGATTGATACACTCTGATTTGTCAAATCATGACTTGAATATACATTTTGTAAATATTTAAAGGATGAATCACCAGATTCTTTGATCAATTTCTTAAATGTATCAAAATCTCCTTCTTCTAAAGCTTTTACCTGCTGATCTACACGTTTATTTTCCTCAAATAAATGCATTGCACGAAGAACTGCTCTATCTCCTAAGATTTCTCTGATCTTTGGCAGATTTAAATAAAAATCATCTTTATCAACTTCTCTTAATGCTTCCTGATTAAAGTAATTGGCAACTTTCTTCATTTCGTATGGGATTGCTGCATAATCATCTGTTAAATCTGCATGAGATCCTTTTGTATCCACAATGCATAAGCTGTGACCATATGCTTCAAAATCAACGTCCACTTTTTTAATTTTTGGCTTCTTTGGATCTTCAAAATCAATATTGATCAAGCCTCCAATAGAAGAAGCCATCTGATCCATCAATCCACAAGGTTTTCCAAAATATACATTTTCTGCATACTGTCCAGCCTGTGCTAAAAATACAGGATCAATCTTCATATCGTTATATAATCCAGATAAAACATTTCCGATCAGTACTTCAAATGCTGCAGAAGATGACATTCCAGCTCCGTTTAATACATCACTTGTTACATAAGCTTCAAATCCACCGATTTTATATCCTTCTTCTTTTAATTTAGAAGCAACTCCCTGAATCAGTGCCTGTGATGTTCCCTTTTCTGCTTTGGCTGGGTCAAAAGAACTAAGACTTACTATGATTCTTTCATATCCTTCTGATTTCAGATCAATCACATCGTCATCTCTTTTTGCAACGATTGCGATCGCATCCAAGTTAATGGAAGTTGCAAGAACTTTTCCAAACTGATGATCTGTATGGTTTCCTCCAACTTCACTTCTTCCTGGAGCACTATAGATTTCTACTTCTTTTTCTCCATAAATATCTTTAAAGGATTCTAATGCTTTGATATAACGTTCCTGCTGATATGCAAGAACACTTTCATCTACATAGATATCTTTTAATAACTGATCATATTTCCCTTCTTTAAAAGCTTCTTCTAATTTTTTAATACTGTTCGGCATTGCGATTTGCTCTCCTTTCTTCGATTGTCTGAATAACTTTCTTCATGAAACTGTCATCCAAATGATAGGCTTTTTTATAAACTACATAGGCTACAAGCATGGACACCGCTGGGATCGCACACATTAAAACTCGAATAGAATTTAATGTTAAT
>OGLX01001726.1_pt1 | contig 10267 bp, 9 predicted proteins | sample 1572821 | NCBI WGS metagenome assembly OGLX01 (sample SAMEA2581908, study PRJEB24529) | metagenome | biome: Human gut stool | place: China | collected 2011 | reverse complement strand
AATGTCAGCGCGGAACGGCAGGTCCAGCACCTTCGGCATGTGGCGCAGCTGCCAGTTGTCGGCCTTCTGGCCTGCCAGACGGGTGCAGTGCACGCGGCTCTGCTGGCCCGCACCGACGCCGATGGTCTGGCCGTCCTGCACGTAGCAGACGCTGTTGGACTGGGTGTACTTCAGCACGATCAGGCTGATGATGAGGTCGCGGCGCTGCTCGTCGCTGATGACCTTGTTCTCGGTCACAACGTTCTGCAGCATCGTCTCATTGGAAATGTCCAGGTCCTGACGGCCCTGCTCGAAGGTCACGCCAAAGACCGTGCGGGTCTCCAGCGGCTTCGGCTCGTAGTCGGCGTCGATCTGGACGATGGCGTAGCCGCCCTTCTTCTTGGATTTCAGCACCTCCAGCGCGTCGGCGTCGTAGCCGGGCGCAATGATGCCGTCGGAGACCTCGTGCTGAATCAGCTTCGCGGTGCTCAGGTCGCAGACATCGGACAGCGCAATCCAGTCGCCGAAGCTGGACATACGGTCCGCACCGCGGGCACGGGCGTAGGCGCAGGCCAGCGGGGAAAGCTCGGTCTCCGGCGCAATGTGGTACATGGCGCGCAGGGTCTCATCCAGCGGCAGACCGATGGCCGCACCGGCGGGGGAGACGTGCTTGAAGCTGGCGGCAGCGGGCTGGCCGAGTGCCTTCTTCAAATCGCGCACGAGCTGCCAGGAGTTGAACGCATCCAGAAAGTTGATGTAACCCGGGCGTCCGTTCAAAATCTGCACAGGCAGGTCACTGCCGTCCGCCATGTAGATGCGGGCGGGCTTCTGGTTGGGGTTCGTGCCGTATTTCAGCTGAAATTCGTTCATATTAACCCTCCACAGCGGTGTATTTATTCAGGATAATGTCCTCGTACTCGCCGGTTTCCAGCTCGATGCTGCGGACAAACAGGCTGACCTTGTTGTCCTCGTTCAGGCTCACCCACAGCTTGTCGGCAAACTTGTCCGCGTCGTTCGTGTCGATGGCGACGCGCAGCGGCTCACCCGCAAAGCTGGGGATCGGCGCACCGTTCTTGACGTAAGTGCTGATGAAGTGTCCCTCACCGGCCACAGGCTGGGGGTAATCAAAGAAATAGCGCTGCACGCTGTCACCGTTGCCATCGGCAGACTTGAGGATGCTCATCTGATAGCTGCCGTCTGCGTACACCACAGCGGAGATGCGGGGGGTGTAGTTGGGACCGTCCGGCTCAAAGGTGCGGGTGCGCAGCGCATCGGCAAAACTCTTGCCCTGGCTCATCAGGTCGTAGATGGTATCGGTCTGGTCGCCGTTGGTCACGATATGGGTCTTGCCAAGGGTCAGCACCGGATTATAAATGATCAGGCTGGGATCCTCCAGCTTTGCGGGGTCTGCCGCCACGGTGCAGATGCCGCCGCGCTCGGGCACGGGGTCAAACACGCGGTTGCGGCTGTTCTCGCTGCGGCCCATGATAAAGTAGCCGATAAACATCTGCCGTCCGTCCGGAGCCATTGCCACAGCAATGCCGCGGCCGGGGTACTCGTTGGAGGCCAGATACTCGTTCAGGTCGATTTTTTCCATTGTTGTTCTCCCTTGCATTTTTGTTTTCAAAGAGCAACTCTCGGCTCCCCCTTTGGGGGAGCTGGCTCGTCAGCGCCTGAGAGGGCGAACCTCTTTGCGGAGGCAACTTCCCCGCCCTCTCCGTCACGGCTTACGCCGTGCCACCTCTCCCAACGGGAGAGGCAAGAACAACGCTCTGCAAGCTTTCAGCAGATCTCTCCGCTACACACCATAGCCACCGCCTTGGGCAGCAGCTTCCACTCCGCCTGCTCCATCACCCGCTTCTGCAGCACCTCGGGGGTGTCGCCGGGCAGAATGTCCACGGCCTTCTGCAGCAGGATGGGCCCACCGTCGCACTCCTCGTTGACAAAGTGGACGGTTGCACCGGTCACCTTGCAGCCCCGGGCCAGTGCGGCCTCGTGGGGGCGCAGGCCGTACATTCCCGGCCCGCAGAAGGAAGGGATCAGCGCAGGGTGCACGTTCAGGATGCGACGCGGGTAAGCCGCGATAACACTGGGGCCCAGCACGGACAAAAAGCCTGCCAGCACCACCAGATCAATGTTGTGCGCCCGCAGCGTTTCCAGCAGCGCAGCGTCAAATTCCTCGCTGGTGGCGTAGTTCTTGCGGCGCACCACACAGCCCTCCACACCGGCCTTTGCGGCGCGTTCCAGCGCAAAGACGCCGGGCTTGGAGGCCACTACCAGCGTAATTTTACCATTGGGGTTCTCGCCCCGGGCCTCGCTGTCCAGCAGCGCCTGCAGATTGGTGCCGCCGCCGGACACTAACACGGCAATGTTCAGCACAGCTCCACGCCCTCACCTTCTGCGATGACGCCCAGACGGTAAGCCTCCGGCTCGCCGTTGGCGTGCAGGATCTCCAGTGCCTTATCGGCCTGCTCGGCGGGCACGGTGAGCACCATGCCCACGCCCATGTTGAAGGTGTTGAACATATCATGCTCGGAGATGCCGCCCACCTTCTGCATCAGGTGGAACAGGGCGGGGGTGCGCACATCTGCCTTGTTGATGCGGGCGCAGCAGCCCTTTTTCAGGCTGCGGGGGATATTTTCATAGAAGCCGCCGCCGGTGATGTGGGAGATGCCCTTGACATCCACCTCTTCCAGCACTTTCAGCACGGGCTTGACGTAGATCTTGGTGGGAGCCAGCAGGGCCTCGCCCAGCGTCTTGCCGCCCAGCTCTGCAGGGGCAGTGTGCAGCACATCGGGGTTTGCGTCAATGTCAAAGATCTTGCGCACCAGCGAGAAACCGTTGGAGTGCACACCGGTGGAAGGCAGGGCAAGGATCACATCACCGGCTGCCATGGTCTCGTTGCTCAGGATCTTTTCCTTATCCACGACACCCACGGTGAAACCGGCCAGATCGTACTCCTCCTCCGGCATCATGCCCGGGTGCTCGGCAGTCTCGCCGCCCACCAGAGAGCAGTCGGCCTGCACGCAGCCCTCGGCCACGCCCTTGACGATCTCTGCGATCTTCTCGGGAATGTTGCGGCCGCAGGCGATGTAATCCAGGAACACCAGCGGCTTTGCACCGGCGCAGATGACATCGTTGACGCACATGGCCACGCAGTCAATACCGATGGTATCGTGCTTGTCCATGATCATGGCCACCTTCAGCTTGGTGCCCACACCATCGGTGCCGGAGATCAGCACCGGGTGCTTATAGCCGGTGCAGTCCAGCTCAAACAGGCCGCCAAAGCCGCCCAAGCCGCCGATGCAGTGCTCGTTCATGGTACGGGCGACATACTGCTTCATCAGCTCCACAGAGCGGTAACCGGCGGTAATGTCCACGCCTGCTGCGGCGTAGCTTTCAGAATAGCTCTTTTCCATGTTCTTACTCTCCTAACTTTTTGGCGTCCTTGGGACGGTCGTTCAGGTGACGGTCGTGAATATCGGTAGAAAGCACACTTTCCGGCTCTACGGCATACTCGCCGGTAAAGCAGGCAGTGCAGAAACCGCATTTTGCGTTTTTGGCAAGCTGGACAACGTGCTCGTTGGACAAATAGCCCAGCGTATCGGCGCCGATGACCTCGTTGATCTGCTCCAGCGTGCGGCCGGTGGCCACCAGCAGCTTCTGGTCCGGGATATCGGTGCCGAAGTAGCACGGATACTTAAAGGGAGGTGCAGACACCATAAAGTGCACCTCGGCAGCACCGGCATCCCGCAGCAGCTTGATGATGCGGGCAGAGGTGGTGCCGCGCACGATGGAGTCATCCACCAGCACCACGCGCTTACCCTTGACGGTGCTGGACACCACGTTCAGCTTGATGCGCACGCTGTTCTCGCGCTGCTTCTGGCTGCCCTGAATGAAGGTGCGGCCGATGTATTTATTCTTGATGAAGCCGATGCCGTAGGGGATGCCGCTCTCCTGCGAGTAGCCCAGTGCTGCATCCAGACCGGAATCCGGCACGCCGATGACCACATCGGCCTCCACCGGGTGCTCCTGTGCAAGGAAGCGGCCTGCCTGCTTGCGGGCCTCGTGCACCGAGCTGCCCTCGATGACGCTGTCCGGGCGGGCGAAGTAGATGAACTCGAACACGCACATCTGGGTGTCCGGGCGGCCGCAGTGATCCTTGATGCTGCGCAGTTCGCCGGTCTTGGTATCCACCACTACGATCTCGCCGGGCTCCACATCCCGCAGCAGAGAAGCGCCGGTGGCATCCAGTGCGCAGCTCTCGCTGGCAAAGACGTAGCCGCCGCCGGGCAGGGTGCCGATGCACAGGGGACGGTAGCCCCGGGGGTCGCGCACCGCGATGAGCTTGGTGGCAGACATGATCACAAGGCTGTATGCGCCCTCCAGCACGTCCATGGTCTTGCTGATGGCAGTCTCGATGCTGCCCATGCGCAGACGGTTGCGGGTGATGAGGTAGCAGATGACCTCGGTATCTGAGGAGCCGTGGAAGATGGCGCCCTCGTTTTCCAGCTGGCGGCGCAGCTCCACAGCGTTGGTCAGGTTGCCGTTGTGGCACAGCGCCATGGTGCCGCGGCCATGCCGGACGATCATGGGCTGGGCGTTGGCGCGGACGCGGGTGCCGGCGGTGGCGTAGCGCACATGGCCGGTGGCCATGTGTGCCGTGGTAGTGGACAGGCTTGCCAGCACCTCCGGGGTGAACACCTCGTTTACAAGGCCCAGATCCCGGTGACCGGTGATCACGCCGTCATCGTTGACGGCGATGCCGCAGCTCTCCTGCCCGCGGTGCTGCAGCGCATACAGGGCCGAATAAGCCGCTGCGGCCACATCCTCGGTACCGGCACGGTCGTAGATGCCGAAAACGCCGCACTCCTCATGCAGCGGATATGCAAAATCAGACATTGGTTCTCCTTTACAGCTCGTTCAGTTCGTTCTGCAGCTTTTCTTCCTTGGCTGCGATCTGCTGTGCCATGGATACGCGCTCAGTCTCCAGCTTTTCAGCCAGTGCGTCATCGCTCAGTGCCAGAATTTCAGCAGCCAGCCATGCGGCGTTCTTGGCACCGTTCAGCGCCACGGTTGCCACCGGGATGCCGCTGGGCATCTGCACGGTAGCCAGCAGCGCGTCCAGACCGTCCATCGCACCGCCCTTCATGGGGATGCCGATGACCGGCAGGGTGGTGTTGGCGGCAAAAGCGCCTGCCAGATGGGCTGCCATGCCTGCTGCGCACAGGATAACGCCAAAGCCGTTGGCCTTTGCGCTTTTTGCAAAGGCTGCTGCCTCGGCGGGGGTGCGGTGTGCCGAAAGGATGTGTGCTTCAAAGGGGATGTCCAGTGCCTTCAGCTGGGCGCAGGCACCCTTGACCACCGGCCAATCGCTGTCCGAACCCATGATCACTGCCACTTTACGAACCATTTTCCAAAGCCTCTCTTTCTCAACTGTCCAACAAGACCGACAAACAAAAAAGGCTGCGGTACACCTGTACCACGGCCTTTATTTCCTGTTTTTCTGTCCGCACATTTTGCACAAGGTTGCACCATGCCCCTGATTGCAGTGAATGTGACCCCATTCCATGCGACCCGGCACCAGCAGCATCATTGAAGTTTCCCTCCGCAGTTTCCTGTGCAAGCGTTTTTTCAGGCGGCGATGCAAGCCCGTTTTTTGGGGCATCGTCCCTGTACTAGATACAGTTTACGGCAAAAAAACCGCTTTGCAAAGAGCGTTTGGGCAAATTCTCCCTTGTGTTCCCATGCCGTCAAAAAACTTTCGAAAGTTTTGTGCAGTTTCGCCATCCTTTTTCTTTTTAAGTATGACTTATGCGGCAGGTATATTTTATGTAAAGGCTGTGTTGATGTATCCCAGATATCGCGCCGGATTTTTAAAAAATGATCTTTGCGGTGGCGGCGCGTGCAGCGCGGATCAGATCCGCCGGGGCGCAGCACACCTGTGTGCCGATGCGCCCGCCGGAAACGTAGACCTTCTGCTGGGTCAGCACGCTTTCGTCAAAGACGGTGCGGTACTGCTTTTTCATGCCCACCGGGCTGCAGCCGCCCCGCACATAGCCGGTCACCTTATTGATATCCGCCACATGGATCATTGCCACACTCTTTTCGCCCACGCTGCGGGCTGCGGCCTTTAAGTCCAGCTCTGCCGCCACCGGAATGACGAACACAAAATAGTTTTTGCTGCTGCCCTGCGTTACCAGCGTCTTATACACGCAGGCAGGGTCTTCGCCTATGCTGGCGGCTACGGTCACGCCATCCACCGCCACCCCCTCCTCGTGGGGGTACTCGTGGGCGGTATAGGCCACCTTTTCCCGTTCCAGAATGCGCATTGCGTTGGTTTTAGCTTCTTTTCCCATTGTTATTCCCTCTTTGATTCTATTGAACCCTCTCAGGCCGCTTCGCGTCCAACTCCCCCGAAAGGGGGAGCTTATGCGCGGTAACCGGCAGATTCTCTTTCCCCGGGAAGTAATACCCTATGGAAAGCAGTAAAAAGCTCGACCTTTGGGTGCGCAGTCATTGCACAACAATGACTGCGCGGGCTCTTTTCTTTTTTATTCTACCACTTTTTCGGAAAAAATTCAAAATTTCTCTTGACTTCAGTTTCATGAAGTGATATCATAGCGTCACGCACTTCAGAGTACTGAAGTTTGGCACTGCAAGCTGCGGCAAAGGAGCCGGTCTCCCTCGCCGTTTCACAGGATAGAAAAAGGCAAAGGAGACAAAATACTATGATCATCGTACTCAAACAGGATGCCCCCGACGTACAGGTGCGCGAGTTCTGCCACGAGCTGGAGGATATGGGGCTGCAGATCAACGATTCCAAGGGCAGCGACACCCATATTCTGGGTCTGATCGGCGACACCAAGGCCATTGCAGAGAGCTGGGTGCTGGCAAACCCGGTGGTAGAGACCTGCCGCCGCGTGTCCGAGCCTTACAAAAAGGCCAACCGCAAGTTCCACCCGGACGACAGCGTTATCGACGTGGAGGGTGTCAAGATCGGCGGTGGCAACTTTGCAGTCATCGCCGGGCCGTGCAGCATTGAGAGCGAGGAGCAGATCACCTACTGCGCGCAGCGGGTAAAGGCGGCAGGCGCTTCCCTGCTGCGCGGCGGTGCATTCAAGCCCCGCACCTCTCCCTACTCCTTTCAGGGTATGCGCAGCGAGGGTCTGGACCTGCTCAAGCTGGCGCGCCGCGCCACGGGTTCGCCCATTGTGACCGAGATCATGAACACCGAGCACCTGCCCCTGTTTGAAAACGTGGACCTCATTCAGGTAGGTGCCCGCAATATGCAGAACTTTGAGCTGCTTAAGGCCGTTGGCCGCCAGAAAAAGCCGGTACTGCTCAAGCGCGGCCTTGCCAACACGCTGGAAGAGTTCGTGATGAGCGCCGAGTACATCATGGCCGAGGGCAACGAGAACGTCATCCTGTGCGAGCGCGGCATCCGCACCTTTGAGACCAGTATGCGCAACACGCTGGACCTTGCCGGTGTGGTCATGCTGCATAAGATGACCCACCTGCCGGTGGTGGTGGACCCCAGCCACGCCTGCGGCCACGCATGGATGGTACCGGAGCTGGCGAAAGCAGCCGTCGCCGCCGGTGCCGACGGCCTGATGATCGAGGTGCACAACAACCCCGCCAAGGCCAAGTGCGACGGCGCACAGAGCCTGACCCCGGATCAGTTCGACGAGCTGATGCAGTTCATCGGCAAAGAGGTGGAGTTCTTCGGCAAAAAAATGAACTGAGCCTGCCCGAAAGAATATTGTTATACGCAGGGACTGCTGTGCCGACTGGGTGCAGCAGTCCTTTTTTGCCGGAAAGTTCGCCAAGCCGGAAGCCTTTCCTCGGTCGGGGGAAGGTGGCTGCGCGCGAAGCAAGCAGACGGATGAGGACGCAGGCAAGCAGCATTTTACCTTAAATACCCCCGATTTCCGTGCACCGGCGGGTTTTCATTTTCTTTTCACGGGTTTTATGGTATACTAAAGTGTATTTTGAAAATTCACTGCCGAAAGAGGTTTTAAAGATGAAAGCACACATTGCACGCAACCAGAACGCCGGGGTGCCGCTGGCGCTGGGCTGGAACCTTTCCCCCGCCGACCGGGGCAAGCTGGAGGGCATGGCACCCGCCTTTGGCATGAAGCTGCTGCTTGTTGCCCCCGCCGATGCCGGCAAGACCGTTGCCCAGCTGCTGGGCGAGGTGGAGGTAAAAGCCCCCAGAACACTGGTACTGGAGCCGGGCGCCTATTCCCCGGCGCTGGTGCTGGCAAACTTCCGCGATAAGGACGTAGACACCCTGCTGGACCTGATGCGGCAGGCGCAGGTGACCATCCCGCTCAAGGCGGTGGTCACCCCCGCAAACCGCAACTGGATGTTTGCAGACCTGCTGGCACATTTGCAGGAGGAGCACACCGCCTTTACCGCCGCAAAGGAGAGCCAGACCGTATGAAGAGCCGCATCACCCGCATGACCGCTGCACTGCTGGCGGCGGTACTGAGCCTTAGCCTGCTGGTCGGCTGCAAACCCAAAAAGGAGCTGACCCGGTACACCACCATCTTTTATGATGTGTTCGACACTGTGACGCAGGTCATCGCCTACTGCGAGAGCGAGGAAGAGTTCAACACCCAGATGCAGGCGCTGCATCAGGATCTGATCGCCTACAACCAGCTCTACGATATCTACAACGACTACGATGGCGTTGTGAACGTCAAGACCATCAACGAAAACGCCGGGAAAGCCCCGGTACAGGTAGATGACCGCATCCTCTCCATGCTGGAGCTGGCACAGCAGATGTACGAACTGACCGGCGGCAAGATCAACATTGCCATGGGCAGCGTACTGGGCATCTGGCACGATTATCGTGAAGCCGCCGAGAAAGACGCCTCCGAGGCAGACAACACCCTGCCCACACAGGAGGAGCTGGAGGCCGCTGCCCAGCACTGCGATATCAACGACCTCGTCATTGACGAGGAGGCCAAAACGGTCTACCTGTCCGACCCGGAGATGTCGCTGGACGTGGGCAGCGTGGGCAAGGGCTACGCGGTGGAGATGGTTTGCCGCGCCGCCGAAGCCCGGGGCCTGACCAGCGCACTGGTGAGCGTAGGCGGCAACCTGCGCGCCATCGGCACAAAGCCGGACGGCAGCCAGTGGACCGGCGGTGTGGAGAACCCGTGGAACGCCTCGGAGGTGTACACCAACACCAACTCCATTTTCGGCTCGCCCATCAACATGAGCGACCTTGCACTGGTGACCAGCGGCGACTACCAGCGCTACTTTGTGGTGGACGGCAAGCGCTACCACCACATCATCGACCCGGACACCCTGTGGCCCGCTGCCTACTACAACGGCGTCACCGTGCTGTGCCCGGACTCCGGCATGGCAGACTGCCTGACCACTGCTCTGTTCTGTATGCCGCTGGAAGAAGGACAGAAGCTGGTGGAATCGCTGGACGGCGTAGAGGCCATGTGGTGCACACCTGACAAGCAGGCCACCACCTCCAGCGGCTGGGACAGCCACCTGAAAAAGTAAGCTTTGCCGTTTTGCAGGCGAACTATTTAAAATGGCCTCCGCGTGCGCTTTGGCCATCATCAGCGGAAAATCTATTTTTAATTTCGGAATAGCGGAGCGTCTGCGGACGCTCCGCTATTCCCTTTTCACGGAAATTTTTCTTATGCAAAAAGGCTGCCGCACGGAATGTGCAGCAGCCTTTTGTTTTATTTATCCGGTTATCCCGTCTGGCATCACTCCACGATGATGCTCTTGCCGGTCATCTCGGCGGGAACGGGCAGGCCGATATAGGGCAGCATGGTGGGTGCGATATCGGCCAGGCAGCCGCCCTCGCGCAGCTTCACATCGCCGCAGCCAACTGCCACAAAGGGCACAACGTTGGTGGTGTGGGCGGTGAAGGGGGTGCCGTCCGGGTTCATCATCTTCTCGGCGTTGCCGTGGTCGGCGGTGATGAAGGCGCAGCCGCCAGCGTTCAGCACAGCGGTGACCACCTGATCCACGCAGGTATCCACAGCCTCAACGGCCTTGACAGCAGCCTCGAACACGCCGGTGTGGCCGACCATATCGCAGTTTGCGAAGTTCAGGATGACCACATCGTACTTGCCGCTCTCGATACGCTTGACGCACTCGGCAGCGACCTCAGGGGCGCTCATCTCGGGCTTCAGGTCGTAGGTGGCAACCTTGGGGCTGGGGATGACGCAGCGATCCTCGCCCTCGTAGGGAGCCTCCACGCCGCCGTTGAAGAAGAAGGTGACGTGCGCGGACTTCTCGGTCTCGGCAATGC
>OGLX01001720.1_pt1 | contig 10302 bp, 12 predicted proteins | sample 1572821 | NCBI WGS metagenome assembly OGLX01 (sample SAMEA2581908, study PRJEB24529) | metagenome | biome: Human gut stool | place: China | collected 2011 | reverse complement strand
GCTGTCATTTATGTTGCAAAAGAAAAAATTGAGTTCTATTTTATTGATGGATTGTTTGCGGATAATATGTTTGCTCGCCCTTTACTCTATGTAAAAGCTATAGATATTCTTTCAGCTAATAAGGCTTCTTATTATAATGTAGGAAATATACTTCGAGTTACAGGTTGGGGGATTACTTTTCTTGTGATTGATGATCCTTTTAAAGAATGGAAAATGTCAGATGATTTAAAAAAGGTAGATCTTCCTATTGTTTCAAATTCTACTATAGGAGCTGCTAATAGTTTTGTTATTACATATGATGGTAAGCATAGTCCTTCTAAAGGTGATAGTGGTGGAGCATTGACAACAGAGACATGTTGTAATTGGAACTGTACATGGAAATCCTAGTACTCAGAGAGCTTATTGTGCGTATGTTCGATCTTCCTCCTTCCTTGACTTCCTCCTTCCTTACTATCCCATATCCATCACCGGTGGTTCAGACCAAGTCTGTTCTTCTTCAACATTCTCTGTAAGTTATCCAAACTCCACAGTTACTTGGTCATGCACGGGGCCTTTGCGAATAACCTCGCAAAGCAATACTTCTTGTACGGTCTCTTCTACCGGTAACGGACCTGCCGTATTGAAAGCCACAATCAAGAGCGGAAAGTAATTAGTGGAGGCTATACCTCTTGTATGAGCACCTATCGGAACACTGTGAATGGAAACGATACATGGTGTACGAGCCATTCCGGAAATATCTTCACCATCGAGTCTGATTATAATTTGAGTTCTTATGAGGTTCGGTTGCTGAGATATCCGGGGTTGAATGTGGTTATGACGAGGACCGCCTCGAAAGGTGATAATGATCTGACTAATATGCTCTCTCCGGGTTGGTATACAATGGAAGCTCGTTTGTTGGGATGCAAGAATGGAGATTGGGTAACTACTGGTGAGGTAGAGGCTGTGGATTGCTCCTCAAATTATAGCTTTTCTTTGACACCGAACCCTGCCACCAGCCTAGTAACGTTAACTCTAAATGATGTAAATACGCCTAGTCCACGTATGGAACCTATGTTTACGACAGAAAATGGAGGTGAGTATGAAGTACAAATCTGGTCGGAAACAAGCTTGTTGAAACAATTTACTTTCAATCGTCCTATAGTTGAAATCCCTGTATCGGAATTGAGAAGTGGAAGGTATTTTGTGCTGGTTTTTGTGAACGGCAAGAAGCTGACTCAACAATTAATTATCAAATAGAACAGGCATAAACGTGGAGAATTACCGAGAGCCATCGGGTAAGTGAATCTTTTCCGGGTGGCTCTTTTTCTTCATCATGCGATCGGGTTATGCGGTAAAACGGAAGAGCCGGCATAAGCCGGCTCCCGTCAGTGTGCGATGGATCGGGGACGTTTCAGGTGCGCCCAGGCCGAATGCACGAAGGCGCCGGCAAGACCCTCGTCGAAGACCAGCCGGTGTTTCCAGCGGTTCGCCCACCAGCGGCGGATCTTGAACCGGACCACGCGCAGCAACCCTTCGGGCTGCTCGCCGGAGAACGCCGGGGAGAGGATTTCGTCCAGCACCCGCTTTTCGAGTTCGGCGTCGCGTTCGAAATCCGGGAGCGACGGGGCCTCCAGCCCCAGGCAGTCGACGCAGAGGGCGTTGAGGCAGTTCAGGAACCCGACCATCCGGGTCTCCCGGGCCACGGCGTACAGAGCCGGCCAGTCGATCCGGTCGTGGCAGTGCGCGACGAAGACGCACCAGTCCAGAACATGCCGCAGGCCGATGTTGATCGCCGCGAAATGCACGGCGGCATGGCGCAGCAGGAACAGGGCGTTGAGCTGCTCCGAAGGCAGGTAGACGGCTACGCCCGCAACGGCGACCGACTCGCCGGGCTGCGCGGCATACTGCTTGAACAGCCGTTCGAGACGCGCGTTGGAGGCGTGCGTCTCCTTATTGACAAAGTCGTAATGATTCTCGACCATGATGCCGTCGACGTCGAACGTCGTGTGGTGCTCCTTGTGCACGTCGACCGGAACGCCCCACTCCCGGGCGACCAGCTTGTCGGCCTCGGGCTGACGCCCGAAAAGCCAGATGTCGATGTCCCCGCAGGGACGGTGTTCCGGAACGGGATAGAAAAGGCTCAGGCCGTAGCCCTTGAGCAGCATCATCGGGATCGCATGCTCGCGGTAGAACGCCGCGAGGCGGGCGATGGCCCGCTCCTGCCGGCGGTAGACCTTTTCGATCCGTTCGACGTTGACGGCCCATTGCAGGCGCAGCGCCCTGGGCGGCCGCATCGCTTCGGGCAGGAGCTGCATCCCGTCCCACGCCTGGGCCAGCACGCCCTGCACCGAGGAGAGGTCGTAGATTTCACGCCACTGCGCCGCGTCGGTCCCCTCGAACAGCGATGCGTCGTCCATACGGTTGCGCAGCGTCGCCCGCACGAGGGCGAACAATCGTTCGGCAGCCCGCGTCATCGCACCATGTCCTCCGGCGCCAACGGCGCATAGGGACCGTCCTTGACCTCGAACAGCACCGTGCCGCTTTCGAGAACCTCCAGCGTGTGCCACTGCCCTTTGGGGACGTGGATGCCGTAGACGCCTTTCAGCGGGTCGAGCGCGAAACGCTGCGTCTGGCGGCCGTGCTCGTCGCAGAAAATCACGTCGAAGCGGCCGCGCAGGATGACATAGGTTTCGTCCGTGTGGGGATGGCGGTGCACGGGCAGCGCCGTGCCCGGCTCCAGGGCGTTGAGCAGACGCTGGGCCTTGGCGTCGAGCGAGTCGTGAAGGTTGAAATTCATCCGCAGGCGTTCGCTCGTCTTCGCCCGGGCGGTCACTTCGTCCAGAAGTTTATCGTCGAGAATCATACTGTCTATGGTTTGAATTAGTCCCGGTAAAGATAGCGATACTTTGCAAAAAAACAGGCACGGAGATCGGATTTTCGCAAAAAAACCGTACCTTCGATCGAAATTATCCGCCCGAAGACCCGGAGAAAAGGCCCGCGGGCGACGTCAACGACGCAAGAAAATGAAAGGTATCGTATTAGCCGGAGGCTCGGGCACGCGCCTGTATCCCATCACGAAAGGTGTGAGCAAGCAACTGCTGCCCATTTATGACAAGCCCATGATTTATTATCCGATTTCGGCGTTGATGCTGGCCGGCATCCGCGAGATACTCGTGATCTCGACGCCGGCCGACCTCCCGGGATTCCGGCGGCTGCTGGGCGACGGCTCGGACTACGGCGTAAGCATCGAGTACGCCGAACAGCCCTCGCCCGACGGGCTGGCCCAGGCGTTCCTGATCGGCGAGGAGTTCATCGGCGGCGATTCGGTCTGGCTGGTGCTGGGCGACAATATCTTCCACGGAGCGGGCTTCACGGGCATGCTCCGGGAGGCCGTGCGCAGCGCGGAGGAAGCGGGCAAGGCGACGATCTTCGGCTACCGGGTCGAGGACCCCGAGCGGTACGGCGTCGCGGAGTTCGACGCCGCGGGCAACTGCCTCTCGATCGAGGAGAAGCCTGCGCATCCGAAGTCGAACTACGCCGTGGTGGGGCTGTACTTCTACCCCAACAAGGTCGTGGAGGTGGCCAAATCCATCCGTCCCTCGGCCGGCGGAGCGTTGAAAGTGCAGACCCTCCAGCGGGGATTCGCATGGCTCGACACGGGCACGCACGACTCGCTGGCCGAAGCCTCGATCTTCGTGGAGGTGATCGAGAAGCGGCAGGGACTGAAAATCGCCTGCCTTGAAGGCATCGCCTACCGCAACGGCTGGATCACGGAGGAGAAGATGCGCGCACTGGCCGGGCAGATGCTCAAGAACCAGTACGGACGGTATCTGTTGAAGGTAATCGAAGAATCGAAACGATGAAAGCGATAAAAACGGAGATCCCCGGCGTGGTGCTTCTCGAACCGGAGGTGTTCGGGGACGCAAGGGGTTATTTTATGGAGCGTTTCTCGCAGCGGCAGTTCGACGAACTGGTCGGGCCGGTGCGGTTCGTGCAGGACAACGAGTCGAAATCGCACTACGGAGTGGTCCGGGGACTGCATTTCCAGAAGGGGGAATACGCCCAGGCGAAGCTGGTGAGCGTGGTCAGGGGCCGCGTGCTCGACGTGGCGGTGGACATCCGCCGCGGATCGCCGACCTTCGGACGGCACGTCGCCGCGCTGCTCGACGGAGAGAACAAGCGGCAGCTGTTCATCCCCCGCGGATTCGCCCACGGATTCGCCGTGTTGAGCGACGAGGCCGTCTTCCAATACAAATGCGACAACTACTACGCCCCCGGCAGCGAGGGCGGCATCGCGTGGGACGACCCCGCGCTCGCGATCGACTGGCGGCTTCCGGCCGGCGAAATACTCCTCTCGGAGAAAGACCGCCGGCACCCGAAGCTGGCCGACGCACCGGAACTTTTCGAATACGACAGACCATGAACATACTCGTAACGGGCGCCAACGGCCAGCTGGGCCGTGAAATGCAGCGGCTGAGCGCCGTATCGCCCAACAACTACACCTTTACCGACGTGGCCGAACTCGACGTCACCGACGCCGGGGCCGTCCGGCAGGCCGTGGCGCAGACCCGCGCCGAAGTGATCGTAAACTGCGCGGCCTACACCAACGTGGAGCGCGCCGAGGAGGACGAGGAGGCGGCCGACCGGCTGAACCGCGGGGCGGCGGAGAACCTCGCCCGGGCCGCGGAGGCGAACGGCGCGACGCTGATCCACGTCTCGACGGACTACGTCTTCGACGGCACGGCCCATACGCCCTACAGGGAGGATACGGCTCCCTCGCCGCTGGGAGCCTACGGGCGTACGAAGCTTGCGGGCGAACGCGCCGTCATGGCATCTGGGTGCCGGTATCTGATCTTCCGCACGGCGTGGCTCTATTCGGAGTACGGACACAACTTCCTGAAGACGATGCTGCGTCTGACTTCGGAGCGGGATACGCTGCAGGTGGTCTTCGACCAGATCGGCACTCCGACCTACGCCGGGGACTTGGCGCTTGCGATCTTCTCGATCATCGAGTCGGAACGCTACGCGGGCAACGAGGGCGTGTACCACTTCACCGACGAGGGCGTCTGCTCGTGGTACGACTTCGCGACGGAGATCGCCGCGGCCGCGGGTCACGACTCATGCCGCATCATCCCCTGCCACACGTCGGAATTCCCGACCAAGGCCCAGCGCCCGGCCTACTCGGTGCTGGACAAAACCAAAATCAAGACCACCTTCCAGATGGACATTCCCCACTGGAGGGAGGCAATGAAGTATTGCCTTGAAAAATTAAGATAACTCCCTCCCGATATGCAGTTGCCCCCCCCCCTCCCAAATTGAAAGATATCTGAAGTATCTTCCCTATTTGCCTAAAACAATTTGGTTTAACTTTCATTATCTGCCATGGCGACAGGCTGTCAAATTACCTATATTCCTTTATCGGGCCAAGATACTTCGGGCAAAAGGCAGTATCACAATCTCTGGAGATATATCTACAGGGATGATACGATTGGGGGAGCCTACGGTAAGTCTCTATCCGAATGGCGGAGTTATTTGGGAAAATCATGGAGGGAGGTGCTCGTTTGCTGGAAAATGTGTTATCGGCAACGCCTCTGCCATTTCTATTGGCGTACAGGGAAGTTTGATATTTGGAGTCGGTTTTACGGTGTCGGCAGCCTTGAAACTCGCGTCTTACCATTGTGTTGAATTTGGGGATAATGTTCGTGTCGGGTGGGATGCTATCATCATGGATACCGACTTTCACCGGATGAAAAACCGCGAAACGGGAACATTTACCAAAGGATATGCTCCTGTACTTCTCGGTCGAAACTGCTGGATAGGATGCCGCTGTACGATACTCAAGGGAACGAAGCTGCCGGCCTACTGCACCTTAGCAGCCGGAACGACGATCGGCAAAAAAATCGACGGAGAGGGGTATAAGATCATCTCGAACACATCAGAACTTAAAATCGTGAAGGAAAATTATTATCGAGAACTTGGCAATGATGCGATAGTTTACCCTGTAGATTCTATCAATAGATAAATTAAAACATAGATAATGGAATTGAAACGCACTATCCTCATCACGGGCGGTGCGGGCTTCATCGGCTCGCATGTGGTCCGTCTTTTCGTGACCAAATACCCCGATTACCGGATCGTCAACCTCGACAAGCTGACCTATGCGGGCAACCTCGCCAACCTGCGAGACATCGAGGAGCGGCCGAACTACACTTTCGTCAGGGGCGACATCTGCGACTTCGAGGCGATGCGTGAACTGTTCCGGCAATACGGCATCGACGGGGTGATCCACCTCGCAGCCGAGAGCCACGTGGACCGCTCGATCAGGGATCCGTTCACTTTCGCGCGTACGAACGTCATGGGTACGCTGTCGCTGCTCGAAGCTGCGCGGGAGTACTGGAACGGTGACTGGGCAGGCAAGCTGTTCTACCACATCTCGACCGACGAGGTGTACGGGGCGCTGGAGCTGACCCGCCCCGCGGGGGCCCCTGCGGGCTGCGAGAGCGGCGGCGGTCCTTTCGGGGAGGAGTTCTTCACCGAGGAGACGAAGTACGACCCGCACAGCCCCTACTCGGCGTCGAAGGCTTCGTCGGACCACTTCGTGCGGGCCTACCACGACACGTACGGCATGCCGACGCTGGTGACGAACTGCTCGAACAACTACGGTCCTTACCAGTTCCCGGAGAAGCTGATTCCGTTGTTCATCAACAACATCCGCCGCGGAAGGCCGCTTCCGGTGTACGGCCGCGGGGAGAACGTCCGCGACTGGCTCTACGTCGAGGACCACGCACGGGCCATCGACGTGATCTTCCACAGGGGCAAAGTCGCCGACACGTACAACATCGGTGGTTTCAACGAATGGAAGAACATCGACCTGATACGGGTGATCGTCAAAACCGTGGACCGGCTGCTGGGCAATCCCGAAGGCGCTTCGGAAAAGCTGATCACCCATGTCGCCGACCGCGCGGGTCACGACCTGAGATATGCCATCGACTCGCGCAAACTCAAAGACGAGCTGGGCTGGCAGCCCAGCCTGCAGTTCGAAGAGGGGATCGAAAAGACCGTCCGCTGGTACCTCCAGAACCAAAAATGGATGGACGACATTACTTCAGGAGAGTATGAAAAATACTATGATGAAATGTATGGAAAAGATAGATAAAAAGAACCGTATGCCTGATATAGTAAAAAATAGCAAGGCTCATGCATGACTTTTATAATCTTGATATAGATTTCGAAATACCTGTTGGGGATGTAATCTTTTGGGAATAAATGCAAATGCTGGGTATATTGGGCTTTTTTGGTGCAAAGAATATGCGAGATGCCGTTATTCGGAAGAATGTAATATTATCTTTCCTTTATAAAGGTGTAAGTCTCGCAACCTCCATGTTGTTAGTTCCGATGACGATCGGATATTTGGATACATATGAATATGGAGTCTGGCTAACATTGAGTTCTTTGCTCGCTTGGGTTGCTTTGTGCGATATCGGATTGGGAAACGGTTTGCGGAATAATTTAGCCGAGTCTCTGGCGCAAGGGGATATCAAAAAGAGCAAATCGTTGATTAGCACAGCTTATTTTCTTATAATACTTATCGTTGCTGCTGTATATCTTATATTTGTTGCTATAAATCACTTTATAGATTGGTATGATGTGTTAGGAGTGTCTCCTCTTCAAATTCAGCGGTTAAATTCCATTCTGCTTTTATCTGTAGGCTTGTTTTGTATGACGATGATCTGCAAAATACTTAATTCCGTTGTGTTGGCATTACAGAAGGCGGCTTATAATGAATTGATTACGATGTGCGGGCAATTGTTAGCTTGCATTATTATTTATATTCTGACCAAAACAACAGATGGCTCTTTGTATTACGTCGCTTTGGTTTTCATGATCTGTCCTATCATTGTGTACCTGCCGATAACGGGACTGGTATTTCTAAAGCAGTATCGAAGCATCGCTCCAAATATTCGTTCTATTGATATTTCATATGCATCTAAGATTCTTGGCATAGGACTTAACTTCTTTCTTATTCAGATTGCTGGAGTAGTTATTTTTTCAACATCCAATGTAATAATTTCAAGATTATTCGGTCCGCAGGAAGTCACTCCCTACAATATAGCATTTAAATACTTCAATTTGTGTTATATTGCCTTTTCCATCATCATTGCTCCTATATGGTCGGCTGTTACAGAGGCTTATACAAAGCAAGATTTTTTTTGGATCAGAGAAAATTTGTGCCGATTGAGACGGATTTGTGGATGGATGGCAGCAGTTGTAATTACAATGATTGTAGTTGCAAATCAATTCTATACAATGTGGATTGGAGATCAGATTGACGTTCCGAGAACAACATCTATGCTTATGGGAGTTTATATCATTTTAATGATGTGGACCATTGGGCATTCCATGTATATCAATGGAATTGGAAAAATAAGGCTTCAATTATTAAATGCAATTGTCACGGGAATTCTGTATGTGCCTGCTGCCTTGTTGTTATGTAAATATATAGGTATTAACGGCATTCTTGTCGCGTTATGCCTGTCGCAAATTATAAATGTATTCGTTGCTCCGATACAATGTAATAAACTGATATCGGGGACGGCAACGGGCATTTGGAATAAATAATGAAGGTATGGATGTGTCTATTATCATAGTGAATTATAATACGGTGCACTTGATTCTCGACTGTATTGCGTCTGTTATAGAAAAAACTAAAGGTATTGAATACGAAATAATCGTTGTTGACAATAATTCATGTGATGATGCGGCCAGCAAATTGGCTGAAAGGTTTGATGGTCGTTTCAAATATGTTCAGCTTCCTGATAACGTTGGCTTTGGTAAAGCGAATATCGAAGGATATAAACATGCATCGGGACGTAATATTTTCTTGCTCAACCCTGATACTGTCTTGCTCAATAATGCGGTTTTTGAGTTGTGCAGTTATATTGACAGGCATGATCGGGTTGCCATCTGTGGAGGCAATCTATACGATAAAGATCTTCGTCCGGGGCTCTCTCATCTACAGTTCGGAGATGTTTTGACGAAAATAATGTTTAGAGGACCATGTCGGAAATTGTTTCCGAATTACATTTTTAATACTTCGGATAAGCCTTTGAAAGTACGAATGATTTCTGGGGCTGATATGATGATCAAACGAACAATAATTGAGGAAATAGGTTTTTTTGATCCGGACTTTTTCATGTATTTTGAAGATAACGAGTTTAGTTATCGAGTACGCCAGCATCATTATGCTATTGTAAATATTCCTAAATCAAGAATTATGCACTTGGAGGGCAAATCATCTCCATCCGAGAAGGGAGTGGCTCTTGGCTATTCGGGGCGCACCACTTATATTCTTAAAACTCATTCTAAAGGATATCTCTGGTTGATTTCCATCATCGAATATCTGTTGTTATTTATAGACAGTCTGCGAATTCGTCTTTTCCGGAACGGGGATTATGAAACGAAACTATGCTCTTTGAAAATGCGGCGGAAGAATTTATGGTTATCCACAAAAGCATTAGGGTTGTCTCGGTCGCAATAAATCTTTTTTATGAATAAAAGCATCTATTTGTTTGCTGCCAGCATATTGATTGATAATTTTTGCAACTTGAGATTGTTCGCCTTGCAGCCGGATACGGCTCTGGGCTTGTCGTTCGCATGGGCGATATTCGGCCTTTTTTATTATACGCTCAACAAACCTGCCGATTCGCTGCGTATAGATACGTCTTCGAACAGGCGCTATGTATGGCTTATCTTTTTAGGGGTGTGTTTTACCATTGCCCGATTCGTAATCATTTTTTGCTTAAATTTGCACATCCGTAAAATAATACATATATTTAAATTATGATTCGTGAACTTTTCGCCGTGGGCCTGGGAGGCGCCGCCGGAAGCATCGTCCGCTATATGCTCTCCGTCTGGCTGCTCGGAGGGCACACGTTGCTGGGTTTTCCGGCCGGAACGTTCACGGTCAACGCCGCGGGATCGCTGCTGATCGGCATTCTGCTGGAGACCACGAATTCGGCTGCGGCAGGATGGTTGCTCATCGCAGGATTCTGCGGAGGATTCACCACCTTTTCGACCTTTTCGGCCGATGCCGTGCGGTTGCTGCGTGCCGGAGACTACGGGCCTGCGACGGCCTACATTGCGTTGAGCGTCGCGGTCTGCATCGCCTTCGCCGCGCTGGGCATGTGGATCGGAGCGCAAATTGCACGCAATTAAAAATGAAAAATTAAGAATTAAAAATAACCTGCAACCCGGTTAAATCCCGGCTGAAATCCCGGTCGCGCTGCGACAAGTCCCTCCCCCGAGGAGGGGATTTAGGGGAGG
>OGLX01001708.1_pt1 | contig 10364 bp, 8 predicted proteins | sample 1572821 | NCBI WGS metagenome assembly OGLX01 (sample SAMEA2581908, study PRJEB24529) | metagenome | biome: Human gut stool | place: China | collected 2011 | reverse complement strand
ATTATGAAGATTTTGGACCAGTCGTATTCCCAGATGAAGACACCATGGGCATCAATGTCTTCATCTGGGAATACGACTGGTCCAAAATCTTCATAATGAATAAAATCTTTTGTCGTATAATGTCCCCATGTCTTTAACTCACCAGTTGGTTCAAATGGAGTGTACTGGTAGTAAATATGGTATGTCCCATTAAACTGGCATAAACCATTTGGATCATTTAACCATCCTGTCTTTGGCATTAAATGGAATTTTAATCGGTCTTGATCTGCTGCCACACGTTGTCTGTAAGCTTCATTTTCTTTATACCATTTTTCATAATCTGCCTTATAGACTTTCTTGTATTTTTCAAACATCTGCCCTGGTTTCCTTTCCTTCTTCGAATAATGATTATTTTAAATTCATGATCTTCGTATTATTATCTGCATCCGCTGCTTCAACCACTTCGACTTCTTTTCCTTTCGCATCTGCAACTAAGAACATCGTCTGTGTCTTGTATCCTTTTTCTTTCACAAGATCCATGTCAAAAGATAATAATTTATCACCTTTCTTTACTTTGGCTCCTGTTTCTACGAAAGTCTCAAAACCTTCGCCATTCATCTTAACTGTATCGATTCCTGCATGGATCAGAAGTTCTACTCCTGAGTTTAATGTGATCCCCATTGCATGTTTTGTAGGGAAGATCAGACTGATCGTTCCATCGGCTGGTGCATATACGATGCCTTCGCTTGGGTTGATCGCTACACCTTCTCCCATTGCCTTACTTGCAAATGCTGGGTCTGCAGACTTTGCTACATCTAAAACTTCACCTTTCATTGGTGCATATAATTCATTTGTTTCTTCTGTTGTATCTGCTGGTTCCTGTACTTCGATTTCTTTTACTTCTTCTTTTACCGGAGTCTCTGCTTTGTGATCTTCTCCTTCGATGTTAAACTTCTTCCAGAAGACTGCAGTTAAAACTGCGGATACTCCCATGGATAAGAGCAGTCCGATCACGAAGTTTAAGTAATCTTTTGGAAGCATGGACAGGAATCCCGGAAGTCCTGCTGCTCCTAATGCCTGTGCCAAAACTCCTGTTGCTGCACAATATGCATTACCTACGGCTGAACCGATGATGGCAGCGTAGAATGGATATTTTAATTTCAGTGTTACACCGAACATTGCTGGTTCTGTGATTCCAAGTAATGCAGAAACACCTGATGCAGAACAGATTGATTTCATCTTCTCATTCTTTGTTAAGAATAAAACTGCTAATACGGCTGCTCCCTGTGCTACGTTGTTCATACTTGCTGTTGTGAAGATAAAACTTCCACCTGTTGTTGCTTTGGCTGCGATCAGCTGTGTCTCGATTGCGATAAAGCTGTGATGCATTCCTGTTAGACAGATCGGTGCATATGCAAGTCCGAATAATCCTCCACCGACAAATCCAAGTGTGTTATATCCCCATGTGATTCCATCTGCTAATAAGTTACCTGCTTCTCTTAACACTGGTCCTACGCAGATGAATGTTAAAAATGATGTTACCATGATAGAGATCAATGGTGTTGTCAGGTTATCTAACCATGTTGGTGTTACTTTATGTAACTTCTTCTCGATCGTTGCTAAAATAAATGCAACTGCTAATACTGGAAGTACAGTTCCCTGATATCCGATCGCCTGGATCTTAAATCCAAAGATATCCCATACTGGCGCTTTGGCGATACCGATGCTGTATGCACTTAACAGATCTGGATGAACCATGATCATACCCATGGCTGCTCCAAGATATGGATTCCCGCCAAACTTCTTCGTTGCGCTAAATCCGATCAATACTGGCAAAAATGCAAATGGAGCACTTGCAAACATGTTGATCGCTGTTGCCAGACCCTTAAACTGTGGGTACAGATCAATGACGGACTTGCCACTAAACATCGCTGCTGTCAGGATATTGTTCACTCCCATTAACAGACCACCTGCTACGATGGCTGGAATGATCGGTACGAAAATATCACTTAATAACTTTACTAATCTCTGAAGAACATTTCCTTTCTTCTCTTCTTTCTCAACATCTGCTGGTGTATCGACTGAGATTCCTAACTGCTTCTGTACTTCGTCGCACACTAAGTTTACAAGTCCTGATCCGAAAATGATCTGGAACTGTGACTGTGTTAAGAACACTCCCTTAACTCCTTCAATGTCGCTGACTGCATCTTCATTGCGAAGATCGTTGTCTTTTAACTGTAAACGAAGTCTTGTTGCACAATGCTGAACTGACTTAATGTTTTGTTTGCCACCAACATGCTCGATGACCTGGCTGGCGATTTTTGCGTAATCCATATCTTCTCTCCTTTTTTATTGTGAAACTTATTATGGTATCGGTTCCATATCTGTATCTTATAACTTTCTCTTCTATTTGTCAATAGTATTTATGGAATCGATACCACATTTTTTTATTTTATTACTTTTATTTGTGTTTTATGTGAGACGACTTAACAAAGCAACAGGTAAACGGCAAAGCCCTCCGTTCCGAATAATACGGAAGGAGGGCGATATTATAAGCACATATGAAGAATTTATGATCTGACACTTCCGCCTTCAATAAATTCATATCCCACAATCTGTTTCTTGGATACTGGTTCTCCTGTGATCATCTTAAGGATCGTTTCCGCTCCAAGGTATCCCATTCCATAGGAATCAAACTTTAGCGTTGTAAGCTCTGGCGTCAGGAGGGTACTTTCATCATATCCTCCAAACGGTGCCACAGGCACTTCTTCTGGAATCCTCTTCTTATGTTCGTGTAAAATCTTATATGCACCAAACGCAAGCCGATCTGTTGCACAGATGATCGCATCTAAATCTGATTCCCTCTCAAGTAATTCTCTTGTAACCATCTGTCCACCAATAAAACTATAATCACTCTTCCCTGTCACCGGTGTGATCCCATATTCTTTCAATCCATCTAACACGCCATTTCTACGCTCGATCCCAACTGCCTGGTCTGTCTCAATCAGATATCTCGGACGCCGTTTCGTCTCCATGTACGTCTTCCCGATATACTCTCCGATCGTTTTCCCTGCATGATAATCATCATAAATAATGGAAATTCCATCTTCATAATCCTGTGTTAAAACAACCACTGGAATTCCCGCTTTCTTTAACAGCTCCTTGTGGTCCTTTGTGATCGCTATGGAACTGATCAAGATCCCATCCACATTTAACTGGATCAGGCGCTGGATATTCTGTAATTCCTGATCAATATCGTGGTCTGAGTTCTGAATAAGGGTTGTATACCCCTTTTCTCTTAAATACCGATCGATACTTGTGATCACACGGCTTGTGATCTTAGAATTTAATGTCGGCACAACTACACCGATCACGTTGCTTTGTTTCGCATTCAATCTTGCAAATGCATTCGGTGTATAGTTGTATTCTTCAATGACCTTCTGAATCTTCGCTCTCGTCTCATCCTTTACATATCCCCCGTTAAAATAGCGGGATACTGTGCTTTTTCCAACTCCTGATAAATTCGCGATGTCTGCCATGGTCATCTTCTTTGCCATATATTTTGATCTCCTTTGTTACTTTATCTCTCATTATCTTAGCACAGAAAAAGCTATAAAGAAATAAGATGATATAAAATTTCTTTCTCATCCAATAAACGAAGTATTTCTTTCCTGCCCGTAAATAAAAAGATCTGACGGTCTGTATGGTGACTTAAATACTGTATCGTCTGTGCCAGTCTTTCGTCATCATAATTACCGAACACATCGTCTAAAAACAACGGAAATGCGTCATTTCCATATAAAAGATCAGCAGACGCAAGGCGCAGTGCAAAGTATAATTGCTCTACTGTGGCATTGCTTAAATACTTCATATCAATATGATCAAATCCATCATAAACCATCATCGAAAGATTCTCATCCATGACTGCCTGCGTATATTTTCCATTCGTCATATCACAAAAAATCTCTGAGATCTTCTCATTTAGTTCCTGTCCAAAAGTTTTTTGTACCTGGCTTGCAGCTTCCTTGATCGCTTTCATTGCAAGTTCTATCTCGTGAATCTCAAGTTCTTTCTTCCTTTTCTGCCCCAGCAAAATCTCGTATTCCTGCTTTTTCTTATCTGCCTCTTCCTTTTGCTGCATAAGCTGTGCTTTCTCGATCTCTATGATCTCTAAGCGATGTCTTAGTTCTATTTTGCGAATTCGTTCTTCATCTTCCCCACCAAATAACTTTCGAAACCACAGAAAAATCTTCTGAAGCAGCGTCAACTTTCTCTTTTGTCTTAAACGTTTCCGAATCTCTCTCTCTTCCTGTTCATATTCATTTAACGCTTGTGCATCATACTGCCATGACCCCTGCTGTCTTCGCAAATTGTCAATCTGTGCAAACACAGGATCTTTTCGCATTTGTCTTCGTCTGGCTTTCAAATGATCGATCGCTTTTCGAAGGTCGATCGCGGCATCCTTGCTGCTTCGCAGATTCGCCATGGAATTTTGCAAAACTTCCTTCATCTCTCTGCCTGTACGAATCTCTGCCTGTGTCATCGAAACCGTATTCTCAAATGCCTGTTGATCGGATTCGAATAAGTATTCCTTCCCCTTAAGTTCCTCCATCGTATCTGCATCAAATATGCGATACTCTGTCTGCCCTTGACCGAAGTTTCGCATGATCTTATATCTGATCCCGTCCTTTTCAAAGATCATGGAGCCACCGTAAATGCCGCCATTTACTGGCTGATATCTGGTGAAATCATCATATCTTGCAGCGAGTCCTCTTGATTTCTCCAGCCCAAACAGCATTGCGATCATAAACTTACGAAGTGTTGTCTTGCCAGATTCATTCTTGCCATAGAAAACTTCTAACTTCCCAGATGTCTGGCAATGATATTTATGAAATTTTCCAAATCCATCAATATTGATCTCCTCAATCTTCATCTTTTACTTCTCCCTGGCATATGTTAAAGCTTCCATCGCATAACGCAAAGCCTCTGGTTCATCTTTTAAAATATCTGCGACCTTCTGGATGATAAAATCATCTTCCTCTGATAACTGTTCGTATTCCCATTGATCCCTCGTTTCATAAATGATATCTGTGACCATATACTGGCTCGTAATCTCATAAAAGTCCAGATGGATCTGTGGATCAATACTTCCTGTCAGTACAATCTCATATATATTCTCTCTTCCACGATATGAAAGTTCCGTTTCTACCCGATCTACGATCTCTAACGCTGACATCTCATCGGATATCATGACTTCCACTTGTGTATACATTCTTTTTGCAAAGGGAACGAAGGTTATCTGTTTCTTTTCTTCGCTAATCTCCCCTTCGATCAGCCCATGGTATCCCGTCTCTGTGTGATTCAATGGTTCCAGCGATCCTGCATATGCCATCAGATCTTCGAAAATGATCTCTGGTTTATGGATATGTCCAAGAGCGATATAGTCGAATCCAGACCATTTTAACGCTTCTCTCTGAATCGGGATATGACTTTCATCCCCTCCATGTGCCAACAGGATTGAAAAATCACTGCTTTCGCTCTCATCTGGTTTCATGCGATCATACAATGGTTTCGTGATCTGATTCTTCCAATAACTAAAGCCATAAATGGTCGTTTCAAGATCTTCAAAAGAAATATGATCTCTTTGTTTTCCATCCAGAAGATAAACTTCCGAATTCCATTTATACTGAGAAAATACATCGTGCGGTTCCAGATGATCGTGATTCCCTGCGATCAAAACCGTTCTTGTATGATTCAATCTGGACAACAGATAATCCACTTCTCTCAGCTCCTGCTGCGTTGGCGGCTGATCAAACAGATCCCCTGCGATCAATAACAAATCTACCTGTTGCTTATTCGCATGATCAATGACTCTTTGAAATGTTTCTTTGATCTCTTGTTCTCTGATCCTTCCAAATGTCTGCTCTCTCTCTGGTCTGGCTCCCCAATGAACATCCGCAATATGAATAAATTTCAAAAAATCACCTGCTTTCTGATCATCTTCTATGATCTTATTCTGTCATCATACGATCGATATTCTTTAATAATTCTTCGATCTGTTCTCCCGTTATATGATCCATGTGCACCCCGCCTGTGCATACCACTACTTTTCCTGTTTCCCTGCATCGATTCTCAGCCAGTCTGCGGCATAGAAATTCGTCTTTGTGACCTGTCAGGTTGATCACAGATGAAGTGACACTGATCGTTCCGTCACCACTCAACGAAGGGCGTGGAACTGCCTGAACAACACAGCCAATATGCGGTTTCTCACCACCTCTTAGAGTTAAAACAAGATCTTCTCCTATTGCTTTTTCACAGATCTCTATCGTAATTCCCGCAATTGTTTTGCTATATTTCATTTTGATCCTCCTTATTCTATTCCAAAGCGGACCTCACCAAAACTTCCTCTGAAATAAAACAGGCAGCCAGTTCAACACTGACTGCCCCTAAATTATGCCATATATCTTAGCCCCATAAATTCGCTGGGTAGACACCTTCTTTGATCAATCCGGCAAATGCTTTCTGTACAGCTTCCTTATCTTCCTGATAAGTTACACCGAACCATCGATCCTGTGTCTCTAATACTTTGACGTTTGCACGTCCTTCTTTCAATAACTTGTCTACGATGTTTGGTAATAAATATTCTTTCTTCAGATCTCCTTCTTCTACTTCACTTAAGAAAGTCTTGAAGTCTTCTGCAAGGAACTCTAAAAATTCTGGATATGCAGCCCACATATTCATGGAAACCTTATCCTCTGGACTGATCCATTCCTGAACATCTGGAAGATCACACTTAATCTTACCATCTTCCCCCATCATAATTCCTGTTGTCTCATGAACCTGGCTTAATAATCCATTCTCATCTACAACACTAACTCCTCGTGTGACAGTTCCATTGTCACTTAATGTATTCTTCAGGATAAATCCAGCCATTCCCATTGTGAATTCTCTTCCAAGATCTTCTCCAGATGCTAAGAAATCATGAAGCTTCACAAAAGCTTCCTTTCCATAGTAATCATCTGCGTTGATGATCACAAATGGTTCCTTGACAACATCCTTGCAGCAAAGAACAGCCTGTCCTGTTCCCCAAGGCTTTGTACGTCCTTCTGGTACTTCAAATCCTTCTGGAAGGTCATCTAATTCCTGAAATACATATTCTACATCAATCTGATCTTTAATTCGGCTGCCGATTATCTCTTCAAATTCTTCAAAGATGTCCTTACGGATAATAAATACAACCTTATTAAATCCAGCTTCTTTCGCATCACGAATTGAATAATCCATAATGATCTCACCATTCGGTCCCATCTTCGCAAGCTGTTTGATTCCTGCACCGTATCTTGATCCGATTCCGGCTGCCATAATTATTAATGTAGTATCCATAAATCTCCCCTTCAGTCATCTGACCTGTTTTGTTACCTGTATACTTGTTATATCCTGTGTAAAACATTCCATATATTTGTTTTCACATATATCCTTTATTATAAATATTATTCTCTATAATGTCAATAGATCCTGGCTATCCTTTCCTTAAATACTTCCTTATTGTAAGATCAAAAAGAGCAGGTACTCTGTTTCGTACCTGCTCTTTTATCTTGGTCTTATACTTAACAACTTCTTAATCTTCTTGCCTCTGGCTCTCTGGATGTCTTATCTTCTGATACCCATAAATCTTTGTAATTTAATTTTAAAAGCCCTGCGATCATTAAGCTTAACACTAAGATCATTGCAATTGTTCCTAATAAATGCATTGTTATTCTCCTCTTTATATTGTATTGTATTATGTATCCTGTATTTATGCTTTATATTTTATCAAATTAATTTCGGAGAATCAATATGCAGCATTATTTTCTAGGAAATTACAACATTTCATTTGCATTTTCCCTCTGGTGTTAGCAAAATTTTCAGTAATAAATATATCTTTGTTATTATTTTTGTGCAATTTGTAGTACCAATTTCTGAATGAGGGTGTTTGTGTTTGGTCGTATTTAATTTCTGATTCGTCTAATCCGTTCTGCTACGGCATTCACTAGAAAATAAATAATTCCTCCTGCTAATCCCCCAATTGTATTAAAAAATAAATCGGATATTTGAAATGTTCCTAATCTTAAAAACAACTGCAACAGCTCAATTGTCAGAGATGACAGAAACGCTATTTGAATACTTTTTAATATGATTTTCCCTATATACACTTTCTTACCAAATATTTTTTCTTCAAAATTCCAAAACATTAATACTATATACGGCATAAGCAGGAAAAAATTTTCTATACACTCCGATGTTAAAATGCGCTGGCCTGTCACTGTATTATATCTGTATATTCCCCATACTCCCCACACATCACATAATGGATTCATCCACATATCTCGGTTAATCAATGTCTTAAATAATACCATGGTAATATAGAAAAACAATATATATTTTTTACGGAATTCTCTGTCTCTTTTAAAATGATCGATCCATGTCCGGATAGCTGCTTTCCATCCCTTGCCTGCTCCTTCTGGACATTTTACATACAAATAAAAGAACATTGTCATTATTGATAACAAAATTGCAAACCAAAACGGCTGATAGATCGATGTTAGAATGTCTATTATGATTTTTCCTATGATAGTCTTCATTCTTGTGCCTTCTCCTGTTCTGTATGTTAAATGCGTATTTTGTTTGGAAATATTTTTAATAATTGTGTTTAATGTTGCAATTTATTTTGTAGACTGATTTCTTAATGTCCCTGGGAACAATGTGGTCAACTTGGGGTTTTGTTGTGCAATTTGTAGTACCAATTTAGGGATGGTTCTTGTTTATTGTTGTATATGGGTTATTTTTGTATTCTATTTGTTTCTCATATTATTCAAATGTTATTTCCTCTTCAGCTTTCATATATACATCAATCTGATTCTGTACATCAAGTTTATTTACTAACCAGCCTCTTGCCATACACATTTTTACGAAATCATCAATTCGATTGACTCCATTCATCTCCTTTAATGTCACAACCACACCAAATTGCAAGGGCTCTTTTGTCTTCGCTGTTGTGCGTTCCTTTGTTTTAATGCTTAATCCCCATGAACCCGAATCATATGCTTTTCGAGGAACAGCTCTATCTTTGATCTTTTCACTGATATGCTTTACATTATCCCATTTACGATACATCCTTCTAGCATCTTCTTCATAAAGTGTAATCAGACCTTCTTCTGATTGTTTGTTATTATCAATGGATTTTATTGTTGTTTTATTCTTCTTATCAATCACAATACGACCAAAGTGAATATCCATTTCTGTACTTGTATAATCAACTCCTTGATTCCGATTACATTGTGGAAAATATACTAAAGTTGCCTTTGCATAAAATGGATGTGCATTATTCACAACAGGAACTGGCAGATTATATGTATACGTTTCATATTCTTCGGAAGCCCCCATCATAAGAAAACGTATTTCATCATCAGGAGAATGAATGATATCACGGATATGTTTTGGTAATATTCCATATCCAACCCTGTGTGAAATATCATCTTTCCGATCCCATTTCGCAGCAGAATCAATCAGTAAAGCCTTGGCAAGTTCTCGACTTAGGCGCATGATATGAATCAGATACGCAAGTTTTCTTGATACCCATGGTGCAGCAAAAGATGTACCACTTACATAAGCAGCCCCCATATCATCACAGCAGACAGCAATCTTTTCATTCATCCTATTTCCGTCTCCTCCATAATAACTCAAATCTGGTTTATGGAAAAACGATAACACAGGACCACTTCTTGTATAAGATGCAGATTTTCCTTTAAAATCAACCGAATTAACAACTAATGAATTTAGCGAATCCGCTGGCGAACCAATCTTCATGTTTTTTCCATCTACACCTTTTGGCACATTTGTTCCGGCCACTACAAATATGACATCATATTCACTTTGTATCCTGTCAAGTTCCGCTGCTTCTGGAGATATAAAGTTCGGTTTTATCTCTAACTTTGATCCCAATGATAAATTCCATACTTTGATATCCCTATTCTTGGCAACAATATCTCGAATTAATCTTAATACTGCAAATGAACTAAATCCATTATGAGTTGCAACACCAAAATGCCTGACTCTGAATCTTCCGCATCCATCATCAAGATCAGGATTCCCTTGCGGTCCATCAACAATGATATAGCTTACCGCAGTACCATGCTTGTAGTCTTCTTTGGATAACGGTATGTTCTCGTCAAGCATATTGGTGTAATCAACCCAATCCTTAAAATATACATTTTCATTAAATTGTGTATCTATGACTCCGATCACTGGCTCGATTGATGGCTTTGGAATCAATCTTGTATCATCATCCCATTCTTTCACTTCATCAGAAATATCATCCCTGCTGATCTCTGCAAAATCTGTCAAAC